>Ga0126314_10000050_pt1 | contig 67717 bp, 53 predicted proteins | sample Plot105B_FD_92535 | JGI IMG/M metagenome (GOLD analysis project Ga0126314, IMG submission 92535) | Serpentine soil microbial communities from UC McLaughlin Reserve, CA, USA - Plot105B | ecosystem: Environmental > Terrestrial > Soil > Grasslands | place: USA: UC McLaughlin Reserve, Lake County... | reverse complement strand
GCACGCAGGACGGGCGGCGGGTTGGGCGGGGCAGCATGCAGGACGGGCGGCGGGTTGGACGGGGCAGCACGCAGGACGGGCGGCGGGTTGGACGGGGCAGCACGTAGGACGGGCAGCACGGGGCAGCACGGGCGGCGGGTCGGGCGAGGCAGCACGCATCACTGGCAGCACGGGGTATCAAGCAGCACGGGGCGGCGGGTTGGACGGGCGGGTTGCAGCAGCGGGACGGCTCGGGCGTGAGGGATGGGCGGTGGGGGCCGGTCCTCAGCGGAAGAACATCTTCGCGAGGACCGGTTTACCTTCAGCGCGCCACCCATCCCCATCAAAACACCGAGAGTCCCGTCAGCGTCGTGAAGCGGTCCAGCGCTTCCACACCAGCAACGGAGTTGCCGTGGGCATCCAGCCCCGGGCTCCACACACACAAGCCACAGCGATTCGGAATGACGGCGATGATGCCGCCACCGACACCACTCTTGCAGGGCAGGCCCACGCGATAGGCGAACTCGCCCGCGGCGTCATACGTGCCGCACGTGAGCATCACCGCGTTGACCTGCTTGGCCTGGCTGCGCGTGAGCAATCGCTCACCTTTCGCGCCCTGCCCATGTCTCGCCAGGAAGCCACAGGCCCGAGCCAGGTCCGCGCAGCTCATCGACAGTGAGCACTGCCAGAAATAGTGCTCCAGCACCTGCGGCACCGGATTCTGGATGTTGCCGTAGCTCGCCATGAAGTGCGCCAGCGCGGAGTTGCGGTGGCCGTGCTCGGCCTCGGACGCGGCGACCACCGGGTCGAAGTCCACGGAGGCGTTGCCGCTCTCCGCCCGCAGGAACTCCCGCAGCAACCCACGCGAGTCCCCCGTGAGACTCAGCAACCGGTCCGTGACGACCAGCGCCCCCGCGTTGATGAACGGATTGCGGGGCACGCCCTGCTCATACTCGAGCTGCACCAGCGAGTTGAACGGATTGCCCGAGGGCTCCTTGCCCACCCTGCGCCACAGCGAGTCCCCATCGCGGGCCAGCGTCAGCGCCAGCGCGAACACCTTCGAGATGCTCTGCACGGAGAAGGGCACCCTCCAATCCCCCACACCGAACACCTCTCCCTCCACCGTCGCCAACGCCATGCCGAACCGCGAGGGGTCCACCGCGGCGAGCGCCGGGATGTAGTTGGCCACGCGCCCCTGCCCCACCACCGGCCGGATGGCCGCCATCACTTCATCCAGAATCGCCTGATAGTCGTCCATCACGTGCCCCGTCCGCCGAGGCCCGGATGATAGCCGTGCGGGGAACCGTCGACTCATTCACATCGGTGAACTGGCGAACCTGACCTCATGCCCCAGAGCACTGGGCATTCGCCAATCACCCTCCACCTTCCGCGTACCCGGATGAACATGGGTCCGGGGAAAGGAAATGAATCGATGCGTCATCCCCATTCCTACCTCCTGGCCAGCAGCTGTGCGCTGCTCTGCGCCTGCGGTCCCATGGAGGAGTCGGTGGACCCACCGACCACCGACAGCGACTCCGAGCTCGAGCTGAGCCAGGACCTGAACAATCCACCGCAGTGCACCGGCCCCAGGTTCGTCGCCGACCTCACCCCGGGAACCGGCTCGACGAACCTGCTCGACAGCGCCGCGGTGGACGGCGTCGTCTACATGAGCATCGTCTACGGCCCGAGCCTCGACACCTACGCCCTGTGGAAGCTGGAGGAGAAGTCGGGTGGGCAGGACCTCCACTCGGGATGGAAGGCCACGCTGCTGCTCGGAGACCTCTCCGACGCTCCCAAGAGAATGACCGTCGTGGGCTCCAAGGTCTTCTTCATCCTCGATGATGGCATCCATGGCAGCGAGCTGTGGAAGACGGATGGCACTCCCGGCGGGACTCGATTGGTCGAGGACATCAATCCCTTCGGGAGCGCCTTCTCCGACAACCCCATCAACCCTGTCGCCGTGGGCAAGACGCTCTACTTCGCCGCCGATGATGGCACGCATGGCACGGAGCTGTGGCGCAGTGACGGAACGACGGGAGGCACGCGCCTCGTGGAGGACATCTTCCCCGGCGTCGCGAGTTCCTCACCCGGGCAGCTCCTGCTGGATGGCAAGCGGCTGCTCTTCGCCGCGGACGACGGCAGCAAGGGTCGTGAGCTGTGGAAGTCCGACGGCACGAGCGGAGGGACTCGACGGGTGCGAGACATCTTCCCTGGAGCCATGGGGTCGTCTCCCGACCAGCTCTTCCGTCTGGAAGACGGCACCGTGTTCTTCGTGGCGGACGACGGCACCCACGGTCGGGAACTCTGGACGACGGATGGAACGAAGGAGGACACCGAGCTGGTGGAGGACATCCGTGCGGGCTCGGCGGGCTCGGACATCGCCTGGCTGACGTCGGGGAAGAAGAAGCTCTATTTCACCGCGGACGACGGCGTCCACGGCTCGGAGCTGTGGACCTCGATGGGCTGCGAGGACGACACGCGCCTCGTGAAGGACATCCGTCCCGGTGCCATGGGCTCGGCGCCCAATGAGCTGGTGCCGCTGAAGGGCAATGTCATCCTGTTCGCCGACGACGGCACCCATGGTCGGGAGCCCTGGAGGAGCAACGGCACGACGGCGGGCACCTTGATGCTCGCGGACACCCACCCGACGTCGCCACCGTCGGGGTATGGGCCCACCAGCCTGGTCGCCGGCAAGAACAAGGTCTTCTTCTACGCCACCGCGCCCGACACGGGGAAAGAGCCCTGGGTCACCGACGGCACGCCCTCGGGCACCCGGCTCATCAAGGACCTCCTCCCCGGGCCCGGGCACTCCATCTCCGGAGACCCCTTCCCGCCCTTCGTCGTGGGCGGTGGAGCGACGTTCCCCTACTACAACGGGGCCGTAGGCGTGGAGCTGGTGTGGACGGACGGCACCGCGTCGGGAACCCGTGTTGCGGACATCAATCCAGGCCCGGATTCGTCCAGTCCGGTCGCCTTCCTCGCCACCCACGACTGGGTGTACCTGGTGGCGAGTGATGGCATCCACAATAGCGAGCCGTGGGCCCTGTCCGTGGGCTGCTTCCCGAAGAACTGAGCCTCGACCAGCAGTCCGCGGCGAAGGGTGGCTGGAGTTGAGAACCAAGTGTCCCAGCTCCAGCCACTCCGCATCGCGAGTGGCTCACCCGTCTTGATGAACCCTGTCGCTAGCGAGTGTTCCAGGCTGGGCTTCAATAAGGCTCCCAATACCCATCGCATAAAAGATGCCGAACCACCATTGCTCCATCACGAACAAGAGGAGCGCCGTGGCGAAGTCCCTACGGAAGTTCACCTTGTGCCCGGCACGCATGAGATTTGCGTGATGCTCGCAGTAGAATTCCGTCATGTGCGAGAGAAACTCCGAGGAGGTGATGGCCTTCATGGAGAGCAGCCTCGGAATGAGGTACTCGAATTCAACGACCTCCATGGGAAGGACTCCGCTCTCGACAGCATCCACAACCACGGTGTGCATATCGACGAAACCGGAGTGATTTCTTCCAGCAACAGTCACGGAGTAGTGAAGCGGTCGGCGTGGCACCGTCACTCGTGACGAGCCAGCCGGCTCGGTGGGTTCGAACTCTTTCGAATAGCAGTCCGCGAGCTGGCAGGCCTTGTAGAGGTCCCGGGTCTGGACCTGGACGCAGTTGTCGGCCGCGAGCGCGAAGTAGCGCCAGACATCATGCCTGTGATCACTCATACACCAGGCACCTACATCCGTGACAACAATCGCCAGGGCGAACCGCTCCGGCTTGACCCCGCCCTCGGGTGTGAGCATGGCGTTTGCCATCCACACGGTGCGCTCGTAGCAGGCCATGAGCGCGGCGGTGGAGACCGAGCCGCGGGTCAGAGACAACACGCTCTGGCCGCATTCGCCATTCCGGAGATCCGTTCCAAGATCGACCCAATCATGGGCCAGTCCCGTCAACATCATGTCATCGTGGCCGACCTCACCAGGGACACAAGACAGATAGTAGCCAAAAATTCCCGCGTCACAGGCCTTGAAGTCGCGCCACTGGTCACGGTCCCTGAACACCCACGCCGTCAGCCCTGTCGTGGGAACAGCTCGGAGCTCGGCCTCGACCCTGCGTTTTTTGTCGAAGAACGACAAATTACACATCATGTGAGCCCACCTTGCCCGCAGCTCCGCTGGCAAGTCAGGCATGTCCCACAGGCACAAAAGGTCACGGATGTAGTGATTGGAACGCGTGCCACCCACCGCATCCACATTGTATTCAAGATAGAAGCCGTAAATCAATGTGCAGATATAGTCTTGCCTCCAGTCACCGAACTCACCGCTGCCGAGTCCGCCAAGCCAGGCACCGGAGGCGAATATCGGAAAAGCCGCCGCACCGTGCAGCCCATACTCGTTCATCACTTGGATCCATGATGGATTCGCGCAACCTGACAATTCCGGGGACTTGGTGCTCCTTCCTTGGTTGGCGCCAGCTCGAGCCTGAGCCAGAATCTCCCCGACAAGTCCGTCTCCTCCGCTCACGGTCACAGGCCAGACGAGGTCCTTCTCGGAGGCTGCTTCAGCGGTGGTACCCGAGGCTCGGAGCTGATGGATTCGGTTGAGGAGGACAGAGCCGCGCTCGACGAGCTCGCTACACTCCCTTGTCCTGTCCTCGAATTCCTCACCGAAAGCTCCGGGGTTTTCCCGCATGACACGCTGAATACCCTGGGGATCAAAACTCCAGTCGATCGGCTCACTCTCCCCGAAATGCGCCCCATACAGCCTGCTCCGGAGCTGCATCATGTGGCGTGCAAAGGGCGACCCCTCGATGGCTTTTCTCGGGTGGAGCACATCCACCACGTGCTCATTGAATGCCGTGTTGGCCTCCTTGCCAACGAGGACCGGCATCGGGTGGACACGCTCAATGAGCTGAGGCAGGGTGCCATCAGGGCTCTCGCTTCGCATTTCACGGGCCATCGCGTCCAGGCTCCTTGCTTGAGCAGTCTCGACATTCCTTGACTGGCTATCCGCAATACTACACATCAATCACACTCATGATTCCCGGGCCAGGCCATTGACTATCGCATCCGGAACACTGGGCGCATGCGCCCAAACAAGACCTTGCCCGCAGTCCAATCCAGGCTTCCCCGCACCTCTCGCGAGCTTCAACGCACCATTCCTCCGCCCTGAAAATCTTCTCCTGAAGAACAAGGCGACAAGGGTGAGCGGCCTTGTGTCCGAAGCTGGGAACCGCGTGTCCCAACTCCGGCCACTCCGCCTGACAGCTCGTCGCACGGTCCGTCTGGCGACAGGGAGTCAGCCTTCGTGGCACGGTCCATGCTGTCGGACACCACGCCATGGACCTTCTCCTCCAGGATTTCCGTCACGCGCTGCGCCGGTTGCGACGCAGCCCCCTGTTCACCCTGGTGGCGGTGCTCACGCTCGCGCTTGGAATTGGCGCGAACGCGGCCATCTTCAGCGTGGTGCACACCGTGCTGCTGCGTCCCCTCCCTTTCCAGGACGACGCGCGCGTGGTGCGGCTGTACAGCCTGAGGAAGCAGGGCCCCGGGCCCACCTCGCCTCCAGACCTGGTGAGCATGAGAGAGCAGGCGCGCGCCTTCACCGGACTGGCCGCGCTCACGAGCGTCGAGCTGACCCTGGGGGCGCATGACGCCGAGTCTCTCCCCGAGAAGGTCCAGGGCACGCTCGCCACGGCCGAGCTGTTCCAGGTGCTCGGCCCTCGCGTGCACCTGGGTCGGGCGCTCCAACCTGGAGACGATGCTCCGGGCGCATCTCCGGTCGCCGTCATCTCATATGGCTTGTGGCAGCGCCGCTTCGGCGGAAGTCCCAAGGTGGTGGGACGAACCTTGAGCACGGGAGCCCCCGTGCCCGCCACGGTGGTGGGCGTCATGGCCCCGGGCTTCGACTTCCCTGCGCGCTCGGAGGTCTGGGTGCCCCTGGTGCTTGGCGCGGATTCGCTGACGCCGGAAGCGCGCGGTGCGCACTGGCTGGAGGTGTATGGCCGACTCGCGCCGGGTGCGAGCCTGGAGCAGGCGCGCGCCGAGGTCTCCGCGATTGCACGGGGACTGGCGGAGCAGCATCCCCGCACGAACGCAGACGTGGGCGCGAGCGTGGAGTCCCTGCGCGACGTGCTGCTGGGCCAGGTGCGTCCTTCGCTGCTGATGTTGATGGGCGCGGTGGGGCTGGTGCTGCTCGTCGCCTGCGCGAACCTCACCCATCTGCTGCTCGCACGCGCGGCCTCGCGTGAGGGAGAGCTGTCGATTCGCCTCGCCCTGGGCGCGAGCCGGGGCCGACTTGCCCGCGAGCTGCTCGCGGAGAGCGGCCTGCTGGCGCTGGCGGGGGGAGCCATGGGGCTGCTCGCGGCCCTGTGGGCGATGGATGCACTGGTCGCGTTCGGCCCCCAGGACATTCCGCGCCTCGACGAGGCCTCCATCGACGGCACCGTACTGGCCTTCACGGCCGCGTTGGCGATGTTCACCACGGTGTTGTTCGGGCTCGTGCCTTCGCTGAAGGCATCACGCGTGTCGCTCGGCAGCGGGCTGCGCATGGCGAACGCGGGGAGCGGCGGCGGCGCCCACCACCACAAGACGCGCGCGCTGCTCATCGTCGGAGAGACGGCGCTCGCGGTGCTGCTGCTGGTGAGCGCGGGACTGTTGCTGCGCAGCTTCGTGCACCTCCAGCAGGTGGCCCCGGGGTTCGAGTCGGAGGGGGTCCTCACGGTGAAGCTCGACCTGCCGCCCAATCGGTATGGCTTCGGCACTGCCGCGCCCGAGGCCCTCTTCGAACAGCTTCTCGCGCGAGTGCGCGCCCTGCCCGGTGTCGAAGCCGCGGGAGTCGTCGCGGGCCTGCCGATGGATGGCGGCAAGATGCCCCTTGACCTGAAGGACCCCCAGCGCCCGCTGCCGCCTGGGACGGAGCCTTGGAAGGCCAGCGTGCGCATCGTCAGTCCGGGCGCCCTGGAAACGATGCGCGTGAAGCTCCTGCGGGGTCGGGGGTTGAGCGCGGAGGACCGGGGTGAGGGCCGGCGCGCCGTGCTGGTGAACGCGGAGGCCGCGCGTCGGTTCTGGCCGGATGAGGACCCGCTGGGACGGACGCTGAGCACGGACGTCAACTGGGGGAACGGTGCCTTCGGAGGGGTCGTGGTCGGCGTGGTGGACAACCTCGCCATCGACGGGCTGGCGGCGCAGGCCGTCGCGGAGGTCTATCTCCCCTATGAGCAGGCGCGCAGTACGCAGATGACCCTGGTGCTGCGGACGCCGGCGGACCCGCTGACGCTCGCCTCGGCGGTGCGCGCGGAGGTCCGGTCGCTCGACTCGAGCCTCGCTCTGGGGAGTGTCCGCACGCTGGCCTCTGTCGTGGACCGCACGGTGGCGCCGCTGCGCTTCTATCTGCTGCTCGTCGGAGTCTTCGCCGGGGTAGCGCTGTTGCTGGCCGCCGTGGGGCTCTATGGCGTCGTCGCCTACGCCGTATCCCAGCGCACGCGGGAGCTGGGCATTCGCATGGCCTTGGGTGCGAGGGCCCACCAGGTGACGAACCTGGTGCTGCGTCGATACCTGGGACTGACGGCCGTGGGGCTGGGACTCGGGCTCGCACTCGCCGCGGCCGCCAGTCAGACTGTCGTGCATCTGCTCCATGGGGTTCAGCCCGTGGATCCACTCACGTACGCGGTGGTGCTCGTAGTGCTGGGGCTGGCGGCCTTTGTCGCGGCCCTGCTCCCCGCGCGGAGGGCGGCAAGGGTGTCGCCCTCGGTCGCGCTCCGAGGCGACTGACGACGCCGGGCAAGGGCGCCCTCAGCGGGCATCGTGGAAGATGATGCCCACCGTGTGCCGGTGACCCGAGCGGAGGCGGCTCACACCGTGGCGCATGTTGACGCGGTAGATGCCTCGCGTGCCCTGCACGGGGCGGTGGTGGACGGGGAAGATGACGCCGTCTCCCTGCCGAAGCGGCACGACCTCCGCGCGGGACTGCATGCGCGGGCGCTGCTCGGTGAGGACCAGCTCGCCTCCGGTGAAGTCTCTCTCCGGCTCCGACAGGAGGAAGGCCACCTGGAGGGGAAAGACCTCGTCGCCATAGAGGTCCTGGTGGAGGCAGTTGTAGTCGCCCTCTCCGTACTGGAGGAGCAGCGGTGTCGGCCGGAGCTGCTCGGCCTGATGACAGCGCTCAAGGTAGTCGGCGTGCGTGTCTGGGTAGCGCGTGTCGATGCCCATCGCTTCGTTCCAGCGATTCGCGATGGCGGCGAGCGGAGGATAGAGCCCGCTTCGTAGACGCGCGACGAGGTCGGGGAGCGGATAGGCGAAGTACTTGTACTCGCCGCGACCGAAGCCATGCCGAGCCATGACGACGCGACTGCGGAACGGCGCGTCGGAGGCATAGAGCGACGAGAGCGCCGCGCACTCGTCGGGCGTCAGCAGGGAGGCCAGCGTTGCGCACCCACGTGTACCGAGGTCCGAACCGAGCGCGGCCCAGTCGAGCGCCTCCAAGCGCTGCTCCATGGCAGGTCGGCTCGATGAGTGCATCCGTCGAACAGGCGCGGTCATGACCCGCCCCTGCGAGTGGCCACCTGTGTTGACCTTGGCTGCTGCCACGCGCTCCGCACCATTGCAGACACTCCTTCTTGCCACCGGTGGCCCAGACGGCGCACCGGACAGGCTCAGGAGATGAGGCATCAGGGCACGGGTTGCGACCCGGTTGTTGCTGCGAACGAGCACTCCCTCCTGTGAGCCCGGTGCGGCGACACCTTTGTTTGATGCCAGGGGACGGGCGTCAGTGAGTATCGTGCGAGGCCATGTACCCGATACGCCGTCTTCTGGCCCATGGACCGTGGTTGTTCGACCTCAGGCCCCATCGGCTCATCGTCTTCCATGGAGCCGAAGGCGTGCGCCGGGAGGTCCAAGGAGACGTGCCGGCGTATCCGTCCGCGCCCGTGGTGCTCGCCGCGCTCGACGAGGCCAAGGGCGTCTGGGTGGGAAGCGGGGATCGGCGTGTCTTCTTTGTGGGGGCCGGCGCGAGCGCTCCCGCCCAGGCCTTTCCAAGGGAGTGCTTCGACCTCACCACCGATGGGGACCGGCTCATCGGAGCGTTGGTGGATGGCGCGCTCAAGCTGACCACCCTCTTCACGACCGATGGGTCTGGTCAGCGGTGGGAGCCCATGACCCTGCCGGAGCCCGTGCCCGCCACGCACGGCTACGGGTATTCATAGGGGCAGCCCCTCCGTGAGTCCCCCGATGGGGCGTTCCTCGACACGAGCCCCTTTGGCATCACCGTCCTGGAGAAGGGCCGGGGCCGCGTCTACGTGCTCCGCGCGGGGGCGACGCAGCCGGAGGGAGCGCTCCAGGTGGAGCCGGGCCATGAGCAGGACACCTGGCGGGCCCTGGCTACTCCCCACGGCGTGCTCCTGCTGCTCGCCGTCAACCACCGGGAGACGGTGCTCCTTCACTTCGGCCTCGACGGCACCCTGCTCGGCTCCCTGCCGGACCTCGAAGAGGAAGGGGATGATGAGGCGGATGAACTGTTCTGGGGCGGTGCCGGGATATGCGTCCTCGATGCGGACCGGGCGCTCCTCTTCCTCCAGGACAGGACCCTCCTCGTGTCCCTGCCCGGGCTCCAGGTCCTGGAGACGCTCATGGGGGAGTGGCCCCACTTCGTGTCCGTGACGCGCGCGGGGCCTGACCGGTGGTGGGTGGGTCCCGAGGACAGTGACGCGCTCTTCATGCTCACCGCGGAGCCCGGACACCCCTTGCGTCTCCACACCGCGAACCGTCCGGTGAGCCCGGGAGCGCCGCTCATGCACGGCGGCTACAGGACGCCCGCAATCCAGTGGGCCGAGTACACCTCGGCGCCGCTGACCGTGGCCGCGCCCGTGGCCGAGACGTGGCGGGCGGTGGTGCGCAATGAGGGGACCGCGTGTGAGGCCGTGCGGGTCCGGGTGTCCGGGGTGCTCGTCGGCGCGAACGTGGTGGACGTGAGCGTGCGGTATCGCGGCCAGCCGCTCCCGATGGTGGTGGAGCACCGCGTGAATGTCGTGGGGCATTCCGCCGGACTGGAGGGAGGGGCCACCGCGGAGCTGGAGGTGACCTTCAAGCCCCGGAGCGAGGGCTCTGGACCGCTGACCATCACCGTCGAGCCGTGCTCCTGGCAGTCCGAGGGAAAAGAGAAGCCTCGCGTCCTCGCGGTGACGGGCCATCCGGCATCCGCTCAGTTCCCGCTCACCGTGGAGTAGCGCGGGTCGGGTCGTCGCTCGCGGTGACTTGTTGGATGAGCCTGGCAACCTGTTGCGCGGTCACCGGCTCTCCCACCGACAGGATGAACTCCTCCAGGTCGGCTTGAAACGCGCGGCAGTCCGGGTAGCGCAGGTCCTGCTCCTTGGCGAGCGCCCGCGCGAGGATGGCTCGCAGGGCGACAGGCAGGTCCGGCCGGTGCCGCTCGGCGGGAACAATGGGCTCGGACAAGACGGCCTGCGCCAGGTCCCATTCGGACGTGGACTCAAAGGGCATGTGCGTGGTGAGCAATTCGTAGAGCACCACACCGAGCGAATAGACATCCATCCGGCGATCCACCCGCCCGAGCTTTATTTCCTCGGGCGCCATGTACCTGTACTTGCTCAGGAGGGGGATGGAGTGTTGTGGGGTCCACCGGGACCGGAACTGGTCGATGCCGAAGTCCACCACCTTGGTCGTCCCCTGGCGCGACAGGAGGATGTTGTATGGCCTGATGCAGTGATGGATGAGCCGCAGCGGCTGGTTCGTCTCGGGGTGCGTGAGGTCGTGGGCGAAGGCGAGCCCCTCGCAGGCTTGAGAGATGATGCGCGCGCAGAGTGTCGCCGGCAGGGTCATCGGCCCGGCTGCCGCGTGTTTGATCAACGTGCGCAGGCTGGGCCCATCGATGTGCTCCCTGGCGAGGAAGTACGTGCCGTCCGCCTCACCGAAGTCGAAGACCCGTGCGAGGTGCGGGTGCGTGAGTCGGGCGGCGCTCGTCGCCGTGTCGAGGAACATCTCCGCGAACCCCACGTCCTCGGCCATGTCCGACCGGAGGCACTGGAGCACCAGCGTCTGCTCGACGCCCTGCGGGCCGGCGGCGCGGGCCAGATAATCCTCGATGATGCCTTCGCCGAGCAGGCGGATGCGCTGGTATTTTCCGACGTGGGATATCACAGACGTATGAATAGCAGACATCGCCTGTCTCGCGGCAACGGCCCACTCGCGCGGACTCGATTGAAGGCGGCGCTGGACGCCACACGCACATGGCACTCATTCAACAAGCACTGGCGGCAGCGCGCTCCGTGCGTAGCAACCGCGACTCCAGTGCCTGCAAGGTGGCCCCCTGCGCCGTCGACAGCCGCACGCCCGGCCGAGCCTTCCGCACCATGGATAGGGCGAGCCTCGCATCGGGAGCCAACCCGCGCGCTATGAGCACCGCCGCGGCCACCATCCCCGTGCGCCCATGTCCCTGGGCGCAGTGGATGTAGAGTGGCGTCGGCAGAGTCACCCACGACTCGATGCAGGACCCCAGGCGCTCCACCGAAGGCGCCATCGCGTCGAGGATGGGCAGACATACGTAGTGCTCGACGCTCCGGATGCCTTCGGGCTCGATGAACTCGCACGTCAGGTCCACCACCGTCCGAGTCCCCTCCGGCAGCTCCCCCGCCGACAACCTGCGCCCGATGACGATGCCGGGCGCGACCTCGTCATGCACGGACTCGCGCGAGAGCCCCCGGGCGAGCCACCACGTCGCCCAGGTCATCAGCAGATAGGGCAACAAGACAACCAGCGCCCAGGGCTTCATCCGTCCATCGGCGCGCTTGCCGAAGACCGCCGGCCCCGCCCCGGCATACGCCACCGCCACGAGCGCGAAGCTCAGCGCGGGCCAGAGCAGCCCCCACCCCAAACCCCGAAGCTGGAGGGCCAGGACCGTCAGGAGCGCGGCGAAGACACCGAAGACGAATGAGTACTTCAGGCTCGCCATGGCATGGCCCCCAGCAACGTCGGCCGTGCGGGAGCCCAGTGAGCCGGCTCTACGTCCCGGTGGACTCCTCGCAGCGCGGTGTCGATGGCATCCCAACCCACCGCTTCGACTTCGTCGCTCATGCGCTCGAGTATCGGGCCAAACTCCGTCCCCACGCGAGCGCATGGAGCCGCCGACGTCCGCTCAGCGCGGCGTCAGCTTGAGCAACTTCCCATCATCATCATCCGTGAGGAGATAGAGCGCGCCCTCCGGCCCCTGGACGACCTCGCGGATGCGCGCGTCCTGGTCCCGGAGCAACCGCTCCTCGCCCACCACGCGGTCGTCCTTGAGCACCAGCCGCACCAGCGCCTGGCTCGACAGCCCCCCGATGAAGAAGTTGCCCTTCCATTCCGGGAACAAGTCTCCCGAATAGATGGTCATGCCCGAGGGAGAAATCACCGGATCCCAGTAGTACACCGGCTGCTCCATGCCCGGGCCCTGCGTGGTCTTGTGGATGCGCTCACCCGAGTACTCCTCGCCATAGCCGATGGTGGGCCACCCGTAGTCCTTGCCCTTCTCGATGAGGTTCAGCTCGTCCCCACCGCGCGGTCCCATCTCCACCTCCCAGAGCCGGTTCTGGCTGTCGAGCGCCGCGGACAGGATGTTGCGGTGGCCCAGCGTCCAGATTTCAGGGCGCGCATCCTTGCGGCCCACGAACGGGTTGTCCTTCGGAATGGAGCCATCCGGGTTGATGCGGACAATCTTCCCGAAGTCACTCTTCAGGTCTCGCGCCTGGACGCGGCCCGGGAGAATCGAGCGCTCACCCAACGTCACGAACAGCTTCCCGTCCGGCGCGAAGACCAGTCGCCCGCCCGCGTGCAGCGTCGACTCCAGCGTGGGCTCCATGCGGAAGATGACCTTCAGCCCCTCGACCTTGGGCTTCGCCCCATCCACCAGCTTCGCGCGCGCCACCGCGAGCCCGTTGCCACCCTTGCGCGGCTCGTAATAGCTCCAGTAGATGAGGCCGCTCGTCGCGTAGTCAGGCCCCACCTCCACGTCGAGAAGCCCACCTTGGTTGCGCCCATCCACGAGAGGCAGTCCCGCGACGGGCTGCGACTTCTCGCCCTTCTGCGTGACGATGAAGAGCTTCCCGGTCGGCTTCTCCGTCACCAGCATCCGCTGGTCCGGAAGGAAGGCGATGGCCCACGGCTTGTCGAAGCCCTTGGCCACCTCGGTGACCTGGAACGGCGTGCTCGTCTTGATGCCCGGAGCGCGCGTCTGGCCCGGAAAGGCCGGCTTGAACTCGGGCACGTTGGGCGGCGCCGTCTCCACGGGCGCGCCCGTGGGATTCGGTCCCTCCCGGGGCTCGGACTGCTGGCTGCCCGCGGCGCCGCCAGGGGCCATGTTGCCACTCGGCTTCGTGGGCTTGGCGGGAGCCTGCCCGTAGGCGGCCCCCGCGAAGAACAGCAGGGTGGTACAGGCCAGGGTCGTCAGCAAGGTGCGCATGAACACTCCGGGAGCTGGGATGGAAACGAGGCTCTGACGGCGCGCAGCAAACCCGAAGTGCGTCGCGGGGTGGAAGAAGGATGCGATCAACGCGCGGAAGTGGACGCTCCGGCCGTACACCTCGATGCGACTCCCCGACCCTCGCCAACGTCGGGACTCAATCGACGGGCATCTCGTCGCGAATCCACGCCGTCACGGAGTCATGGCGCGGCGCCCACCCCAGCTCGCGCCGTGCCCGCTTCGCGCGCACCCGGCTGTTGGAGCCGAACGAGTAGCGCGCGTGCCCCTCGCCCCACTCGCGCGAGGCCTCCTCGACGCTCCAGGACTGCACCGGCCCCAGCTTCAGCCGCGCCGCGATGGCCTCGCCAATCTCCGCATAGGACGCCTCGCCGTTCTCCACGAAGTAGAAGGCCCCCGCCGGCGCCCGCTCCAGGGCCAGCGCGTAGAGCATGGTGACATCGTCCAGGTGCACGTTGGACCAACGGTTGATGCCCTTGCCGACGATTCGCACCACCCCGCTCTTGCGCGCCTGGGCGACGAGCGGAGGAATCTGCACGCTGTCCCGACTCAGGCCTTTTCCCGTGCCGTAGATCATCGTGTTGCACAGGACGATGCCGCGCGCGCCCTCGACCGCGAGGACTCGATTGTCGAGCGCATGCCGCGCCTGCTTCTCCGGCTCGACGATGAACGGCGTCTCCTCGTCAAACACGTTGGGCGACAGCGCGTTGCCCTTCACGTCATCGCCGATGACGCTGGAGCCGCTGGTGTGGATGAGCGGCTTGCCGGAGCTTCGCACGCCTTCAATCAGCGCCAGGATGGCCTTGTCATGGTCACTGCTGGCCGCGTTGATGACGCCGTCGGCGCGACGGGCCTCGGCCGTGAGCAGCGCCGTGTCGTCCAGGTCTCCGCGCACCGGCTCGATGCCGAGCGCCGCCAGCTTCTTCCCCTTGGCGTCGTCGCGCACCAGCCCGCGAATGGAGTGCCCCCGGGCCTTCAGGTCCAACGCCAGGGAGCCGCCGATGAAGCCGGTGGCGCCAGTGATGAAGAGGTTCATCGCGAGGTCTCCAGGGAACGGGGCAGCTTCAACGTGCGCACAGCATGCTCACGAATGAAGCCGCTCCCTGGCAGGGTTTCTCCGCCGCGCGGTGAACACTGAACACCCCGGTCCTGCTCACCCGGCGGGCTTCGGGGGCGCCCAGTCCAGCGCCGTCCCGCACGCCTTGCAGAAGCGCGCGTCCAGGTCATGCCCCTGCTTGCCGCAGCCGGGGCAGGCCTGGGTGTCCGGAAGCTGCTTCGCGGCGGCGGCCAGCTCCACGGAGACGATGCCGGTGGGCACCGCGAGGATGCCGTAGCCCATGATCATCAACACCGACGCGATGAACTGACCGGGCACCGTCTTGGGAGTGATATCGCCAAAGCCCACCGTCGTCATCGTCACGATGGCCCAGTACATGGACCGGGGGATGCTGTCGAAGCCGTGCTGCTCCCCTTCCACCAGGTACATGATGGCGCCCATGACCACGTCCACGGTCAGCACGAAGCCGAGGAAGACGATGATCTTCCCCCGGCTCGCGCGCAGCGCGGTGAGCAGGACCTCCGCCTGTCCCAACAGGTGCCCCAGCTTCAGCACCCGGAAGACCCGCAGCAGGCGCAGCACGCGGACCACGAGCAGCGTCTGGGCACCGGGGAAGATGACGCTCAGGAACGACGGGAGGATGGCCAGCAGGTCCACCAACCCGAAGAAGCTGCGCGCATAGTCCAGCGGCCTGCGCACGGCGATGAGCCGCAACACGTACTCGAGCGCGAAGAGGACGGTGAAGATCCACTCCGCCACTTGCAGGGCCGTGGCGTAACGGACGCGAACGGAGGACACGCTCTCCAGCATCACCGCCGCGATGCTGAAGACGATGGCCCACAGCAGGGCCACGTCGAACGCCTTTCCCGCCGGAGTATCGGCCTCGAAGATGATGGTGTGGAGTCGGGCGCGGAAACCACCCTGGGGGCTCTGCTCGGAAGGCCTGGACACAGGGCGTCAGTCTAGGCGCAACCCGCGTCCGGACGCAGAAGCTTCCACCGGATCTGAAGGGCCCTGCGACTACAGGCGCTTGGACCCCTTCGACGGATGCACGGGACGACGGACTCGCCCCTTGCGCTTCACCTCGTCGGCCCTGCATACGCGCACGCCCAGGAAGCGCTGGAGCTGGTCCAACGCCAGGTCGTGGTCCCCGTCGCTCTCCGCGCAGCAGCAGTCGCTCAGCACGGTGATGTCGTACTCGAGCATGTGCGCGTCATGGGCGCTGAAGAAGACACACAGGTTGGTGGCGATGCCCGCCATCAGCAGCTTCTTCGTCCCCAGGTGCTCCAGCAGGGGAACCAGCGAAGTCGAGAAGAAGGCCGAGTGCTTGGGCTTGAGGACGAAGTAGTCCGTGGCGGCGGGCCTCAAGGCCCGGGCGATGCCTCGGCCCCGGCTGCCCGCCCGGGTGCAGTGCCGGTAGACGTCCCGGAAGTTGCTGCGCCAGTGGTTGAAGTTGTCGTTGACGTAGATGACCGGCACCCCCGCCTTGCGCATCCGCTGGGCGAAGGGCGCCAGTCGCTCCACCATGCGCGACGCCCAGGGAAGCACGTGCTCTCCCCCGGGGAAGTCCAGGTCGTTGATGACGTCGATGATGAGCAGCGCGGTGTCGGAGCCCCTCAGCGGCTTCGAGCGCGAACTCTTCCCGGCCTTCGAGCCCGGCTTGGCCACAGGCACCTCCCGGCGCCTCAAGGTAGCCACGGCCCGGGCGTCTGAGCAGTCCCCCTGGAGGCCACGGGCCCCATCGCGGCGCGTCCGGGCGGACTACTGCCTCGCCGTGACGCTCAAGAGGCGAACCTGGGTGTTGATCCACGGGATGTAGTTGGAGACCCGGGCATAGATGCCGGGAAAGCCCGGCCTCGCGCAGCCCACGCCAAAGCTCACGACGCCCTGGAGCACGGGCTGGCCCTGCGCTCCGCGGAGGTAGAGCGGGCCCCCGCTGTCGCCCTGACAGGCGTCCTTGCCACCCTGCTTGTACCCGGCTCCGAGCATCGCGTACGGGTCGATGGTGATACCGGCGGATCGATACGCCGCCGCCACCTCCCGATGCGCGATGGTGGGCACCCCCACCTGCAACAGGATGGAGGACGATTGACCGCCCTCGCGCGTGAGACCCCACCCCGCCACCGTCGCTTCGACGTTGTCCGGGACGAGCTCACCACTCATCGGGAGCAGGATGGGCTGCACGGTGGCAGTGAACTTGAGGGGCTTCTCGAGCTTGACGACGGCGATGTCGTTCATCGTCGTCTGCGGGTTGTAAGCCGGGTGGTAGACGGTCTTCACGCCTCGAACCGTCTGGGCACCCGCCCCGGGGCTCCGGAGGTCATGAACCCCCGCGGAGGCCGTCAACTGCGCCGTGCCGTCGTAGACGCAGTGCGCGGCCGTGACGACGATGTCCGACTCATCCTTCGTCGCGCTGACCCGGATGAGCGAGGCGCCGCAGAAGTGCTCTCCGTACTGCTGCAGGCTGACAATCCAGGGGTGGCTCCCCGGGCGCGCCTCCACCCCTCCGACAATCTCCTGGCCAATGCTCTCCACCGCATCGACGCCCTGCACCTCCGGACCGCCACAGCCCACCAGCCCCACCGCGACAACGACTCCCAGCACGAAGCGCATCGACCCCTCGGATTCCAAGTTCGAGGCGCATTGTGCAAGTCGAAGACCACGCGCGCGATGAGCCGCTTTCGAGGCGAGCCGTGCGCGAGCCCCGGGCCAGGTCGAGCCGTTGACGTGTCAGGCGCGGTCCAGGTCGCCACCTGACACGTCACGGCCCTTGGGCTCAGTGCCCTTCCGCGCCCGTCGCCCCCGCCGGAATCACCGGGGCCTCCCGCTCCGCTCCGCGCAGGGCGAACTTGCGGATGACGATGTAGAAGATGGGCGTCAGCACCAGTCCGAACAGCGTCACGCCGAGCATGCCCGCGAACACCGCCACGCCCATCGCCTGGCGCATCTCCGCGCCAGCGCCCGTGGCCAGCGCCAGCGGCACCACGCCCATGATGAAGGCGATGGAGGTCATCAGGATGGGCCGCAGCCGCAGCCGGCACGCCTCCAGCGCCGCCTGCACCACGCCCATGCCCTCGTCTTCTTGAGCCCGCGCGAACTCGACGATGAGGATGGCGTTCTTCGCCGCCAGGCCCACGAGCACCACGAGGCCAATCTGCGTGAAGATGTTGTTGTCCCCACCCACGAACCACACCCCGGCAATCGCGCTGAGCAACGCCAGCGGCACCGTGAGCAACACCGCCAGCGGCAGCGACCAGCTGTTGTACTGCGCCGCGAGGATGAGGAACGCCAGCAGGATGGCGAGCGGGAAGACGAACAGGCCTTCCTTGCCGGCGAGCTTCTCCTGGTACGTCAGGTCGGTCCACTCGAAGCCCATGCCGGCCGGCAGTGTCTCGGCCGCCACGCGCTCCATCGCCGCCACCGCCTGTCCCGTGCTCACGCCGGGCGCCGCCGCGCCGTTGATGTCCGCGGAGGGATAGCCGTTGTAGTGCAGCACCTGGTCCGGTCCGAACGAGGGCTTCACCGTCACCAACGACGCCAGCGGAACCATGCCGCCCTGCGGGTTGCGCACCTGGAGCCGGCCGATGTCCTCCGGCTCCATGCGGTGCTTCGCGTCCGCCTGGACGTTCACCTGGTACGTACGACCGAAGCGGTTGAAGTCATTCACGTACAGCGAGCCCAGGTGAATCTGGAGCGTCTCGAACACCGAGCCCAACGGCACGCCCTGCTGCTTCGCCTTCACCCGGTCCACGTCTGCCTGGAGCTGCGGCACGTTGATTTCGAAGCTCGACATCAGGCCCATCAACTGGGGCTCGGCCGAGGCCTTCTGGACCAGGGCCTGCGTGGCGGCATAGAGCGCCTCCGGCCCCAGGCCCGCGCGGTCCTCCACCTGGAGCTTGAAGCCCGCCATGGAGCCCATGCCTGGCACCGGGGGCGGAGGGAAGATGGCCGCGAAGCCCTCCTGGATGCCCCCCAGCTTCATCTGGATGCGACCGGCGATGGCATTCGCCGACATGTCCTCCGCCTTGCGCTTCTCGAAGTCGTCGAGAATCGCGAAGACGACGGCGGAGTTGGGCGAGTTGACGAAGCCGTTGATGCTGATGCCGGAGAAGGCCACCACGTTCGCCACGCCCTTCTCCGCCAGCATCAGGTCCGACATCCGCTTCACCACGTCGTCCGTGCGCTCCAACGACGACGCGGGAGGAAGCTGCGCCAGCCCCACCAGGTAGTACTTGTCCTGCATGGGCACGAAGCCCGCCGGCACCTTGTTGAAGCCCAGCCACGTCAGGAGCAGCAGGCCTCCGTACACGGCGAGCGCCAGTCCGCTGACCCGCACCACCCGCTTCACCAGCGACACGTAGCCGGCCGACGCCTTGTCGAAGAAGCGGTTGAACGGACGGAAGAGCCACCCGCCGAACGCCTTCTCCATGAAGCGCGTGAGGCCGTCCTTGGGCCCGTGGTGTCCGCGCAGCAGCACGCCCGCCAGCGCGGGGCTGAGCGTCAGCGAGTTGAAGGCCGAGAGGATGGTGGAGATGGCGATGGTGAGCGCGAACTGCCGGTAGAACTGTCCCGTGAGTCCGCCGAGGAACGCCGTGGGGACGAACACCGCCGACAGCACGGAGGTAATCGCGATGATGGGGCCCGTCACTTCCGTCATCGCCCGCCGGGCCGCTTCCTTGGGATTGACGCCCTGGGCGATGTGCCGCTCCACGTTCTCCACCACGACGATGGCGTCGTCGACGACGATGCCGATGGAGAGCACGAGTCCGAAGAGCGACAGCGTGTTGAGCGAGAAGCCCAAGAGGTGCATCACCGCCGCCGTGCCCACCAGCGACACGGGCACCGCCGCCAGCGGGATGATGGAGGCTCGCCATGTCTGGAGGAACAGGAGCACCACCAGCACCACCAGCACCACCGCCTCCAGCAGCGTCGTCACCACGTTGCGGATGGACGTGCGCACGAAGAGCGTCGGGTCGTACGCGATGCGGTACTCCATGCCCTCGGGGAACGCGTGGCTCAGCTCGTCCATCCGCGCGCGGATGCCCGCGGAGACGTCCAGCGCGTTGGAGCCGGACGCCTGGCTGATGCCGATGGCCACCGCCGGCTTCCCGTCCAACCGGGCGCGCACCGAATAGGAGTTGGCGCCCAGCTCCACCCGGGCCACGTCGCGCAGGTGCGTCACCTGCCCGCCCTCGCCCACCTTCACGACGATGTCGCGGAACTGCTCCTCGTCCGTGAGTCGTCCCTGCGTGGTGACGGTGAGCTGGAAGGCGGACTTCTCATCCGGCTGCTGACCGATGACGCCCGCCGCCACCTGGACGTTCTGCTCGCGGATGGCGCCCACCACGTCGCTGGCGGTGAGGCCACGCGCGGCGAGCAACCGGGGGTCCAGCCAGACGCGCATGCTGTACTCGCCCGCGCCCAGCACGTTGACGCTGCCCACGCCGGGGACGCGCTGGAGCACGTCGCGCACCTGGAGCACCGCGTAGTTGGAGAGGTAGAGCGGCTCCAGCGCCCCGTCTGGAGACACCAGGTGCACCACCATGAGCAGGTCCGGGCTCGACTTCTCTGTGAGCACGCCCAGCCGCTGCACCTCCGCCGGCAGGCGCGGAATCGCTCGGGCCACGCGGTTCTGCACCTGCACCTGCGCGGTGTCCGGATTCACGCCCATGCCGAAAGTCACGGTGACGGCCACCCGGCCATCGCTCGTCGCCTGCGAGGACATGTAGAGCATGCCCTCCACGCCGTTGATCTCCTGCTCCAGCGGCGCGGCCACCGTCTCCGCGATGACGCCCGGGTCCGCGCCCGGATAGGCCGCGCGCACCACCACCGTGGGCGGTGACACGGCCGGGTACTCGCTCAACGGAAGCTGAATCAACGACAGGCCACCGCCAATCAGCAGCAGCACGGACAGCACGGCCGCGAAGATGGGCCGGTCCACGAAGAAGTGCGCGAACTTCACGGCCGCGCCCCCTCGGCGTGCTCGGAGCCGGCCATGGCCACCACCGTGGGCGCCACCGTCATGCCCGGCCGCGCCATGCCCTTGAGCACCACGCGCTCACCCGCCGACAGGCCCTTGGTCACCACACGCAGCCCGCCCTCGGTGGTCCCCAGCTCCACGCGCCGCTGCTCCAGCGTCTGGTCCGGACGGACGACGAGCACGTAGCGCCCCTTCTGGTCCGTCCCCACCGCCTGGTCCTGGATGAGGAGCGTGGGATGCGCCGCGCCCGTCTCCAGCCGCACCCGGGCGAACAGGCCCGCCGTCAGCTTCCCGTCGGCGTTGGGCAGCACCGCGCGCGCTCGCGCCGTCCCCGTCGCCGTCGCCACTTGATTGTCCAGGAAGTCCAGCCGCGCCTCGCGAGGGAAGCCCTCCTCGCCCGTCAGCGCCACGCGCACCGGCACCGCGTTGACGCGCCCATCCTTGCCGCGCGCTCCCGACGCCGTGCCCGCGAAGCGCAGGTACGTCGCCTCGTCCACGTCGAAGTAGACGTAGAACGGCTCCACCGAGACGATGGTGGTGAGCAGCGTGGCGTTGGCGCTGCCGCCGCTGACCAGGTTGCCCGCCGTCACCAGCGCCCGCCCCACCCTGCCGCTGACGGGCGCGCGCACGCGGGTGTCCTGCAAGTCGATTTCAGCGGAGCGAGCCGCCGCCTTCGCGGACTCCACGCGCGCACGGGACTCCGCGCGCTCCGCCACCAGCACGTCAAAGTCACCCCGGGAGATGGCCTGCTCCGCCACCAGCTTCTCCCCTCGCTCGAACTTCTTCTCCGAAAGCGTGCGCCGCTCCTCGGCCTGACGCAGGTCCGCCTGAGCCCGGGCGTGCGCCGCCTCGAAGGTGCGCGCGTCGAGCTGGAACAGCACCTGCCCCGCCGTGACGAGGCCGCCCTCCGCGAAGCGGACCGCGTCGATATAGCCGCCAACGCGAGGCCGCAGCTCCACGCTCTGCACCGCCGCGAGCGTGCCGGTGAACTCGGCGCTGTCCGCCACCTGCCGGGTGACGACCTCCGCCACGACGACGGGCGCCGCCGCCTGCTTCGCGGGCCCTCCTCCACCTTGCGCGTCCGAGCCCTCGTCTCGCGCGAGCACAAGACCACCCACCACCAGCGGGAGGGCCAGAGCCCCTCCCACCGCTGCACGTCTCCAATTCATGGCTGACTCCAACTTCTATTCAGGGGTCGGGACACACCGGTGGCGCTCGCATGCTCGCGATTGCGCCTCCGGCGGCCCGTGGAAAACAGGATGGGAACGACTGAATGCACGTCTCCCGGCCAGTCGGTGTGTCACCGCCGGAAGACAAGGGTGTGGATGTCTGGGACTGACTCAGGAACCGGGCTTGCGGCGCGCCGAGCCAGGAGACGGGCTCGGCCCTCCGCGCGAGGACCGGTGGGGTGCTAGCGAGACGAGGAACGACAACAGCGCCCCAAGGAATGGGACGCCCGAGGCGGAGCACGCCTCACCGCGGAGGTAATTTGCAACATTGCCCATTACTAATTGCCCCCGGGCCTGACGCGCAACGCAATTTGAAGCGGCCGGCCCCAAGGCGTTGAGTCACCTCCCCGTGACGGTGCACCCCGGAGGTGGCTTCCAGTCTCGCAGCGCGGTGACGAGCGCGTCCTGCTCCTGGGTGACCCCTTGGGGAGCGTCGAGCTTGTTGACGCCAGCCGGGCGCGTGAAGTCGAGCAGGTCCACCGGTGCGGGCTGGGACGGGCAGCCTTCCTTGAAGGTCGCCTCGGCCTGGACGACCAGGCGGTCCGCGTGGTCATCGGCGGGGTCGGCGGACACAGGCCAGGTCAGGTCGCCGGACAGGGGCTCGGCCTTCTCCGGGGGAAACCACGTCCACCGCAGGCGCGTCTGCCCGCTGTTGCCCCAGAAGCTGCCTCCGCTCGCGCCGCCCATCGTCTCGATGCCGGACGGCCGCTCCCGCCACTCGATGGCGTAGCCCGCCGGCACCGTGCGCGTGAGGGGGCGAGCCCGGCCGACGGTGATGACCTCGTCGGCGAGCAGGAGCACCCACGCCAGCTCTCGCAGCGGCTCCACGGCGAGCGTCCCCACCCGCACCCTCGCGAGCCGGCTCGCGTTCGTGGTCTTCACGTCCACCTGGCCTATCCGCTCCGCGTCGTCATACAGGGCCAGCTCACTGCAGCTCTGCGACACCCAGGCAGTCCCCGTGCCCAGGTGGTAGGCGCGCACCTCGTCACAGAACCCGTGGTGCCCCCGGCGGCCTCGCAGCACCAGCCAGCCATCCCCGGGCGCCCGCATGCGCACCACCGGGAGCAGCTTGTCGAAGGACGACCAGCTGCCCTCACAGCTTCGCCACGCGGTGTAGCGCCAGCGCTTGGGCCGGGGACGAGCAGCCGCTTCGCACTGGTCGCGAGCCTCCGCCTCGGCCTTGGCGGTGGGGGTGTCCCGGGCTTGTCGGTCAAGCGCCTTGAGGAAGGCCGCCTCGGCCCGGGTGTATCGGCCCTCCATCTCCTTCGCGCAGGCGGTGTCCGAAGCGGCGCACAGCAGCGAGGCGAGCCGGTGGTCCGGCTTCACGGAGTCCAGCGTCAGCTCCGTGCGCGCCTCGGGCGGCAGCACCACGGCGCGCACGCCGGGCTTGCCCAGCTCCAGATAGGACTCCGCCCAGGTCCGCCCGCCCGTGCGCCACCAGGTCTTCAGGACCAGGAGCGACATGTCCTCGGGCACCGGCTCGCGCTCCTCACGGCTCATCTCGAAGCAGCGCGACGTGAGCAGCGCCCGCAGGGCGGTGAGGCCCGTCTTCCGGTCACCGTCGTCCGGCAGCGCCTCCAATCTCGCATCCAGGGCGAGCAGCCGCTCACGGGCGGCGGTCCACTCGGGCGCGGACGCGGGGCACGGGGTGAAGACCTTCTCGTCCGCGGGGGGCCTGGCGGACAGGAGCACACCCAGGGTGAGCAGGGGCAGGAGCATGGGCCTTCCAGAATCGCGCATTTCCCCTGGGGGGAGCCAGGACGTGCCAGGGCGCGAGACTTCCCGGCGGCGGCCGCAGATGCTAACCCCACACCTGCTCATGCCACGCACGACGACCCTGGAGCTCTACAAGGAAGAGATGAAGTTCTCGGCCGGGCACTTCACCATCTTCTCCGCGACGCACCGCGAGAACCTGCATGGCCACAACTTCACCGTCTACGTCGCGCTGACGGGCGAGGTCGCCGACAACGGGATGCTCTCCGACTACGGGCCGCTGAAGCAGACCATCATCGCCCGCTGCCGCGCCTGGAACGAGACGTTCTTCCTTCCGGAGAAGTCCCCGTACTTGAAGCTGGAGCGGGACGCCAAGGGCGATGTCCTGGCGCGCTTCAACGGAGAGGAGCTGCGCTTCCTCGCGCGCGACATCACCGTGCTGCCGGTGGAGAACGTGACGCTGGAGGAGCTGGCGCGCGTCTTCGGCGAGGAGCTGCTGGGAGACGGCACCGCCCTGCGCAAGGACGGCGTCACGCGGCTGGTGGTGAAGTGCGCCTCGGGCCCGGGCCAGTCGTCCTCCTGGGAGTGGGAGGCGTCATGACGGACCAGGCCATCATCACCGGCGCCAGTCGAGGCATCGGTCAGGCGCTGGCCGCGCGCTTTCGCAAGGAGGGCTGGGGCGTGCTGAACCTGGCGCGCCAGCCGAGCCACGTTCCCGGAGTCGTGGACCTGGGCGTGGACCTGGGCTCCGGAGACTGGGAGCCGCGCGTGGAGGCCGCGCTGCGGGACACCGCGGGACAGGCCCAAGGCCACCGCGTCTGCCTGGTGCACAACGCGGCAATCTACGACCACGACGACGCGCTGGCCTTGACGGCTGCGCAGCTTCGCCGGGTGCTGGAGGTCAACGTCGTCGCGCCCGCCGTGCTCAACCGGCTGACGCGGCCCTACCTGGGCGACGGCTCGTCCATCCTCTACGTGGGCTCCACGCTGTCGGAGAAGGCCGTGAAGGGCAACGCGTCCTACGTCACGTCGAAGCACGCGCTCGTGGGGCTGATGCGCTCCACCTGCCAGGACCTGGCGGGCACGCGCATCCACACCGCCTGCGTGTGCCCGGGCTTCACGGACACGGAGATGCTGCGCGAGCACCTGGGCGACGACGCGAAGCGTGCCGCCGTCATCTCCGCGAAGTCGACCTTCGGGCGCCTCATCACCCCGGACGAAATCGCGAACGTCCTCTACTTCTGCGCCACCACACCCACCGTGAATGGCGCGGTGCTCCACGCCAATCTGGGACAGGTGGAGACCTGAGGGTTCAGCCCTCGGCCGGGTAGACGGTGCACTGCGAGGTGCACGTCTCCGACACGCGCAGCTTCACGACGCGCGCGGTGGCGAAGCTCAGCCGCTCGAAGACCCAGGCGGCGAGCAGCTCGCTGGTGGGGTTCTCCAGGCCGGGCACGTCGTTGAGCAGCCGGTGGTCCAGCAGCGCGTGCAGCGGCTGCCACGCGGCGTTCAGCTCCGCGAAGTCGACAATCCAGCCGAAGTGCGGGTCCACCGGCCCACGCACGGTGATTTCAATGCGGTAGCTGTGCCCGTGGACACGCGAGCACTTGTGGCCAGGGGGGACGTTGGGGAGGCGGTGCGCGGCCTCGAAGGTGAACTCCTTCGAGATTTCAGTCACCAGCGAGACTTTCTTCGTCGAGACGGGCTCCATTGGACCGGCCTTCTACCCACGTTTGCCTCCGGGCGTCGAGCCAAGACACAGGGCGGGCTCCCACCCCTGCCTACCGGCGCACGGCCGCCAGGATGTAGCGAGGCAGCAGCTCCTCCCGGAAGGTCTTCCAGAGGTTGAACTGGCCGTAGTTGCCCCCGGTGAACATCACCGTCAGCTCCAGCTCGGGGATGACCATGACGTACTGTCCGCCGTTGCCGCCCGCTTCGTATTCCGCGTAGACGCGCTCACCCACGCGCAGCTCATGACGCCACCACGCGTACCCATAGGTGCGGTCCGGGCTCATCACCGAATGCCGTGAGATGGAGCGCTCGACCCAGCGCTTGCTGACCACGCGCCTGCCGTTCCACACGCCGCCCGCCAGGTACAACTGCCCCAGCTTCAGCGCGTCGCGGGGCCGTGCGTAGAGGCCACCGCCCAGGTACGCCTCGCCATCCGGCATCAGGTTCATCGCGTAGCGGCGGAACTGGAGGGGCTCCGCCACGGTGCGCGCGAAGTGCTCGGGCAGCCACGTCCCCGTCGCGTTGCGCACGGCCCCGCCCACCAGGTTGATTCCGGCGGAGCAGTACACCGCCTGGGGCTCTCCGGGCGCGCGGCCCATGGGCAAATCCAGCGTGTACGTGTACCAGTCCCCCTCCTGTTCCTGGAGGGTGTTCTCGTTGCCGGGGGACTCGTCGTTGTTGTCGTCGCAGTCCAGGCCCGAGGTCATCGTCATCAGGTGCTCCAGCGTGAGCTTCGCCTTGCGCGGGTCCGCGAGCGCGGCGCTCTTGTACGCGGGGAACAGCGAGTAGACGGGCGTCTCCGGGGCGAGCTTCGCGCCCTGCTCCATCGCCGTGCCCACGAGTATCGGCGCCAGCGTCTTGGACGCGGAGCGCAGGTCATGCAGGCGCTCCTTGTCGAAACCGTGGAAGTACTCCTCGACGACGAGCTTGCCCTTGCGCACGATGAGCACGCCCTGGATGAGCGGCCCCGGCGTCGGGCCCGGCTCGGTGTCGAGGATGCGCTGCATCAGCGCGGCGATGGGCGCCAGGTCCATGCCCACGTCGGCGAGCGAGGCCGTCGCCCAGCCATCCTGCTCCGCGACAGGCGGACGGTACGCATAGGCCCCCGGCGAGGGCGTGCGCGGGTAGAGCCCCACGGCCTGCTCCCGCTCCTTCTTCGTGAAGCTGATGGGGCCCAGGAAGAGGATGGGCACCGTCAGCCGACCGAAGCGCGAATCGAAGGTGCCCTCCAGCGTCGTCGGGCCGCGCGGGTCCGTCAGCGTCACGGCGTTGCCCCGCATGGAGACGCTGAACGCGAACTGCCGGCCGAAGCCCTTCTCGGGGTCCTTCAGGTACGCGGCGACGGTGCCGTCCGGCCGCTTGTACACGTCGAGGTACAGCGTGAAGCGGTCCGCCCACGGCGTCACACTGCCCCGCCACACGCCCTTCTGGAGCGCGCGCAGCTCCACGGGCGTGGCGTACTGGACGCCGCCGATGACGACGCGCGGCTGCACCCAGTGGCCCCGGATGAGCTTGCCGTCCGCGCCCACCACGCCCCGGAACGTCCCCTGCCCTCCCGGCATCGTCACGGTGAGCTGGTTCTTCTCCAGCCGCCCGGGGGCCTCATAACCGCCGATGCGCGCGCGCCACGTGTCGCCGTCCCGGAACACCGTCAGCTCGCCCTGGACCTCGGGCCCGAAGACGGGCTCGCCCGCCCAGATGCCCACCAGGCTCGACGCGGTGTCCGTGGCGGCCTCGACCTTGGGGGCCTCGACGGCGGCCTTCGCGGGCTCCCCGGCCAGCGAGGCGGAGGGCAACGCGAGCAGCGCCAGCAGGGCGCCCAGGGAGGCTTGGGCCGTGGAGAACATGGTGTGATTCCTTGGTGGACGAGCGAGGGGGTTCACCACGCCGGGCCTTACGCTGGGGCCTGCGGGACGATTGCAACCGGCTTGCGCGAATGTCCCCGGGCGGGACGAGGTCCCTCGGGCTATCCTCCGAGGCCATGAGTCAGGAGGTCAGGACGGCCGGTCGCCCCGCCGGGGGGCTGGCGGGAGGACGGCGCTGCTCGTGCCCGGGTCGCGGGCCGCTTGGCGATGACGCCCTGGCCGTTGCACGGTCCTCGCGCGCATGAAGCTCTCCCTCGCCACCCGCATCTTCCTGGGCTACGCGGTGGTGCTCGTCACCTTCGGCCTGGTGTCGCTCTTCAGCGTCGCGGAGCTGCACCGCAACCGGCTTGAAATCCGGCTGTTGAGCCAGGGCTACCTCCAGCTCTCCCAGGACGCGGCGGAGATGGAGATGAACCACGCCAACCAGCAGCGCCACACCGCGCGCATGCTGGAGGAGGACAGCGCGGAGATACGGCGCGCCATCATCCGCCTGGCCCGCGTCTACGTGCCCACGACCTTCATCTCCCAGCGGCTGGCCACCACGCGCGCGCGGGCCACCCAGCTGCGGGACATGGCCCCGGCGAGCGAGCTGCCCTTCATCGAGGAGCTGGAGGCGCGGCTCTTGGAGCTGGACTCGCGCTACCGGGAGTATGGCCGCGCCGCGGAGAGCGTGTTCGACGCGTTCTCCACGCAGGCGCCGGACAAGGCGCAGGTGGACCGCGCCACCGCCGACGTGCTCACCATGGAGGACGCCATCGGCCGCGAGCTGCGGCTGCTCCGGCTGTCCTTGTCCAACCGCATCCGCGAGCGCGTGGACGGCGCCGAGGAGCGCGAGCGCCAGACGGGCCTGGCCATCATCAGCCTCTCCGTCGCGGCGATTCTGCTGGGCCTGGTCGCCACCGCGTGGTCGGCCCGCACGCTGCGCCCGGTGAAGACGCTCATCGAGGGCGTGTCGCGCATCGGCAAGGGCGACTACAGCGCGCAGTTGGGCGTGAAGGGCCATGACGAGGTGGCGGTGCTGGCGCGAGCGTTCGACCAGATGGCCCGCTCGCTCCAGGCCCGCGAGGCGCAAATCAAGGCACAGGCGGAGGCGCTGATGCGCGCCGAGCAGCTCGCCGCCGTGGGCCGCATCTCCGCGCAAATCGTCCACGAGGTGCGCAACCCGCTGTCGTCCATCGGCCTCAACGTGGAGCTGCTCGGGGACGCGGTGGAGCGCGCCACGTTCCCCGCGCCCGACGAGGCCAATGAGGTGAAGGACCTGCTCTCCGCCGTCACCCACGAGGTGGACCGGCTGGCGGACGTCACCGAGCACTACCTGCGCATGGCCAGGCCCCAGCGGCCGGACCTGGACCCGCGCGACGTGACGGCGGTGCTGGACGGCGTGCTGGACTTCTCCCGAGAGGAGCTGATGCGCGCGGGCGTGGAGGTGGTGCGTGAGTTCGCCCCCACCACGCCCCCCGTGCTCGCCGACGAGGGGCAGCTGCGGCAGGTCTTCCTGAACCTGCTGCGCAACAGCCGCGAGGCGATGCCCCACGGCGGGCAGCTCACCATCGCCACCCGCCCCATGGAGCAGGACGTGGAGGTGACGGTGACGGATACAGGTCAGGGCATGACGGAGGAGGTACGCCGCCACCTCTTCGAGCCCTTCTTCACCACCAAGGAGGGGGGCACGGGGCTGGGGCTCGCGGTGAGTCAGCAAATCCTCCAGGCCCACGGGGGCTCGCTCTCCTGCCAGAGTATTCCCGGCCAGGGCACGGCCTTCGTGTTAAGGCTTCCACGCGCATGAGCTTCAATTCGTATCGGGACGTGCTGCCCTCCGGGCTGCGCGTCGTCACCATCGAGACGCCCCACCTCCACACCGCCCTGCTCGCCATCTACGTCCGCACGGGCAGCCGCCACGAGACGCCCGCCAACAACGGCGTCAGCCACTACCTGGAGCACCTGTTCTTCCGGGGCAGCGCGGGCTGGCCGGACACGGTGAAGATGAACGCCGCCGTGGAGGAAGTGGGCGGCAACCTCAATGGCGTCACCACCCGGGACCACGGGTACTACTACACGCCATTGCACCCCGCGCACATGCGCGTGGGCCTGGACATCCTCGGGGACATGCTCACCCGTCCGCGCCTCACGGACATGGAAGTCGAGCGGCAGATCATCCTCGAGGAGATGCTGGACGAGGTGGACGAGAAGGGTCGCGACATCGACCTGGACAACCTCTCCAAGGGCCTGCTCTTCCCCGACCACCCGCTGGCCCTGAAAATCGCGGGCACGCGCGAGTCCGTCTCCGCGCTCGCGCACAGCCAGGTGCTGGAGCACTTCGCGCGGCACTACGTCACCGGCAACCTGGTCGTCACGGCCGCGGGCCGCGTGCGCCGCGAGGAGGTGCTGGAGTTGACGGAGCGCGCCTTCGCGCACCTGCCGCGAGGCCTGGCCAGCACGGAGGCGCCGCCGCCGGAAATCGCGCCCGGCCCCCGGCTGCACTTCGTCTCCCACGACGAGTCGCAGACGGAGTTCCGCCTCAACTTCCGCACGGTGCCCGAGCAGCACGACGACTACGCCGCGCTTCAAATCATCCGGCGCGTGCTGGATGACGGCCTGTCCTCGCGGCTGCCGTTCGAAATCGTGGAGAAGCGGGGGCTGGCGTACTCGGTCCACGCGTCGCTGGACGGCTACCACGACTCCGGCCTGTTCGAGATTGAGGCCGCCAGCGCGCCGGAGAAGGCCGCGCAGGTGGTGGCCGAGTCGTTCCGCGTGCTGGGCGCGCTGTGCGACGAGGACATTGGCGAGGAGGAGCTGGCGCGGGCCAAGCGCCGCCACCGCATGTTGCTGGAGTTCTCCCAGGACTCACCGGGGGAGCTGGCCGGGTGGTTCGGCGGCACGGAGCTGTTCCGCGTGCCGGAGACCTTCGAGCACCGGGCGGACCTGGTGGACTCGCAGTCCGCCGCGCGGGTGCGGGAAGTGGCCCGGCGCTACTTCCACCGGGACAACCTCACCGTCGTCGCGGTGGGTCAGAAGAAGGGGCTCAAGGCCCTGGAGCGCGTGGTGGCGGAGGCGCCGGGGCTGCCCGGAGCGCCCACCGCGAAGCTGCTGGTCAGCGGCGACCGCCGCGGATGATGAGGGGGCCGGTCGACTTCTTCTTCGACGGCTTGGGCGCGACGGCCTCGAGGGCCTTCTTCACCGCCAGGTACTCGGCGTTGTCGGGCTCTCGCTTGAGGGCCTCGTCGATGATTTTCGTGGCCCGGGCCAGCTGCGTCTGGAGCTGAGCGGAGAGCTTCGCCAGGGCGACCTTCTCCTCCTGGGAGGCCTCTCCCAGGGCCAGCAGGCGCTCCAGGGACGAGTACGCGTCCACCTTGCGCTCCGACTGGAGGAACAGGCGCCACAGCCGGGTGTGCACGGGCGCGAAGCGGGGCTCGGCGCTGAGGGCGAAGCGGTAGCTCTCCTCGGCGCCCTTCAAGTCCTTGGCCTCCTCCTGGGCACGGCCGCGCACGTAGAGGGCGCGAGCGAGGCGGGGACGGAACTGGAGGGCGCGGTCCACCAGGGCGAGCGCGTCCGCGCGGCGGCTTTGGGCGAGCACCGTCTCCGCCATCCAGGCGAGGGCCTCGGCGTTCTGGGGTTCGGCGTCGACGAGGGGCTTGAGGGCGGCCTCGGCGTCCGTGGCACGGCCCTGGGCCAGCAGGGCGCGGGCGCGCAGCATGACGACGTCGCCGCGGTTGGCGTCCTTGCCTTCGACGGCCTGGAGGTCGGCCTCGGCCATCTGCGGCACGCCGCTGACGAGGAAGTAGCGGGCGCGCAGCAGGCGCGCGGAGGTGTGCGCGGGGTTCTGCTGGAGCAGCTTGTCCATGAGGTTGGCGGCGAGCAGCTCGTCGCCCTTCATGAGGAGGACCTCCGCCTCCATGGCCTTGGCCTCCGGGTCATCCGGGCTGTCGCGCAGGACGCTCTCCAGCGTGGCGAAGGAGGCGTCAATCTGGCCTTCGCGGGCCTGGAGCCGGGCGAGGCCGAGCACGTCCGATTCCGTGAGCAGGCCGGAGTCGCGCAGGGTGGAGAGGATGGTGAGGGCTTCGGCGGTGTTGCCGTTGCTCAGGTAGAGCTCGGCGAGCTGCTTCTGGATGGTGGGGTCGGTGCCGGGGATGAGGGCTTCGGCCTGCTTGAGGGACATGATGGCCGCGCCCATGTTGTTGTTCATGAGGTGGGCATCGGCCATGAGCAGGTAGGGCTCCGCGCTGTCAGGGGCGGCGGTGGCGGCCTTCTTGAGGGCCGCGAGTGCGGGGAGCGCCTGCCCGTTGGCAAGCTGGGCGCGAGCCTCACCGAGGGCGGATTGGGCCTGTTGGGCACGGTTCTGGACGGCGGCCACCTCCGGTTCCCTACAAGCAAGCGGGAGGAGGAGCGCCAGGGTCCAGGGAAGGGTTCGAATTCGCCAGGGCATCGCTGAGCGGGAGGGTACTGGATGTTATCCTCCCACGTCGATGGACCCATTCGTTCGGCGCCTCGTGGAGAGGCTCCATGACCCCAGCAAGCCACTGTCGCGTAATCGGCACTTCCACACCTTCGACACTCCCGAGGGGCGGATGGCGCTGAAGGTGGTCCGACGCCTGCGCAGCCTCCAGAAGGACATCCTCGCCTGTCGAGCGGAGGGCCGGAGGGCCCGCATCTTCCGGCGCGTCAACGCGGCGGGGGACCACCGGATCGAGCTGACGATGGAGCGCCTCTCCGGCAAGCGAGTCTCCGTGCTCCAGACGGCGGAGCTGGAGTTGCTGGCCGCGCTCCCGGGGGTCCGGGAGGCGCTGGAGATCCTCGAAGAAGCAGCCTGACGGGGTGGCACGGTGGTGGGGAGCCATTCCGGCCTTCTCTTGGACCGGCATTGCCTCCAATGGCAGGCTCGTCCCTTGAAAGGCCGTGGCCATGCTCTCCCGAACTTGCAGCGCACTCCTGCTTTTGCTCTCGGCCTGCGCTACGACAGAGCCACGCCCCAAAGTGCAAGCGGCCCGCAGCGCAAGGATTGCCAACCTCCAGCGAGCGGAGACCCTTCCCTGGAGGGACGGTGGACGGTGCGTCGTCCGGGAAGCATCCCAGCCTTGGCCTGTACTGGTGGAGAGGTGTTACCAGTCCCTCGATCATGACCGACTCGAGTTCCATGACACCACGGGAAGATGCGCGGTCGCCTCTACTGACGCCGCCACCTTGGGATTCGGGCTCTGCGTCCTGGTGGCTCCTGAACTCATTCTGGGAGCCGTGATTGTCCTCGGCGTGGTGGTGGTCGCCGTCGCCATCAAGGAGGAACTGGATGCGTATGAGCTACGACGCCGATATCCAGAGGAAGCAGGGGCTGCACGAAGAGCCCCGGTGGCTGTCCGCGAAAATGTAGCGCAACGGAAGCCCAAACTGGATCCAGAGCCAGCAGGGCAGGACAGGCCCCCCCCAGTGCCGCCTGTGGTCGTGGACCGGCCGCGACATGTGAGTTGCGAGCCCGTTCCAGTGCCTCATGCTGGCGAGGATGTCCCGCACAACGAGTGTGCTGACAAGTTTCCACCGAACCGCTACCCCGGTAACGACGTGCTCGTGAACGGCAAGCGCTTTGATGCACTGCAAGTCGGCGCACGTGTGCTGTGGGAGATCAAGACCCATCAATTTGACACATACAGCGACTTCCTGCGGGAGCGAGTGGTCGACGATCAGGTTGCGGAGTTCCAAGAGGACCGCGACATCGCGGCGGCATGTGGCTATGGCTTCGTCGTCGGGGTGAGCAGTGCCGTGCATCAAGAAGCGCTGCTGCGACAGGATTCCAGCCTCAGAATCGTCGTCACGGGATGTAAACGATGACCACGCGAAAGTTCCTCGAGCTGACCATCTACGCTCCCACGCTCGTGGAGCACGACGGTCGCACACTCGCCGTCGTCCGGGGGATGGAACTGGCGCTGCCCGGCCTGCGCCTGGAGTGGGAGGTGAGCAAAGCAGGGCGGCCTATCGAGTTACCGCAACGTGAAGCCTGGCTCGCCGAGGCAGCCACTCGCGGGAAGTTCCCTTTGCTGTGCAACGGTGACGAGAGCCACCCCGTGACCATTTCGGGGATGAGACGATCCGCGAGCGCTAGCCCTGGCGGCCAGCCGCAACTCCAAGTCCGTGCGAAATTGCCCTTGGACGCGGCCGTCATCGCGTCAGCGGCGGAAATGTTGGCGTGTGTAGCGGAGGGCGCTCATGCGTTCTGGGGACATGCGACGCCGGATGATGCCGCGCTGGATATCGCGTTTCAGACAGCACCCACGCTGGAGGGGCCGCCGGCCCCACGTCGAGGGCTGCCCGCCCTGAAACTCTTCGAGCACGTCCCCGCTCCAGAGACTCCCTATTACCTCGGGTGGCTGAACTACTGGTCAGCGGCTACCGCGGAAGCACTCGGGTTCCCGAACCCGGCCCACGACGCCGAGCTGCTCTCGCGGGCGCGGCGCACGGCATCGGGAGGCTGGGTCGTGCAGCTTACGGATACGCCGCTCGACCTGGACGACCCTGCCCACCTGGACACGCTCAAGCGGGTCTATGAGCGCTTTCCGGAAATCGGCGGACGCGCAGTGAATTGACCTCTCAATTGGTACTGAATGTGTCCCCCAAATCCTCTCCGCGTTGGAATCCGGTCCACCGACGCGGAGAGACCTACGGCCGCAGGAGCCACGACAGGGCGAGCCCCAGGTAGGTTCCCAGTGCGAAGCCCATCAGTCCCGTGGTGATGCCGGAGACCATCAGCTCGCGGTTGCGCAGGGCTCTGGCCACGGGGGCGATGAAGGCCGGGCCGAAGATGGTGGCCGTGGAGGTAATCAGCACCGTGTCGGCGTCGATGCGGAACAGCGCCGCCAGACCGAAATGCAGGACGATGGCCAGCACCATCACGCTGGCGCAGAAGACGAAGACAGACAGCCCCGCGCTTCCCAACTGGCTCGCGTCAGCCAGCGTTCCCACCGCCACGCAGAAGACGAGCAACGCGTAGTCCCCCAGCGCGTAGCTCCCAGGCAGGGAACGGACGGCTGGAATGAACGACGCCGCCAGCGACAATGTGGTGATGAGCAGCAGCACCACCGTCGCCTCCAATCGACCCACGAGCCCCAGGCTTGTCCCAGCAGACACGCCGCAGATGGCGACGGCGAGTACCAGTGACAGGGCCAGACCTCGCGCGAACCGCCACGAGAAGCGCTCCTGTCCTGTCCCCTCCTCCGTGCTTGCACCCTCCCAGGCCGTCGGATTCGGGAACGGGGGGAGGAAGGCCAGCGCGATGCGCTGCGCCACCGTCACCAGCACGAGAAGGTAGGCCGCTCCCGCGACGATGTCCGCCGTGTTGAGGAGCACGAAGGTCTCCTCGCGCACTTGGAGCGCCACTCCCACGGCGTTCATGTTGGCGGTGCCACCGACGTACACGCCCACCAACATGCCGGCCATCTTCCACCACTCGTCCATCCGCCCCGAGAAGGCGAGCCCCACCACGGTGGCACTCACGAGAGCAGACACACACGCGAGGACGAAGGACAGCAGCGTCGTCCGCGCCAGCCGCGTCCAGCGGGGCACATCCGTCGAAAACAACAGGAGGGGAATCGCCAGCGGCACCGCCGCCTCGCTCACGGAGAGACTCACGCCCGTCTGGAGCGACAACCCCGGCGCGTTCCCCAGGAGGATGCCCGCCGCGTAACACATCACCACGGGCCCCACCCACGCCACGGGCTTGAGGACTCGCGCACCCAGCAGCACGAGCCCCGGAAGTCCCACCACGACGAGCACTTGAATGAGCGCGCTCATCGAAGAACCCTCACGAGCCCGAACCGGGATGAGGCCACCGCGCGAATCTGGATGAGCGCGCTCATCCGTAGATGGAGTCCATGAACTGACGGATGAAGTCCGCGGCCTCACGCCGGTCCGGGATGGCACCCAACATGCCGTACATCGCCGCGCTTCCCTCGGGCGCCGGCTCTCCGCGCGCCAGACTCCCGGCACACTCGCGCAAGTCTGAGAGGAACGGCTCCACCACATTCTCATGCGCGGGCGTCACCATCAGGTGCAGCGCGGGCGGCCCCATCTGCCGGTCCAACTTCCACCCCCGCACCTCCATCGCATCCCCCAACGCATACACATCCAACGTGTCCGACGCGAAGGCGAAGACACTCAGCCGTGGCTCGCCCACCAGCTTCAAGCCGGGAATCGCGGTGATGCCCTCACGCAACACTCGCGCCGTCGCGAGCACCGTCCCTGCGAGCCGCAGATACCCCTCCTCGCCCAGGTACTTCAGGATGGCCCAGGCCGCAGCAATGGCACCTCCCGGCCGGGTCCCCGCCATCGATGGCGACGCGTAGATGCCGCCACACCAATCCGCATACGTGAAGAACTGATACCGACGCAGCTCCGGCGTCCGGTACAGCACCAACGACGCTCCCTTCGCCGCATAGCCATACTTGTGCAGGTCCGCCGACAGGCTCGTGACACCCGGCACCGCGAAGTCGAAGTCAGGCACGTCATGCCCCAGCTTCCGGGCGAACGGCAGCAGGAAGCCCCCCAGACACGCATCCACGTGAAAGAGCACCCCGTGCTCCTGAGCGAGCGCCGCCAGTTCCGCAATCGGATCCACCAATCCGTGCGGATACGCCGGCGCAGACCCGACGACGAGCACCGTGTTTGCCGTCAGCGCGGCCCGCGTCGCCACCACATCCGCGCGAAAGTCCGACCCCAGTGGCACATTGACGGGCTTCACCCCGAAGTAGTGCGCGGCCTTCTGGAAGGCCGGATGCACGGACGCGGGCAGCACCATCTCCGGCGCCGTGATTCCCCGCTCCTCCCGCGCGAAGTCCCGAGCCGTCTTCACCGCCATCAAGATGGACTCCGTCCCTCCCGACGTCAGCGTCCCCGCGGCGGTGTCTCCATGGAACAACTCCGCGCCCGTGGCCACCACCTCCGACTCGAAGCGCGCGAGACTCGGGAACGCCAACGGACTCAAGCCATTCTCGGACATGAACTCCGCATAGGCGTCCGCGAGCAACCGACGGACATCATCCCCCGCGTGGTAGACGAGGCTCCACGTCTTGCCCTCCTTCCAGCGCGCATCATCGGCGCGCAGCTCGCGCATCTGGTCGAGGACATCCTGGTGACTCATTCCATGGGGGGCCAGTCGAGGCGAAGCGGGCATGGTGCTCTCCGGAGTTCAACGCGCATCGAAGTACACACCGCGAAGCCAGCGGGCACCTGTGAACGAGGTGCGAGCGTGAAGCATCCGCCAGTTGTCATAGAGGAGGAAGTCACCGGCCTGGAGCCGGAAGCGGAACTGGTGTCGCTCGTCCCGGACCAGCGTCGCGAAGCGGTTGTACGCGCGGTACCACGCCTCCATCCGAGCGAACGGCACCCGGTGCGGCGCGAGCGTGAAGTAGCTGTACCGGATGCGAAAGCCCCCAGGCGCGTCGAAGTCGAGCACCGGTGACACCAACACCCGCTCGAACGCCGCCTGCTTGCGATGGAACGTCACCGGCACCGTGCGCAGCAACTCGAAGGCCTGCTCGTTCTGGTCCGCCAGGTAACGCGCCGCCGAGAGCCCATCCACCACGCTGTTGTCCCCACCCGTCTCCGCGGGCCGCTGGCAATGCAGCAACTGATAGCGCGGCGGCCGCTCCAGGAAGGGCTGGTCCGTGTGCAACTGCACCGCGCTGTCCGTGTAGCCCAACTGGTCCGTGTTCCGGTTCGTCGTGTTGTCGGTGCGCAGGTCCTCGATGCGCCCGAAGTGCGTCTCGATGACGGAGAGGCCAGCGCCACCAAAGAGGTCGATGAGCGCCTCCGTGTCCGCCCCGAAGCCCCGGACGATGACCGCCCCGGAGTCCTCGAGTCGCTTCAGGGCGAAGGGCACGAGCGGCTCGCGCACCCGCGAAGCCTCCACCGTGAGCAGCCCACTGTCGGAAGGGGGCGGAGGCACCGCGACGCGGTCGGCCGCATAGGCCTTCGCCAGCAACCAGTCCGCCGCGTACCGACTCACCTGCCCGTCGGCACGGTCCCCCCAGTCGATATCGAGGGCAGAGGCATCGTCCGAGACGCGCACCCCACGAGGCCGCAGCTCCAGCGGAAGCTCCGAGGAGCAGACGATGCGCTCGCGGGTGAGAGGATGACGATCCAACTCCGAGTTGTGCCGCAGCCAGAACCAGTGGAAGTCCGCGTGCCGGGGGACACCGTCTCCAGCGAAGTGGACCCTCAGGAAATCGTCATGTGGCTCGAAGCGGGTGATGGGCATGCGGAGACTCCGGCGGAGGGACGCAAGGCCACGCACGCGCGACGAGGTCAGGGCCTCATCGCTGGGGCGCGGAACACCACCGGAGCAACGAGTCCGAGGCCCAAGGCCCGGGACTTCAGCGGAAACGAACCGGTGGAACGAAGGACGCTCGAAGCAGCTCGACTAACAACACGCGCCACGGCAACAGCGGCCGGTGGCGGTCGTCAGGAAGCTCGCGTTCAAGAGCATCATCGTGGCGTCACGCTAGCTGGCACCCTCCTCGGGCGTCAATGCCACCGGATGACATTGGCCACTCAAAACATGTGGTTGAAGTCGAGATAGAAGGCGGACGTGCCATCCCGAGGACTCACGCCGTAGTCCGCTCGGACGATGAAGGCGTTGTCCCAGGCCACTCGCAGGCCCCCACCTCCCGCGTACCGGAACAACCCCTTGTCCCGGAAGCGAAGGTCCGTCCACACCTGTCCCGCATCGAAGAAGGCCACCAGCGTGAACTCCAGCGGCTGCTCCCACGGCCGCACGTCGAGGAAGCGCCAGCGCAGCTCGCCGTTGCCCACCGTCTTCACCTCGCCCTGCAGGCGGTTCTTCAGCAGCCCTCGCGCGGTGAACAGGCCGCCCACGCCGCCCCAGCCATCGCGCCACTCCACTCCGCCAAAGCCGCTGAGCAGGAAGAAGGGCACATCCCCTCCGAGCACGTCGGCCATCAGGCGCAACGCGGCCACCAATCGCTCATGTCCCAGGGGGTGGTAGAAGCGCAGGTTCGCCGTGGAGCCCCAGTAGCTGAACGAGCTGCCCGTCGCCCCCACCGCGCCGCGTGCCGCCAGCTCGTGGAACATGCCGCGCACGGGCGCGGGCTCGTTGTCACGCGAGTCCCACAAAAGGCCCGCCGTCACCTCCGCTGTCCGGAACGTCCCCTCCCCTCCGCCAGCCTCCAGCCCCGTCAACAGCCCCGCCCGAGCATCCTCCTCGAGCCGCGAGTCCCGCGACTGCCCCAGGTCCTCCGCGCTGTAGCGCGAGCGAATCCGCGTCAGGCGGAAGCGATAGCCCACGGACACCTGCAGCGGCCCTCTCAGGGTGCGCCGCGCGTTGAACACGACGCTCGGCAGCGTGCGCTGCTCGAAGCTGTAGTAGCGCAGGCCCCGGAATGAGGGATTGCCCGCGCACACATCCTGCGCGTCCTCAAGCTGCTCCCGGTCGTCACACCGGGCGAAGTCCGGCTCGTATCCGGCGGCGGCGCCCTGGCCGAAGTAGGGCGAGAACCGCTCGTTGATGAAGCTCAGGTCCAACCCCAACCGCCAGTCCGAGTCGAAGAAACGCGGCGCATCCATCATCAGCCGATGGGTGGCCACACCCCGCGTCGTCTGGAAGAACTGCGCGATGAGGGAGTGTCGATAAGGCCGGTACGTGCCATCTCCCGCATCCACCAGCAGGAGCCTCGCGCCGTAGCCGAACCCCTCGTCGCTGTTGAAGTTGAGCAGCGGCAGGCCCTGGACGCGCCACCCCGTGCGCGGCGGTGGCACCAGCGCTTCCACGGGAGGCTCGTCTGCCCAGGCCAAAGTCGCCCCCGTCAGGACGACCAGCACCACGCTCCACGCCAGGCGACACTGCGGCATGCGAAGTCTCCAGGCTCACGTTCGAGCCTGGAGACACCATAGCCTTCCCCGCACAGCGCATGACACTTCGCCCCGCGCGTGGGCCCGCTCTCACTCCAGCGGTCTGGACACGGCGTGCGAGGTAGCGGCCTCGCAGAAGGCTCCGCCGCTCGCCGCCAGCTCGCTCACAAGTTCTGGAGGTAGACGCCCGCGGACAGGCCCTGCTTCACGTTGCGACTCACCTCGTCGGCGAGCACCTCGTCCTGGCCCGCCTCGAGCGCATCCAGCGTCAGCCGCACCACCTCGGCGGTGCTCGTCTTCGGCGCCGTGACTTTCTCCGCCATGTCGGTGTCCATGTAGCCGACATGCAGGGCCACCACCTGCGTCTTCTGGGCGCCCAACTCCTTGCGCAGCCCGTTGGTCAGCGCCCAGGCGGCGGCCTTCGAGGCGCTGTAGCTGGCCGAGCCCGGGAAGGCCACCCAACTGAGCACCGAGAGCACGTTGATGATGGCGCCCCCACCGTTCTTCGCCAGCACGGGCGCGAAGGCACCGCTCGTCGCCAGGGGGCCCAGGTAGTTCGTCTCCAGCTCGGCGCGCGCGGCGGACAGCGCGTCCGCCCCCAAGAGGCTCGTGCCCTTCAGGATGCCCGCGTTGTTGATGAGCAGCGTCACGTCGCCCGCCTCGCGGACCAGTGCCTCCAACTGCTCGGGGCGGGTGACGTCCAGGCGCACCGGCACCACGCCTGGAATCGTCACACTCGAGGGCTCCCGAGCCGCCGCGTACACCTTGCGAGCCCCCCGCTCCAGCAAGGCCTTCGCGAAGGCGAGCCCCAACCCACGATTGGCACCAGTGACCAGGGCGACAGCATTCTTGACCTGCATGACTCGACTCCGGCGTGACGAGGCGGACGGAAAGCTCCGGGCGGCCCCATTGAGGAACGTCAAATGGACGGGCAGGCGGGCTCCCGAGAGCCCCTGTCCACCATATGATGATCATAATATCCCGAAATTCAACCTTCATCGAAAAGCGACATGGGTGGAGGACTGGCCTGTCCGGGCCCCGCACCCACAATCGCTCGCTTGACAGGGCGAGCCCTCGCTGACGCAGCCACGCGGACACGGTCCGCGGGCGCTGACGCGTCCGACCGAAGCCTGACACGTCAGCGACTCCCCAGCGACGACGGCCCCGGGGCCTCCCAAATCCATTCGCCTGACGCGTCAAGGTCACCGCCCCTGCCCCGCATGTCCTTGAAGACAGACGCCAAAGACTGGGAAGGACCTTGGTGCACCAATTGCAGTGGACCGGGCCAACGCAAGGCGAAACCCACCCTCCCCCATGAGGCAGACATGTCACGAGTCGACCCCCCAGCGATGGACACCGGAATGGACGATGGGCTCCAGCTCGACGTGGCCATCATCGGCGCCGGAGTCTCCGGCCTCTATACGGGCTGGAGACTGCTCGTGGGAGACCTGGCCCCCGAGGGCACCCGCCCCGAGACGGTCCACATCTTCGAGCTGAGCGAGCGCCTGGGTGGACGCATCGAATCCGTCTTCCTCCCTGGCATCTCCCTGGCCGCGGAGATTGGCGGCATGCGCTATCTGCAATCGCATGAGATTGTGAACTCACTCATCACGAAGGTCTTCACGCAGGAGGTGACTCCCATCGACTTCCCCCTGGGCGACGACAGCAATCACTACCGCTACCTGCGCGGGCAGCGCTTCAAGGCCAACGAATGGGAGAACGCCCAGGACGACCGCCGCACGTACAAGACGCGCTACTTCCTGCCTGACGCCGTGGTGGGTTTCACCTCGGACCAGCTCTTCAACAAAATCATCTACGACGTGCTCATGGCGGACCCGTGGTTCCGGGAGCGCTATCCAGGCAAGGCCACCTTCACGGCGCCCTATGACTACGCCTTCACCCTGACGGCCCGCGAATGGGATGACGTCAAACCCAACCTGACCTATCACCAACCCGGTCCGTACGACGGCCTGAAGGTCAACGACCTGGGCTTCTGGAACCTCATCAAGGACCAGGTGGGCCAGGAGGCCTACGAGTTCCTGTCCGTGGCCGGCGGGTACTACTCCAACACCATCAACTGGAACGCCGCGGAGGCCTTCCCCTACCTCGTGGGCGACTTCTCCAACGCGGAGGTGAAGTACCAGACGCTGGCGGGCGGCTATGACCAGGTCGGCAATGTCCTCGCGCAGCGCTTCCTGGCGCAGGACCCCAGCGGCAAGCGCGCCCATCTCTGGGGACAGAATGGCCTGCGCCGAATCGACCCGGCGCCGGGCGGCAGTCCGTACAAGTACATCCTCACGGTGGCCAATGCGCAGAGCGGCAAGAGCTGGACGGTGTACGCCAAGGCCGTCGTCCTCGCCATGCCCCGCCGCGCCCTGGAGCTGCTGGAGGTGGACCGCTTCTTCACCACGCCGGAGGTGAGTGAGCAGGTCCGGAAGAACCTCGACTCGGTCATCTCCGAGCCGTCGTTCAAACTCCTGATGGGCTTCGAGTCTCCCTGGTGGCACGCGGAATTCAACGCCCTGGCGGGCGAGTCCATCACCGACCTGCCGATGCGACAGTGCTACTACTTCGGCACCGACCCCGCGAACAGCCACTCCATCCTGCTGGCCAGCTACAACGACATGCGGACCACCCCCTTCTGGTCCGCGCTGATGGCCTCTCCCCACCGGAACCTGAAGCGTTTCAAGCCCCGGGCCACGCGGCTGGCGTCCTCGGAGTCCCTGGCCCAGGTGGAATCCCTCCAGGCCCCGGCGGTGATGGTCCAGGAGGCCGTCCACCAGCTCCGGGAGCTGCACGGCCCGGAGAACCCCGTCCCCGACCCGTACGTCTCCTACTTCCGTAACTGGACGGAGGACCCCTACGGCGGCGGCTACCATGCGTGGCAGGCCGGGGTGAGCGTGCGCGACGTGATGCCCTTCATGCGTCGCCCGGACCCCGCGGAGCGCCTCCACATCTGCGGCGAGGCGTACTCGGACCAGCAGGGCTGGGTGGAAGGCGCCTTCTGCGAGGCGGAGAAGATGCTCCAGGCGCACTTCGGGCTCGCGTGGCCCTCCTGGCTGGACAGCCAGTACTACCTCGGCTGGTAAAGCCAGACACCTTCGTCCCTCCAGAACGAAAGCAACGCAAACATGGACTCCTATGACGTGGTGGTCGTGGGCGCGGGCGCCATTGGCCTGTCCGCCGCCTGGTGGTGCTCGAAGGCCGGCAAGAAGGTCCTCCTGTTGGACCAGTTCGACTTCGACAACGATTTCTTCTCCTCCAAGGGAGAGTCCCGCTTCTTCCGGGTGATGTACTCCAATCCGCACCTGTCCCTGCTGGCGCAGTCCGCCTATCCGCTCTGGCGGGAGCTGGAGGACGACAGCGGCCTGGACGGCATCCTCAACGACACGTCCCTGCTGTTCTTCGGCCCGCCCAGCGGGGTGAACACGCCCGAGGGCGACCTCAAGGACGCCCAGGCCGTCCTCGAGGAGCAGGGACTGCCCTTCACCCGCCTCACCGCGGCCGACTTCCCGGAGCGCTACCCCGCGCTCAAGGGGCTGAGTGACGACGTCGTCGGACTGGCGCAGCCTCAGGCGGGCGTCATCGCGGCGGACCGGGCCCTGCGGGCCCTCGCCCAGCTCTGTCGCAAGCAGGGCGTCACCCTGATTCCTCGCCGGACGGTCAGCCGCATCCAGGACGCGCCGGGGCAGGTCACCGTCACCACCGCGCAAGGGGACTACACCGCCAAGAAGCTCATCCTGGTGCCCTCCGCCTGGACGAACCCGGTGCTCGACAGCCTGAACCTCCAGTTGAACCTGGAGATCTGGACCATGACGTATGCCTACTTCACGGTGGCCCAATCCCAGTACAACTACCCGCTCTGGTTCTACTTCGGCGCGCCCCAGTACCCTGGCGATGACCAGACGACCTACTACGGCCTGCCCCCGCTCCTGACGCCCGGGCGCCTCAAGGTGGGCACGGACTTCACCTTCCAGAAGTCCCCGCTGCCGCCCACCTCGCCGCCCCAGGCGGACCCTCGGATGGTGGAGCTGCTCAACACCTTCATGCGTGCGCACTTCCAGGGACTTCAATCCCTGGCACAGGACCCCGTGGGCTGCCTCTACACGATGACCCCGGACTTGAACTTCGTCCTGGATGCCCTGCCCGGCCATCCGGACATCCTCCTGTTCACCGGTGACACGGGGCAGGCGTTCAAGTTCACCCCGCTGCTCGGGAAGATTCTCGCCGAGCTCGCGCTGACGGGCGTCACCCAGTTCAACGTCCAGCCCTTCTCCATCCAGCGCCCCGGAATCCTGCGGCCTCGCTGAGCCCTCTCACCCCGTCTCAATCAGGAGTGGTCCATGCCGGATACTGAAAACACAGCCAACGTCCTTGTCGTCGTGGATGCGGAGAGCATCTACCAGGCCTACCAGGGGAAGTTCAGCACGGACGCCAACAAGCCCGTGTCCCTGGGCGAGAGCACGCCCTACATCTACATGTTCGTCCGTCAGGACGAGGTGCTCTCCGGACAGGCCACGGATGACCTGGTCATCACCCTCAACACCAACAACAACATCCGCTGGCGCATCACCTCGCTGACCGGGAACACGCGCTTCAGCGTCGCACTCAGCCAGTGCAACATCCTCCGGGGCGTGGGGCTCATCACCCAGCCCGGCCTCATCGAGCCCACGGTGACGGTGCCCCTCCCGTCGGTGAATGGCTCCCAGGTGACCATCAACCAGACGCAGACCTATACGGACGCCTATTTCCAGGCGACGGCGGTGAATCCCTCGCCTCCCAATGTCTCGTACCAGTTCTCGTTCGTCCTGGCGAACAACGACGGGAACATCCTGAGCTACTTCTCGTGGGATCCGCAGATCTCCATCACCTCATGACGTCACCGGCTGGTTTTCCGACGGTGTCTGACTTCTTCCTTCGAAAGGATTGGATTCGATATGGGACAGGATAGCGGTTTCATCGATGTGCTCACCGTGGTGGACGTGGACAAGGTCATCAGCAAGTACGGCCCCAACGCGTCGCTCGACAACCCCGGGGTGGCCATCGCGGACTGTGTGTACATGCTCGTCCGGCGAGACTCGGCCGTGGGGGCGGAGGCGATACCGGAGCTGACCGTCGCCGCGAAGACCAGCGACAACCTCCGGTGGCGGCTGGCGTCGCTGACGCTCAACACGCGCTACAGCGCCCTTCTCTACAAGATGAATGTCTCCGGCAATGCGCAGTGCATCACCCCGCCTCAGCCCCTGGTGTCCCACATCAAGGTGCCAGTCCCCGAGGTGTCGGGCGGGCAGAGCAGCGGCTTCAACGTGCAGCCCTATGTGGACTTCTTCTTCCAGTCCACCGCGATGCTGCCCACCGCCACGCTCCCCGGCAGTCGGGTGACCTACCAGCTCTATCTCCAGGTGACGGACAACCAGGGCAACAAGGTGGGCACCTACTCGTGGGACCCGTACATCACCATCACGTCATAGGCCGCGCTTCCCATTCACGAGGAGACCCATCATGAGTGACAAGAACCGGCCCTCGGGCCACACCGCGCTCCCTGGGAGCGGCTGTCCGTTCCACCGGGGCGCGGGAAACGCGATGTTGTCCAAGACGCCCTCCGGCAACCTGGTGCGCCCCCACGGCGGCGTGGGCACGGCCGTCTCCAGCAAGTCCGCGCAGTCGCTGAGCGGAGACAACGGCCCCGTCGTCTCCGACTTCTTCCGCATGTTCCCGGACCTGGGCCCATCCCTCTTCAACGTGGAGGACCTCCGGGCGCTCACCCTGCCTGGCGGGCCCATGGATGTGGCCAACCAGAGCCCGGGCCTCCCCCAGGACAACCCCACCATCCCCGCGGGCTACACGTTCCTGGGCCAGTTCCTGGACCATGACCTGACGTTCGACGTCTATTCGAACATCAATGGTCGGGACACCCAGCCCAACCAGACGCGGGATGCCATCACCCCCACCCTGGACCTGGGCAACATCTATGGCCGAGGGCCCGTGCAGGACGCCTTCCTCTTCGACCAGAAGGACGGCGCCACGCTGCTGTTCGGCCGGCCCGACAATCCGGCCGGCGACGTGCTCCGCAACTCCCAGGGCACGGCCATCATCGGGGACCCGCGCAATGACGACAACATGTTCGTCGACCAGCTCCACCTGGCCGTCATCAAGTTCCACAACCAGGTGGTCAAGGACCTGTCGAGCCAGTTCTCCGGAGGGGCGCTCTTCACCGAGGCGTCGCAGCGCGTGCGCTGGCATTACCAGTGGATTGTCTACCACGACTTCGTGCGCCGCTTCGTCGGGGATGAGCTGTATGGGAAGCTGGTGAGTCAGGGCCCGCAGTACTTCCCGCCCAGCCTCCAGGCGATTCCCATTGAATTCTCCGCGGCCGCCTACCGCATGGGCCACGCGACGATTCGCGAGTTCTACCAGGTCAATGACAACTACAAGGACGCGCAGATTTTCGACCTGCACCAGCCCGGGACGTTCCTGAGCCCGGAGAAGCGCGTCGACTGGAAGTACTTCTTCAACACCGACGCTCGCGTCACGCCCCAGGGCGCCAAGCTGTTCGACACGCTGGTGGCGTCGGAGCTGCTTCAGCTGCCCGAGGCCCTCATCCCCGGCTTCGACAACCCTCAGTATCAGGGCAAGCCGGATCCGCTCTACCTGTCGCTGCCGGGCCGCAACCTGCTGCGCCAGAATGAGTTCACGCTGCCGGCGGGACAGACGGTCGCCAAGGCGCTGGGGACAACCCAGTACTCCAATTCCCAACTGGGCCTGCCAACGAGTTGGGGGAGCACGCTGGCGCCGCTCTGGTACTACATCCTCAAGGAGGCGAAGCTCGCCAACCAGGGCCGCTTCCTCGGGCCCGTGGGCGGTCGCATCGTGGGTGAGACGTTCTTCAGCGTGCTCATCAACGACCCCCAGTCCTTCCTGCACAACAAGGGCTGGAAGCCCACCTACGGCACGGGCGGCGACTTCACCATCGTGGACCTGCTGCGCATCGCGGACGCGTACAAGTCCTCCTGAGGTTTCCCCCCGGCACGACTGTCTCCGGGCCCTGTCTCGAGCCCGGAGACGCTCGCGCACTTGGGGCGCTACTTGCCCCAGCGGAGCAGCTTCGTGCGGGCCGTCTCGGAGAGCTGCGTCACCACGAACTGCTCCAGCAGGGAGGGGTCCGGCTCCTTGCGCACGGGGTCCACCATGAAGTCCCAGGTCTCGAAGTCGGTGGGGTCCTGGAAGAGAATCAACCCCACGCCCATGCGCTGCGCCTCCGAGGTGAGGCGGGAGATGTCCGAGTCATCGGGATTGGGGGGCAGCTCCAGGAGCGCGAAGGCGTGGGTCGCCGTTCTCGCGTGGGCCGCGGCCTCGAAGATGCCGGTGATGTTGAACTCCCACTGCGGCTTGACTTCGAACGTCCAGATATCGAACGTGCGCCCGGGCCAGTGAGAGAACGTGCGCATGCTGATGGCGGTGATGTCCGGCCGGGTCCAGACGCCGCCTGTCTTCCTGGCGCCCTGGTTGGCCGTAATCTCGATATGGACGTCGTGGAGCCCTCGCTCCTTGGTCCACTTCTCCTTCAGCACCGCCAGACAGGGGCCGTAGAGGTCCGCCTCGGTCCTGTCCAACAGGGAGGCGGCGGCTGCCGTTCCCGGGACGGGCCCCGTGAGGGTGTTCGTCTCCGGCGGCTTGAACTCCTTGACCAGCACCACGCTACCACCGCGTCCCCTGCCCCGGAGAATCTGTCCCTCTTCGATGAGCTGCTCGCGCAAGCGCCAGTACTCGGCATCCGACCACCCCAGCTCACTCATCAGACTGGTGTTGCCGGACGAGCCTCCATTCTGGGTCAAGACATCGAGGAACTTCTTCCGCTGGATGTCATCGATGGGGCGTCCGGCCATTGACAGTCCTCCGTGCGAACGTGGCACGACAGCCTATCAATTCCGCCACGAATGGGGGAATGGCCACGCAAGACAGGAGAGCCCCCTCGCGGAGGCTCCCCCAAGCACGACCTCGAAGAGCGCGCTTCTACCGCGACTCAGTGCGTCTCGACGTAGATCTGGTCGAGGGTCGGGCTGAGGCCCTGGTTCTGGACATACAGACGCGCGCCGGGCCAGGCGCAGTTCAGGCTCGTGGGATAGACCTGATTCGGCGCCAGCAGGATGGAGATGTTGTTCGCGCCACAATACGCGTTGAAGCGCGTGGAGCGGGTGGAGGACATGTTCCGGACATAGAACGGCGTCACACCGAACAGCCAGGTCGAGAAGTCACGCGTCTGACCGCCAGCGATGAACGCGCTCTCCACGGCCTGCGTCGCTTCACCCATCTCCGGGTTCTGAGCGGCCTCTTCCGGCGTGTACTCCCCACCGCAGCCCACCGCCATCAGAGACACCACTCCCATCACTCCCAACGTCTTGAACGACTTCATGACTTCCCCCTCATTGCGAGTTACCCCTGACTTGGGGCGGGCTCTGTGTATAAGTACTTCCACGCAGTGTAAATGGTGTATTCATGACACCGCGTGGGTCTGGTTTGAGGGGATGGTTGTCTTTGCCCGCGCCGTAACATGAATGGTTACGAACGGGTGGCGGGCGACCCGGGCTCCGCTTCGAGCCCGGGGCCCTGGCTCACTCCGGCGGTCCACGTCTCGGCGGTGGCTGGGTTTTCATGCGCGCGTACTCCTCATCCGTGAAGACACGGCTTCGCGTGAGGAAGCGCACACCCAGGGGCGCCTCCAGGCTGAAGCCCGCGCCCCTTCCCGGCACCACGTCCAGCGTCAGGTGCGTGTGTTGCCAGACCTCGAACTGCGCACCGCCGATGTAGACGGGGCAGCCTTCGACTTCGCCCAGGAAGACATCCCGCTGGCCGATACGGAACTCCTTCGCCGGGTAGCACATGGGCGCGCTGCCGTCGCAGCAGCCCCCCGACTGGTGGAACATCAGCGGCCCGTTCGCGGCACGCAGGGAGCGGATGACGGCGGCGGCCTCGGGCGTCACCGCCACCCGGGCCACCCCCTGCTCCGGCGGCCCACCCGCGCCGGGCTCGGCACGGGTGTCACTCATCAGAAGAACCCCATCGCCTTCGGGCTGTAGCTGACGAGCAGGTTCTTGGTCTGCTGGTAGTGGTCCAGCATCTTCCGGTGCGTCTCGCGGCCGATGCCCGACTGCTTGTAGCCGCCGAACGCCGCGTGCGCCGGGTACAGGTGGTAGCAGTTGGTCCACACCCGGCCCGCTTCGATGGTGCGGCCCGCGCGGTACGCCGTGTTCGTGTCGCGCGTCCACACGCCCGCGCCCAGGCCGTACAGCGTGTCATTGGCCATGCGCATCGCGTCGTCGAAGTCCTTGAACGTGGTGACGCTCACCACCGGTCCGAAGATCTCCTCCTGGAACACGCGCATCTTGTTGTTGCCCTGGAACACCGTCGGGGCCACGTAGTAGCCGCCCTTGAGGTCGCCCGGCAGGCTCACGCGCTCGCCGCCCGTGAGGACCTTGGCGCCCTCCTTCTTGCCGATGTCGATGTAGCCGAGAATCTTCTCGAGCTGGTCATTGGACGCCTGCGCGCCCAGCGTCGTCTCCGTGTCCATCGGGTTGCCCGGACGAATCCGCTTCACGCGCTCCAGCGCCCGCTCGATGAACTGGCCGTAGATGCGCTCACCCACCAGCGCGCGGGACGGACACGTGCAGACCTCGCCCTGGTTCAGCGCGAACATGGCGAAGCCCTCCATCGCCTTGTCCAGGAAGTCGTCGTCGTGCGCCATGACGTCGTCGAAGAAGATGTTCGGGCTCTTGCCGCCCAGCTCCAGCGTCACGGGGATGAGGTTCTCGCTCGCGTACTGGAGGATGAGCCGGCCCGTCGTCGTCTCACCCGTGAAGGCGACCTTCGCCACGCGGGGGCTGCTCGCCAGCGGCTTGCCCGCCTCGACGCCAAAGCCGTTGACGATGTTGAGGACACCCTCGGGCAGCAGGTCCTGGATGAGTTCGGCCAGGACGAGGATGCTCGCGGGCGTCTGCTCCGCGGGCTTGAGCACCACGCAGTTGCCCGCCGCCAGCGCCGGCGCCACCTTCCACACCGCCATCAGGATGGGGAAGTTCCACGGGATGATCTGCCCCACCACGCCCAGGGGCTCATGGAAGTGATAGGCGACGGTGTCGTGGTCCAGCTCGCCCACCGTGCCTTCCTGCGCGCGGATGCAGCCGGCGAAGTAGCGGAAGTGGTCGATGGCCAGCGGCAGGTCCGCCGCGAGCGTCTCGCGCACCGGCTTGCCGTTGTCCCACGTCTCGGCCACCGCGAGCATCTCGAGGTTCTGCTCCATCCGGTCGGCTATTTTCAGCAGGATGTTCGAGCGCGCGGTGGGCGACGTGCGGCCCCAGGAGACGCGCGCCGCGTGCGCCGCATCCAGCGCCAGGTCGATGTCCTCCGCCGTGGAGCGCGGAATCTCGCAGAAGACCTGTCCCGTCACGGGGGAGATGTTCTCGAAGTATTGCCCGCGCTTCGGTTCGACCCAGCGACCTCCGATGAAGTTCTGGTAGCGAGGCTTGAACTTCACCTTCGAGCCGGGCTGATTGGGGGCGGCGTAGATCATGAACGCTCTCCTTGCGGGTGGGGCTGCGGGTGGAAGCCCTGTCCGCCAGAGCAGCACGCATGCCATGCCCCGCACCGACGACGTCGCGGCGCGTCGTGTCCCGCGATGCGACACCTTCGTCCGAACGCATGGCGCACCTCGCGACAGTGTCGCGTCCGGTGTGCCACCGCCTGGATGAAATGTTCCGATGCGGGCGCGCGGTGCACGCGGTGCCCGGTCTCTCTCACAGCGGCCGAGCGGCCCGCGTCACGAGCGCGGAGGGAGCTTCAAGCCGAAGCGCTCCACCATCCGGTACAGCGTGCTCCGCGCAATCCCCAGCAACCGCGCCGCGCGGGCCACGTTGCCACCGCTGCGCGACAGCGCCTCCAGGATGGCGTGGGCCTCCAGCTCTCGCAGGCCCGTGGCGCTGACAGGCTGCTCGACCGCGGGCGCGGGAGTCCGTCCCAGTTCGGGGGGTAGCGCCGCCACGCTCACCACGGACTCGCCACCGGCTCGGACCAGGGCCAGGCGCAACACCGTCTTCAGCTCGCGCACGTTGCCGGGCCAGGCATGGGCGCGCAGTCGCGCCAGCGCCTCGGCGGACAGCGTGCTCGGCGGATGGCTCCCTTCGACGCACAGCTCGCTCAACAACGAGCGGGCCAGCTCCGGCAGGTCCACCCGCTCCCGCAACGGCGGCAGCCGCAGCACCGCCCCCTGGAGGCGATAGTAGAGGTCGCTCCGGAATGCGCCCTCGCGCACGGCCGCTTCGAGATCCCGACACGTGGCGCCGATGAGGCGGAAGCGCGAGTGCCTCACCCGCGACTCGCCCACGCGCGAGTACCCGCCGTCTTCCAGCACGCGCAGCAGCATCACCTGCAGCGCCGCGGGCATCTCCGCGAGCTCATCCAGGAAGAGCGTGCCACCATCCGCCGCGGCCAGCTTCCCGTCCGCCCCGCCCGAGCGCGCGCCCGTGAAGGAGCCCGGCGCATGACCGAACAGCTCGCTCTCCAGCAGCGTGGCGGAGAGCGCGCCGCAGTTGACGGCGACGAAGGGACCGGACGCCACCGCGCTCGCCTCATGCACCGCGCGCGCGAGCAGCTCCTTGCCCGTCCCCGTCTCCGAGAGGAGCAACACCGGCAGCGTCGTCGGCGCGAAGCGCGCGGCCTCACGCAGCGTCGCGCGATGCTCGGGGTCACTGCCTTTCAGTCGGGCCCAGGCGCCTTCGTCGGGGGCGACCTCCGCCACCGTGGGCCGCACCCGCGCCGTGACATGCGTCGCGCGTGGCTCCAGCCGCACCAGCACCGCCAGCGCCGAATCACCCTCTCCCACCGCCTCCGCATGCACCCGCCACAGCGCGCCCGACGCCTGATGCCGCGCCTCCAGCGCATGGCCGCGCAGCGCCGCGTCCTTCAAGGCCCGCCAGGACAAGCCGAGCACGCGCCCCGGCGATACGTCCTCCCGCGAGGGCTCCATGCCGAGCAGCGAGCGCGCCGCTGCGTTGAGGCGCCGCACACGTCCCGGCGGCTCGATGAGCAGCACGGGGCCGTCCTCGCGCGACAGGCGTGCCTCCAGCCCTCCTCGGGCCGCCGCCGCCACGCTCGCCCAGGCCACCTCGCGCAGCCGCGCCTCCGCCGAGTGGGCGATGCTCGCCACCGCCACCAGCACGAGCGGGTCCGCGCCGCTCGCGGGGCCCGTGACGTCCAGCACGCCGATGACTTCGCCGAACGGGTCTCTCACCGGCGCGGCGTAGCAGACGAGCCCGTGGTGCCGCTGCGCGTAGTGCGCGGGCCCCACCACGGCCACGGCCGAGGACTCCGCCAGCGCGGTGCCAATCGCATTGGTGCCCCGCGACACCTCATCCCAGCAGGCGCCGGCCACCAGTCGGACGTAGTCCGCGTGGTCCCTGAAGTCGCCCCCCGAGCCGCGCGTGGCCAGGATGACGCCCTCCCGGTCCGCCAGCAGCGCCACCCGCCCCGAAGGCATGGGCGCGGCGGCGAGCACGTCGAGGATGTCACGGACCTCGTGCCACACCGGCTCCAGGCGGGCGCGACGCTCGATGAGCGCGACCCCGGCGACGCTGGGGCCCTCGTCCGGCAGGCCGGTGCTCGGAGCGCCGAGCGCCCGCGAGCGCTGCCACCGCGACAGGATGGGCGGGGCCTCTGGAACCGAGGCCACCTCCCCGTCGAGCGCGCCGACGAGAAACTGCTCCCACAGGTGCGCGGAGGCGCTGAGCGTGAGCGTTCCCATGGGACGTGATTATTCGGCCAGTCCCCACGCCCACGGCAACCCGTGGCCTCCCCGAAACGCGACTGCCGAACCAACGCAGTGCGGCGTCCGGGAAGGCCAGGGGCCTGTCACCTGACTACTTGTCGGTGGCGTCCTCAATCTTGTCACCCGCCTCCTCGGCGGCGTCCTCGACCTTGTCGCCGGCCTTCTCGGCGGCGTCCTCGGTCTTGTCCGCGGCGCGCTCCGCGTCATCCTTCGCGCTCTCACGGGTATTGCGGTGGCAGCCCACTCCGAACGTCATGGACCCGACCACCAGGGCCAGCAGAATCTTCGCCTGCACCGTCAGCTCCTCGCGTGACGACACCGGGCATTCCGCCCCGGTGTCGCATTGTGCGCGGGAAGCTAGTCACGACCCGTCGGCTGCCAAGTGCTCACCGCCAGGCTTTTCGCCGGGCTCACGGGCTCAGAAGACGCAATAGCCATTGGAGCCGCAGGTGCCCTGCTGGCCCTCGCAGACGCAATTCCAGTCGCCGCCACAGCGGTAGCCCGTGCACAACCCAGGGCCCCCACCGCCGCCACCGCCACCGCCGCCCGGCTCCGGGTAGGTGTACTCGCAATAGAAGTTGACGCAGACGGCGGTGGCCGCCTCGGGGCAGTTGGCCTCGCAGGTCCAGTCCGCTCCGCAGCGGGCCCGCCCACAGGTGAGCAGCGAGGCCGCACTGCTGGAGTCCTCGCGAGAGACCAGCTCCTCCTCCGAGGACTCCGCGAAGGCGGGCAGCGCGGTGAGCGCGAAGGTGAGCACCACGGCAAGGCTCCAGGGATACGACACGCGACGCGAAGTCATAGCGGCTCCTCCAGGTGACCCGCCCGGGCTTCAGTCCAGGGCCCGTACGGGGCGTATGAGCCTAGCACTCCTGGAAGGAGCCGTTCGCACGGGCCTTCACGCGCGCTTGGATTCCGCCGTCAGGGGGAGGTGGCCTTGACGGTGCCTGGCGCGTCGGGCCCCTGCTTCAGGGTCTTCGCGTCGAGCACCTCGCGGTCCGACGGCTTGGGAATGCAGCGCACCTCGCCGTCCCGCTCGCGGACGCGGGGGTCCCTGGCGGCCACCAGGATGACCCGCTCGCCTTCGGGGCCCACCCGGGAGACCACCTGCTGCGCCTCCAGCAGGGCGTGGAGCGAGGGCTTCGCGAACAGCTTCCGCGTGAGCTGCTCGGGGGGAAGGCCCGCGTCGACCAGCTCCCGGACCTCGTCACACAACCGCTGAGAGGTCCGCGCGCCCTCCATCTCGAACTGGGGCCAGGAGCTGCGCACCAGACGCGCGCGCCCCGACATCAGCCAGCCCACGTGGTGCCCGATTCCCACCGAGGCCATTGTCGCGGCGAAGAGCAGGACACCCACGAGCAGCAGCGACACGCTCCAGCGCGGGCGCCACGTGGAGGCCTCTGGCGCCTGCGCATGCAGTTGACGCCACAGCCACCGGAGGAACAGGTGGGAGCCTGTGCCGAGCACCGCCGCGACGACGAGGAACTCGACGATGGCGCCCCACCGGAGCGTCACCTCCGGCACCACCTGCTTGAGGAAGGACAGCCAGCCGAAGGCGAGCAGGAACGGCACGCTCATGACCCAGACCTGCCCCATGCAGAGGAAGATCATCATCACGAAGACGCTGGCCAGGAAGACCACGCCCTTCTTGGACGACGTCACGGCGCGGCCTCCGCCACGAGCGCGCGGTGGATGTCCTCGACGGGGAGGCGCCGGAGGTCGCCATCGGTGAAGAGCACCCAGCGCTCACGGCCGAAGAGGCCCGGCTCATACGCCAGCGGAGCCGCGGGGGCGTCCGCCTTCTGCCCGCCGATGTAGATGAAGTGCAGGCCGGAGTCCCCGAGCACCTTCCAGCGCGTGGCGGGAAGCTCGGGGCCCAGGTCGTTCTGGGGGAAGTCACCGCCATGCTCGGCGGCATGGGCCCACAGCGCCACGCGCAGCTCATCCAGCCGCTGCCGCCGCGCCTGGACCAGCAGGTCCGCGTCCGAGGGAGGCGGCGCGGGGATGACCTGGTACGTGACGCCCTTCTTCTCCCACGCGCCCGGCGTCATCAGCTCACGGCCACCGGCGATCATCGACAGGACGAGTTGGAGGCCCAGCCCCAGCAGGAACACCAGCGCGAGCGACGCCCGGTAGCTCAAGCGGGGAAGCCGGGGCACATCCCGTCGCAGCCCGTTCCACAGCGCCCAGACGCCCAGCGACACGAGCAGGAAGATGGCGATGAAGAAGGAGATGGCCTCCAACCGCTGCTCGGCGATGTCCGTGAGCATGAAGCTGGGCATTCCGGCCAGGGCCACGGCCGGCGTCAGCAGCAGGGAGGAGAGGAGGAGCTTTTTCACGCGCACGCCGGGCAGTCTGCCTTGCCTGGGTGACAGGAAGTCAACCAGGGGGCCGGCCACGCCGAGCGACCAGGCAGCCCAGGGCATCGCCCCCGAGGGTCTCTGCGTTCAAGGAGAAGGCACATCCTGAGGCAAGAGGGATACCCACCACTGGAGGGCCGACGATGCGCACCTGGAAGAGAACCTGGCGCTGGCTGCGCCTGGGTGGCGTGAGCGCGAGCGCGCTGCTGGCGTCACTGGGCTGCGCGATGGGGCCCGAGGAGTTCGGTCCCCAGGTGAAGTCCAACGCGACGACACTGGGCAGCAACATCTCCATCTTCCGCGATGTGATGGCGCCGCATGGCGAGTGGCTCCAACTGCCCGAAGTCGGCTGGGTGTGGCGCCCCGACGCGAAGCTCGTGGGCCTGGACTTCGTGCCCTACGCCACCTCTGGCCAGTGGGTGTTCAGCGACTGGGGCTGGACGTTCCAGAGCGACTGGGACTGGGGCTGGGCCCCCTTCCATTTCGGCAGGTGGTTCGTCGCTCCCTCGGAGGGCTGGGTCTGGTGGCCCGACGACGAGTGGGCCCCTTCCTGGGTGGACTGGCGCTGGGGAGAGGGCCTCGTCGGCTGGCAGCCCATGCCCCTGCCTGGGATGAATGTCCGCAGGCCGTGGACCTTCGTCGCCACCAGCGACCTGGTGCAACCGGATGTCAGCCGTTACCTGGTTCCACCTGACCAGGAGGCCGCGCTGGTGGGGAAGACACAGCCGGTGGGCGAGCGCGTGACGGGACGCACGGGCCAGTGGAACGTGGGCCCCGCGCCCGACGAGGTCGCGAGCGCCACCGGAGCGCCCGTGCCTCGCACCGGGCCCATCGCGCCACCCACGGGGCAGCCGCCCATCGCGGGGCCCCACGCCGCCGCGCGGTGAGGAGCACGCCAACGCCATGCATGACCTGGTGTTGGCGCGCCAGCGTCAGCCGACGCTCGACCCCTGAAGCCGCCTCACGACACCGCGTGCCCCTCGGAGGAGACAGCGCTCCGGGCGGGTGCGTCGGCCCGGGCCTCCCAGGTGCGCACGCTGGCGTCGCGATAGCTCACCATCCGCCCGAGAGCGGGCTCCCACAGGTTCAACCGCAGGCAGTGGACGATGTCGCGCGGGCTCAGCGTCGTGACGTGCGGGTGCTGGAGCTCCGGGATGGCCGCCATCGCCTCGGGGAGTCGGTAGAACGGGATGCGCGGGTTGAGGTGGTGCACGTGGTGGTAGCCGATGTTGCCGGTGAACCACGCCATCACCTTGCCACAGCGCAGGTAGCTGGAGGCCTCCAGCGCGGAATCCGCGTGGGTCCACTGGTGCTCCGGCAGGATGCGGACCTCGTCGAAGTTGTGCTGCGAATAGAACAGGTACGTGCCCAGGGCGTACGCGAGGAACAGCGGGCCCACGAAGGCGAACAGGTACACGGCGGGGCCGAAGAAGACCCAGAGCGCCACGGACAGGGCCACGTGCACGCCGAGCGCGAGCCCGGACGTCCAGTAGCGCTTCGGGTCCTTCACGAAAGGCACCAGGCACAGGCTGATGAGGAACGCGGTGACGTAGCCGAACAGGATGGTCACCGGGTGGCGCTCCACCACGTAGCCCAGCCGCTGCCAGCCGGAGGCGTTGCGCCACTGCTCGGTGGTCCACGTGGCGAACGTGCCCGCCGAATCCGCGGCGATGCGCGCCGTGTTGGCGTGGTGGTGGTTGTGCGTGTCATTCCAGATGCGCGCGGGCGTGAGCGTCAGGATGCCCTGCACGTGGAAGACGACCTTCGCCCAGCGCGACGACGGCAGGAGCGCGCCATGCATGGCGTCATGGAAGAGGATGAACGCGCGGATGAGGACGAGCGCCTCCAGCACGCCGCCCACGACGCGCAGGGGCCACCAGGGCGCGGCCACCGCCAGCGTCACGGCCGCCGCGAGCGCGGCATAGGTGGCCACCAGGTTCCAGCTCGAGCGCGCGACGTCCTGCAGGGCGAAGGGGCGCGTCCGGGCAATGAGCTCCTTGCTCGACGGCGGCGGTGCGGCGCGTTCCATTGAGAGGGGCTCCTGGTTGCGAGGGGTGTGTCCGGCCCTGTGCCGGAGTCGAGGAGCCAGCGTTGTCCCATCGCCATGTCACGCGTGGGTCAGCCGTTGAAACGACGCGTGCGAAGGCGGGGATGACGCGTCTCGCCGTGCGCGGTGTGCAATGGCTTGCACAGTCGAGCCTCCCTCCTCCCCCGGCGACCGGGAGGCGCGGCGCCTGGCCTCCCGGTGGGTTTGGGTAGAATCGGGAGCCCGTGGCTGTTAGGTCGAGACGTTCTCCAAGGAGCAACCGTGTTCCGCATCGAAACCGACCGGGACCTCATCCAGTCCTTCCGCCCGAGAGACCGCCGCGTCATCGAAATGCCGCCGGGCCTCACCTTCCCCTTGTTCGTGCGGGACTACGTGGCCTGGACGGAGACGTCCGGCTCGCGCGTGTACCTCATCTTCTCCGCGCCCGGCAGCCACCAGCCCATCGGCATCATCTTCCGGCGTGACAGGGGTGGCCCCGACGTCGCCCGCATGTGCGAGTGGTGCCACGACTACGGCTCGTCGCAGGCGGTGGACCTGCTCACCACCGACGTGGACAGCAAGGTTCGCGTGGGCATCAGCCTCTGCGTCGACCTGCGCTGCAAGGAGAAGCTGGAGGACGCGGCCAACCGCTCCGGCAGGCACACCCTGGAGGCGTTGGAGCAACTGCGCGCCCGCATGTACCGCTTCGCGAACGAGGCGCTCGGCATCGAGGCCAGGCCCTCCGCGCCCGCCGCCTGCTGACGACTACCCGACGGAGGCGTTGGCCCGCTGCACCTGCGTCACGCCGGGCAGCATGGGCGCGGGGTTGAGGGCCTGCACCAGCAGGGACCTCAGCGCCTCGCCCAGGTCGTCCACGACGCTCAGCGCGCCCGCGGGTGCGCCCTGGAGCGCCGCCGGGACTTCGGCGCCCACGACGACAATGGGCATCCGCGCCTCCCACGCCAGGTAGTGCGCCAGCCCCACCGCCGGCGCGGACACGTCCAGCAGCAACGCCCCCACCGCGCCCGCGCTGAAGGGACGCCACAGGGGCCGGGCGGCCTCGGCCGGGGGCAGCGTGCAGAAGTCCAGCCGCAGCACCTCGCTCAGCACCAGTCGCCCCAGCGTTCCGAAGCCGCTCTTCACCGCGGTGGGCTCCGCCGACAGCGCCTCCAGGCCCGGCACGCGCGCCAGCACCCGACGCGCCGCGGACGCGCCACTGCCGCACACGAAAATCTTGGCGGTGGCCACCCGCGACGGCGCCTTCGTGCGAAGGATTCGGCCTCGCAGCGCGTGCACCTCCGCCGCGCCCAGCAGTTCGTTGGCATTGGCGTCCGTGCCATTCACGTCCGCCGGCCTCGCCACCCCGCGCTGCATCAGCGTGGACAACACGCTCAGCACTTCCAGGTCCGTGGCGGGCGCCAGGTCCAGCACCTCGCCCAGCGCGCGCGGCTGGCGCAGCAGGTCCATCACCTGCGCCGTCACCGGGTGCTGGTCCTGCTGGAAGGCCACGTCCGGCGCCAGCATCAGCCGCGTGTGGCGCGGCGGCAGGCCCGGCATCAGGCGATTCACCTCGTCCGACTGCCGCATGCCCTCCAGCAGCGCGTCGTCCATGGCGCGGTTGATGCGCGCCTTCGCGGCGCTGGCGCCCGGGGAGAACGTGAAGGTCCCATCACCCCAGGCCAGCAGGCGGAACAGCGCCTTCTCGCCCTCCACCCGCCCCAGCTTCGCGTTCACGGGGCGGCCCTCCACCACGTGGATTTCACCGCGCTCGTTGCCGCGCTCCAGTGAGAGCTTCCCGCTGCGCCGGTTCATCCCGAGCAGCTGCATCAGGTCCGGGATGCTGAGCTGACTGAGCGAGCCTTCGATTTCCTGCTGCTCGACCTTGAGGTCCTTGGCCGCCTCGTTGCGCCGGAAGATGTGCTCGATGCGGCTGAGCACCTCGTCCAGGTTGAAGGGCTTGCGCAGGTAGCCGTCCCGCAGGCCGCGATACCTGTCTCCATCGAAGCTCGACGTGGTGAGCACCACCGGGATGTCTTCGGTGCGCGGGTTGGTGCGCAGAATCTGGATGAAGGTGCGCGCCTCCAGCAGCCGACAGTGCTCGTCGAACAGCGTGAGGTCCGGGTGGCGCAGCACCGCCACCTCCAGCGCCCGCGAGCCATCCGGCGCGTAGTGCACCTGATAGCCCTTGGTGCGCAGCGCGCGGGACAGCGCGCGCACGGACTCGAGGTCGGGGTCGGCGATGAGGATCTTCCGGACCTGGGCCACGGGTCGCTCCGCTTCCTGTCAGTAGGGCTGCAGGTCGTATTCGGCCTGCAGCTTGGAGATGAGCCCGTCCACCACGGCGGTGTCCGAGGTGTGGAAGCCCCACGTCGCGCCCCGCCCCCGCCGCTGGATGAGCGCGTAGGCCGCGCTCTCCGACAGCCAGAGGATGAATTCGTGCCGGGACACCCGCTCGTCGCCCTCCAGGAACACGGGCGTCAGCGCGGGATGCGACTCCAGGTCCACCCGGCGGCCCAGCAGGTAGATGCGCGAGGACAGGTCCGGCGGCGCCGACTCCAGCCCGGCCGCTATCGGCAGGTCCGCGCGAATCTCCGGCCCGCCCACGTACAGGAGGCCCCGCGTCCCCGGGTCGCGGGTCAGCTCGCGGGCGATCTCCGCCTGGAGCTCGTCGAAGAGGACGTCCGCCACCTTGCCTCGGCGGCTGGGTTCGGCGCGCTCGTCCACCGGCAGCCGGGGGCTGTTGGGCGTGCCCAGGAGCAGGTCCACCTCGTCCCAGAATGGCAGCCCATCCAACATCAGCCGCCGCTGGAGCGACGCGCGGCGCTCGTCCATGCGGCGACGGCAGCGGTGCACCAGCTCGTCGAAATCCTCGCCGTCCTTCGGGAAGGTGCTCGCACCGCCCACGAGGGCCAGCGGCAGGCGCGACTCCACGTCCTGCACCTCGGGCTCCTCGCGCACCGCCGCCACCGCGCGACGCACGAACATCATCGCGCCGAAGAAGTCCGTCTCCGGCAGCAACAGGTAGAACTCCTGGTCGCTCGCCTTCGCGATGACGTCCGAGTCGCGGATGATTTTACTCAGCGCGCGGATGATGCCGCGCACCGCCTTCTTCGCGTCCGCCGCGCCCTGGCGCACGCGCACCAAGGGCAGGTTGTCGATGGAGAAGGTCAACAGCGAAAAGGTCCGGCCATACCGCCGCGCCTTGTAGATCTCCTTGGAGGCGTAGTCGGTGAAGTAGCTGAGGTTGTAGGCCGCCGTCTCGCGGTCTCTCAGGCCCAGGCGCTGGAGCGCCATCATCCGCCGACCGTTCTTCACGCTCACGGCGGCGAAGTCCGCGAGCACGCGGGCGTCCCGCGAGTGCTCCGGCCGGAAGTCCCCGGTCAGCGGGTCCGAGAGCTGCGCGAGGCCGACGATTTCGCCGGAGACCATCAGCGGCACGTACAACACCGCGGAGCGCTCATCGCGCGCGAACCACGGCTGCGCATCCCTGAGGCGCCCCGCCAATGGCCCCTCCGGGCTCATCTTCTCCGCGAGGAACTGCTTGTCGAGCAGCCCCCGGTACGCGCGCAGCACCAGGTCTCCCCGGTCGTCCAGCACCCACAGCGCGGCGCTCTGCGCGTCGCACACCGCGGACAGCTCCGAGATGATGCGCTCCTGCAGCCACTCCAAATCCGACTGGGAGATGAGCTCCAGGCAGCGCTGGTGCAGGTTGTGGAAGCGGGCGAACTCGATGTTCTCGTCGCGCAGTTGGGTGCGCTCCCGGCGCAGGGCGGCGCGCTCCAGGGCGCGGTCCACCGCGAGCACCAGGTCCGTCTCCTCCACGGGCTTGGCCAGGCAGTCCGCCGCGCCCGAGCGCAGCGCCATCTCCGAGCCCTTCACGTCGGTGCGTTGGCTGACCAGGATGACTTCCTGGTCCGGGTCTCGCTCGCGAAGGCGCGCGGTGAGCGCGAAGCCGTCGACGCCTGGCATCACCACGTCGGTGATGACCAGGTCGAAGGGCGTGCGAGCCGCCTCCTCGAGCGCCAACGTGCCGTTCTCCACCGAGACCACGCGGTGCCCATGACGGGACAGCATGTCGCTGGCGAGCTGACGGAAGAACAGGTCGTCGTCAACGACGAGAATGGGACCGGCCACGCGCTGTCTGACCCGGGTGCGAAGGGGGAGGTCGGAGGTTACCGGCCCCCAGCAAGCGCGACAACGCCCTCGAAGACGAAGGCGACAGGTCCACGGAGGCGGATGTCGGACAGGTCGGCCGGCACGCGGATGCGCAGGTTGCCTCCCGGCAGGGTGACGCGCAGCCAGGTGTCCGAGGGCAGGCGACCCGCCAGCACCGCCGCCACCGCCGAGGCACAGGCCCCCGTGCCGCACGCCTGGGTGAGCCCACAGCCCCGCTCCCAGACGACGACGGTGAGGCCATCCTCCTCCACCCGGACGAACTCCACGTTGGTGCGGTCCTTGAACGAGGGGTGCCGCTCCAGCTCCGGCCCCAGTCGAGGCGCGTCCTCCAGCGGCTGGTCCAGGAGGACCAGGTGGGGATTGCCCATGCTCACCGCGGAGGCTCGAAGCTCGGGGTGCCCTGGCAGCGGAGCGTCCAGGAACGGCTTCCCGGTGGCGCCCGACGGGAGGTTCGGGGCCACGAGCCGTGCTGGCCCCATGGAAATGTCCACCGCGACCACCCCGCCGTCGCCATAGCCGGGCATGCAGGTGAGCACTCCGGCGCCCGTCTCCACGTCGATGCGGCCCGGGTTTTCCCCGGACTGGTCGACCAGGTACTTCACGGCGCAGCGCAGGCCGTTGCCGCACATCTCCGCGATGCTGCCGTCGGCGTTGTGGACGACCATCCGGGCCAGGCCGTGCTCGGAGGGGAGCAGCGCGAGGACTCCGTCGGCGCCGATGCCGAGCCGGCGGTCGCACATCCAGCGGGAGGTCGCCGCGTCGATGTCCACGCCGGACTGGCGACGGTCGAGCACGACGAAGTCGTTGCCCAGGCCCTGGTACTTGAAGATGCGTTCACGAACGTCCACGGACGCAATCCTAGCCCTGGTCCGTCACTCGCGCTCGTCCGCCTTCTTCGGAGGTGTCGGGTCGGGCATGTCGAGCGCGGGCACGGCGGTGCGCGGGGGCTTGACCTGGGGGATGGTGGGGGCCCGGACGGGCGTGCCACCTGGAGGGGTCAGCGCCACGCCCGTGCGCCGGGACAGCTCGCTCTTCACTGCGTTGATTTCCGCGTTGGCGCGCTCGTAGATGTCCTGGACGGGGTTGCCGCCGGCGCGGGCCACCTGACGGCGCAGGGTGCCCAGCTCCGACTCCTGGGCCTGGAGCTTCTCCTGGAGCGAGTCCACCTCAGACTGGAGCTGCTCCAGCTCCGCGGCCATCTCCAGGACGGCGTCGGTCTGCGAGGCGGCCTTGAGCTCCTCGGTGGCCTTGAGCAAGTCGTTGCGCTCGGCCTCCAGGGAGGTGAGCCGGGCCTGCTGCTCCTTCACGAGCGGCTCCAGGCGCTCCCGCTCGAAGCGGTCCTTGAGGAGGTCCTGCTTTTCGGCCGTGAGGGCCTGGGCCTGTTCCTGGAGGCGCGTCAGCTCGGTGCGCAACGTGGTGAGCCGGTCGGACGTGGTGCCGTCGCGCTGGGCGAGCTGGCGGCGGGCTTCCTCCAGCGACTCGGAGGCACGGGTGCGCTCGGCGCGCTCGGCGTCGAGCAGGCGGACCGCGTCCGTGGAGGCGGTCTCCAGGGCGGTGATGCGGCCTTCCAGTCGGACGCGGGCGGCGCGGGCGACGGTGAGGTCTGATTGGAGACGCTCCCGCTCGGACTCGGCGCGGGTGAGGCGCTCTTGCAGGGCCTGGAGCGCGGTGGCGCTCTCCGTCGTGGAGGACTCCAACTGGGACAGGCGGGCTTCGAGCGCGGCGCGCCGGGACTCGAAGTCGGCGGTGGCCTCCGCGAGCTTCGCGGTGTGCTCCTCACGCAAGGCCTCGGCGCGAGCCTGGAGCGAGGAGAGCTGGGCTTCCAGTTCGGCGCGCTGGGTCTCGGTGTCCGCGAGTCGCGAGGCCAGCGTGGCCTGGGTCGTCCGCTCCGCGTCGAGCCGGGACTCCAGCTCGGCGCTGTCCGTGCGCTGTGCCTCCAACCGAGCCACCGTCTCCGTGAGCCGAGCCTCCAGCGCGGCCAGGGCCGAGCGCTGTGCCTCGAATCGCTCCACGGTCTGCGTGAGCCGAGCCTCCAGGTCCACCTTCTCCGCGCGGCTGGACTCCAGCTCGGTGCGCTGACGTTCGAGGTGCGCGGTGAGGTCGGCGAACCGGGCCTCCCAGTCAGCGCGGGCCTGTTCCAGCGCCTCCGTGGCCTCCCGCAGTCGCGCTTCCAGGCTCGCGGAGCGCTCCTGTTCCGTGCGGGCCGTCTCGGTGATTCGCGCCAGCTCCGCGCGAGTGGTCTCCAACGCGGCCCGCTCGCTTTCGAGCGAGCTCTCCATCGCGGTGGCCTTGCCCGCGAAGCGCCGCGCCGTCTCCAACTGCACCATGAGCAGCTCGGCGTTCTCGCGCTGGGCGACCAGTCGCTCCCGCGCGTCCACCAGCTCCGCATCGAGCCGGGAGAGGTGCATCCCCCGGTCGTGAAGCGCGGCCATGGCCCGCTGGAGCTCCATGCCCAGACGCATCACTTCCTGACGTGCCGCGACCAGGTGTGTCAGCTCGCCGCGCAGGTCCAGGACCTCCTGGCGCGTGGTCTCCAGCGTGGCCTCGGTGGCTTCCTGTGTCCGCAGGCTCTCCCGAAGCTCCGTTTCACGTGCGGTGGCCTGGGCCTGAAGCTCTTGCAGGGCCCACTCGCGCTCGGAGAGCGTCGCGTCCATGGCGCGCTTCGCCATCTCCGACTCGCTCAACGCCTGCTCCACGGACGCCAGTCGCGCACCCATGGACTCCGCGTCGGACAGCCGCGCATCCAGGGTCGTCCGCAGCTCCCGAGCCGAATCCTCGGCCTGGGCGCGCTCAACCTCCAGGCGCTCCACGCTGGTGCGCAGCGCCTGTTCGCGAGAATCGGAGGCCTCGCGCAGCTCCGTCAGGGCCTGCTCGCGGGCCGCCAGTTCCGCGCGCACCTGGGCCAGCGCCTCGCGTTCGGCCTGAAGGGTCTCTCGCGCTTCGGCATGCGTCTGCCGCTCACGGGCCAGCTCGGCACGTGCCGCTTCCGCGCCCTGCTGCTCCGTCGCCAGCGCGGCTTCCGACGCAGCGCGGGCGGACGACTCAGCGGACAGCGCGTCGCGGGTGCGCGTCAGCGACGACTCGACCTCAGCGTGGGCCGCCTCTTCAGCGGACAGCGCTTCGCGAGTGCGCGCCAACGACGACTCGACCTCGGCGCGCGCGGTCTCTTCACTGGTCAGGGCTTCCCGCGTGCGAGCCAGTGACGACTCGACCTCCGCACGCGCGGCCTCTTCTGTCGAGAGGGCCTCGCGAGTACGAGCCAGTGACGACTCGACCTCCGCGCGTGCCGTCTCTTCAGTGGCGAGGGCTTCACGCATGCGCGCCAGCGAAGCTTCCGCCTCGGCGCGCGCGCGCTGCTCCCCTTCCAGCCGCTCGTGCACACGAGCCAGGCCGGCCTCGCCGTCACTGCGCTCCTGTCGCTCGGTCTCCAGCTCCGCGCGAGCCGCGCTCAGCGCCTCACGCTCCGCCGTCAACGCGGTCTCGACTCGAGCCCGACCTTCGCGCTCCGACTGGAATCGGGTGACGGCCTCGGACAGCTCGGCCGCCAGGGCTTCGCGCGCCTCACGCTCGGAAGCGAGAGACAGGCGCGCCTCCGCCAACGAGGCCTGGGCCTGGACCTCACCCTGCCCTCGGGACTCGCGCTCCGTGGCCAACGCCTCGCGGGCCTCGGCGAGAGCCGCTTCAGCCCGTGCACGCTGCTCCGCTTCCGCCTGGAGTCGAAGCTGGGTCTCCGACAGCGCCTCATCGGCACGCGTCCGCAGCGCCTCGACGTCCTCCAGCCGTGCGCGCGCCTCGGTCAGCGAGGCTTCGACGCGGGCCTTCTCCTCGGTCTCCGTCAGCAGGCGGGCTTGGGCCTCGGCCACTGTCGCTTCGGCGAGTGAGCGCTGTTCGGCCTCACGCTGAAGCAGGGTCCGGGCCTCGGCGAGCTCCGTTTCGACGCGCGCCCGCTCCTCGCCATCCTCGTGACCACGGCTCCGGGCCGCGGCCAGCGCTGTCTCGACGCGCGCCCTCGCCTCGGCCTCCGACTGGATCCTGGCCTGCGTCTCGGCCAGCGCAGCCTCGACGCGCGCCCTCTCCTGGGTCTCGTCCTGAAGGAGTGTCTGAGTCTCGGCCAGCGAGGTCTCGACTCGCACCCTCGCCTGGGTCTCGCCCTCAAGGAGCGCCTGGGCCTCGGCCAGCGCCGCCTCGACGCGCGCCTTCGCTTCGACCTCTGACTGGTTCCTGACCTGGGCTTCGGACAGCGCCGCCTCGACGCGCGCCCTCGCTTCGGCCTCCGACTGGCCCCGAGCCCGAGCCTCGGCCAGCGCCGTCTCGACGAGCGCCTTCGCTTCGGCTTCCGACTCGCTCCGGACCTGGACCTCGGCGAGCGTCGCGGAGACTCGCGCCTTCGCCTCGCGCTCTTCCTCGATGCGAGCCTGGGCCTCGGCCAGCGTCGCTTCGACGCGAGCCTTCGCTTCCGCCTCTTCCTGGAGACGGGCGGTGGCCTCGGCCAGTGCCGCCTCGAAGCGGGCCTGAGCCTCCGTCAGCGTCGCTTCGGAACGGCTCCGCCGCTCGGCCTCGGCCTGGAGGCGCGCCTGCGCTTCCGCCAGCGTCCCCTCGACATGGGTCCGCTGCTGGCCCTCGCCTTGAAGCTGTCCTCGCGCCTCCGCCAGCGCCTCCTCGGCGCGGGTGCGTCGCTGCAGCTCGTCCTGGAGCTGGACCTGCACGTCCGCGAGCACCGCTTCCCAACGGGCCCGGCGCTCCGTCTCCGCGTCCAGGGCCTCCTTCGACTGGTTGAGCGCCTGTCGTGCCTCGGCGAGTCCCGCCTGGGCCTCGGTGAGCGCCGCCTCCGCGGTCTCCCGGCGCTCCTGCTCCGTCTCCAATCGCGCGCGCAGGGTCTCCAGCGCGGAGCCCGACCTCAGGCGGCCATCGCGCTCGGCCTCCAGCGTGGCCTGGACCTCCGCCAGCGAAGTCTCCAGCGCGGCGCGACGCTCCACCTCCGCGTCCACCGCCTCACGGGTCCGGGCCAGGGTGGCCTCGGCCTCGACGAGCCGCTGGGCCGCGCTCTCCAGCTTGCCGCGAGAGACACGCAGCGCGTCCTCGACAGCGGCGCGCGACTCACGCTCCTGGTCCAGCTCTCCGCCCACGCGAGCGGCCAGGGCCGCCGTGGCGTCCCGCTCCTGATGCGCTGTCTCCAGGTCCGACTGCACGGACTGAAGCGAAGCCGCCAGCTCCTCCGCGCGCTCAGTCTCCTCGCGGCGGGAGCGGCTCAGCGTGGAGACCTCCGCCTCCAGCTCCACCACACGGCGGACCAGCGCCTGGCGCTCCTCCTCCAGCTCCCGCTTGCGCGCCTCCGCCTCCGCGCGAATGGCGGCCTCGGTGCGAGCCTCGTCCGCGAGCGCCTCCGCGCGCACGCGCTCCGACTCCAGCACGCCCTCCAGCGCCGACAACCGGGCCTGAAGCCCGGAGCGCTCCGTCTCCAGGGCCCCCGTCAGCCCCGCCTCCACGCGAGCGCGCTCCTCTTCCAGCGCGGTGATGCGCTGCCCGGCCTCGTGGAGCGCTTCCTCCAGCTTCCGCGCGGTGGCGCGTGCGGAGGCCTCGCCCTGCGTCAGCGTCTCCAGCTCGGCCCGCAGCCGCGCTTCCCGCTCTCGCGCGGCGACGAGCTCCGTCTCCTGACCGCGTCCCTCGGCCTGGAGCGCCGCCAGTCTCTCTTCCGCGTCCCGTCGAGCCCCTTCGGCCGACGCCACCCGCAGGGACGCCTCCGTCAGCTCGCGAGCCGCGCGCGCCAGCTCCGCTTCCCGCACGGACAGGGCCGCCACCGCCTCGCGCGCGGCCTCCTCCGCCCGAGCCGTGCCTTCCTTCAGATGCTCTACCGCCGCCAGGGCCGCCGAGTACTGCTCGGCGATGCGCAGCTCCCGCTCCCGGGCCGCGTCCGCCGCGCGACGCCGGTCCTCGGAATGCTCCCCGGCGCGCTCCGCCAGGAGCCGGTCCTTCTCCCGGTCGATGCGCAGCGTGGTCAGCTCATCCTGAAGCTCACGCACCTGGGTATAGGTCTGCGTCAGCCGCTCGCGGGCTTCCTCCAAGGAGGTGACCAGCTCCTCGCGGCGCGCGCGCTCCAGCCGGAGCGTCTCCTGCCCCGCGAGCACCTGGACTCCGGCCTCCGCCTGCGCTCGCTGCGCGGCTTCGACCTCCAGTCGCTGCGCCGCCAGACGGCGGTCCGCATCCCCCAGCCGCTCGTGCGCGACCTGGAGCTCCAGCTCACGTCGGCGCAGCCGTCCCGCCAGGTCATCCCGCTCGCGCTGCGACTCCGGCGTGCCCCGCGCCTGCTCCAGCTGCGCGGTGAGCCGCGCCACCTCGTCCCGAGTCACCTCCAGCACGGGCTTGAGCGAGGCGACCTCCGCCTCGCGGTCCGTCAGCTCGGTGCGAAGCCGCGTCAGCGACTCCTTCAGCCGCGCGCTGCGCTCCTCCCAGGACTTCGCGCGCGCCACGACTTCATCCAGCTTGCCCCGCGTGAAGGCCAGCGGCTCCGGCGGGAGCTGCACCCACGTAGGGTCCACCGAGCGCGCCGGCTCCTGCCCGGCGACGACCACGAAGTACGCCGCCTCGCCGTTCTCCACGAGCGAGCCGTCCACCTGGAGTCCCTCGCCCCGCTCGAAGGCGAGCTGGTACCCCAGCACCGGCGACTGCGTGGCCACCTCCACATGGGGGAAGTGCACGTTGAGCGCATCCAGCAGGAGCCCGTAGGTGGGGGGAACGTTCCCTTCTTCCGACTCCACGAGCTGTGGCAGCGCCAGGCCCGCCACGTTGCGCAGGCCGCCCACCAGGAAGCCCTGCTTCGCCACCAGCCGCGCCAGCTCCGCCAGGAGCTCCGGGGCCCGGACATACGGCGCCAGGTCCGCCACGAGCACCACGTCGAAGCTGCCCGGCTCGAAGTCGTCGTAGATGTTGGCGCGGTAACGCAGCGTGGGCCCGCCGTGCGCTTTCTGCGCGGCCTGGACCGCCTTGATATCCTCGTCACAGGCGACGACAGCCCGGGCTCCCCGCTCCAGCAGGAAACGCGCGCTCTCTCCTCCGGTGGAGGCCACCGCGTCGACCTCCAGCACGCGTCGGCGCGCGAAGAGGCTCTCGGCGAAAATGTAGCGGGGCAGCAGTTCACTGGGCCCCATGCGACGGAATGTGTGATGCATGGGTGTGTTCGGGGGTGGGAGTATAGCCGTGGGCCTCCGCGCCCCAAGGAAAGCGCCAGGGGCCGAAATCAGCCCGGCGCCCGGACGTCAGGAGAGCAGGCGACATGAACGGATCGGCACAGCAGGGCTTTGGCTATCGGGCACGGCGGACCTTCACCAGGCTGCTCGTCTTCTGCCTCATTCTCGGACTGGGCGGGGTCGTGGTCTTCCTCCTGTCCCAGCTCAACTCGCGCACCTTCACCCTGGCCCCCGTGGACGGCCAGCTCGTGGTGATGAAGGGCCGCATGGCCCCCATGGGCTCCGTCCCCTACCGGCCCGGAG
>Ga0126314_10000049_pt1 | contig 68751 bp, 57 predicted proteins | sample Plot105B_FD_92535 | JGI IMG/M metagenome (GOLD analysis project Ga0126314, IMG submission 92535) | Serpentine soil microbial communities from UC McLaughlin Reserve, CA, USA - Plot105B | ecosystem: Environmental > Terrestrial > Soil > Grasslands | place: USA: UC McLaughlin Reserve, Lake County... | reverse complement strand
GACCTCGGCGGACACGGGCTCGCCCTGCATCACGAGCGCATGTCCCCGCGCTGAAATCTTGCGCCGGTCCTCCGTGCCCATCAGCCGGGCGCGCGCCGCGTCCGCGCGAGTCTTCGCCTCCGCCGCCCAGCCCCGCTCCCCCAGCGCGGCCACGGCGTCGAAGGAGCTCGCGGCGAGCGCCCACAGCTCCAAATCCCGCAGCACCAGGCCGCGGTTCCACAGCGCCTGCGCATGCTTCGGCTGAGCGCTCAGCGCTCCCTCCAACAGCGCCAGCGCCGTGGCGGAGTCCCCCTGGTCCAACGCCATGATGGCCCTGTCGCTGGCCACGTCCGGAGACGTCCCCGCCTTCGCCAGATAGGGCGCGGCCAGCTCCGCGTTGCGGCGCACCAGATAGGCGGCCGCGAGGCCATGCATGTCGCCCTCGGCCTCCAGTCGCGCCAGCTCGCGCAGCGGCGCCGGAGTCGGACCGCCCGCGTCCCCCGAGCGCAGCGGTCCATAGGGACGGTGCACGTCCGCGCCGGGATAGCTCACCCGCGCCTCCAGCGTGCGCACCGCGGCGCCAGTCAAGAACAGCTCCGGCGACACGGGCGTCGGGCTCCACCGCGAGCGCAACCCCGCCACGACAGCGGCGGCACCCGCGATGCCCACCACCACCACGAGCGCGGCCCACCTCGGCCGCGGAATCGAGGACCAGGACCCGTCATCCACCGCCGTACTCCCCGCGTATGTGCCCTGGCAGCCCATGCCCACCCAACGGCAGGGCTCCAGAATCTTCCCGCCGGAACGCTACGCCGCTTCTTTCGTCATCGCGATGCCGATGGGACGCGGCGCTCCACGTACACGGTCGAAGTTGACGAGCGAGGGTTTCGTCTCATGGCCCCGCCACCTGCCACCGGGTGGCCGAGTCCGTGACGTCGGCCCGTGGACGAGGAGGAACGGGCCGAGCACGACGCGCAAGGGAGCGCGCGGCCCCGTCGCGCTCGCCGGCACTCTCCAGCGCCATCGACGCGCGCAAGGCGCACGGCCTGCCCTGAAACGACGATGGGCCGCTTCCCACACGGGAGGCGGCCCATCTCGGCTTTCGCGTCAGCCCCGGACAGCGGGGCGTTCGCGAGAGGAACTCAGACCACCTTCAGGCGACGACCGGTGGAGGTGCTGTTCGCCGCATCCTTGAGCGCGTCCTTCTTGTCCGTGCGCTCCCAGGTGAACTCCTTCTCCGTGCGGCCGAAGTGACCGTACGCGGCGGTCTTCTGGTAGATGGGCCGCAGCAGGTCCAGGTGCTCCGTGATTTCGCGCGGCTTCAGGCCGAACGTCTGACGGATGGCCTTGGCGATGCGCTCTTCGGGAACCGTGGCGGTGCCGAAGGTCTCCACCATGACGCTGACGGGCTCGGCCACGCCGATGGCGTAGGAGACCTGCACCTCGCAGCGGGTCGCCAGACCCGCGGCCACCACCGTCTTGGCGATGTGGCGGCCCATGTACGCGGCGGAGCGGTCCACCTTGGACGGGTCCTTGCCGCTGAAGGCGCCGCCACCGTGACGGCCCATGCCGCCGTAGGTGTCGACGATGATCTTCCGGCCCGTGAGGCCCGAGTCGCCCATGGGGCCACCCACCACGAAGCGGCCCGTGGGGTTGATGTAGAACTTGGTCTTGTTGTCGAGGAGCTTCTTGGGGAGCGCCTTCGCGATGACGTCCTCGCGGATGGCCTCCTGGATCTTCTTGTTGGAGACGTCGTCCGAGTGCTGGGTGGACACCACCACCGCGTCGATGCGCACCGGGCGGCCCTCGCGGTACTCCACCGTCACCTGGCTCTTGCCGTCGGGACGCAGCCAGTCGTGCTGCTTGCGGCGCACGTCCGCCAGCTTGCGCGTCAGCGCGTGGGCGTAGTGCAGCGGGGCGGGCATCAGCTCCGGCGTCTCGTCGCACGCGAAGCCGAACATCATGCCCTGGTCACCGGCGCCCTGCTCCTTCTTGTTGTCCACGCCGCGCGCGATGTCCTGGCTCTGCCCTTCGATGGCCACCATGACGCCGCAGGTGTTGCCGTCGTAGCCCATGGAGCTGTCGGTGTAGCCAATCCGGCAGATGGTGCTGCGGACAATCTTCGGGATGTCCACGTAGGTGTTCGTCGTCACCTCACCGGCGACAATCGCGAGGCCCGTCTTGACCAGCGTCTCCACGGCGACGCGAGCCTGGGGGTCCTTGGCGATGATGGCGTCCAGGACGCCGTCGGAGATCTGATCCGCGATCTTGTCCGGGTGGCCCTCGGTGACGGATTCAGACGTGAACAGGTAGTCGGTAGGCATGTCGTCTCAGTGCAAGGGGGGCGCATACCGCGCGCGCGGGCGGACACTAAAGTGTGGTCCCAAGGGAGTCAAACGGCCAGGAGTCCCACTTCATTCGAGGATCCGCCTCTGCGGGCGAGCGGGCACCGTGGCCGCCCGCCGAGCACGGGGGTTGAATTTCGCGAGGCGCCCGGCGTTCTCCTGGGCTAACAGAACGCCGAGCATTCGCTGTGGAGGACTCGCCCGACATGAACGCCCGCTTCCGTACCCTCTCCCTCCTGGTCGCCTTCACCCTGTCCGTGCCCGCCCTGGCCGCGGCCCCGAAGAAGGACGACCCGGTCGTCAAGCCGGTGAAGACGGTGGTGCAGTCCGTGCGCTACGAGCGCGACGCGGCGGCCCTCAAGCTCTTCGGCGGTGAGGAGCAGGGGAAGTTCCTGCTCGGCGACTCGTGGGCCAAGGGCACCGATGAGCAGCGCAAGGAGTTCGTCACCCTCTTCCACGGCCTGTTCGCGAAGCTCGCCTTCCCGCGCGTGCGGGAGAACTTCAAGTCGCTGGAGGACATCGTCTACTCCCCCGCCGAGGTGACGGGCAACGAGGCCACGGTGGACTCCGTCGTCTTCATCAAGCACCCGCTGAAGACGCAGGAGATGAAGCTGAAGTACCGGCTGGTGAAGGACGGCGCCGCGTGGAAGGTCGTGGACGTGACGGTGCTGGGCTCCTCCATGCTCCAGGACATCCGCGACACGCAGGTGCAGCCGCTGCTGGCCCAGGGTGGCTGGGACAAGCTGCTGGAGCGCATGCGGCAGGAACTGGCGAAGAAGTAGCCGCCGCTCCCACTCCCGACGGCCAGGCCACCAGGCCCCCGGCCGTCGGAGGGGTTCCGAGGGGGCGAAGCATGGCGTAGTCTCGCCCTCCCCCTCCTGCCTGGTCGATGACCCTCCCCGCTCTCGCTCCGCTCACTCCGAGCCGCACCGCCCACGCTCCCTCCGAGCGGGAGGTGGACGCGTTCTGCGTGCAGTACGCCCCGCGCGCGCCGGGCAACCCCGCCGTGCGGGACTTGTACCGGCTCTTGCGCGACGTGCCCGAGGACGGCCTGGAGTCGAGGCTCGACTGGGTGGAGCGCTGGATGGCCTGGCTGCGCGAGCGCATCCCCGCCCATGGGCTGGTGGACGCCGCCGAACCCGAAGCCCCCCCCGCCGACACCCGCCTGGCGCTGATGGTGCGCATCATGGAGGGCGAGCCCGCGATGCGCGCCGCAGTGACGCGGCTGGTGTCCGCCGTGTGCGATGGCAGCCGGGGGCTGAAGCTCTTCGCGCAGGTGGGCCTGCCCGCGGGCCAGGGCTTCCTGTCGGAGGTCTCCGACCGGCTGGCCCGCACGCTGCTCCCCGCCCCGCCGGAGCCCGGCAAGCTGTCGGAGCTGCTCTTGCGCCTGTTCCCCGTGCCGGAGGACGCGGTGTGGCTGGCGCTGCTGTCGCCCGCGCTGCTGACGAAGCTGGCGTCGCTGGTGGGCGAGCCCCTGCCGCCGGCCCCGGTGCCCGCCGCCCGCGTGCGCTCCGACCTGATGGACGCGCTGATGCTGCTGTCGGTGCAGACGGCGGCGCTGGGGACCATGGAGGACGTGAGGGACCGCGCCCCGGAGACGTCCTTTCGCGCCTCGCCCTTCCTGCGGCTGCGGATGGTGTGCGACGCGGTGCTCGCGCGCGACGCGGCCTCCGACACGCTGAGGGACCTGGCCACGTGCGTGGACGACTGCCGCCTCGTCGTGGTCAGCGTGTCGCGGCACCTGGAGGCCTCGGGCGTCAGCGTGGACCTGGTGTACCGGCTGGAGCGCATCCGCCGGAGCCTGGAGCGCATGGAGTCCATCGCCCGGGTGCTCGGCGCGCCCCGGGGTGAGCCGCGCTGGCGCGAGGCGCTGGGGCTCTTGTCGGACTTGTTGCGGCGCGCGCACGCGGACCGCTCCGTGGGAGAGCTGGTGCGCCGCAACGCGCGGATGCTGGCGCGTAAAATCATCGAACGCGCGGGCCACTCCGGCGAGCACTACATCACCAGCACGCGCTCTGAATTCCACGCCATGGTGCACTCGGCGGCGGGCGGCGGGTTGGTGACTGCTGTCGCGGTGGCCAGCAAGTTCGCCCTCACCGCGCTGGCGCTCGCGCCGTTCTTCTCGTGGCTGGCGGTGGGCCTCAACTATGCGGTGGCCTTCCTCCTCATCCAGGTGTTGGGCTTCACGCTGGCCACCAAGCAGCCCTCCGTCACGGCGGCCACGCTGGCGGGCGCGGTGGGCGAGGGCGCGCGGGGAGACCGGCTGTCGAGCCTGGTGGACATCATCCCGCGCATCACCCGCTCGCAGCTGGCCGCCTTCACCGGCAACCTGGGCTGCGTGCTGCCCGCCGCGGTGGCCCTGGTCCTGGCGTGGCAGGCCGCGCGGGGCACGCCCTTCCTCTCCCCCGCCAAGGCCCAGGCCACGGTGGACTCCATGCACCCGTGGAAGAGTGGCTCGCTGCCGTACGCGGCCCTCACCGGGGTGCTGCTCTGGCTGTCCAGCGTGGCGGGCGGGTGGCTGGAGAACTTCGTGGTGTACCGGCGGCTGCCGGAGGCCCTGGCCCACCACCGCGTGCTGCGGCGCGTGCTGGGCGTGGGCGGCGCGCAGCGGCTGGCGGACGGGCTGGTGCACACGGCCTCGGGCGTGGGCGCCAGCGTGACGCTGGGCTTCCTCCTGGCGCTGATGAACGTGCTCGGGCGCTTCTTCGGACTGCCCCTGGACATTCGCCACGTCACCTTCGCGCTCGGCTCGCTGGCCATGGCCGGCGGCGCGCTCGGCCCCCAGGCGGTGCTCCAGCCCGACTTCCTCATGGCCCTGGTGGGCGTGGGGCTCATCGGAGCCATCAACTTCACCGTGTCGTTCTCACTGGCCCTGGGTGTGGCCGTGCGGGCGCGCGACGTGCCCGTGGGAGAGGCCCTGCCCTTCCTGCGCGCGGTGGGGGCCCGCTTCCTCGCCGACCCCCGCTCGTTCTTCCTGCCCCCCCGGGCGCCCCCCGAGCCGCTGCCCGCCGTGCTCCCCGTGGAGGGGGGGCACTGAGGGCTCGTCGGCCGCCTGTCAATTATTCCCGGAGTCGCTTCAAGGGTTCCCCGTGGCCAGCAAGCCGGGCGGGCAGGTGGGCCGTGCTTCCGGGGGAGCGCGTTTGTCGGTAGGGTCGCCCGCGAATGAGCGGCGCTCCTCGAAACCCGAACTCGCATTCTCGCTTCGCCTACGCCTTCGCGGAGCTGCTGGTCCGTCGTCCAGGCACCATCCTGGCCGTACTGCTGACCCTGCTCGCAGTGTCCACGTGGGCCACGCTGAAGCTGCGCATCAACTCCAACCAGCTCGACCTCATCTCCCAGGATTTGCCGGAGGTGAAGGACGTCAAGCAGGTCATCGACATGGTGGGGGGCAGCGGCTTCCTGATGCTCGCCCTGCGCTCGACGGACGAGGCCGCGATGAAGCGGACCGCCGACGACATCGCCGCCATGCTCGAGGCCGACAAGGAGAACGTCCGCACCGTCTCCTACAAGCTGCCCGTCGAGTTCATCCAGCAGAACATGGTCCTCTTCGTGAAGACGGAGGACCTGGTGGAGGGCAAGCGCCGCATCATGGCCTTCCTTGAGGACAAGCTGCGCCGCAGCAACCCCTTCTACATCGACATGGGCGCCACCAAGCCGGTGGAGCTGGACATGCAGGACCTGGTCGACAAGTACTCGTCCGTCGGAAAGAAGAGCATCCGCGACGACTACAACATCTCCAGCGACAAGAAGATGGTGCTCATCCTCGTCAAGCCGATGTGGGACACCACGGAGATTGGCAAGACGAAGGACTACCTCGACAAGCTCAACAAGGACCTGGCCGCGTACTCCACGCAGGCCGGCAAGGTGAAGCTGGTCGAGGACTACAAGCTGATGGGCGACTCGAACCGCATCGCCTACGGCTACACCGGCTCGTACAAGACGACGGTGGACGACTCCTTCGCGATTGAGGAGTCGCTGCAGCCCGTCACCGTCATCGCGCTGGTGACCATCTTCGCCATCACCATCCTGTTCTTCCGCAAGCTGGCGCCGACCTTCATCGTCGTCAGCGGCACGGTGATTGGGACGATTTATACGCTGGGCTTCACCTACGCGACGATTGGTGAGCTCAACATGATCACCTCCATCCTGGGCGGCATCCTGATGGGGTTCGGCATCGACTACGGCATCCACTTCACCTTCCGCACGCGGTTGGAGCTGGGCGCGGGCAAGCCGTACGACGTGGCCATCATCGACGCCTTCGTCAACGCGGGGCGCCCCGCGGCGGTGGCCGCCATCGTCACGGGTGGCTCCTTCTTCGTGCTGATGGTGAGCGAGTTCCGCGGCTTCTCCCAGTTCGGCTTCCTGGCCGGCTGCGGCACGCTCATCCTGGGTCTGACGCTCTTCGTGTGGAGCGCGTCGCTGCTGGCGCTGTTCGGCCGCATCAACCCGGCGTGGCCCAAGAAGCTCATTGGCGAGATGAAGCCGCCGCCGGTCAACTCCGCCGTCAGCGGCCAGGAGCTGCGCATCCCCCGTCCCGGCCTGGTGCTGGGCGTGAGCACCGCCATCGTCGCGCTCATCTGCGCCGCCGCCGTCCCCTGGGCGGGCACGGGCGAGCCGCCCGAGGGAGCGCTCGGCTTCTTCGACCGCGTGAAGCACGGCGTGGGCTTCAACTACAACACCCGCGCGCTCATCCCGGATGGCATGTCGTCGGTGCTGCTGCAGGACGAAATCAACGTCCGCTTCAACATCTCCAGCGACCCGATGGCCGTCTACACCAAGGACCTGGACGAGGCCGAGGGCGTGTACCGGGAGCTGACGCAGAACGCGCACAAGTACCCGTCCATCGACCAGGTGGTGAGCATCTTCACCTTCGTGCCGCCCGAGGCGACGGCGAAGGCCAACGAGAAGGTGCTCCAGGAGTGGAAGCAGGACATGGCCAATCTGGAGGCGCGCGGCTTCTCCATCTCCGCGCTCCCGCCGGACATGCAGGACAAGGCCACGTTCTTCATGAAGGTGCTGGATGCGAAGCCCTTCGACGTGCACGGCGTGCCGGACAACTACAAGGCCCAGTTCAAGAACCTACCCACCGCGCAGAACAAGGGCTACCTCACGTTCATCTACTCGAGCGTGGACCTGTTCGACGGCCAGAAGATGATGCAGTTCGCCGACGAGACGCGCGGCATCCCCGTCACGTACAACCCGGGCCGCTTCGACAAGGATGACTTCGACCCGCCGGGCCCCACCGCGCAGAAGGAGTTCCGCGCCGCGGGCGCCACCCAGCTCTACGCGAAGCTGGCGCGCATCGTCCTCTGGGACGGCAAGGTGACGGTGATTCTCACCGCGCTGTGGATCCTGGCCATGCACTTCCTGGACTTCCGCAACGCGAAGCTGGCGCTGGCGTCGGTGATTCCGCTGGGCGTGGGCGTGGCGATGATGCTCGGCATCATGTCGCTGTCGGGCCTGCGGCTGAACTTCATGAACATCATCATCCTGCCCATCCTCCTGGGCTTCGGGGTGAGCCACGGCCTGTACCTCCTGCACCGCTTCCTGGAGGGCACCTCGCCGCTCGTCGCGCTGAGAAGCGTGGGCGCGGCGGTGGCGTCCTCCACGCTGACGGCGGTGGCGGGCTTCGCCGCGCTGCTGGCCGCCAAGCACAACGGCCTGCGCTCCATGGGCATGGTGGCCTGCATCGGCCTCATCACCACGCTGGTGGTGTCGTTCACGGTGTTGGCCGCGGTGATGCAGCTCATGCACGACCGGCGGCGGCGCGAGTCGTCCCCGGGCGGCAGCACGCCCCAGGCGGGCGGTGGTGAGGACAGCTCCACGCGAGCGGCTTGAGGCACGCGGTACACGGCGCGGTAACACGAGGCCCCCTTCCCACGAAGGGGGCCGGGAGAGGGACATCATGAGGATGATGCGATGGGCGCCCCTGCTCGGGCTGGGGCTGTTGGCGGGTTGCTCCGCGGTGAAGACGCACCGCGTGCGCGGCGACTACGCCCAGGTGGACCGCAAGGCGACGAAGCGGCTGGTGGTGGTGGCGCAGCCGCTGCCCGACGAGAAGCCCGCGGTGGGGGAGCTGTGGACGCTCATCGCCCGCCAGTGGGTGAACCAGAACCGCGACTTCATCGTGAAGGACAACGTCGCGCTGCCGGGCCGGCCCTCGGACACCACGTTCAAGGGGCTGTGCGTGGAGGGCGTGGAGGGCGTGCTCTGGTTGGACCCGAGCATCAGCCTCAAGGGCGACGGCGCGGAGGCGGAGGTGAAGGCGCAGCTCGTGCGGTGCACCGACGGCCAGGAGGTCTGGGCGGCGGAGGCGGCGGGGAGCTGGGGCTCGCGCGACGAGGACTATGCCGCGCGCGTGACGAAGTTCACCCAGGAGCTGGGCGAGGAAGTGGCGCCCTACGTCGTGCCCACGACGAAGCTCCTGGCGGCCACGCTGGACACGCTGCCCAATCCCGAACTGACGGAAGCGGACAAGGACGAGAAAATCGAGCTGGGTGAGTAGGCTCTTCCCACGTGGATGAGAAACTCATCGCCCTGCGGCTCGGCGTCGCGGCGCTGCTTGGCGCCGTGCTCGGCCTGGAGCGGGAGCTGCGGGGACAGGCCGCCGGGCTGCGCACGCACATCCTCGTGTCCCTGGGCGCCTGTCTCTTCACGCTGGCCAGCGTCTTCGTCGAGTGGACGCTGGGCAGCGGCGCCCCGGACGGCTCGCGCGCGGATGTCAGCCGCATCGCCAGTCAGGTGGTGGTGGGCATCGGCTTCCTGGGCGCGGGCGCCATCATCCGGGACCAGGGGCACGTCAAAGGGCTGACGACGGCGGCGAACCTGTGGCTCACCGCCTCGGTGGGCCTGGCCACCGGCATGGGCTTCCACTGGGCGGCCGGCACCACGGTGGCCATCGCCCTCCTGGCCCTCGCGGGCCTGCGTCCCGTGGAGCGGGCCATCCGGCGCCACCGCATCAAGCGGGGCCTGAAGGTGGAAGGCTCCCTCCCCTCCGCTCCCGGCGACGAGGACGCAGCGGACTGAATCACCCACGGCCGATGAGCCGGCGAGGGGACCCGTCGCCAGACCCGCCCTCGCGGGAGCGACTTCAGCGGCGCGTATGCGAGTCACCGTCGGACGGGGGGCCCGCGCGGCGCCCGGAGGCCTCGTCCTCGGAGTGCTCCGAGGGCCGGCCCACCAGCACCCCTTGCGGCACGTCATCCTCCCCCGCCGCCAGGGCCACCTCTGCGTCCGCGTGGGTCCTCACCCTGTCGATGGGAGCCACACCCAGCGCTCCCGTCGCGTCGTGGTACAGGGCCACGTGACGGGCCGTCTCTCCGCGCGCCTCCAACACGTCCGGCCTGACGCCTGGAAGGCTCGCCAGGTCCTCGCGCAGGTACACGTCATCCCGGTCGATGTCCGACACGTCCGAGAAGGCCACCCGGTAGTCGCGATGGAAGAAGCCGCCCTTTTCGATGACGAAGCCCGCCGCGTCGACCGAGATGACGAGGCCCAGGTTCTCCCCGTCTCTGTCTCGCGCCGTCATGCCCGTCTGGATGTCCGCTGGATTGAACACGCCCGCCTCCCAGGTCAGGTGTTGACCTGCTCGACCTGAAAGCTGGGCATGGCCCACGCGCTCCGGCATGGGCCTCCCGCCGGGCAGGCGGGGGGACAAGCCCCCGCCCCCGCGTCCCGGCTTCAGGACGCGGTGTGCTTCAGCCCGTGGTGCGCCCGGAAGGCGCGGGGTTGGCATGCTCGGGCTCGGCGCGCTCCGGCGTGTCGACGAAGCGCCGGTCCATCTCCGTGCGCATGAAGCGCTCGATCTCCTCGGCGGTGGTCAGCTCCATCGCCTCGCGCAGCAGCTCCTGCGCGTCCACGCGGCTCACCCGGCGGATGAAGCGCTTCACGGCCGGAATCTGCCCCGACGTCATCGACAGCTCGTCGAAGCCGAGCGCCAGCAGCACCAGCGTGTAGAGCGGGTCTCCCGCCATCTCCCCGCACATGGACACGGGGATGTTGGCGGCCTTCGCCGCGCTGACGATGGTGTCCAGCATGCGCAGCACGGACAGGTGCAGCGGCCGGTAGAGGTAGGCGACTTCGCGATTCTGGCGGTCGATGGCCAGCGAGTACTGGATGAGGTCGTTGGTCCCCACCGAGAAGAAGTCGGCCTCCTGCGCCAGCCGGTCCGCGATGATGGCCGCGCTCGGCGTCTCCACCATGATGCCCACCGGGAAGCGCTTGCCCACGGGCACGCCCGCGCGGCCCAGCTCCGTGCGGCACGCCTCCAGCTCGCTCCGGGCCTCGCGCAGCTCGCTCACCCCGCAGATGAGGGGGAACATCAGCCGCAGGTTGCCGTGCACGCTGGCGCGCAGGAGCGCGCGCAACTGGGTGCGGAACAGCTCGCGGTTGGACAGGCAGTAGCGGATGGCCCTCAGGCCCATCGCCGGGTTGGGCTCCTTCTCGTGCTTCGTCTTGCCCGGCACCTTGTCGCCGCCCAAGTCCAGCGTGCGGATGGTGACGGGGCGCCCGCCCATGGCCTCCAGCACCTGACGGTAGGCGCGGTAGTGCTCCTCCTCCGTCGGCGCCGTCTTCCGGTCCAGGAACATGAACTCGGTGCGGTACAGGCCAATGCCCTCCGCGCCGTGCGCCAGGAGCGACGGAATCTCCTCCAGGAACTCCATGTTCCCGTTGAGCCGGATGCGGAAGCTGTCGGTGCTGATGGCCTCCAGATCCTTCGTCGCCAGCGCGAGGTGCTCGGCCTCCTGGTGACGGCGCTGCTCCTCGCGGAAGCTCTGGAGCTGCTCCTCCGTGGGGTTGACCAGGATGATGCCCCGGGTGCCATCCATGGCCACCAGGTCCCCGGGAGAAATCTGCTCGCTGGCCCTGCCGGCGCCCACCACCGCGGGCGTCTCGCGCGCCCGGGCGACAATGGCCGTGTGGCTCGTCTGGCCGCCCAGGTCCGTCACGAAGCCCGCCACCCGGCCGCTGCGCGCCATCAGCGCGGCGTCGGCCGGAGGCAAATCATGTGCGACGACGATGGCCTCCGCCGGCACCTCCACCTCCTCGTCCACCACCTGGCCCATCAGGTTGCGGATGATGCGGTCGGCGACGTAGTCCACGTCGGAGCGCCGCTCGCGGAAGTACTCGTCCGGGATGTTGTCGAACAGGTGCTTGATTTTGCGCGCCACGCGGCGGACGGCCCACTCGGCGTTGATGCGGTCCTCGACGATGAGCTGGTTGACGGCGTCCACCAGCATCGGGTCGTGGAGCATCAGCCGGTGCGCTTCCAGGATGAGGGCGTGGTCGGAGCCCTCGGTGCGCGTGATTTGTTCCTTGAGTTCGGCGAGCTGGCGGTCGGACAGGTCCACCGCCGTCTTCATCCGCATCCGCTCGGGCTCGACCTCCGCCTCCGCCAGCCTCAGCTTCGGCGTGCGGATGCGTTTGCGGTCCAGGATGAAGGCGTGGCCTACCGCCACGCCGGGTGAGGCGCCGATGCCCATCAACCTCAGTGTGGGAGTGGCCTGGCTGCTCACGTGTCTTTCTTCCCTCCGCGTCCTACCGCATTTCCATTCTCACCCGTCACTTCGACTCGCCAAAACGGTCGGCGATGAGCTTTGCCAACTCCTGGAGACACGCCTCGGCGTCGTCTCCCTTACACGTCACCTTCACCTTGAACCCCTGGGCCGCCGCGAGCATCAGCACGCCCATGATGGACTTGGCGTTGGCCTTCTGACCCTCGGCCTCGATGAAGACGTCGCTCTTGAAGCGATTGGCCACCTTGACCATCTGCGCCGCCGCCCGGGCGTGGAGCCCCAGCTCGTTGATGATCTCGTATGTTCCTTCGGCCACCGTTGACATCGCGACTCCTACCTCTCGTCTTACCTAAAGGAAGGCACCCGCCGCGCCAGCCAGTATCGCCGCGAGGTAGAGCACCACGTAGTTGGGCACCCGACGGCTGACCAGCACGTAGGATGCAACCCCCAGGGCCAGGCACCCGGCCGCCAGCAGGGGCGCATGGGCCCCGCCCGCGTTGGCCCCGAAGGACACCGCCAGCCAGGCCGCGAGCCCGCCAGCGCACAGCGCCGCCACCGTCCTGAGCCGCGCCCCTCGCGCCGGCAGGTTGGCCCGCGCCACCGCCTCCACCAGCCGGTCTCCCAGGGTGAGCCCCAGCCAGTACAACCGCACCCGCAGGAGCATGTGCACCAGATTGTAGAACACCAGGAACACCGGCACCGCCCACAACCCCAACAGCGGCACCAGCGCGGCGCCCACCGCTCCTGCCGCGGGCTTGAGCGACAGCCAGAAGAAGCCGTCCCCCAGCGCGGCCAGCGGCCCCATCAGCGCCGCCTTGAAGGCCACCACCTTGTCCGGCGTCTCCTCGCCCCGGGCGATTCGCTCCTCGTGGAACACCACCCCGCCGACGATGGCGGCGGCCACGTACGGGTGGGTGTTGAAGAAGACCAGGTGCCGGCGGACGGCCTCCTCGCGCGCGGTGCCTGACGCGTACAGTCGCTCCAGTGCGGGGAAGACGGCATAGGCCAGCCCCAGGTTCTGCATGCCCTTGGGGTTCCACGACGCCTGGAGGAAGAGCGAGCGCATGAAGACGCGCAGCAGCACCGTCCAGGGCAGCGCGGTGTCCGGAGCGCTCACGAACGCTCCTGGAGCAGGAAGAAGACCACCGTGACAGTCACGGCCGCCGCGCCCAGCGCCGCGTAGAGGGGGGCCCGCCTGGCGTGGCTGCCCTGCGCGGCGATGGCGGCGGCCACGGAGGCCATGGCGGGCCAGGCCCACGCCAGCCCGCGCACCATCATGGGGGGCATCTCCTGGAGCATCGGCTCCGCGAAGAAGCCGGCGAGCGCGCACAGCGACGTCAGCACGCCGTACACCACGAAGTGCGGCCACATGCCCCACAGGTTCTGCCGCATGGCGCGCGTGAGGTCGCCGGCTTCCGCGGACGCCAGGGCCATCCGCGCCAGCCTGGCCGAGTAGCCCTCCAGGAGCCGGTCCGCGCGCCGCCCCACCCGGCCCATGCCGATGAAGAGCAGCACTGCCAGCGACCAGATGGCCGGCGTGGAGCCCGCGCCGGAGGCCAGGGTAATCGTGCCCGCGGCGGCGCTGGTGGCGGTGGCCGCCAGGGTGTCGTTCTCCGGCAGCGCCGCGCCCAGGTTGGCGGTGCCCAGGAAGAACAGCTCCAGCAACAGGCCCACGCCCAGCCCGGAGGGCACGTCATTGAGGAGCAGCCCCATGACGGTGGCGGCGACGAGCGGCCGGGACAGCATGGCCTGGAGGAACGCCTTGCGCTCCACGGCCACCAGCCCGCCCCACACCCCCGCCAGCGCCACCTGGACCCAGACGACGCTCACGCGCTCACCCGGCCTTCGCCCACCGCTCGGACAGGTCCGGCAGCTCCACCGGCTTCTCCGCGGGCACCGCGCGCGCTTCCACCCGCACGCCCTGCTCCGCGAGCTGCTGGAGCGTGCGCAGCTCCGCCTCCGCCAGGAACACGGACGGGGACACCTGCCGCCGGCCGGTGCCGAAGTGGACGTTGCCCAGGTTGAGCTCGCCCAGGCTCAGCCCGTGCGCGTACGCGAAGGGCACCGAGGCCACGTCGCGCAGGAGCACCAGCGTGCGCACCCCGTCCTTGGACAGGGCCGCGAAGTCCACCTGGGACAAGGGGAGAATCTGGACCTCGATGGCGCTTTGCACCGCCAGCGCCATGGCGGCGCGGATGAGCGGGCTGGAGGCAGCCTCGTCATCCGCGACCACGACGCGGGACACCTTGAGGTGAGGGAGCCAGGCCTCGACGACCTGGCCGTGGATGAGGCGGTTGTCGACGCGGACCAGGGTGATCACGGCAGTCTCGAATCGCCGACCCGCGCGGGTCCGTCAAGTTCGCGGTTGCTGCTGGGCCTCGCGAAGCAGGGCGGATGCACAGGTGATGTTGCGCTGACCATGGGATGCCAGCTGGTTGGCCATCTCAGGGAGGGTGAGCTGCTCGGAACGAAGAGAGTTGGCCTTGAGGAGCATGGGCAGGTTGACGCCCGCCAGGACCTCCAGGTTCATGCGCTGACACATCATCAGCGACTCCTTACAGGGCGTACCTCCGAACAGGTCCGCGAGGATGATGACACCGTCACCGGTGTCCACGCGCGACACCGCCTGCTTCATCTTCGCGCGGATGTCCTCAACGGGCGTCCCCGGCTCGATGTTGCAGGTTGCCACCGCGGGGAGTTTCCCCACGATCTGTTCCGCGGTGGAGACCAGCTCCTCCGCCAAACGCCCGTGCGATGCGACGACGAGGCCGACCATGTTCACTCCTGACCAACCCCCCGGAGATCGCGTCCTACGCCTGAACACGAAGTTGCGCAACTCCGGCGAAAGTTTCCGCCCTGTTCCCTGGATAAGCTCTCACGTCTTATCTCGAAAGGTAAGACGCCATTGCTTCCCGTGCCCGAAATTTCGGGTCCGGCCTCGCGCAAGGCTGTCGCCTGCCGGACGGGGGAGCGCCTTCGCATCCCCCACGAATATGAGATGCGGCGAGGGTGGTGGAGATGCTGCGCGCCCACAAGAACCCCTGACATGCCCCTCTCAACCTCGGGCAGCGAGGGAGCAGGCACCCCACCCGGCAGGAGGGCTCGTCCGCAAGCTCGCCCCTCCCCTCGGGGCATGGTTGACTGCCGCGCCTCGGGCGCGCCGGGCCCCCACCTCCGGCGATGCGGGAGGACTGCGTGGCGAAGCAGAAGCTGCTGAAAGCCGGGGATGCGCTGCCGGACGTGACGTTGACGGGAGCGGGCAACCAGCCGGTGCGCTTGCGCGACCTCGCCGGGCAGAAGGTGCTCGTCGTCTACTTCTACCCCAGGGACGACTCGCCGGGTTGTACCGTGCAGGCGTGCGGACTGAGGGACCAGTACGAGGACTTCGTCGCGGCGGGCGCGGAAGTCGTCGGCATCAGCGGTGACTCCTCCGCGTCCCACCAGGGCTTCGCCGCCAAGCACCGCCTGCCCTTCGTGCTGCTGAGCGACGAAAAGGGCCAGGCGCGCGAGGCCTTCGGCGTCGGCACCTCCTTCCTGGGCCTGCTCCCCGGCCGCGTGACGTTCGTCGTGGACCGCGCCGGAGTCATTCGCGACAGCTTCGAATCCCAGATTCGCGTGGGCGAACACGTGCGGCGCTCCCTGGAGCTCGTCCGCTCACTCGCCGGTGAAAGCGGACCCGCCGCAGGGAAGTGACGCAAGCGGATGCACGCGCGCGGCCGCCAGATGTCGAGGCCGCACGCGCGCGTCCCATTCGCGAACAGGCCGCGCGGCGAAACCCGCCGCGCGGGCCCGCTTCACCGCTCCAACCCCGCGATGCGCCTGGGTTTCCGCCCACGCAACGCCCATGGCCCAGGCCTTGCTCTTGTGTCCGGATGCCACGCGATGACCGCGCGGCGCGACGCAAGGAACACCGCCATGACCACCCAAACCGAAAGCTTCTACGACACGGTCCTCTTCGCGCTCGGCCCCGTCGTGCTCGGCTACGCCGCGTGCATGGTGGCCCTGCTCGTGTCGTACGCCCGCCCCTAGTCGCACCCGGCTGTCGGGGTCTGGACGGGATTCCCGGGGCGGGACTATAAAGTGGATACCGCGACAGGACCGCATTCTCTGAATGAGGGCCGCCGCGTACTCCGCGAAGTCACTCCCCAAACGTATCCCCCCGAAAGGAAGTCCCCGACATGAGCTTCAGCTCAGGTGGTCGCCTCAATTGGTGGATGGGTGCAGTTGTCAGTGTCTCGCTGCTGGGTGCTTGTGGTGCTCCGGAGGAGCGCGCGGGTGAAGTGCCCACCGAGGGCGAGTCGGCGCGAGACGCCGTGGCCGGAGACGTGGCGGTGAAGCTGTCGGTGCCGCGCTCGTCGCTGGCGGCCCGCGAGAGCGTGAGCGTGACGGTGACGCTCACCAACGTGGCCAAGGACACGGTGCGGCTGCTCAAGTGGCACACGCCGACGGACGGCCTCAAGGAGGACCTGTTCGCGGTGACGGTGGACGGCGCGAAGGCGGAGTACAACGGCCGTCACTACAAGTGGGCCACGCCGGTGACGACGGACTTCCTGCGCCTGGCGGCGGGAGAGAGCGTCTCGTACACGGTGGACCTGGGCACCATCTACGACTTCTCGAAGACGGGCAGCTACAGCATCCGCTACGACTCGGACGGCCACCACTCGGACGTGGGCCACGAGGGCATCTCCCAGCTGCGCTCCGACAGCGTGGAGCTCTTCGTCGAGGGTCGTGAGTTCCAGGCGCCGGTGGCCTGGGGCAATGACACCGTCACGGCGCAGGCGCTGTCCACGTCGAGCTGCACGGGCTCGCGGCCCGCCTCCACGGTCTCGACGGCGTTCTCCACCGCGCAGTCGATGACGAACAACTCCGTCAACTACCTCAACGTCTCCAACCCCCTCCCGTCGCCCGCGACGCGCTTCACCACGTGGTTCGGCCCGAACACCACGGCCAACGTGAGCACCATCCGGTCGCACTTCGCGGCCATCAAGAGCGCCTTCGACACCCGCAACGTCATCGTCGACTGCGCGTGCTCGGACAGCGCCTATGCGTACGTCTACAAGAACCAGCCGTACCGCATCTACGTGTGCAACGCCTTCTGGAGCGCGCCGATGTCCGGCACCGACTCCAAGGGCGGCACGCTCATCCACGAGATGAGCCACTTCACCGCGGTGTCGGACACGGATGACTGGGCCTACGGCCAGAGCGCCTGCCGCAGCCTGACCAGCTCCAACTCCGCGCGCGCCCGCGACAACGCGGACAGCCACGAGTACTTCGCGGAGAACACCCCCGCGCTGCCGTGACAGCCCGCCGTTGACATGATGTGACGGGAAGCGGGGGTGCGGCCGGCGCCCCCGTTTTCTTTTCCGGATGGCGCGAGGCCCTGGGCCCGACGCCGTCTTCGAGAGCGGAGGAATCCATGACGACGCGTGGACACGTGGGCCGCATCGCGCTGTTGACCCTGGCCATCACCGGGTCGGGCTGTGCGACGCGCAAGGAAGAGACAGCGCCGCCAGCGGATGCGCGGCAGCAGGAGGAGGCAGCCGTGGCGAAGACGCTGGAGTGCGCGCTGACGGGCCCCGCGCAGGTGAAGGCGGGCGAGCCGGTGGAGCTGGTGTTCAAGCTCACCAACCCCACGAAGGAGCCCCTCTACGTGCTCAAGTGGCACACGCCGCTGGAGGGCATCCGCAACGACATCTTCCTGGTGTCGCGCGATGGCGCCGCCTCCGCGCAGTCCTACGGCGGTCCCATGGTGAAGCGCGCGCCGCCGAGCGCCTCCTCCTACGCCACCCTCGCTCCGGGCGAGTCGGTGGAGGGCACGGTGGACGTGGCGCCCGCGTACGGCCTCCAGGAGCCGGGCACCTACCGCATCACCTTCCAGGGGCCGCTGATGGACGTCACGTCGAACCAGGCGAAGGTCCCCGCCCTTTCGGGCGAGTACCACGACCTGGCGGTGAAGTGCCCCGAAGTCGTGGTGACCGTCACGTAAGGCGCCAGGTGAAGGCGCGATGGGGCGCTCGCGCGCGGACTACAGCGCGAGCACGCCCTGCACCGACTCCATCATCCGCACGCGCCGCTGGGTGACGGGGCTGCTGCCATCCAGCAGCGCCGCCGTCTCCGCCAGCACCTGCTCCAGCGGATAGCGCTTCACGTACGGGTCCGGCGTCGTCTGGCCGCCGGGCACCGTGGACTGCCAGCCCACCATCAAGTCGGTGGCGCCCTCCAGCGCGGCCTCCACGGCGGCGAAGGCGAGCCGGCCCGCAATCATCCGGTCATGGTGGGAGGGACTTCCGCCGCGCACCAGGTGGCCCAGCACCATGCCGCGCGCCTCCACGCCCTTCAGGTCCTTCAAGCGCTCCTGGAGCCGCGAGACGAGCAGCGGCGTGGGCAGCTCCACGCCCTCCGCCTTCAGCACCAGCACCCGTCGCTTGGTGCGCCCCTCCGCCAGGTTGCGCCGCACCAGGTCCTCCAGCGCCTGGAGGATGTCCGCCTCGCCCCTGCCCTGCTCCCGGAAGAGCACCGCGTCGGCGCCCGCGGAGACGGCCGCGGCCATGGCCAGGTAGCCGCAGTGCCGCCCCATCACCTCGACGATGAAGGCGCGGCGGTGGGCGCGCGCGGTGTCGGAGATGCGGTCGCACGCCTCCACAATCGTGTTGAGCGCGGTGTCCACGCCAATGGCGGACGCGCTGCAGCCGATGTCGTTGTCGATGGACGCTGGGATTCCGACAATGGGCGTCTTGCACTCGCGCGCCAGCAGGTGCGCGCCGGTGAGGCTGCCGTTGCCGCCGATGACGACGAGCCCCGACAAGTCTTCCAACCGACGGGCCGCATCCGCGCGTCCCTCCGGCGTCATGAAGCGCTGGCTGCGCGCGCTGCCCAGGATGGTTCCACCCAACTGGCCGCTCGCGTCCAGCTCCGGCTCCGGCACCAGCGGACCGCCCTCGCCGTCGGGCCGGGTCAGCTCGCGGAAGCGGCCCTCCATCAGCCCCTCGTAACCGAACTCCACGCCCAGCACGCGCACGCCGCGCACCGCCGCCACGCGCACCAGCGCGCGCAGCGCCGTGTTCATCCCCGGCGAATCCCCGCCGGACGTCATCACCGCGAGTGTCCTGGCCATGAGCCTCTCCTCGTGCGTGTTCCAGCGCGGGACGCCCCGAGCGTCCGAGGCGTCACCATAACGCGAGGAACGCGGCCTCCGGAAAACTCAGCCCACCACCAGCCGCGCGCGCTGCCGGGCCGGACGGATGTGCGCCCGCGCCCCCGCGCCGAAAACCAGGAAGTCCTCCTCCATGCCGTCGCTGAAGATGACGCCCCCCGACGGCATCCGCGACTCCAGCACCAGCTCCTGCTCCTCTGTCACGAAGCCGCCCACCACCTCCGCCCCCGAGTGACGGCTCACGAAGGGCTCGCGCACCACGAAGGCCAGCCGGGGCTCCTCCCACCCCAGCCGCCACGGCGCGCCCGGCACGCCCCCCGTCTGCGCCGTGAGGCTCCGGGCCAGCGTGAAGACGGAGGACAGCCACCCGCTGGAGCCCGCGCCGGTGGACACCAGCACGCCACTGGACGACTGCGACTCCTCCTGTCCGCCATGGCTCAACCTGTAGCGCGCCGACACGTGAGTCCTCGCGCCGATGAACAAGTCGTTGAAGGCCAACAGCCGCTGCCCGTCCTCCAGTCGCGCCTCCGCCAGCGTGACGCCGCGCACCCGGGCCTTGCCCTCCAACACCTTGCGCACCGCGCCACGAGCCTGCGCGACTTCGTAGGCCAGCAGCACCCCGTCGAAGCGCTCGGGGTCCGGATTCACGCCCACCAGCGGCTGCTCGCCCACGTACTTGGCCACGTTCGCCACCAGCCCGTCCTGCCCCGCCACGACGACGACTTCCTTCCCGCTGAAGAGGAAGGTGGGCACCAGGCCCCGGTCCACCTGCTGCACCGGCAACCCCACGTCCAGCGAGTCGCGCAGCCGGTCCACCGCGCGCAGGTAGGCGTCGTCCTCGCGCTCGAACTCCTCGAAGTCCTGTCCCGCGTGCTCCACGTAGAACTTCGCCTGCTTCTTCGTGTTGAAGCGCTCCACCAGCCCCGCCAGCCGCGTGCGGCGGGTGACGAGCAGGATTTTCTCGAACATGGCCCGGCCCTCCCCCTCAGGTGGTCGCTCAGCGCTCGCGGGGCGGCCCGTGCTGGACGTTGCGCGGGTTCTCCCTCGGCGCCTTCGCGCCCGCGCCGCTCATCAGCGAGTTCAGCAGGTCCGGCGACACGTTCAGCTCGCCGATGCGGTGCGCGTTCTCCGCCATCTCCCGGAAGGCGAGCGCGATGTTCAGCGCCGGGTCTCCACCGTTCGCGGACGTCGCCATCAGCGTCTTCCAGTCCACCCCGCGCACCGGCGCCAGCGTCTTCTCCAGCGCGTAGGCCCGCGCGTCGGCGGCCTGCTTCTCGTTCTGCGCCCAGCGCTCCATCAGCGCCGAGCGCTGCTCCTCCACCGCGATGTCCCCCGCCATCTTCGCCTCGCGAAGCTGCCGCTGGCGCTCCTGCACGGCCAGCTCCGTCGCCAGCTCGCTCTCCTTGATGCGCCGCTCCTGCTCCACCGCCGCGTTGCGCCGCGCGTAGATGGCCTCGTCCGCCTGACGCTGCAGCCCCTCGCGCGCCTCCGCCTCCAGCGCCCGCGCCATCTCCGGCGTCGGCTTCGCGGACAACAGCGAGAACGCCATCACCTCCACCCCCAGCGCCCGGATGGGCTCCGCCGCCGACAGCGACGCCAGCACCTGCGCTTCAATCGTCTGCGCGCTCACCAGGACCTCGCGCAACACCATCCCCTGCACCACCGTGCGCGCGCGCACCTGCGCCACCTGCACCAGCCGCTCCTGCAGCTTCTCCGGGTCCTCCGAGCGGTGCCGCCCCGACGACGCCAGCGAGTAGTCCAGGAGCGACGCCAGCTTGCGCGCGTCCGCCACCCGGTAGGTGAGCTGCCCCTGCAGCGTCACCGCCTGGAAGTCCCGGGTGATTTCGTTGAAGACGAAGGGGACGTCCACGCTCGACAGCGGCACGCTCACCAACGTCGCCGACGGCTTCCAGTAGAAGAACGAGAGCCCCGCTCCCTCCCGCACCACCTTTCCCCCTTCGAACTGCATCACGTACGACGTCGGTGCCGCCTTCATGTACCCGATGACCATGCGCCCGCCCTCGCCTTCGTGTATTTCGGACACAGTCTTAGTGTTCAATTGACACAATTGCAAATCGAAACCTGTAGCCCCTCGCGTCATGGACGAATCCGCACGGCGTGCGCAGGTTTGCGGGGAAGCCCTGGCCCCGTTACTCCTGGAAATGGGCCGCGACCTTGACCATGCGCGGGAGGGGAATACGGCATGCACATCGCGGTGATTTCGGACCTCCACCTGGGAAGACGCGACGTGGCGGACCACTTCGGCCACGAAGACTCCTCCTTCGTCCGCTTCCTGCGCGTGCTGGAAGGCAACTTCGAGCGCATCGTCCTGCTGGGCGACATCTTCGAGACGCTCACCTCTCGCGCGCCCGGTCACCAGGCGGCCGAGCTGGCCGCCGCGCGCGCCGCCCACCCGGAGCTGGTGCGCCGCTTCGCCGAGCCCCAGTACCACTACGTCCACGGCAACCATGACCTGGTCGCCGGCTCGGCGCTCGGCGCGCCGGAGCAACTGGTGCTCGAGGCCGATGGCATCCGGATGTTGTTCACCCACGGGCACCACCACGACTGGGTCATCCGCAAGGCGCGCTGGTTCTCGGAGGCCTCGGTGTGGGCGGGCGGGTGGCTGCGACGCATGCACCTGCGCGCGATGTTCCGCATGTTCCAGGCGCTGGACGCCCGCCTCTCGCCCGCGCTGCCGGACCCGGCGCGGTGCACCTTCCAGCAGTGGGCCCTGGCGCGCGCCAGCGACAGCGAGGCGGACATCGTCGTCACCGGCCACACCCACCAGGGCATGAAGGTGGAGCACGGCAGCAAGCTGTTCCTCAACAGCGGCACGTGCTCGGAGGGACAGTTCTCCTTCCTCAGCCTGGACACCCGCGCCGGCCAGTACGCGCTCCACACGTCCTGGTAGCGCGGGCTGGCGGGACGAGGAGGGGGCAGTGGACCGGGCCCCTCACGTTCTGCTCGCTCCCACCCGGGACGGGCGAAGTAACATCGCCGGATGTTCAGGCGGCTCACCCAAGCGCTCCGGCTTCTCGCGCGGAGCATCCCGGGTCCGAGCTCCGACGAAGGGACTCCACGCGGCGGCGAGGTACCTTCCGAGGAGGCTCCGGACAGCGCCCGCCGAGCACCCGCCGCCCGCCGCGCCTCCCAGCGGCCCGAGCGCGAAGCCCGCTACTTCGACCTGCACGACGACTTCCGCAACCCGGCCCGGCGCGAGCTGAGCGACCCGGTGGCCCTGGACGGCCGCAAGCCGCGCTCCGTCTGGTCCTTCACCTCCGGCTCCCCGGTGCGGCAGCAGGGCCGGCTGAAGCTGACCGCCGAGCCTCCCGGCCGCCCGCTGGACTTCTCCCTGGCCGGCGCGGGCCTCACCCCCATCGTCCACGCCACCGTGGCCTCCATCTTCCGGGAGCTGGCCCCGGAGGACGTGCAGCTCATCCCCGTGGAGGTCGAGGGCGAGCCCGAGCCCTTCTTCATCCTCGTCGCCACCCGCCTCATCCCCTGCCTGGATGAACGCGCCTGCGCGGAGGTCTCCCATTACACCGCCGAGGACGGCCCGCCCGAGCGCGTGGGTCATTACCGCACCGTCCGCGGCCTGCGCATCGACGCGACGAAGACGCAGGGCGCTCGCGTGCTGCGCACCTGGGGCTGGCCCGTCAGCCTCATCGTCTCCGAGGGCATCAAGGAGGCCCTGGAGCACGCGGGCGTCTCCGGCCTCCGCTTCGCCGAAGTCACCCCTCCGTCACCCCCACGCAAACGCCGTCGCAAGTCCCGCAGCAAACCCCGCCGCGGCTGACCCACCCGACTCCAGGAGTTTGATGCCCAAAGGGCTTGACATCCGAGGGTCGCGAACTTGTGGGGTAGGCAAACCAACTGTATCTTTCTCGCCTTACAGCTAATTCCTGAGGCGACAGTTGGACAGGCTCGACGCGCCAGTGCCGGTTCCCGTTGAAGACGTCTACTTCGGGAAATACAGAATTCTGCAAAGGCTCGCGGCGGGCGGGATGGCGCACATCTTCCTGGCCTCCATTGATGGGCCGGACGGCTTCTCCAAGCCGTGCGTCATCAAGCGGGTGCTGCCGGAGTACGCCAACCTGGAGGCGTTCAGCCGGATGTTCGCGGACGAGGCGAAGGTCGCCGCGCTGCTGACGCATCCGAACATCGTGCAGGTCTTCGACTTCGGGAAGATTGATGGCCAGTACTACCTGGCCATGGAGTGGATTCAGGGGCAGGCGCTGGACCGGGTGCTGCGGCACGCGTGGAAGTCGCACTTCCCCCTGGGCCAGCGGGTGGCGGTGGACGTGGGAATCGCGGTGGCGGACGCGCTGGCGTACGCGCACTCGAAGACGCTGCCGGACGGCACGCCGCTGAAGCTGGTGCACCGCGACGTCACGCCGGGCAACGTGCTGGTGTCGCGCGACGGCATCATCAAGCTGGCCGACTTCGGCATCGTGAAGAGCGCGGTGAACGTGGAGCGCACCAGCGTGGGCGTGGTGAAGGGCAAGTACGCGTACATGTCCCCGGAGCAGATTACGAACCGGGAGCTGGACCACCGCTCGGACCTCTACTCCCTGGGCATCGTCCTCTACGAGGCGTCCACCGGGCGGCGCCTGTTCAAGCGCGAGACGGTGGAGCAGACCATCGTCGCCGCCACCCAGGTGCAGGTGACACCGCCTTCACAGGTGTCACCGGGTTTCGCGCCGGAGCTGGAGCGCATCATCCTGCGCCTGCTGGAGAAGGAGCCGGACGCGCGCTACCAGACGGCCCGCGAGCTGGCGATGGATTTGGAGCGCTTCCGCGCCGCGCAGCAGTGGACGTCCGGCGGGCGCGAGCTGGCCTCGCTGGTGACGTCGCTGTTCCCGGCCGACACGACGGGGCAGCACGCCACGGCGCTGTCCGCGTTCGGCTCGTCGCCCGGCAGCGGCATGTCCGGCGGGAGCATCCCCTCCGAGCGCACGCCGAGCTCCGTCTCGCGACTCCCGCCGCCCGTGGAGGAGCGGACCTCGCCCACCATGCGCAGCCCGGTGGCCGTCCTCCCCGCGTCCGTCCCCGTGGACCTGAGCGAGCCGCCCTTCCCCTGGCCCGTCGTGCTGACCGCGGGAGCCGCGGCCTGCGCCAGTGCCCTGTTCTGGTACTTCGTCGTCGTCTGAAGCAGGACGGCCTTCGTGCCCGGGCTGATGTGGCGCGTGCGGTGAGACCGAGAAGCGGATGAAACAGAAGACCTGGATTGCCGTCATCGTCGTCGGAACGCTCGCCCTCAACGCCATGGCCTACGTGGTGGTGCGCAAGCGTCGCGCGACGGACCCCATTCCCACCACCGCGCCCGTCGCCCCCCCGACGCAGGCCGAGACCGCCACCCCGCCTCCGCCCCCACCTCCAGTGGATGACGCGAGCGAGGGACTGGCCCGCGCGCGCCGCGCCGCCGGACTCGCGGCCCTGGAAGACCGCGACTACGACACCGCCGTCAGCGAGTTCACCGAGGCGCTGGGCCTGCGCAAGGCGCCCGGAGGAGACCTGGTGGAGTTGTTGCGCATCGCCACCGACCTCCAGTCTCGCGAGCGCAACCGGGGCCGCACGGAGCAGGCCAAGGCGACGCGAGAGCCTCCGGCGCGGCAGCCGGCCCGGACGCGCGCCTCCAAGGCGGCCACGGCGGCGCGGGCGCAGCCCAAGGAGGAGCCCGCCGTGCTGGAGGAGCCTCGCGGCGGCCTGCTGCTGGTGACGTCCACGCCGCCGGGCCTCGTGGTGCAGGTGGATGGGAAGGCCGTGGACATGACGCCCGCGCGCCTGCCCCTGCGCGCGGGGACGTACCGCGTGGCGCTCGCGCAGGGAGACCGGAGGCTGGTGGAGGAGACGGTGAAGTTGGAGGAGGACGCGGTGCACTCCCTCAACCGCGACGTCAGCGGGCAGCTCACGCCCGTCGTCGCGCGGCCCGCCGCCCCCACCTCGCCGCCCGTGGCCGCGCCCGTCGCCGCCGTGGAGCCTCCCGCCGCCCACGCGCCCACGCCCGTGGCCTCCGCCGCCCACGCGCCCACGCCCGTGGCCTCCGCCGCGCCCACTGTGACGAAGGCCGCCGCGACGGGCCGGGGTGAGCTGGACATCACCTCTCCGGCCCTCTACGGCGAGGTCTGGGTCAACAACCGCCCCTATGGCTTTCCGCCGCTGGTCGCCCAGAACCTCCCCGCCGGCCCCGCCCGCGTGGAGGTTCGCGTCAACGGCGAGGTGAAGCGTCGCATGAGCGTCGAGGTCGAGCCGGGTCGTCGCACGGCCGTCCGGGTGCGCTGAAACCCCGCCGCGCACCGCTGTCTCCCCATCCCTGTCGGACGCGGGCCCTGGCCGCCCACGCCCCCTCTTGCCCCGAGGTCCCCTCATGCCGCTCCGCCTTCGCTGGCCCCGCCCCCTTCTGCTCCCGCTGCTGCTCTGCGCCGCGCCCTCCGCCCTCGCGCAGTGGGAGCCGGACACGTCCGAGCCTCCCGCCGAGGCCGCGCCCGAGTCGACGCCCGCCGAGGTCCAGGACGTGCCGCTCGACGAGGAGTCCGACGTGCACAGCCAGGTGGCGTCGTTCGCGATTACGAAGCTGCGCGACTCGCCGGCGGTGGTGACGTCGATGACCGGCGAGGAGATTCGCAACTCGGGCGCGCGCGACTTGATGGACCTGCTGCTCCAGGTGCCGGGCTTCTTCTTCGGCGTGGACACGCAGGGCGCCGTCGGCCCGGGGTTCCGCGGACTGTGGGGCTACGAGGGCAAGGTGCTGCTCGTCGTCGACGGCAAGGAGCTCAACGAGCAGCTCTACTCGACGATGCAGCTGGGCAACGAGCTGCCCGTGGAGCTCATCGAGCGCATCGAAGTGGTGCGCGGCCCCGGCTCGGTCATCTACGGCGGCAACGCGGAGCTGGCCGTCATCAACGTCATCACCCGGGGCGTGCAGGGCAGCACGGACCTGATGGTGTCCGGAACCTACGGGCAGTTGGAGAAGGTCAACGGCCGACGGAGCCTGACGCTGTCGGGACGCAAGGTGTTCGAGTCCGCGCCGGGCCTGAGCGTCTTCGCCTCCGCGTCGCTGGGCCAGGGCCAGCGCAGCGATGCCCGGTTCCAGGACTTCTTCGGCAACACCGCGGACATGGGCGGCAATACCAAGCTCAACCCGACGACGGTGCAGGCGGGCGTGGGCTACCGGGACCTCCAGCTGAGCGTGCTGTACCAGCGCTTCGCCACGTCGGCCATCGTCGCCTTCGACGAGGTGCTGGACGCGCCTTCGTCCTCCGACTTCGAGTCCTTCCACGCGGAGCTGAGCAACCGCTTCCGTCCCAGCGAGCGGGTGGAGATCATCCCCCGCTTCAACCTGACGCTCTCCGAGCCCTTCCGCGACGCGGACCAGGCCTCCGAGTTCTATTACGAGAAGCAGGTGATGCGGCTGCGCGGCCGGACGATGGCGCGCTGGGCGGCGCTGGACTTCCTGCAGCTCACCGGCGGCGTGGACGTGGCGTCGGACCAGGGCAAGCTCAAGGGCCCCGCGGACGTGGGCCTCCAGACGGCCTTCGGCGAGGACGGCGCCGTCAGCGTCTCCTACCTCAACGTCGCGGGCTTCGTGGAGGCCTTCTCGGAGAACCCCTTCGTCACCGTCGTCGCGGGCGCGAGGTATGAGAACCACAGCGACTTCGGCAGCTCGTTCGTCCCCCGGCTGGTGCTCCTGCGCGGCTTCGGACCGTTCAGCGCCAAGGCGCTCTTCAGCCGCGCGTTCCGTGCGCCGGGCATCGAGAACATCAGCCTGGGCGCGGACGTGAAGCCCGAGCGCACCACCGTGTACGAGTTGGAGGGCACGCTGCGCTTCGGCGACGGCCACGCGCTGAGCGCCAACGCCTTCGACGTGGGCGTGTCGGACCCCATCATCTACTCGTACGACGCGGTGACGAACGAGGAGGCGTACCGGAACCTGGGACGGCTGGGCAGCCGGGGCATCGAGCTGGACTACCACGTGAAGGGAAGCTGGGGCCGCGCGGCGCTCAGCTACTCGTTCTACGCGCCGTCGGGCCGCAACGACGTGGCGGACTACCAGGTGCCCGGGCACTCCAACGCCTTCACCGGCATGCCCACGCACAAGGCCTCGCTGTCGGGCAGCCTGAAGGTGCAGCCGTGGCTGTCCGTGAATCCCACGGCGGTGCTCGTGGGCAAGCGCTTCGCGGTGGATGTGCCGGACGACGAAGGTGCCTCGGCGGTGGAGGAGCTGCCCACGCAGCTCTTGCTCAACATCTACGTGCGCGCGGAGGACGTGGGCACGAAGGGGCTGGAGATTGGCGCGGGCATCTACAACCTGCTCGGCACCAACTTCCGCATCGCCCAGCCGTACAATGGCGGCCACGCGCCCATGCCCGTGTTCTCGCGCGAGTTCCTCGTCAAGCTCAGCTACCTGTTCGACCCGGGCTTGAGCGAGCTGTAGGAGTCACGACCATGGGCACGCACGGCGACAGGAAGGGCCCCCGGCTGATTGCCGGAGAGCCGCTGAGCGAGGAGGGCAGCCCCTACGAGACGTCCCTCGGAGGCTGGTTCCGCCAGCGCGCGTCCGGCGCCCCCGTGCTGCTCACCGTGGAGCACCGGCTGGGACCACCGCCCCTGCTCCCGCCAGCGCCCGGCATGCTCCCGGTGGGAGGCCTGGTGCCACAACCTCCAGTGGTCTCGCGAGGCGAGGACGGCGTCGTGGACCGCCGTGCCGAGGGACGCTGGCTCCGCCACGTCACCACCGGCAACCGGGTCGCCCAGGTGGTAGCCGCGGGAGCCAGGGAGTGGAGCCTCCCGGGCCTGCTCGACGCCTGCATCGCCGCGCCCGTGGACCCGGAGGAGCGTGGCACGGACGAGTACCCGCCCGTGCCCTGGGTGCCCCGGGTGGCCGCGCCCCGCGTGGGCAGCACGGTGATGAAGTACAGCCACCGGGGAGGACTGCGTCACGGCCGCATCATCTCCGTGAGCGAGAACGACGGACGCGAGGTGCTCATCACGGCCACCGACGACCGGTCCTTCTCGGTGGCGGGTGAAGAGGGCGGGCTGCTCATCGACCTGGAGGCCCGCGCCGCCGTCGCGCTGTATGTGGGCGACGTCCACATGCGCGGTGTGAATGAACGACAGTGGGCCGTGCTGTGGAGCGCGCGCCCCCTGCCGCTCCTCATGGACGCCTTCCAACTGGCGCCGTTCTGAGCGCCCGCCCGCTCGCGTCAGGGGTGCCGCTCCAGGACGATGTCCCGCCTCGCGAGCCACACACCAGCGGACGTGCGTGACAGCTTCACGATGCCGCTTCCGCCTCGAAGCTCCTGCCGCGCGCGGTACTCCGGCGTCACGCCGAACTCGCCGTCGAACACGACGTCATCGACGTAGTACGGAGGTCGTCCCGGCTCGCCGATGAACAGGTGCACGTGCGCAGGCAGGGTGTCGTTCGGATAGGGCGCGGGCTTGATGGTGTCGAACGTATAGACGCCGTCCCCACCCGTCCTGGCCCACCCTCGCAACCGGCCGTGGCGACGACTCCACTCGGACTCCTGCGTACCGTTCGCATACAGCCCGGCCGCGTTGGTGTGATGCGCGTAGATGACGACCTCCGCGACGGGCTCGCGTGACTCGGCGCTCAACACCCGCCCCGTCAGCGTCATCCGAGCTCCGGGCTCCTCGGCGCTTGCCAACTGGACGGTGGGCGTCAAGCGCTCCGGGGCCCGCTCGGCGACTGCTTCACAGCCCTCGCAGACATAAAGCCGCGCCCTGACGCGAGGCGCCACGGGGACAGCCTCGGCCTGGGACGCGCAGGTGCAGGCCACCGCGCCCACGGCGCAGGACCCCATGCCCAGCAAGACAGAACGTCGACTCAACGTGCTCATGAAGACGAGCAACAGGTGACCCGCGCCCGGATTCCGGTTGCGCCGGGGCCCGCTGAAACTTTTCAAGGCGAGGGCCCCAGGCTATGGTGACCCTCGTCGTCGTCATTCCGCTCGGAGCCGGACGTGAGCCGCACCCCGTCCAGTGCCCTTCCAGGATGACCCGGCGCCCCTCGCCCCAAACTTAGTTCGCCGTCCGAACAAAGTTTCCAGTGCGCCTCAAGCCCTCCTTCACCGCTCGCGCGCGCCTATCCCTCTCACCGCACCAACGCCGCGTTGCGTCAGGTGTTGGGAGGGGTCCGCCCTCGGCGCCATGTCTGGTTTGGCGTCAAGGGCTTGTCACGCGGCGGCTTGCATTCCAGCCAACGTCGCTGGTACTTTCTTCGGCACTCGAACGAATGAAGCACGCGTTCGTGGCGGAGTGACGGTGGGCCCCGGGGGTGTTGGCGGATGGGCACGGCGTGAGTCACCTCACTCTCCTCTGAAGCAGAGCGCTTTCATGACGCATCGCACCACGCGAGCGCTGGCTCGTTGCGTCGACTGGTTTCTTCGCAGTGCGAACGAAGTTTTCCAGCAGGGAGGGGAAGCCCATGCAACACAAGCGTTTCGCCTGGACGTGTGCCGCGGCGGGGATGCTCGCCGCGATGAGTCTGCTTGGAGCGTGTGACCCGGAGGACGACGACAAGACGCCCGAGCCGCAGGCCGATGCGGGGACCCAGCCCGACTCCGGCACGCCGGACTCAGGGCCTGTCGACTCGGGCACGCCGGACGCGGGGCCCGTGGATTCGGGCACGCCTGACGCGGGAGAGCCGCCACCGGACGCGGGCGTACCGGACGCGGGCCCCACCACGCTGCTGCCCCTGACGGTGGATGGCCACTGGGCGCCGAGCGGCTACATGGGTGACGGCGAGCTGGGCACCATCGTCTCCGCCCCCGAGTGCGCCGCGACGCGGCCGGGCACGGCCAAGGGCGACTGCCACAAGTTCACCTACACGGCGAGCAACAACGGTTGGGGTGGCGTGTGGTGGCAGTACCCCGAGCTCAACTGGGGTGACCTGCCCGGCTTCGAGGTCCCCGACGGCGCGTCCGTGCTGTCCTTCTATGCGTGGGGCGCCCAGGGAGGCGAGGTCGTCAAGTTCCTGGTGGGGATGAGCACCAAGGCCGACGGCTTCAGCCTCGATACCGGCGACCAGACGCTCACGACGGAGCCAAAGGAGTACACAATCGACGTCAGCCGCGTCCGATACCGGAAGGTGGTGGGTGGTTTCGGCTGGGTGGCGGGGGGCAAGCCCTCCCCGATGGTCTTCTACATCGACGACATCCAGTGGAGATGACACCCACCGCGCCTTCCGCGCGGCGGAATGGAGCGTAAGGGGACGATGAAAGTGGGAACGGCGGCACTGACGGTCGACGCGGCGGGCATGCGGGCGCAGAACAGCAGCCTGCTGCTCAACATGATCTGGCGCGAGCGCCAGATTTCCCGGGCGGAGATTGCCCGGAGGACGGAGCTGAGCCCGTCCACCGTGTCGGCCATCGTCGCGGACCTGGAGCACTCGGGGCTGGTGCGCAGCATTGGCGCCGGCGTCTCCCGAGGCGGCCGTCGACCCACCCTCATCGGCTTCCGCGACGACGCCTTCAGCATCATCGGCGTGGAGATGGGCGCCACCCACGTCACCGTGGTGCTCACCGACTTGAGAGGTCGCGTGCGCACCCACCGCACGGCCTCGCAGCAGGTTCGCAATGATCCGGAGGGCACGCTGAAGACGGTGCGGACATTGGTGCAGGAGTGCCTGGACGCCGAGCGCGTGCCCCGGCGCTCCGTGGTGGGCCTGGGCGTGGCCGCGCCCAGCCCCGTGCACCCGTCAACGCCTGGGAAGATGTCCCCGCTCATCCTGCCCGCGTGGCGCGGCTACGACGTGCGCGAGGCGCTGAACACGACGTTCGACTTGCCGGTGTTCGTGGACAACGACGCGAACCTGGGCGCGCTGGCGGAGTGCTACTGGGGCGCGGGCATCGGTGGCGAGGACCTGACGTACATCAAGCTGGCCACGGGCATCGGCTCCGGCCACATCATCCACGGCGACGTGTACCGCGGCGCCGGTGGCACGGCCGGAGAGATTGGCCACATCGCCGTCGACTCGGCGGGCCCGCCGTGCCTGTGCGGCCTGCGCGGCTGTCTCGTCACGCTCATCGGCTCCGGAGCGCTGGTGGAGCGCGCGCGGGAGCTGATGGGCACCAAGGGCCGCAAGGCGCCCACGGTGCGGGAGATTGTCGAAGGCGCGCGCGCGGGAGACCCGGCGGCGCGGCAGATCATCGACGGGCTGGGCCAGTACCTGGGTGTCGCCGTGGCGGGCCTGCTCAACCTGCTCAACCCCGCCATCGTCGTGCTTGGCGGCGAAATCTCCTCGGTGGGAGACCTCTTGTTGGACCCGTTGCGGGCGTCGGTGCGCAAGCGCGCGCTGTCCACGTCCATGGCGGAGACGCGCATCGTCACCTCCGCGCTGGGCGACAAGTCCATCGCGGTGGGCGCGGCCACACTCGTGCTCCAGGCGGCCCTTCGGGACCGCACGCTATTTCCCCTCCAACACGTCGGAAAATCCGCATGACGCCCAGCCGACTCCTTCCGTGGTTCGCGCTCCTGGGAAGCCTGGCCTGTGACCCGGCCCGCTCAGGACGAACGGACCCGCCTCCCACCACCCAACAGCCCGAGCGTCAGGATTGGCGTCTGGTGTGGCAGGACGAGTTCGACGGACCGGCGGGCACGCTGCCCTCCTCGGAGCGGTGGAGTCCGGACGTTGGAGGAGACGGCTGGGGCAACGGCCAGTACGAGCACAACACCGCGCGGGCAGAGAACGCGTCGCTGGACGGCGAGGGCCGGCTGGTCATCACCGCGCGGCGCGAGCGCTACCAGGGCAACGACTACACCTCCGCGCGCCTCACCACGCGCGGCAAGTTCGAGCGGACATACGGGCGCTTCGAGGCGCGCATCCAGCTCCCCACGGGCAAGGGCATCTGGCCCGCGTTCTGGATGTTGGGCGCGAACTTCAACCAGGTGGGTTGGCCCGCGTGCGGTGAAATCGACATCATGGAGCACCGGGGCCAGCTGCCCGCCATCGTCCGGGGCTCGCTGCACGGCCCGGGCTACTCCGGCGGGGAGAACGTGGGCGAGGAGCATGTCGTCGCCGGCGGCAAGCTCTACGAGGACTTCCACCTCTTCGCGGTGGAGTGGGACCCGGACCGCATCCGCTGGTTCGTGGACGACATCGCCTTCATGGAGGTGACGCCCCGTGACTTGCCGGGCAACGCCCGCTGGGTGTTCGACCATCCGCACTTCCTCATCCTCAACGTCGCGGTGGGTGGCGGCTTCGTGGGCCCGGTGGACGGCACCACGCAGTTCCCCCAGCAGATGCGGGTGGACTACGTGCGCGCCTACACGAGGGTGGAATGAGGCCCGCGGGCCTCATCGCCTCCACCCTCTTCCTGCTCCTGTGCGCGGCGTGCTCGAACGAGCCTCGTCCGCGTCCGCCCGGAACGCTGTTCGTCTCCGTGGAGCAGCAGAGCGCGTGGGTGCGCAACTTCAACCCGCTCTTTCCGGGCGCGGGCTCGCGTTGGCCCACGCGCGCGGGCGTCTACGAGTGCCTGGAGCTGTACACGCCGTCCAAGGGTGACTACCAGCCGTGGCTGGCCACGGGACACACGTGGTCCGAGGACCGCCGCACCCTGCGCTTCACGCTGCGCGAGGGCGTGCGCTGGTCCGACGGCAAGGCCTTCACCGCCGAGGACGTGGCCTACACCTTCCAGCTCCTGCGCAAGCACGCGGCCCTGGACGCGGGCGGCGTGTGGCGCTTCCTCTCGGACGTGCGCGCGGAAGGCGCTCACACGGTGGCCTTCCAGTTCTCCCGCACCTTCATCCCCGGCTTCGGGGACCTGGCCGCGCAGCCCATCGTCCCGCGCCACATCTGGGAGCTCGTCGCGGACCCGGTGACCTTCACCAACCCGAACCCGGTGGCCACCGGGCCCTTCACGCAAGTCAGTGTCTTCCGCAACCAGGTGTACGAGCTGAGCCGCAACCCGTACTACTGGCAGCCGGGCAAGCCCGCCGTCCGGGCGCTGCGCTTCCTGGCCTTCCCCACCAATGACCAGGCGAACCTGGCGCTGGTGGAGGGCGAGGTGGACTGGGCCGGCAACTTCGTCCCTGCGGTGGACCGCACCTTCGTCGCCAAGGACCCGAAGCACCACGCGCGCTGGTTTCCGCTCTTCGGCAGCACCGTCTTCCTCTACCCCAACACCACCCAGCCCCCGCTCAATGACGTGCGCGTGCGCAAGGCGCTGAGCATGGCGCTGGACCGCGAGCGGCTGGTCGAAATCGCCATGTACGGCTACACGCGGCCGGCGGACGCCACGGGGCTCAATGACGCGTACGCCGGCTGGCGGGACGCGGACGTCGCGGACGACGCGTGGGTGCGCCACGACGCGAAGGAGGCCGCGCGGCTCCTGGACGAGGCGGGACTCACGAAGGGGCCCGACGGGCTGCGACGCCAGGCGGACGGCAGCCCGCTGACGCTGGACATCGAGGTGGTGGGCGGCTGGTCGGACTGGGTGCGCGCGGGGCAGGTCGTCGCGAGGGACTTGCGCAAGCTGGGCCTCCAGGCGCAGCTGCGCACGTACGAGTTCAGCGCGTGGCAGGCGCGGCTCCAGAAGGGGGAGTTCCAGTTGGCCATCTCCTGGTCGCTGGACGGGCCCACGCCGTACACCTTCTACAAGTGGATGCTGTCGTCCGCGACGGTGCGTGCGGTGGGCGAGGTGGCTCCCGCCAACTGGCAGCGCTATGGCGACAAGGAGACGGACGCGCTCCTGGAGCGCTTCGAAGTCACCGACTCGCGTGAGGAGCAGCAGGCGCTGATGGCCCAGGTGCAGCGGCGCTTCTCCGAGACGGCGCCGGCCATTCCCCTGTTCCCGAACCCGTCCTGGGGCGAGTCCAACTCCAAGCGCTTCACGGGTTTTCCCACCGAGGCGAACCCCTACGCCCGGCTTTCGCCCCACGCCGAGCCCGACAGCCTGCTGGTGCTGACGGCGCTCGCTCCGAGGGAGGCGCCCTGACCATGCGCTACGTGCTCCGCAGGCTCGGCTTCTACCTGCTCGCGGCGTGGGCCTCGCTGACGATGAACTTCGTCATCCCGAGGCTCGCGCCGGGAGACCCGGCCACGGCGATGTTCGCCCGCTTCGAGGGCCGCATCTCCCCCGAGGCGCTGGTGGCCCTGAAGACGGCGTTCGGCTTCACGGACGCGCCGTGGCACGTGCAGTACTTCACGTACCTGAAGCACCTGCTCACGGGCGATTTTGGCCTGTCGTACGCCTACTACCCGTCGCCCGTGACGGAGGTCATCGGCACGGGCCTGTTGTGGACGCTGGGGCTGGCCGGGTGCGCGGTCATCATCAGCTTCGCGGTGGGGACGATGCTGGGCGTGCTGGCCGCGTGGAACCGGGGCGGCTGGCTGGACTCCGCGCTCGCGCCCGCGCTCGCCTTCCTGGGGGCCTTCCCCTACTTCTGGCTGGCCATGCTGGCGCTGTACCTGTTCGGCTTCGGGCTGGGCTGGTTCCCGCTGCGCCACGCGTACTCGCACGACGTGGAGCCCGGGGCCACGCTCACCTTCATCGCGGACGTGGGGCGACACGCGGTGCTGCCGGCGACGTCCATCGTCGTGGCCACGCTCGGCGGGTGGATGCTGAGCATGCGCAACACCATGGTGGCGGTGCTGGGCACGGACACGCTGCGACTGGCGCACGCCAAGGGCCTGCCGCCCCGCCAGGTGATGCTGCGCTATGCGGCGCGCAACGCGCTCTTGCCCAACGTCACGGGCTTCGGCATGGCGCTGGGCTTCGTGCTGAGCGGCTCGCTGCTGACGGAAATCGTCTTCTCGTATCCGGGCACCGGCTACCTGCTCATCCTCGCGGTGCGCAACCAGGACTACCCGCTGATGCAGGGGCTCTTCCTGGTCATCACGCTGGCGGTGCTCGCCGCGAACTTCGCCGTGGACCTGCTCTGCCTCTGGCTGGACCCGAGGACCCGCGCCCATGCGTGAGACCCTTCGACGCCTGCTCCGCCAGCGCAAGGCCGCCGTGGGAGGCACCCTCCTGCTGGGCTTCCTCCTCGTCGCGCTGGTGGGCCCGTGGTTCGTGATGGACCCGACGGAGCTGATGGGCCAGCCCCACCAGCCGCCCTCGAGCGCCCACTGGTTCGGCACGACGGGCCAGGGCCAGGACGTGCTCGCGCAGACGGTGGTGGGCGCGCGAGAGACGCTGGCCATCGGCTTCGCGGTGGGCGCGCTCGTCACGCTGGTGGGTGCGCTGGTGGGCATCACCGCCGGCTACCTGGGGCGCCGCGTGGATGACGCGCTGACGCTCACCACCAACATCTTCCTGGTCATCCCGGGCCTGCCCCTGGCCATCGTCCTGGGCGCCTACCTGCCCTCCGGCCCCTTCCGCATGGTGGTGGTGCTCACCTTCGCGGGCTGGGCCTGGAACGCGCGCGTCTTCCGCGCGGAGGCGCTGGCGCTGCGAGGCCGGGACTTCGTCGCGGCGGCCATCGTCGCCGGAGAGAGCCACGCGCGCATCATCACCCGCGAGCTGCTGCCCAACATGGCGTCGCTGGTGGCCTCGTCGTTCATTGGAAACACGCTGTACGCCGTGGGCGCGCAGGTGGGCCTGGAGTTCCTGGGCCTGGGCGATGTGGGCGCGGTGACGTGGGGCACCAACCTCTACTGGGCCGGCAACGACGCGGCGCTGCTGACGCGCTCCTGGTGGATTTTCGTCCCCACGGGCATCTGCATCGCGCTGGTGGGCTTCTCGCTCACGCTGCTCAGCTCCGCCATCGACGAGCTGACCAACCCCTCGCTGCGCGCGCCTCCGAAGGCGCCCAAGGCCTCGGTGGTGCGCGCCGTCGCCACTCCCGCGCGGGAAGCCGCCGCGCCTGGCGCGCTGTTGAGTGTGCGCGACCTGTGCATCGAGTACATGACGCAGGCGGGCCCCTCCCGCGTGGTGGACCAGGTGTCCCTGGACATCGCCCCGGGCGAGGTGTTCGGCCTGGCGGGCGAGTCCGGCAGCGGCAAGTCCACGCTGGGCTACGCGCTGTTGCGCCTGTTGCCCTCGTCAGCGGCCATCACCCAGGGAAGCATCGTCTTCGACGGAACGGACGTCACCGCGTTGTCGCCGGAGGCGCTGCGCGCCTTTCGGTGGAGCCGTGTGTCCATGGTGTTCCAGAGCGCGATGAGCGCGCTCAATCCGGTGCTCACGCTGGGTGAGCAGTTCCACGACACGCTCGCGGCGCACGGCGGCGCCTCACGCGCGTCCTCGTATGCCCGAGGCCGCGAGCTGCTGGCCATGGTGGGCCTGAAGCCCGAGCTGGTGAACGCGTGGCCGCACCAGCTCTCCGGCGGCATGCGGCAGCGCGTGGGAATCGCCCTGGCATTGGCGCTGGAGCCCCGGCTGGTGGTGATGGACGAGCCCACCACCGCGCTCGACGTGGTGGTGCAGAAGGAGCTGCTCCAGCGCGTGCTGGAACTGAAGGAGCGGCTGGGCTTCGCGGTCCTCTTCATCACCCACGACTTGCCGCTGCTGCTCGCGCTGTCGGACCGGGTGGGCATCCTCCAGGCCGGCAAGCTGGTGGAGGTGGACACCGCGCAGCGGCTGCGCACGGACGCCCGTCACCCGTACACGCGCCTGTTGCTGTCGTCCTTCCCGCACCTGGGCGCGGCCGACACGCAGGCGCCCACGCCCGACGTGCTGGAGCAGGCCGCCAGCGCGCTGAAGCCCCCGCTCGCCGCGCTGCCCGGAGGTCGTCGATGAGCCCTCCCCTGTTGGAAGCCTCGCGACTCAACCGAAGCTTCCCCGTGGGCGGCTTCCTGTCCCACGCGCGGCGCAAGGTGCTGACGGACGTGTCCTTCTCGCTGGAGCGCGGAGAAATCCTCGCGCTCGTCGGAGAGTCCGGCAGCGGCAAGTCCACGCTGGCCCGCCTCCTGGCGCGGCTGGACACGCCGGACTCGGGCGACATCCTCCTCAGCGGCGAGAACGTGCTCGCCCGCGAGGGGGGCTCCGCGTCGCTGGCCTACCGGGGCCGCGTGCAGATGGTGTTCCAGGACCCGTTCGCCTCGCTCAACCCGGTGCACACGGTGGCCTACCACCTGGAGCGCTCGCTGGTGCGCCATGGGCGCGCGCGCGGCGCGGAGCTGACGCGGAAGGTGCATGCGCTCTTGGAGTCGGTGGGCCTGACGCCCGCGGAGCAGTTGGCGAAGCGCTATCCGCACGAGCTGTCCGGAGGCCAGCGTCAGCGCGTGGCCGTGGCGCGGGCGCTGGCGGTGGAGCCCGACGTCATCATCGCGGACGAGCCCACCTCCATGCTGGACGTGTCCACGCGCCGGGGCGTGCTCCAGTTGCTCAAGGGCCTGACGCGCGAGCGCGGCATCGGCATCCTCTTCATCACCCACGATTTGGCGAGCGCCCGTCACCTGGCGGACCGCGTGCTGGTGCTCTACGCGGGCGCCGTCGTGGAGACGGGCCGTACCAGCGACGTGCTCCAGGCGCCTCGGCACCCGTACACGCGGCTGCTGCTGTCCGCGGTGCCAGATGGCGCGGACTTCCTGCGCACGCCATTGCCCGCGCGCGTGGCGACCACGCCGCCTCCTCCCTTGGGGTGTGCCTTCGCGCCCCGCTGTCCTCACGCCGACGTGCGGTGCCACGAGGCGCTTCCTCCCTTTCACCTTCCGGCGGCGGAGCACCACGTCCGCTGCCATCTCGAGTCCTCGAAAGGAGTCCCTGACGATGCGGCAGTTTCCTCATGACTTCGTGTGGGGTGTGGCCACCTCCTCGTACCAGATTGAAGGAGCCACCGACGCCGACGGGCGCGGTGAGTCCATCTGGGACCGGTTCGCCGCCACGCCCGGTAAAATCGCCGACGGAACCAACGGCAACGTCGCTTGCGACCACTACCACCGCTGGCGCGAGGACGTGGAGCTGATGCGCTGGATGGGGTTGAAGGCGTATCGCTTCTCCATCGCCTGGCCGCGCGTGCTCCCTGTCGGGCGCGGCAAGGTGAACACCGCCGGACTCGACTTCTACTCGCGGCTGGTCGACGGACTGCTGGAGGTGGGAATCGAGCCCGCCGTCACGCTGTACCACTGGGATTTGCCCCAGGCGCTCCAGGACAAGGGCGGCTGGGCCTCGCGCGACACGGTGAGCGCGTTCGTGGAGTACGCGGACGTGGTGAGCCAGAAGCTCGGGGACCGCGTGGCGAAGTGGATTACGCACAACGAGCCCTGGTGCATCAGCATCCTGGGCTACGCCAACGGCGAGCATGCACCCGGCATCAAGGACTGGGGCCAGGCGCTGGCCACGGCCCACCACGTGCTGCTGTCGCATGGCCAGGCCGTGCCCGTCATCCGCTCCAACGTGCCCAAGGCGGAGGTCGGCATCACCCTCAACCTGGTGCCCGCGGAGCCCGCGTCGCCCAGCAAGGAGGACCACGACGCGTGCCGCGCCTTCGACGGCGGCTTCAACCGCTGGTACCTGGACCCGCTCTACGGCAAGGGCTACCCGTGCGACGTGATTGACGACCATGTCGCCGAGGGGCGACTGAAGTCGGACACGCTGCCCTTCGTGCGCCAGGGCGACCTGGCGGACATCGCCGTCCCCATCGATTTCCTGGGGGTCAACTACTACAACCGCGGCGTCATCCGCAGCGACCGCATCCCCGAGTCGCAGAACGCGCCTCGCACCGTCCACGTCAGCTCCGAGAAGACGGAGATGGACTGGGAGGTGTCGCCCCACGGCCTCACGCAGCTGCTGGTGCGGCTGCACCAGGACTACAAGCCGGGCCACCTCTACGTGACGGAGAACGGGGCCGCCTACGGCACCACGCCGGACGCGGATGGCCGCGTGAGGGACGCCAAGCGCGTGCACTACCTGCGCTCGCACCTGGAGGCGTCGCTGGAGGCCATCAACCAAGGCGTGCCGCTCAAGGGCTACTTCGCGTGGTCGCTGTTGGACAACTTCGAGTGGGCCTACGGCTATCAGAAGCGCTTCGGCATGGTGTACGTGGATTACGCCACGCAGAAGCGCATCCCCAAGGACAGCGCGCACCTGTATCGCGCCGTGGTGGCCCAGAACGGGCTGGATGTGGAGCTGGCCGCGTGAAAGCCCTGGTCCTCGCACCCCTCCTCGCGGTGGCGCTGTACCAGGCCCCCGTCCATGCCGGGCAGGACGCGCAGCCCGTCCAGCCCGGCGGTGCCCAACCTCAAACGGCGCCGGTGGAGTCGACGCCGCCCGCCGCTCCTCCCCCGGGTGGCGCGCCGCCCGCCGCCACCACGACGACGCCCTCGGGTCCTCCCAGTCCGACGCCGTCTCCCGCCCCGCAGCCGCTCACCCTCCAGCCCGTGGACGTCAAGCCGGGCGCGGAGCAGGCCACCGTCGTCAAGATTCAGCACGACGAGCGCGGCTTCAAGCTGAAGGTGGACGGCCGCGACTTCCTGTTGCGCGGCATGAACTGGGGCTACACGCCCATTGGAGAGAACTACCGCTACTCGCTCTGGAACCAGCCCGACGACTTCGTGCGCGCGGTGCTGGCGCGGGAGATGACGCTCTTGCGCGACATGGGCGTCAACTCCATCCGCCAGTTCGACGACATCCCGCCGCGCTGGGTGGAGTTCATCTTCAAGAACTACGGCATCACCACCGTGGTGAACCCGCTGATGGGCCGCTACGGCGCCACCGTCAATGGCGCCTTCGTGCCGAACATCGACTACTCCAACGCCGCGCACCGCAAGGCGCTGTTGGAGGAGCTGGCGAAGAAGGTGGAGGTGTACCGGGGCGTTCCGGGCGTGCTGATGTGGCTGCTCGGCAACGAGAACAACTACGGCCTGCACTGGACCAGCTACGAAATCGAGGCGCTGCCGGGCCAGGAGGACGCCGCGCGCGCGGAGCACCTCTACACGCTGATGGGCGAGGCGGCGCGGACCATCAAGGCCCGTGACGTCAACCACCCGGTGGCCCTGGCCAACGGCGACCTCCAGTACATCGACCTGGTCGCCAAGCACGCCATGGATATCGACATCTTCGGCGCCAACGTCTACCGGGGCCCGAGCGTCCGGGACTTGTTCGACGAGGTGCTGCGCAAGGTGGACAAGCCGGTGCTCTTCTCGGAGTTCGGCGCGGACGCCTTCAACGCGCGGGACGGTCGTGAGGACCACCTGTCCCAGGCCGAGTACCTGCGCCAGCAGTGGGAGGAAATCTACACGCAGACCTACGGCCAGGGCCGCGTGGGCAACGCCCTGGGCGGCTTCGTGTTCCAGTGGGTGGACGGCTGGTGGAAGATGGGCCAGGAGGCCAACCTCTCCCTGCACGACACGACGGCGTCGTGGCCCAACGGCGGCTACGCGGCGGACTTCGTGCCCGGCCAGAACAACATGAACGAGGAGTGGTTCGGCATCTGCGCGCTGGGCCAGCCGGACGACGCGGGCATCTCCCGCATCCAACCGCGCACGGCCTACTACATGTTGCAGGCGGCCTTCCGCCTGGACCCGTACGCGCCGGACACGGACCTGGACCGCATCCACGCGCACTTCGCGGGCCTGCGTCCCTCCGACATGTCGAAGAGCTACGAATCCTCCATCGCCCTGGCGAAGACGGAGGAGCTCAGCATGGTGCGCGTGTCCAACCTGCGCCTGGTCATGGACAGCTCGCTGTCGCGCGGGAGCATCGCGACGACGCGGCCCAACCTGACGGCGGCGGACCACACGGAGTCCATCTTCTTCGACCTGGCGGTCCAGCCGGCGACGGGGGTGTACGGCCGCGCGTCGTTCAACGTGGTGGGCAACGTGGCCACCAACCGCCTCAACAACCTCTTCTACGAGAACCGGGGCACCACGCCCACGCCGACGACGCCCACGACGGGCTCGCCGACGCCGGGCGTCTCCCAGCCGGGCGTGTCCGCCTTCGACCGCTTCGCGCTGTACCAGGCGGAGTTCAAGCTGGACCGCGCGGACTTCGCGTTGGAGGGCTACTACCGCGTCGGCCACTACCACTGGGGCGAGGAGGGCGACTTCTTCGGCCTGTACCGCGAGGCCAACTACGGGCCGAACATCGACATCTACCATGGCAACGCGCCCTTCGGCGTGGTGCTCAGCGGCAAGCGCTCCTTCGAGGGCTTCAAGCTGGCGGTGGGTCCGGAGCTGTACTGGGGCGCCAACCCGTCCATCGTCGCCAAGTACCGCAAGGGCTTCGGGGACATGGCGCTGACGCTGGTGCACCAGGAGGACATCGCCCGGGGCGCCACGCAGCAGACGGCCTCCGTCATCCGCGAGCGCGTGGCGCGTCGCACCGCGCTCACGTTCGAGTGGAACAAGGGTCCGCTGGCGCTCGACATCGGCGGCATCCTGGCCGCGCCCCAACGTATTGGTGAGGAGTTCACCTGGACGCGCGAGGCGAAGGGTGGCTCCAGCTACATGGGCACGGGCCAGGAGGTGCTGCGCGACGAGGTGCAGTTCCTCGACACGCTCGGCGCGAAGGCGCGGGCCACGTATGACCTGGGCGGCGTGCGGCTGTATGCCCAGGGCTCATTCCGCGGGCTGGTGGCGGACGGCGGTCCCGAGCCGAGCATCGTCCTGACGGGCTGGAGCCTGCGGGAGAGCGGGCGCGGCAACCACTTCGGCGCGCAGGCGGGCGCGGCGTTCCAGCTGGGCACCATCGAGGTGGCGCCGAACGTGCTGTACCAGAAGCCACTCATCGGACCGAACCCGAACATCCCCGACACGTTCGACCAGGACTCGGGCACGTACTTCCCGGCGGTGCGCGCGCGCAATGTGTTGCAGGACGCCTTCACCGTCCTGGACAACCGCGAGACGCTGGGCGCGGAGCTGCTCATCACCTTCGACCCGACGCCGGGCACGTGGTTCTGGGCGTGGGACCGGGAGATGCGCGAGGACGCGCCCTTCGCCGCGGGCCTGGACCTGGTGTACCGCCGCCAGCCGACGTCGCGAGACGCGAGCATCGCCATCCTCGCGGACGGCAGCGCGGTGGCCTTCGCTGGCGCGCCTCCCGCTCGCGACGAGTGGGAGACGACGCTGCGCATGGTGGGCAATCCGTCGCAGCGGCTGAAGCTGTACGGCACGGCCTTCGTGGGCAGCGTGCAGTCCGGAGGCGAGGACGCGCGGCAGGTGCGCCGCTTCGGCCTGGACGCCAACGTGCTGTACGACACGCTGCTGCTGGCCACGCAACTGCGGTTCAACGACTGGGGTCCGTACGACTACCACCGCGTGTTCAACCTCACGTATCCGGTGCAGTTGGGCGGCGACGTGTCCTACGGGCTCAAGCGGCCGGTGCTGGGCGCGGTGTCCACGCGCTTCGGTCTGCGAGGGTTGGTGCGCATGCTGGACGAGTACTCGGAGGGCATGAGCACGACGGCCATCGCCGAGGGACTCAAGGGCCGCGAATACGAGGTGGGTGCGTATGCAATCCTTTCGCTCTGAGGGACGACGTATGAGGACGTGTCTCGTGCTCCTCGCGGCCTTGAGCACCTTCGGGTGTTATGACCGCGCGAGCTATGTCTATGGCGAGCCGCTGGAGGACCTGACGCTGGAGGTCCATGACCCGACCATGGGTGTGTATCCGAGCACCGTCATCCTGGACGACCCGAACAATCCGTTCGCGGACTCGACGCCGGGGACGGAGACGAAGTGGGTGCTCCAGGCCAACGCGGGGCCGGTGGCGGCCTTCTACTCGTGGGCCACCGTGCTCGCGCGGGGGCCCTATGGCGAGGCGCAGTACTACGTCGGCCTCAACCTGCTCGGCGTGTACCAGAACGGACTGGCCCGGCAGGAGGACCTGCCGGTGGTGCGGGACATGGCCATCCGTTCGTACCAGTCGGTGTTGGACAACTTCCCGGACGCGGTGACGTACGACTCGACGGGGACGATTCCGTATGAGCTGTTGACGCCGTCCTACAAGGCCATCGTGGAGATGGGTGGGACGGTGACGGGCGGCTGGGTGCTGGTGCGGACCTCGAGTGGTGGTGAAAGGGCGGTGCGACCATGAAGCGGACCGTGGGAATGCTGCTGTTGACGTTGGCCGCGTGCAGGCCGGACCCGGGGGCCTCCGACTACGAGAACCACCAGCCGTCCTCGCAGGACGACGCCGGGTCGAATCCCCAGGACGAGGCGCTCCCGGGGCCGTTCCCGTTCGAGGCGGGCCAGCGACGCCTGTTCGTCGGCTTCTACGAGGGAGGGCGGTCCGAGGAGATCATCATCAACGACGTGGACACGCACCTCTACCTGTACGAGGGCACTGTCACGATTGAGGCCTCGAACACGCGCATCGAGGGGAAGACGGCGGACCGCATCGTCCACGCGGGCAAGCCGTGGCTGGGCTTCGGCATCCATTGGGATACGGGCCACAACCTGGACGCGTGGAAGACGCTGCACGTGAGCCTCAACTCGTCGGACCCGGGGTTCGCCTCGGTGAAGATTGGGATGAGCGACACGGAGGGCGTGCAGTTGGACGTGGCGAAGTATGGGTATGTGAATGACGGGCAGTGGCACCACCTGGCCATCCCGCTGTCGGACTTCACCGCGGCGGGAGTGAGCATGGGCGCGGTGCTGTCGCCCTTCGTGTTCATCGCGGGAGGCGGGCCTTCGGGCAACGCGCTGCTGCTGGACAACCTGTACTTCACGGCGAACTAGCTGTGAGGCTTGGGCCCGCTTCCCTGGTTCTGGGGAGCGGGCCTGGGCCGAGGCCTTGGGCATCGCGAGAGGCGAGCGCCTCCGAATCCAGCCCCGGCGCCATATCACCCCTTCACCGTGACGCCTTTCAGATGGGTCCGCGCTTCGAAATCGCTGGCAAACTGCTCCATTCTCACCGAGTCCTCGCAACCCAGGCTGAGTGAGAAGTCCGGCGCTACCGGATGCCGATAGAGGAGCAGACACGCGTCATCGCGATCATAGAGCGCACAGCGCTCTGCCGGAGGGATGCGCTTGAAGCCGTGCTCACCGGCCAGGGTCGATACGAGGTCCGAGCGATATCGGGGAGCGGTGTTGGGGGATTCAAGTGCGGTAAAGACTCTTCGGTAGGGCAAAGCCGACCAGCGAACGGCCTTGAAGGCTTCGTAGTAAAGAAACTCCTCCAGACCTGCGTGCGCCAGGTGAGCGGTATTCGGAGAGAGGTTCTTCTCGAGCGGCATGCGGACGAGCATGCAGTCATCGCCGCCATGCGGCTTCGCACGGTCGAGGAAATAATCCCATCCCGCCGGCCCCTTGTCCCCCGCCACCAGGAGACAGCGGCCATGCCGCAACCAGGACAGGGTTTGATAGGTCAGGATCTTCCCATCAATGGAGAGGTCGGCCTCGGCGATTTCGAGACCGCCCGTCCTGGAGCCCATGGTCTGAAGGAAGCGCAGGTAGGCCCCTGGCAATGCCCCTGCGTGCTCTTCCAGGAGTTCGATATCCACCTCGTCGGCGGGCTCAATCTCTCGCGCGAAACCGGGGCGATACTTTTCGATGAGTTCGACAAGTGCCTTCATGCTCGCCTCCGCGTCAGGGACACTTCGTATCGCAGTACAGGGCCGGAAGCCCTTCCTGGCATTTCGCGCACGATGGCACGTTCTCGCCAGACTTGAATCCGTCCTTCTTGCTGTACTCTTTCTCCACAGTGACACTCTTCGTCACAGGGTCTACGACCACCGCCTCGAAGACAATCTTGGTCCCCATCTTGGCGACACTCGACCCGTCGAGCGTTTTGAGGCCCTTCACCATGGGGGAGAACCATCTCTCGATGAGTTGACGCGGCTTGTGTCCCTGGTTCTTTTGCATGATTTGCTTGGCCGCACACTGCCATGGGTCCGAGTTGTCACCGGCGCCCCCGACAGGAGGACTTGCACAGACGAAGCCCGCGGATGACACGGCTCTCGCGAAAGCCGGAGGTGCCTTGCCCGAACAGGCGGCAAGCTTCCCTAGCTTGCACACACAAATCATCACGCCAAGCATGTATCCCTTGGAGAAGGTGCCATATGCCACCTCCATCCGAAGGAGAGCGTTCGCTTCGAAGAACGCTTCAAGGGCGCTCACCTTGGCCTCCAGGCCTTGAATTTCACCAGTCAAGCCCGCCAGTTCTTGATTCTGGAGACCTGTCAGCAGCCCCTTCTTCTGCAATCGCCGCAACGGAACGTGCGCTCTGCGTTTCCGCGCGAGTTCGATGTTCGCATCGTTCAAGTCTCGAATCTTCTCCTTCTGCGCTTCAAAAGCCTTGCGCACGGCTTTGGTCAGCGCCCGAATCATCTCCAGCGTCTCAGCGCCAGCCTCCAGCGGATGCGTCTTGCCACATCTCCCACATGGCTTGTCGTCGCCATAGATGACGGCGACGACCTTGGCATTCTGGACGAGCCCCGTCATGGTGGCGGCATTGGCAGGGCTGCCTGAGGGTCCACAGTTGTTGAGCATGGGGTCGCTCAACAACTGGACGTTCTTGCCTTCGATTTGAACGTTCATCGAACCAGGTCCCAAGAACTTCGTGGGGCCGTGGGTGTTGCTGGAAATGAGGCCACCTCCGGTCCCCTTGCTGGCCATGTCACCCTGGCTGCCGAAGCTTGCCCCAGCGACAGCCACAGGCTGTCCATCAATGGTCACCGTCTTGGAGTAGCCCTTGGGCGAGTCGCCACTCTTGCCGATATTTGGCAAAGGCGTGGGAACAAACGGAGCAGGCGGGCCAGGCATCTTGCAGACATTGGGAAGCGTGGCTGCAGCAACTCCAGAGCTGCCCTGAGTGACAGGAGTCTTCGGAGGATTGATGGCTACGGTGCCCATGTTCGGATTTCTCCTCGATGTCCAGGACTCGGCGCCTCGAGCAGTGCAGCGGCCCGAAGTCCGGCATCAGAGCTACCCCAGACCAACGCACGAGGGCCACGTGCATACTCTCGGCGCCAGGATTGCGCGCACATCAGCAGGTTCAGGGCCCCTGTCGCCGCACCCACCTCGCCGCAGCTCCGCACGGGGGAATGGTAAGTGGAGACATCACGAAATGAAGTCCCGAGTCGCAGGGCCACGAAGCCCCATTCCTCCGTGCGATACCGGTCGCCATTGATGTCGCAGTAGATGTTCTCGACGACCTCTCGTGGATTGTCGAGTGGGTTGAGGGCTTGACGCACGGCGGAAGTCAGCCCCTCCGCGAGGTTGAGCACGGGCGTGTTGATCAACTGGGTCTCACGGCCCGTCGCCGTCGCGCGCACAATCGCGGCAGGCGCCAATCCCAGCTTACGTGCGTTGGACTCGGGCATCAGTGCGACGAAGGCAGCGGATTCTCCAGGAGCGAACCCCGTACGAGCCCCTTCTTCCAGCCACTGATTGTTTTCACGCAGCCAATCGAGCGTTTCGAGGTCCTGGTAGCTGTCGATTCCACCGACGATGATCAACGGGCATCGACCGGCGTGGCCGGCCCAGGAAGCAGCCTGGTGAAGGCTCTCCAGTGCCGCGGCATGGCCTGTGAGTCGAGGCTCGACGCGCAGCCGAAGTCGGCCGGCGTCGACGGCGCTCAGCATGGCAACCACCCGCTGAAGCTCGGACGGCTCCCAACCCGGGCGTGCTTCCGGGAACCCCACGAACACCGGCACCTCGACATTCAACCGTGCCGCCGTTGGCGCCAGTTTCCCGAGAACTTCGGCCAGCGCCGCGACTCCCATTGCAGCCATGCGCGCTGCCGCACCCCACTCCCGGCGGTCGAGCAAACCATCCTGCGCGAGAAATGATTCCGACCCGCTTCCCAGCTCCGATACTTGCACGCGTCGCACTCGGCTGATACCTGCTCGAATCGCGGCGGCAGTAGTCTCCGCTGTCGTCCCCACGGGAGTCCGGGCTCCGGCAGCGACAATTTGTAGCGCCGCACTCATCTCAGTCGGGCCTCATGGTAATCACCGTGAAGTCGAGGTGGTCGAGGTCGAGCGGCCCGACTTTGAGGCCCGTCTGGTAGACCATGCTCAATTTCTTCAGCTCGGGTTCGATGAGCACTGTACCCAATGTGGCCTCGTGGAATTGCCGGATGGAGCCAAAGTGGGTGTCAAACCCGAAACGCAGGCGAGGCAGGATCAATCCAAGCGCGCCGTATGGTGAGAGCTGGTGTAGCGCAATCCGTTCTCCTCCTGCGAGACGGCGTGACGGACGCTGATCAATAGGTGCGCAGAGGGCCGAACGGGCGTCAAAGTCGCGCGGCAGCAACGGGCGTCGAGACTTCGACCAGACATCGTCGAAGGTGCCGAACAGTTCGAGCCGCGGTGACCAATGGCATGCGATAGGACCAAAGCCAGCGGGCCCCGCCTCCGCGGGATTGCCCTGCGGGTACTCGATGCGATGGGCGGGCTGCCCAACCAGATGCGCATCACGAGTGGCCAGCCCCCGTCCCACGGGGTTGCGAGAATCCCCACGGTGCTTGCGCGGGTCTGGATCGTTGGTGTCGAGCCCTCCCCAGGCCCATTCGTACTGGATGCGCTGACTCACGAAGGGCTCTGCGGTTGATGGTCTCACGCCCAGAACGCCACGCTGGTAGACACGCTCTCCGTAGACCACCAACATCTTGTCCACGTCGTGGATTCGAACAGCAACGTCGACCTTCGAAGCGGGCCGCCCGCCTGGCGCATGCGCACAGGCATGAATGATGACATCGGTATTCGGCTTGGGCGCAACGAGTTCAGCCTCATATTGCAGGCTGGACTGACCAGGCGCCCCCAGATAGACAGGCTCATGCAGCGGAGGCCCCTGTTCAGCGGATAGGCTCAGGCGGCCTCGCTCGTCGAACTCGAAGGTTGCCTTGACGGCGACAACCCAGACGTGATTGCCGTCCTTGTCTCGAATCCAGGTGCGTTCTGCGCCATGAGGCGTGCGATTCGAGAGGACCCACATCAGGTTCGCCGTAACCGCCAGTCTATGCGGACAATCTCAGGCATCGACAAGGGGCGCCCGGTCTCCGGCGCGTTCATTGTCCAGAACCATGCAAGGTTCGCAGACAACGAGTGCCTTGCCGTCATCAATATTGGATGAACTCTTACACACGGCAGCGACCTTGACGCTCACCGCCAGACACCCAGCTCCATCACCGCCTCTTCCACCTCGCATCGCCCTCTTCCGCGGTGAGGAGGATGAGCGTCGCGGTGATGGCGGCCTGCACATCCGGCGGGTCGCCCGTGAGCGCATCCCGGTACAGGAAGAACTGTCCCACCCGGACGATGACGTTCGACAGCGCATCCAGCCCCATCGCCGGGCGGAGGTGCTTGTCTCTCACGCCCTCCTCCAGCGCCTTCCTGATGCTCGCCGCGCAGCGCTCTTCCACCCGACTGCTCTTCGACATCAGCACTCGCATCGCGTATTCGGAGTCCTGCTGGATGAAGCGCCGCAGCGGTGCGTCTTCCACAATCAGGTGAAGGAGGCGCTGGGTGACCTCCGCCACATACGCCGGCCCCTCCCCCTGGAACTCGCTCCTCGCGGCGGTGAGCGCAGCCTCGAATCGGAAGGACAGCACCTCGCCATAGAGCAACTCCCGCGTCCCCGCCCAGCGGAACACCGTGGCCCGGCTCACGCCCAGCTCCTGCGCCATCCGGCCGATGTCGAACCGCTCCCCTTCTTCCCACCACCGCATCGCCAGGGCGAAGAGGTCCTGCGGCGTCGCCCGCGAGGGCACCTCCAACCGCTTCGAGAGCGGCGTCACCCGCCCCCGCGCCTTCTCTCGCGAAGCCGGCCGGCGCGTCCTCGAAGGCGCCGCCTTCGTCGCGCTCCTCGAGTCCTTCACGCGCGTGCGCTTCATGTCGCCGCGCTCAGCATCTTCCGCCGCCGACGCCGCATCCCCGCCACCAGCACCCGCTGGTACAGGGTCGGCAACAACCGCTGGAACAGGTCGATGAGCACCGCGTCCCCGCCAATGAGCTGCCTCCGACGGTTCTTCCGAATCGCCGTGACGATGTCCTCCGCCGCCCGCTCCGGCGTGGTGGCGAACGCCTTCTCGAAGTCACTCGACGAGCGTTCGTCCGTCCAACCTCGACGCACGGTGACTCGCGCATTGCGCGCGATGTTCGTCTTGATACCCCCAGGGTGAACACAGGTGACGCCGATGGTCCCCGGCTCCACCTCCAGTTCCTGCCGCAGCGCCTCCGTGAAGCCCTTCACCGCGAACTTCGCCGAGTTGTACGCCGCCTGCGTCGGCACCCCGATGAGGCCAAAGACACTCGACACATTGACGATGTGCCCCTCGTCCACCGCCTTCAGGTGCGGCAGGAACGCCTTCGTCCCATACACCACGCCCCAGAAGTTGATGTTCATCAGCCACTCGAAGTCCTCGTACCGGGTGTCCTCGATGGTGGCCCCCAACGCCACACCCGCGTTGTTGATGATGATGTGGACGCCTCCGAACTCCCTCGCCACGTCATCCGCCCAGGCGTGCACCTGCTCGCGCTTCGCGACATCCACCCGGTCCGCCCGGACACGGACGCCGTGCGCCCGGCACTGCGCCTCCGTCTCGGAGAGCCCCTGCACATTCACGTCCGACAGCGCGACGTGACACCCCTGCCGCGCGAGCAACACCGCCGTCGCCCGGCCAATGCCCGAGCCCGCTCCGGTAATCGCCGCGACCTTGTCCTTCACCGATTTCATCCGTTGGCTCCGTTCCGCGTCCAGCCCGACGACAGCCCCTCATCGAGCATGCGGCGCGACGACATCGCGAGCGCCGCCACCGCGTCAGCCATGCGCCTTCTTCCGAGAACCCGCCTCGCTCCTCGCACGCGCGCGCCGGTGGATGGCCACATAGTCCGTCGGCTCGAAGGCGGAGACACGGCGCCGGTATTCGAACGTGAAGCCCGGCCACAGCGTCGAGTTGCGCCCCGTCGCATCCAGGTACCAGCTCACACACCCGCCCCGCATCCACACCGTCTGCGCCATCCGCGTGTCGACCTCGCGAACGAACGCCTCCTGCGCGTCCGCCGTCGGCTCCACCGCCGCCAGCCCCCTGCCCTCCAGGTAGCGCAGCGCGCTGAGCACGTGCGCCAGCTGGCTCTCAATCATCAGGATGACGGACGTGTGCCCCAGTCCCGTGTTCGGCCCCAGCAACATGAAGAAGTTGGGGAACCCGCTCACCGACGTCCCAAGGTGCGCCTTCATGCTCCCCGCCCACGTCTCCGCCAAGGTGCGCCCGTCACGCCCCCGGATATGCCGGGCGAACGACGGCTCCGTTATCTGAAAGCCCGTGCCGAAGATGAGCGCGTCCGCCGGATGCTCCACGCCCGACGTCGTGACGACGGAGTGCTCGCGCACCTCCTGGAGCCCCTCCGTGACGACCTCCACGTTCTCCCGCGTCAGCGCCGGCAGGTAGTCATCCGACACCAGCACTCGCTTGCATCCCATGGTGTAGCCGGGCCGCAGCTTCGCGCGCAGCACCGGATCCGGAACCGACGCCTTCAGGTGCCGCCACGCGCCCCGCTGCGCCAACTTGATGATCCACGGATACATGAAGGCCAGCGCGGACAGCTCCTTCACCGCGTAGATGCCCGCGCGCATCAACCACCGCGCCCCAGGGACGTGCGCGTACAGCCACTGCTTCCATCCGGAGATGGCGTCATCGTTGCGCGGAAGAATCCACGGCGGCGTGCGCTGGAAGAGGACCAGCTTCGCCACCTTCGGCTGGATGGCCGGGACGAACTGAATCGCGGACGCGCCCGTGCCCACCACCGCCACCTGGCGCCCCTCCAGCGAGTAGTCGTGGTCCCACCGCGCCGAGTGCATCACCTTGCCCTGGAAGCGCTCCAGGCCCGGAATGGCGGGCTGCACCGGCTCGCCGAAGGCTCCCGCCGCGAGGATGAAGACGTCCGCCGTGAAGAGCCCCTCCGACGTCTGGAGGCACCAGCGCCCCGCCTCGTCATCCCAGCGCGCGTCCTCCACGGAGTGACGGAAGCGAACGTGAGGAAGCACGCCGAACCGCTCCGCGCAGTCGCGCAGGTACGCGTGAATCTCCGCCTGAGGCGAGTACGAGCGGGACCAGCGCGGATTCGGCGCGAAGGAGAACGAGTACAGGTGCGACGGCACATCGCACGCACACCCCGGATACGAGTTGTCCCGCCAGACGCCCCCCACGTCGTCCGCGCGCTCGAGGACGACGAAGTCCTCCAATCCCTCCTGCTTGAGCCGGATGGCCATCCCCAGGCCGCCGAATCCACTGCCCGCGATGGCCACGTGGAAGTGCCGCGTCAGGGGAAGGGACATCCTGGCCTCCAGTGGGAAATCCGCGCTACGGACTCCCAGCATGGCGCGTCATGAGTCACTTCGCAATCTTGACTCACCCGTGACGTAAGCCGGCGAGGTGTCGCACGAGAGGCAGCCTCGGGCGGAGGCACCGAGCCCACCGCTGGGAGGCCTACGCGCTCAGGTGCTCGAAGAGCGTCTTGAAGCCGATGCCGATGAGCACCAGGCCCCCGAGGATTTCGATGCGGGTGCCGAAGCGCTCCCCCAGCCGCTTGCCAGCCCAGGCGCCGAGGATGGACAACACGAAGGTCATCACCCCGATGAGGCCCGTGGACAGGAGGATGCCCAGGTCCAGCGCGGGCAGCGTCACGCCGACGGCGAGCGCGTCGATACTGGTGGCCACGCCGAGCGTCAGCAGCATGGGCAGCGGAATGCCGGTGGCGGAGCGCGTCTCCTCGTCATGGGAGAACGCCTCCCAAATCATGTGCCCGCCCACGAGCGCGAGCAGCCCGAAGGCAATCCAATGGTCCACCGCCGCGAAGTGCGTGAGGATGGCCCGGCCCCCGAGCGCACCGCCCAGGGACATGCCGAACTGGAACAGGCCGAACGTCAGCGCCAGCTTGAGGACATCCGGCTGACGCGCGCCACGGATGGCCATGCCGCTGGACACGGCGGTGGCGTCCATCGCCACCCCGAGCGAGAGCAGAAACAGGGTCAGGGACGCCACCGGGCTACTCTTTCTCGATGTCGCGGTCCCAGAGCTGAACGCGGGTGTTGTCGTCGGTCAGCCGCCGGGTCAGCTCCGCGGCGATGGCCACCGAGCGGTGCTTGCCACCCGTGCACCCCAGCGCCACCGTGAGGTATGCCTTCCCCTCCTTCTGGTAGCGAGGGAAGAGGAAGCGGCACAGGTCCACGACCTTCTCGAGGAACTGCTGCGTCTCCTCGCGCTCCAGCACGTACGCGGCCACCTTGGGCACCTTGCCCGTCAGCCCCTTCATCTCCGGGACGAAGTACGGGTTGGGCAGGAAGCGCACGTCCAGCACCAGGTCCGCCTGCGGCGGCACCCCGTACCGGTAGCCGAACGACATCACCGACAGGCTCGGCCCCGCCGCGGGCTCCGGGCTGAAGCGCGCCTGCACCATGCGCTTCAAGTCGTGCACGTTCAGCACCGACGAGTCGATGACCTGGTCGGCGATTTCGCGCAAGTCACGCAGCTCCTGGCGCTCCGCCTTGATGCCGTCCGCCACGGTGCCGTTGGGCGCCAGGGGATGGCGGCGGCGCGTCTCGCTGAAGCGACGGATGAGGCTGTCGTCGCTGGAGTCGAGGAAGAGCACCTCCACGTGGTGACCGGCGCGGCGGACCTCGTCGAGCACCCGGGGGGCGTCCTTGAGGAACACACCCTCGCGCACGTCCATCACCAGCGCCATGCGCTCGATGTTGCCCCCACCCGCCAGCTCCGTGAGCTTGGGCAGCAGCAGCACCGGCAGGTTGTCGATGCAGAAGAACCCCGCATCCTCCAACGCCCGGATGGCGGTGGACTTGCCGGAGCCGGACATGCCGGTGATGACGACCAACTGTTTCGCGGGCGCGGTCACTCGACCTCTTCTCCCAGGGTGCGGCGCATCGCCCCTTCGGCGATGGCTCGGTTGAGCCGCTCGGCGAATTCCCTCGCCGAGTGGTGGCCCTGAAGCTTCAGCAACTGGTTGCGGGCGGCCACCTCGATGATGGTCGCCATGTTACGGCCTGGACGCACGGGTACCACCGACAGTGGGATGTCCACACCCACAATCTGCAGATGCTTGTCCTCCACGCCAAGCCGGTCGTACTCCTGATGGGGGTCCCATTCCTGCAACTCGATGACGAGCTCGATTTTCTTCTGCTCGCGCACCGCCGCCACGCCGAACAGGTCCTTGATGTTGATGATGCCCAGGCCCCGAATCTCCATGTGGTGCTTGATGACCGGGTTGCCCGCGCCGTAGACGGCCCCCTTGCGCCGGCTGACGTCCACGATGTCGTCCGCCACCAGCCGGTGGGCCCGCATCACCAGGTCCAGGGCAATCTCGCTCTTGCCGATGCCGCTCTTGCCCAACAGCAGGATGCCCACGCCGAAGACGTCCATCAGCACGCCATGCAGGCTGCTGGACTCGGTGAGCGCCTCCTCCAGGAAGGACTGCACCCGGGTGATGAACTCGCTGGAGAGCAGCGGCGTCTTCATCAGCGCCAGTCCGCCGGCCTCGCACGCCGTCACCAGGACGGGCGGAATCTCCAGCTCCTTCGTCACCACGACGCACGCCAGGTCCTCTTCCTCGAAGAGCTTGGAGAGCGCCTCCCGCTGCCGCGACTCCGGCAGGGTGGCCAGGTAGGAGATTTCGGTGTTGCCGAACACCTGGACCCGGTGGGGGTGGAGGTGCTCGGTGAAGCCCGCCAGCGCCAGCCCCGGCTTCTGGATGCGCGACGAGTCCACCGTCCGCGTCAGCCCGCTCGCGCCCGCGATGAGCGTGAGGCGCAAGTCGTAGTCGTGGTCCTCGATGAGCTGGGAGATGCGGATGGATTTCATCGTCGGGGCCTGGAATATCACCGGTGGGACCTTTTGAGGCGAAGTGCCCACCTGGCATGTCGTCCCCCACCTCTACCGCCGATTGCCCACCCGAGCGAAGCCCCGGCCGCCCTCCCAGCGAATCGCTTGGGACCTCAACAATGAGCGCCGAGGCCATTTCCCCCCGCCCCGCGCGTTGCTAAGCCCCGGCCCATGTCCGACTGCCTCTTTTGCAAGATTCGCGACGGCCTCATCCCCGCCAAGGTCGTCTATCAGGACGACGCCTGCCTGGCCTTCGAGGACATCAATCCCCAGGCGCCCACGCACGTCCTGTTCATCCCTCGCAAGCACATCGCCACGGTGAACGACATCTCCACAGAGGACGAGGCGGCGGTGGGCCACCTCTTCGTGGCCGCGGCGAAGCTGGCCCAGCAGCGGGGCCACGCCAGCAACGGGTACCGGGTCGTGATGAACACTCACAAGGACGCCGGGCAGACGGTGTTCCACATCCATCTGCACCTGCTGGCTGGTCGGCCGCTCCTCTGGCCTCCAGGCTGAGCAGGCACGCGCCGCGGACCGCCAGGGAGCAAGCACGGGAGTGGACACGGGCCGGGTGAGCGGATGCTAGCGTCCGCTGACAGCGCAGGGGTGCGCCGCGCATGCCCTTCACCACGGAATCCTCTCCCAGCAACCGCCGCGCCTATACGGTGCTCTCGCTCCTGCTCGCGGCGGTCGCCGGGTCGGTGAATGCGACGGGCTTCGTGGCGCTCGGCATGCACACGTCCCACATGTCCGGGAACATGGCGGCGCTGGGCGAGTCGATTGCCACGGGCCAAGGGCGCCTCACGGTGCTCGCCGCGCAGTTGCTCCTGTCCTTCGTGCTGGGCGCGGTGTGCGCGGCGGCGCTGCTGGATGCGTCCCGTCACCGCTCGCGAGGCCGGCACGTCGCCGCGCTGATGGTGGAGGTGGTGACGTTGGCCGGCATCGGCACGGCGCTCACGTCCTCGCCGGGCACGCGCGCGCCCGTGCTGATGTGGGGCCTGTCCTTCGCCATGGGGCTGCAGAACGCGCTCGTCACCCGGGTGTCCGGCGCGGTGGTGCGGACGACCCACGTCACCGGCATCCTCACGGACATCGGGATTCAGCTGGTGCGGATGTTCGCCTGGGTACGGGACGGGGCTCGCGGCCAGGGCGTCACCGGCATGCTGCGCGTGCTGCGCGCCCTGCCCTCCGCCATCGAGTTCGAGCGCACGCGCCTTCACCTGGGACTGGGCGCCGCGTTCCTGCTGGGGTGCACCAGTGGACCGCTGCTCTATGTCCACCATGGGGCCGCGGCCCTGGGGTTGCCGTGCGCGGTGCTGCTCCTGCTCGTCGGCCTGGACTTGAGCCCGGCGGCGCGACGCCAGCCGGACTCGGCCTCGCGCGCCTGAGTCACCGCCCGGCGGGACGGGCCAGGGGTATCTTCGGCGGGCCCGAGGACGCCGCCACGTCCACGACATTCACATCCGGTTCGATTTCCCGCAGCACCCGCAGCACGCTGCTGCGGTCATCCGTCCAGGCGAAGTCCTGCTCTTCACGCAGGCCCAGGCGCCGCACGCGCGCCGTGGCGCGGGTGAACGTCGGGCCCCAGGAGAACTCACGGTCCGGACTGAGCAGCATCCAGTTGCTGCGCAGCGCGTCCCCTTGCGTGTCGTAGAAGACGAAGGCCGCGTGCATGCCCAGGCGGCGCGCGTGTGACAGCGTCACCGGCACCAGGTCCAGGTGCACGTTGCTGATGTGCAGCGCCAGCACGCCGTGAGGGGCCAGGTGCCGCTTGTACAAGGCCACGGCCTCCTCGGTGAGCAGATGCACGGGGACGGAGTCGGAGGAGAAGACATCCAATGCCAGCACATCGAACCCGCCGAGTTCACCCCGCTCCAGCTCGCGCTCCAGGGAGATGCGCGCGTCCCCCTCCACCACCTCAATCGTCGCGGGCGAATCGCTCAGGTAGCTGAAGAAGCCGCCCTCGCCTCGCGCCAGGGAGATGACCGCCGGGTTGATTTCATAGAAGCGCCCCACGTCCTCCTTCTCCAGCAGCGCCGCGCTCGTCCCCACGCCCAGCCCCAGCACGCCCATGCGCAGACCCGGAGGCAGGCCCACCGCCGCGCGCAGCCGACGCTGCTCCGCGATGGCCAGTCCCAGCCCTGCCTCCCGCGTGTAATACGTCGTGGGCCGCGAGCGGTACTCCGGCTTGACGTACTGCACCCCGTGGGTGATGGCGCCGTGGCGCTGACTGTAGAAGTGGGTCTCCGGGTCCTCCTCGCCCTGCTCCGTCACCCGCACCACGCCGAAGAAGTTCCGCTCGCTGAACAGCGCCTTGTCCAGCTCCCGGTTCACCGAGAGGAACAGGTTCACCGTCACCATGACGAGCATCGCGCCGCGCAGCACCCGCCGGCCGCGCTGACTCCACGTCTCGGCCGCCGGCCCGCGCACCATGCCCGCGAGCGCCACCGCGCAGCAGCCTCCCAGGGACAGCGGGTACTCCCAGTACGCACGGAAGAAGGTGGTGGCCACGCCGCTGACGAACAGCGCCCCCAGCACGCCCCCCGCGGACACCCACAGGTAGAAGGCGCTCAAGTGGCGCGGCGCCGGACGCAGCCGGTACAGCTCGCCGTGACACACCATGCAGCCGGCGAAGAGCGACAAGGCGTAGGCGAGGAGCTGGAGGGGGAGCGGAAAGTGGGCCCCCGCCGCGTGCGCGTGCGCCACCGCCGCTCCGGAGCCGATGAGCAGCACTCCGTAGATGGTGCGCGAGTAGAAGGACTCGCGCGAGAAGGCGATGATGAAGGTGAGCAGGTAGACGGCCAGCGGCAGCACCCAGAGGAAGGGGCCCGCGGCCACGTCCTGCGATAGCTGGTTCGTCGTCGCGAGCAGCAGCACCGACGCGCACGTGGCCAACCCGAGCCACGCCAGCGTGCGCGACACTCCGGGTCGGACCTCGGAGTCGGTGGGGGCGGGCGCGCCTCGCGCCTCTCGCCGCATCGCCTCGAAGGCCGCTTCACGGGCCGCATCCGCGTCCGTGCGGGCCGGTGACGCGGACTCGTGCGACGTCAGGGAAGAGGCCATGGCGGGCCCGCTCTCCGCGCGGGCCTCGGCCCTCCGCGAAGCGACCTCCCCCTCCTGGGCGGCGACACCGTGTGGGCCCGAGACACTGCCCGTCGCCAACGCGGGCCAGGCACCGATTGCGCCGGTCCCCAGCACCTCGGCCCTCGCCGACAGCTCGCCCGTGGCACGCACGCCCACAGGCGCGCTCACGACGTCGACTCCAGCTCCCTCCCGCGCCCCCTCAATTCCTGCCGAGCCCACGGCACCCACGCCCGCAGGCGCGCTCACGACATCGACTCCAGCTCCCTCACTCCCTGCCGAGCCCCCGGCGCCCGCCGTCGCTCGCTCGTGTCGCAGCACGTCCACCGCGCACACCGCGCACGCCACCGCGAACAGGACGAAGCCCACGCCCCAGCCCCACGCCTGCGTGCCACGCCCCACCCACGGCTCCACCAGGAAGGGGTAGCCCAGGAGTGCCAGCAGCGAGCCCACGTTGGACAGGGCATACAGCGCATACGGTGAGCGGCCGGGCCGCGCGCGGGAGAACCAGGACTGCAGCAGCGGCCCCGTCGTGCTCAGCACGAAGAACGGCAGGCCGATGGTGGCCGCCAGCATCGCCAGCAGCCGGGGCACCGCCAGGTCCGTGGCCGCCGGACGCCACTCCAGCCCTGGCGCCACCGGCGAGCCCACCCACAGGGCCCTCGCCCCCAGCACCACGACCGCCACCGCCAGCACGCCCAGGTGCACCTTCGCCTGCGTCCTCGGCCTCAGTCGCGACGCGAGCCCGTGCGAATACGCGTACCCGCCCAGCAGCGCCGCCTGGAAGAACAGCATGCATGCGGTCCAGACGCCGGGCGTGCCGCCATACCAGGGCAACGCATATCGCCCCGCGAGGGGCTGCACTCCAAACAACAAGAAGGCACTGGTGAAGATGGCGACGGCGTAACGGAGCATGCAGAACCTTGAGGCGGAATCAGACAGCGGGCGCGGGGGCCGCGGGGGGACGCCGGGAGCGCAGCGCACGCGCCCCCGCTGTGAAGAGAGACAAAGCCAACGCAAGCAACACCACCGCCACCACCCCATTCACGCGGGAGGCGGCGGAGCTGGCCGGCTGCAGCGCCTCGCGCACCAGGAGGACGAGGCTGGTGAGCGTCACGGCCCCCACGAACAGCATGGGCACCAGCGCATACACATACGGCCGGCTCGTGCTCTTGAGCCACACACAGACGCCCAGGAGCGACAGCGAGGCGAGCAACTGATTGGACGTGCCGAACAACGTCCAGAACGAGCGCCACGCCCCCGTGCCCGCCAGCAGCACGAAGGCCAGCGGCACCCCACACGTCACCGCCGTGGCCACCATCGCCGACACCCGCCCCTTCCGGCCCGTCAGCTCCTGGAGGATGTAGCGCCCCAACCGCGTGGACACGTCCAGCGTGTCGAACACGAAGGTGGAGAAGGCCATGGCGCCGAACGTCGTGGCGAAGACGAGGTGCTCCTTGCCCAGCACCGTGACGAGGAAGCGGCCCAGCCCCGCGCCATACACCGCGCCCGGCGCCTTGCCCACAAGCTCCCCCTTGGTGGCAATCATGACCGTCGCCAGCGCGATGACCGCCACGAAGCCCTCCAGCAGCATGGCGCCGTAGCCCACCGGCTTGCAGTGCGGCTCCTTGTCTATCTGCTTCGACGTGGTGCCAGAACACACCAGCCCGTGGAAGCCCGAGCACGCCCCGCAGGCGATGGTGACGAAGAGAAAGGGAAACAGCGCGCCTCCGGCCCCAGGCACATTGAAGCCCGCGAAGGCCGGCTGCTCAATCGACAGCTCCCCGCTCAGCCCGCCGTAGAAGATGCCCACCACGCCCACCGCCAGCGCCGCGTAGAGCACGAAGCCGCCCAGGTAGCCGCGCGGCTGCAGGAGCACCCACACCGGCGTGAGCGACGCGACGAAGCAGTACGCGAGGATGAGCGCCGCCCAGCCGCGCGCATCCATCACCAGCAGCGTGGAGAAGCGCGTGCCCAGGAACACCACGCCCAGCGTCGCCGGCACGAAGATGAGCGTCTGCAACCACAAGGGCGGCTTCAGGTAGCGGTCCACCAGCCCCATCACCATCGCCAGCCCCAGGTAGGCAATGGACGCGAAGGCCACCGCGCCGCCCAGGTTGAAACGGAAGGTGAGCCCCTCCAGCTCCGCGTCACCGCTGACGAACGTCGCGGCCGTCGCATCCGTGAAGGCGACGATGACGTAGACGAGCGCCACCCAGATGAAGGCCAGCATCGCCAGCCCCGCCGTCGGCCCCAGATGGCTGCGCACGACTTCCGCGATGGAGACGGCCCCGTGGCGCACGCTGGCCACCAGCGTGGCGAAGTCGTGCATGGCCCCGATGAACACCGAGCCCACCGCTATCCACAACAGCGCCGGCAGCCAGCCGAACTGCTGCGCCGCGAGGATGGGACCCGCGATGGGGCCCGCCGCGGCAATCGCGCTGAAGTGCTGGCCCAGCAGGTAGAAGGGCTTCGTCGGCACGAAGTCCACGCCGTCCTTCTTCGTGTGCGCGGGCGTCGCGGCCCCGCCGTCCAGCCGGAACTGCCGGGCGATGAAGCCGCCGTAGAAGCGATAGCCGAGGGCCAGCACCACCAGGAACACGCCGGCAATCAGGGGGAGGCTCATCCCTGAAGGCTTTCCCGCCCAGGACTTCCGGTCAACTCCATGACTTCTGGCTGCTCCAGGGCCAAGGCCGCGAACTCACTCGTCTTCCTGGCTGAGTTGTCTCAGCGCATCCTTCTTCACCCGCCTCACATTACTGAGGATTTCGGGGTCCGGGTCCGGCTCCCCCTTGGCGGCCTCCACCATCTGGCTCACGTGGTTCCGCCGCGTGCACAGCACGCCCATGTTCTCGCAAGGACGGATTCTCTCCAGCTTCTCGAACAGGGCGAGCGTCTCCTTCCACTCCTTCCTGAGCTCGGCCTGGGCCTTGCTCGTGGGAGCCGTGGCGGCTCGCGCACGTGAAGCGCGCCTGGAGGGAGCGGACTTCGCGGGGGTGCCCGACAACGGGGCCAGGAGCAAGTCCTCCGCCACGTGCTTGTCCTCGGCCTGCTTCGCGGGAGCCGGTACGTTCGCGGGAGCCGGTGCGGAGGGAGGCGGGCTGTCCTCGGCGCCCCCCTCACCCGCGACGGACGGCGCGGCGACCGGAGGCACTGCATCACCCCGCGCCACGGCGCGCTCAGAGGACGAAGGCTGGGGCCGCTCGATGGGCTTCGCGGCCGGAGGGCCCGCGTTGACCTGGGCGAGCCCCAGTTGCTGGGTCAGGAGCTTGAGCAAATCGGGCTTCAGGACGAGCGCGGCGCCTCCCGCCAGCAACGCGCCCAGACCGCCCAACATCACCACCCACTTCACGACCGACTTCCCCTGGGAGCGCCGGGGCATGGAGGTCCTGCGGGTGTCCTCTCCGGCGCGGCGCGCGGCGGCCTGCACGTTCGGCCGGACGGGCACCGCCGTGCGGCGCGTCTCGTCGTGCGAGGGCATGGACACGCGAACATCCGCGTCCTCCTCCTCGTCCTCGGCGGGCTCGGGTGCGGGCGCCGGGGCAGGCGCGGGACGGATGACGGAGGCGGACCCGGTGCGCCGGCCCTGCTGCACGGGTCGCATGCCGGGAGAGGACGCACGGACACGGCTCGAGCCCGTCTTCGGACGCGCGCTCCCCTGCCGCTCCTCGTGCTCCCGCGCGGCGCCCTCCGCGTCGCGAAGGAAGCTCTCGTCGAGCACCACGCGAGGCTGGGTGTCCTCATGGGCGACGGCCGCGGGCCGCATGTCCGCCACGCGCGGCCCCCGAGGGTCCGTGTCCGCGTCGCGAGGCCCGCGAGGCTGCGTGTCGTCGGAGCGCTCGGCTCGCGGAGGCCGGGACGCGCGCGGGTTGGTGTCCATCTCCTCCACCCGCACCGCCTGCTCGTCGTGGCCCATCTGCTCGGGCGTGAGCACCGGCAGCTCGGCCCCGTCCGACTCGAAGCCCGCCATGGCCCCCGCATCCGCGACGCCCCCGCCCGACTCGGCGCCACGGGACGAAGGCGCGCTGGCCGGGGCCGCGCCCGAGCGCGCGGGCGTCACGGGCAGGGAGATGGCCGGCATCATCATCACCCCCGAGCGCGTCGGAGCGCCCGGCGGCGGCGAGGAGAACGGGCCGCTCGCCGCGGAGACCGCGGGCATCACCATCGCCCCCGAGCGCGCGGGCGCCCCGGGAGGCAGCGTCCCCGAAGGAGCGCTCAGCGCCTGACGCTGCGGCATCGTCGCGGGCGGCACCGGCGCGGCGGGCGGCGGCTGGGGCACTGGAGGCGGAGGTCCACCAGGACGGGGACCCGAGGTGGGCGCCGGAGGCCGGGACGCCGTCGCACCGGGCCTGAGCAGTTCGCCACCGGCCCCGCGCAGCGGCTCCGCGCGAGGCTCGGTCGGCTCCACCGGCCAGGGAGACGGCTCGGAGTCAGCGGGGCCGACCACGGCGCCCATCGGCACCAGCTCCAGCTCCGTGGGCCGCATGTCCGGCCGCGAAGGCGGCGGCGCGGGCGGCGTCCAGGGGACGGGAGGAATCGCCTCCGGCGGCATCGTGGCCAGCGGCACCTCGCGCGTCTGCGAGGGCGGGCGAATCACCGAGGGGACCGCGGGCGGCGGCACGGCGGGAGGACGGCTGAAGACCTCCGGCTCTACCTCCACCGAGGGCGACGTGTCCGGATTCAGCCGGCTCGCCCGGGCTCGGGCCTCTTCCTCCAGGGCCTCCAGCGGGAAGGCGGGCCGCGTGGACTCGTCCATGGGGATGCCCGGACGCGTCTCGCCGTCATTCACTGGCCCCCCGGCCTCGCGGCTGCGCGGCGTGGGGTGGAAGGAGAGCGCCTCCACCGGGCCATCCAACCGGATGGTCTTCGCGGGCAGCATCGCCCCCGCCGGCAGCGTCGCGCGGGGCGCGGGGCCCCCGTCCTCCTGCTCCAGGGCACCGGCGCGAGCCTCCGGGACGCCTCCACCGCGCGGCACGTCCTTGAGGCTGGCCAACAGGCGCCGCTCGGACTGGAAGTCCGCGGTGAACAGCTCGCGCATGAAGCGACTGACGCTCTCCGGGCCCGCGTTCGCGTCAATCTCCATCAGACACGTCTGCAGCCGGCCGCGGAACTCCTCCGCCGTCTGGAAGCGCTGCGTGGGGTCCACCTCCAGCGCCTTGGCCACCAGCGCCGTCACCGAGCGCGGCGTGAGCGGCTCCACCTCGTCCAGCGGGGGGACCTTGGGGTTGGCGACGGCGGACATCAGCTCGCCGGGGTGGATGCCGTCGAAGGGGTTCTTGGCGGCGATGAGCTCGTAGAGCGTGAGGCCGACCGCGTACAAGTCGCTGCGGCGGTCCACCGGCTGGTGCCGCGCCTGCTCCGGGGACATGTAGAGGAACTTGCCCAGGATGATGCTGGGGTTCGTCTTCGCCGCCGACAGCCGGCTCTTGGCCAGCCCGAAGTCGACGACCTTCACCTCCCCTTCGTAGGAGATGAGGATGTTCTGCGGAGAGATGTCCCGGTGGACCAGCTTCAGGTCCTCGCCGTCGTCATCCTTCTTGCGGTGCGCATAGGCGAGCGCGTCCAGCACCCGGCCCACGACATAGAGGATGAAGGTGAGCGGCAGCGGCACCTGCCTGTCCCTCACGCGGGCGGCCACCTTGCGCAGGTCCTTGCCGTCCACGTACTCGAGGGCCATATAGGCCTCGCCCTCGTGCAGCCCCATGTCCAGCACCTGGGCGATGGAGCCATGGCTCAGCCGGACGAGCGTGCGCGCCTCGCCCACGAAGCGCTCGACGAAGTCGGTGTCCTCGGCGAGCTGGGGGAGGATCTTCTTGATGACGCACAGCTTCTCGAAGCCCTGCGCGCCCTCCAGGCGGGCGAGATAAATCTCTCCCATGCCGCCCGTCGCCAGATGGGACAGGAGGGTGTACCGGCCAAAGGGCTGGGGCCGGAACGGACGCAGCCGGGCGGAAGGGTTATGGGCGTTCATGGAGGCGGGGGTCCACCACTGGGACTCCATTGAACCCCGTCCAGGGCCACTGCATCAACCCGTCAACCTGCCGCGAGGGGTTTTCACCGCAGACCCGGGTTGGTGAGCGTGCCGACGTCCTCGTCGAGCACCTCGAAGACGGCCACCTTCTCCCGGGGCGCGCGCACCAGCCGCTCCCCCAGGGGCATCACGTCGAAGCGGGCCCCCACGGAGGCCAGCATCTTCCCCGTCATCAGCACCTGCCCGGGGTTGCCCGTGGCGGCCAGCCACCCGGCGACGGGCATGCCCTCGCCCACGGCCGTGTAGTCCGAGCGCACCTCGTTGCCGATCATCCCCACCAGCGCGCGCGTGGTGTGCAGGGCCAGCCGCAGCTCGCAGCGCTCGTCCTGGGGGCGGCGGCTCATGGCCCGCTCCCAGTCGGTGCGCAGGGACAGCGCGGCGCGCACGGCCCGCACGGAGTCCTCGCCCTTCATGTACGGCACGCCGAACAGCGCCCGCATGGAGTCGCCCAGGAAGCCCTCCACCGTGGCCTCGAAGCTGAACACGATGCCGGTGGCGCGCGCGTGGAAGTCGTTGAGCAGTTGGGTGGCCTTGGCCGCGCCAATGCGAGGCGCCAGGGCGCCAAAGCCCACCAGCTCCACGTGCAGCACGGTGAGGGTGCGCTCCTCCAGGCCCGGCAGCCTGCCCCCCTGGCGCGCGGCCTCGGAGGCGCGGCGCTCGGCGATGTCCGGCGGGTGGAAGCGCTCCAGCGTGCGGCGCGCGCGCTCCAGCGTGGCGCCGCCGTCCTTGGGGGAGAACTTCTGCACGCCCGTGGCCACCAGGTGGGCCACCGCCGAGCAGGCGTCCAGCATGGGCTCCAGCCCGTCCCCCTTGGTGGTGGTGTTGACGTAGAGGACGCCCGCGTACGGGGGCTCCGCGCCAATGGGGATGCACAGCACGCTGTCCACGGCGTAGAGGATGACGCTCTCGCGCGCGGCGAAGCGGCGGTCGTCGCGCACGTCGCCCACCGCGAGCGCGCGGCCCTGCTTCAGCGCCTCCTCGACGATGGCGTCCGACACGGGCACCTCGCCCTTGGCCAGCTTGCCCCGGTGGCGCACGGCCGCGGGCACCAGCGCGCCCGTGGGGTGCTTGAGCAGCACCACCGCCGTCGTCGCGTCCGTGCGCTCCAGCAGCCGGTCCATCGTCATGTCCAGGAAGGTGGACAGCGTGGTGGCGGTGGAGAGCGCTTCCGCGGTGCGGAACATCAGCACCAGCGTCTCCTGGCCCACGCGGGGACTGGCGGGAGCAATCGGCGTGGACGCGCTGCTGAAGTCCTCGAAGGGGATGGGCCCCACGTTGTCCAGGAGGCGCAGCACGTCCGCGTCCCGCACGCTCTTGGCGAGCAGCACGGAGGGCCCCACGTCCTGCCCATGGCCGAAGCGCACGACGCCGCCCGCGCCCAGGTCCACCATCTCCGTGGCCGCGTTCTCCACGGTGTTGGGCTGGCGGACCGCGAGCGTGTTCTCGCCCAGCGCCACGGTGTCCCCGGGGGACAACTGCCGCGAGCCCTGTAGCGGCGCGCCGTTGACACGACTGCCGTTACGGCTGCCCAGGTCCTCGATGCGGAGGATGTCCGCCTCGACGTACAGGCGCGCGTGACGGCGCGACACGAGGTCGCCACCCAGGACGATGTCGTTCTCGTCCGCGCGGCCGAGGCTCGTCACGCCCTCGGGCAAATCGTAGGACGTATCGAAGTAGCCGGGCCCGTTGATGATGATCTGCCACATCGAATGCCCGACATTACACGACTCTCCCGTCTCATGAGAGAAGGAGACACCGCTTCGATAGGGGGGACAGGAGTGACCCGGACCACGGGCGCGAGTGCCATGCGCCGCGTCAAGATTGACAGTGCGCGGGGCGACTCGCAAGTGCCCGGCGGGGCAGGACTTCAGCGAGGCCTGTGGATGAAGACGGAGTCCGCGTAGCGCACCGCGGTGAAGGTCGTCAGCGCTCGTTGTGCGGGCCCCTGGAGCACCGCGCCATCCAGGGCGAAGCGGGAGCCATGGCAGGGACACTCCATGACGCCCTCGGACGGGAGCCAGTCCACCGCGCAGTCACCGTGAGTGCAGATGCGCCACAACGCCACGAAGCAGCCGGGCCGCGTGTGCACGAGCACCACGTCCAGGAGGGCCTGGGGCACGCGCACTTCGGCATGGCCGCCGGGAGTCTGGAGCGAGGGGTGGTCCGCGAGCCGCACCTCCACCCAGCCCTCCTCGGCGGTGCCCGGCAGCGGCGCCCCGGGACAGGCGGCGCCGTCGGGCGGGAGGTCCAGGACGACGGCCTCCCGCCACTCTCCGCCGCACCCCACTCCCAGCGCGGCCAGGGCACAGCCCCCCTGGGCCAGCGTGAGGAGCGCGGCACGGCGGTCCAGCTTCGTCATGGGGCGGCCGTGAGCGACACGCCGTTCACCACGGCGACGCCGTCCAAATCGAAGCCAGCGGATGTGCCGGCGGAGCCGTTGGTGCCGGAGTCCTGGATGCGCACGTAGCGCGCCCGGCTCAGGCCCACCGTGGCAAGGTCGAAGCCGTCCCCGCCCGCAACGGTGGGGTCCGTAGCGCTGATGCCAGCGGCGGGGTTGGCCGTCACGGGACGCACGCCCGCGCAGCCCGGGTAGTTGTTCGCCGCGTCCGAGGGGGCGCAGGGGAACTCGAACCACTGCACGCCGTCGTCGCTCACGGAGACCTTCGCCCGCTCGGTGAAGGCGCGAGCGCCTCCCGCGATGAGGAAGGCGTTCTCGAAGACGAGCAGGTCCACGCCCGGCCCATCCATCACCGCGAGGTCCGTGAAGCGCAGGGTGATGGAGCCCGACTTGCCCAGCGAGAGGACGTCGAGCGAGCCGCTGTCCAACCCAGAGCCTACCGGCGGCCCCAGGACGATGGACGGGAAGCGGTCCTGCCCGAAGCCCGCGCCGGGGCCCGGAAGGAACTCCACGACTTCGTCCGCGTACGGGTCCGCGGGCACGGTGACGCTCGCGTCCTCGGGCTGACCCGAGTCGCCCGGCCCCGCGTCCCCGGAGGGCGAGTCCTCGCCTCCGCAGGCCGTGAGGCTCAGGAGCACGGCGAGCGCCGGGCCTCTCTTGAGCCAGGACGCGCGGCGACTCACGGGACCACCTGGAGGCGGACCAGTCGCTGGCCGTTCTTGTCGGCGACGCCCACCAACACGTCGGAGCCGAGCGGCTCCAGCATGGTGACGGTGGTGCACGAGTCCACGTAGTCGAGCACGGAGGCGCGCGCGCCCACGGTGACGGTGTCGCCACCGGAGCTGGTGGACAGCGCGAAGCGCGACACGTCGGTGCTCACGAAGCTGAAGTTCTCGTCATATCCGCCGCGGTTGACCACCACACCCGCGCCGAAGGAGGACGCGCTGTCGAAGTCGCTGCCCACCTCGATGGGTGTCTGGTTGCCCAGCTCCAGCGGCGTCCCGCTGGTGATGGCCTGGGAGACGACGGACGGGGCCACGCCGTAGATGACGTTGACGAAGTCGCCGTTGAAGTAGCCCAGCGCGGCGACGCCGTTGTCGGCCACGGCCGTGAAGCCACTGCCAACCGTGCCTTCCGGGAAGTTGGCCACGCGCACCGTGCCCAGCGGGTTCTCGGACGTCACCAGGCCGTAGATGCCAAGGCCCGTGGGCAGGGTGCCCAGGCCGCCACCGTTGATGAGCACCGCGCTCGTGTCCCCGCTCGAGAAGGCCGCCGCGGAGTAGTTCTTCGGCGCGGAGAGGAAGGACGACGAGGCCGGCGTGGCGATGTCGTAGGCGGAGATGGAGCCCGGAGACCCGGAGGCGCCCGTGGTGTAGCCGGTGATGACGCGCTGCCCGTCGTTGATGAGGTAGCCGCCCGCGTAGACGGTGACGCTGCCAGCGCGGTCCTCCGGGGTGACGACGTCATAGAGTTTGGTGGTGGAGAGCTGGAGGTCGGGCCACGTGCCCATCGAGTACAGCGCGGCGTCCTTGCCGCCTCCCTGCACCGCGTAGAACGCGTACGTCGGACCCGGCGACGAACCCAGCGCGGCGATGCCATCCGGCAGTGGCGCCGTCTCGGTGGCGACGAAGCCCGGCTGGAGCGCGAGCGTGCCCAGCTTCGCGTCGTGCGGCGTCGTCTCACAGGTGACGGGGCCGGCGTCCGGCGTGCCCGCGTCCGGCGTGGGGTCCACCGGGCCCGAATCCGGCGTGCCCGAGTCCACGGAGCCCGCGTCCGGAGTGGGGTCCACCGGGCCTGAATCCGGCGTGCCCGAGTCCACGGGGCCCGCGTCCGGCGTGCCCGAGTCCACGGGGCCTGCGTCCGGCGTACCCGCGTCAGGCGTCGGCGTCTGGCCAATCGGCTCCGTCTCGCACTTCTCGTCCACGCAGACCCACTGCTGGCCCGCGGGAGGCTGGCCATTGTCAGCGCGGCAGTCGAACTGGTCCACGCACTCGGGATTGCAGCCAGTGCCGAGCAGCGCCACCGCGAAGGTGCTCACTGCCAGCGAAACAGACCTGGTCCAGGGGGATACTTGCTTCCAATCAGCGGTCTTCATCAGCGTCCTCGGTCCCTCTCCGCCCCCACGGGCGGGTGGGCTTCCAGGAGGACGCGGTCGAAGGCGGTCCCGGGCACACCCACGCGCACGGGAAAAAGGCTGACGCCTCCGCCGCCTCCCCTCGGAGGCCTCGGTGATGTCCGTGCCCGAAGGGCACGGGTCCTTGGCAGGTTTTCGGACTCGCAGGCGCGGATGCCCCAGGGGCACCCACCTAATGGCCGTCGCTTCCCAGTCCCAGGGAGGGACCAGTGCTTCGTGACGGCGGTCGTTCCTGCACACCGCTGCGGGGCAGTCCCGGATTCACACCGGGTTCCCTAGAGCCAACGTGTCTCCACGCCAGCACCGAGGACGCCGGCGGGGATATGGCGGGTGACGGGCATTGTCAATGGAGCGCGGTGACGTCGATGGCGTTGGACACGGGGCGACGTGGGTCCAACGGACACGCCTCCAGCGCGGGGCCCTTCGCCTCGGGCGTGGAGTAGCCACGGCGCTCGGTGAGTCGGCCATCTCCCACCTCCACCACGAAGACGCGGCCCGCGTTGGTGTCCGCCAGATACACCGCGCCCTTCGCCACCGCGAAGCGACTGGCCACGGAGAGCACACACCCGGGCGCACCAGGCTGGCAGCCGGGGTTGAGCGCGTAGGAGGCCACGACGGCGTCGTCCTTCACCAGCACCAGCCCGGTGGAGCGCACGGACGTCGCGATGTAGCCGTTCTCCGGGTCATAGATAGCCTCGCCAATACAGGCGACCACGAGCTGGTCTCCCACTGCCTCCACATAGCCAGCGTTGAGGCAGCGCTCCGCGCCCAGGTCGATGGCGCTCACGGCGCCTGTGGCCGGGTCGATGCGCGCGAGCATGCCCGGCCCGTTGGGACGGTAGTCATTGGCGGGATTGAGGTTGGTGAGCGCGACGTAGACAGCGGAGCGCGTCGCCGTCACCGAGTACGGCAGCGGCATCACCGGGCCTCCACCGAAGGGTTTCAAGTCCAGTCCCGTGAGCGACAGGGTGTCCACCTTGCGCGGCTGCTCGGGGTTGGAGACGTCCACGCGCGCCACGGCGTTGCCGTGCTGGAAGCCGGAGCTCGCGGTGCCGAACAGCGGGATGTAGAGCGTGGTGCCGAAGCGCGCGAGCGCCTGGGGACTGGTGTTCGCCCCCAGGTTCACCTGGCCCACCGTGCGCAGGCCCAGGCCGTTGCCTTGCGCGGCGCCTTCGCGCTTGAGCACCTGGAGCGTGTTGTTCACCGAGTCGATGACGTACACGTAGGGCGGGTCCACGAGGATGTCATTGGGCGAGCCGGACACCACGCCCAGCGAGTCCTCTTCGACGAGAGTCCCCAAATTGCCGCCCGCCGCCTGGAGCAGCTTGCCGTTCGTCATGTCCGCCGCGAGCACGTGGCCATCCCACGACGCGAGCGCCTGCACGCCCGCGCCGAACTCGCGCCGGGGCCCGAGCTGGTCCGTCCCCGCCTGGATG
>Ga0126314_10000048_pt1 | contig 70537 bp, 61 predicted proteins | sample Plot105B_FD_92535 | JGI IMG/M metagenome (GOLD analysis project Ga0126314, IMG submission 92535) | Serpentine soil microbial communities from UC McLaughlin Reserve, CA, USA - Plot105B | ecosystem: Environmental > Terrestrial > Soil > Grasslands | place: USA: UC McLaughlin Reserve, Lake County... | reverse complement strand
TGGCGCGAGGCCACGGCAGCACCGTCGTCGGGTCCGCGTCGCTCAAGGACGTGAAGCAGTACAGGTCGACGTCGAGCAACACCCGCTCCGCGCGCTCCAGCACCTCTCGCACCGCGTCACCGGGCGCGGGGTGGTTCCACGCCTCGGAGGCCCGGTCCACGGTGGGCACCGCCACCAATCGGTGCGGGCGGCCCCGCGTGTCCACATAGGTGTCGCCCGAGAAGGAGCCCCGGGGCCGCGTCCTGGCCACCAGCAGGGCGTCTCCCACCAGGCCCGCCTCCATCGCCGCGAGGATGTGGTCGTAGTTGCGCACGTCCAGCGACCAGCGGGCGTGCTCGTCCAGCGCGCGCAGTCCGGCCGAGCGGTCCGGCACCTTCCCGGGCTCTCGCGGCACCACCACGTCCAGGTGCCTGTCGAGCGTCACCAGGAGGGCAGGGGGGCCCGACTCCCCGAGCGCGCACGCCCACGAGGAGAGGGCCAGCCGATGGGGGTCGAAGACATAGGCGTCCGTGGGGCCTCGCCCGCCTCCCAGCCCCAGCCGGATGATGCCCGCCAGCCTCAGGTGCCGCAGGGCGTCGTCTTCAGTCTCCATCCCTCGGGAATCCTCACATCCGTTGTGGGTTTGCTCAGCTTGCGCGGCGGCCGAGTGTAGGCTTCCCCGCACCTTTCCGTGAAAGGAGCCCCGCCACCGGCGGGATTTCGACGACCCATGCGCCAGGTACTCACCGCCGCGCTCCTCTTCGTGAGCACGTCAGCACTCGCCCAGGAGATGAAGCCCCTACCCATGTCCCAGACGGAGCGAAAGCAAGACACCTTCCTGCGACAGCTCACGGAGACTCGCAACTTCTCGAGTGGCCGCCCGGTGGGCGTCCGCGTCACCCCGGACGAGAAGCAGGTCCTCTTCCTTCGCACCCAGGCCACCTCCAACGTGCAGACGCTCTACGCGTTCGACGTGGAGTCTGGCCAGACGAAAGAGGTCCTCACCCCCGAGGCGATTCTCAAGGGCTCCGACGAGACGCTCACCCCCGAGGAGAAGGCCCGCCGCGAGCGCATGCGCGTCAGCGCCCGTGGCTTCACCTCGTATCAAATCTCCGATGACGGCACGCGACTGCTCGTCCCCCTGTCCGGTCGCCTCTACGTCGTGGAGCGCGCCAGCGGCAAGGTGACGGAGCTGAAGACGGGCCCCGGCGTGTTGGACCCGCGCTTCTCCCTGGACGGCAAGCAGGTGGCCTACGTCCGGGACAATGACGTCTACCGAATCGACATCGCCGCCAACAAGGAACAGCGAGTCACCAAGGGCGGCTCCGACGTGAAGTCGCACGGCGTGGCCGAGTTCGTCGCCCAGGAGGAGATGAGCCGCTTCTCCGGTTACTGGTGGAGCCCGGACGCGAAGTCGGTGGCCTACACCGAGTCCGACACCACCGAGGTGGAGAAGCTCACCATCGTCGACGTGATGCACCCCGAGCGGGGCGGCGAAATCTTCGCGTACCCGCGCCCCGGCAAGCCCAACGCCAAGGTGCGCCTGGGCGTCACCCCCATCACCGGCGGCAAGACGACGTGGGTCCAGTGGGATTCGGCGAAGTACCCGTACCTGGCCACCGTGACGTGGCCCAAGGGCGCCCCGCTCACCATCCTGGTGCAGAACCGGGTGCAGACCGAGCAGCAGCTGCTCGCGGTGGACCCCGCCACGGGCAAGACGCGCGAGCTGCTGGTGGAGAAGGATTCCGCCTGGCTCAACCTGGAGCAGGACTTCCCGCTGTGGCTGGAGGATGGCAGCGGCTTCCTCTGGTACACCGAGCGCAACGGCGGCCCCGAAATCGAGCAGCGCAAGGCGGACGGCTCGCTGGAGCGCAGCGTGGTGAAGCCGGACGCGGGCTTCCGCAACCTGTCCCGCTTCGTCCAGAAGGACCGCACCCTCTACTTCAACGGCGGCCCCAACCCCACGCAGAGCGCCCTGTGGCGCGTGAAGGCGGGCGGCGCCCCGGAGCGCGTGACGGGCAACAAGGACGGCGTCGAAGGCGGCTTCGCCTCACGCGACGGCAACGTGCTCGTCGTCAACGGCTCCAGCCTGAAGACCATGAACCGCACCCAGGTGCTGCGCGCGGATGGGACGAAGGTGGGCGAGCTGCCCGAAGTCGCGCAGGAGCCGCCCTTCATCCCCAACACCGAGGTGCGGCAGGTGGGCCCCAAGCGCTTCTGGGCCTCCATCACCCGCCCGCGTGACTTCAAGCCGGGCAAGAAGCTGCCCGTCATCGTCGAGGTGTACGGCGGCCCCACCACCACCGTCGTCCACCACAGCATGGCGGCGCACCTGATGCCGCAGTGGATGGCGGACCACGGCTTCATCGTCGTGAAGTTCGACGGGCGCGGCACCCCCCTGCGCGGCGCCGCCTGGGAGCGCGAGGTGAAGTACGACTTCGCCACCCTCACCATTGAAGACCAGGCCGCCGCCATCCAGGAGCTGGCCAAGGAGCTGCCGGAAATCGACATCAACCGCGTGGGCATCGAAGGCTGGAGCTTCGGCGGCTACATGGCCGCGCTCGCCGCCCTCAAGCGCCCGGACGTCTTCAAGGCCGCGGTGGCCGGCGCCCCGGTGGTGGACTGGCTCGACTACGACACGCACTACACCGAGCGCTACCTGGGCCTGCCCCAGGAGCACCCGGAGGCGTACGAGAAGAGCTCGCTGCTCACCTACGCGAAGACGGACAAGCCCATTGGCAAGCTGCTGCTCATCCACGGCACCGCGGATGACAACGTGTACTTCTTCCACACGCTCAAGCTCAGCGATGCGCTCTTCCGCGCCGGCAAGCCCCACGAACTGCTGCCGCTCAGCGGCCTGACGCACATGGTGCCAGACCCGCTGGTGAAGGAGCGCCAGTGGGAGCGCGTCATGGACCACTTCAAGAAGAACCTGTGATGTGATTGCGGGCTCCGGGCCTTCGTGCCCGGGGCCTGTGTCGTAGCCCGCAAAAGCAAGAGGCCCGGTTCCCTCAACTCCAGGGGCGGGCCTCCGTTCATCGGCCCCTCGCGCGGAAGGGCCAGGACCTGCGACGACGTTTCAGCCCGCGCGAACGTTCTGCGCCTGCAGGCCCTTGGGGCCACGGGTGACTTCGAACTCCACCTTCTGACCCTCGGCGAGGGTGCGGAAGCCATCCATGTTGATGGCGGTGTGGTGGCAGAACACGTCCTCACCCCCACCGTCCTGGGTGATGAAGCCGAAGCCCTTCGCGTCGTTGAACCACTTCACGGTACCGGTTGCCATTGCACTTCCTTCAGTCTCGCGGGGCGACGTGATGAGAGCCGCCCGTTCTTCCCGCCCCCCGACGACCGGGAGACAATGTCCAGTTGTAGTGAAACGCCTGCCTGGAAGTCCAGCCAGCGGCCTGGAATGCCCGAGTTGCACTGAGCTCGGGCCTCCCTGGTAAGTCGCGGCGCGGCGCGTCAACCACAACTCAGACGTCGAGGAGAAGGCGCTCCGGGTCCTCGATGCACTCCTTCACGCGCACGAGGAACTGGACGGCCTCGCGGCCATCGATGAGCCGGTGGTCGTAGGTGAGTGCGACATACATGATGGGGCGGATGACAATCTGCCCGTCGCGGACGACGGCGCGGTCCACGATGTTGTGCATGCCCAGGATGCCCGTCTGCGGCGGGTTGATGATGGGCGTGGACAGCATGGAACCGAAGATGCCGCCGTTGGTGATGGTGAAGGTGCCGCCCTGGAGGTCCGCCAGGCCCAGCTTGTCATTGCGAGCCCGGGTGCCCAGGTCCGCGACGCCCTTCTCCAGCTCCGCCAGGGACAGCTTGTCCGCGTTGCGCAGCACGGGGACGACGAGGCCGCGGCTGCCGCTCACCGCCACGCCGATGTCGTAGTAGTGCTTGAAGATGACGTCTTCGCCGTCAATCTCCGCGTTGACCTGCGGGAAGGCCTTGAGGGCCTCAATCGACGCGCGGACGAAGAAGCTCATGAAGCCCAGCTTCACGCCGTGCTTCGCCTGGAACTTCTCGTTGTACTTCTTGCGCAGCGCCATCACCTCGCCCATGTCCACCTCGTTGAAGGTGGTGAGCAGGGCGGCGTTGGACTGGGCCTGGATGAGGCGCTCCGCCACGCGCTTGCGCAGGGGCGTCATGCGGACGCGCTCCTCGCGGGCGGCGTTGGGGCGGGGGCCCGAGGGCTGGGCGGGGGCGGCGGGCTGGGAAGGCGCGGCCGGGCGGTTGAGCTGACCGAGCACGTCCTCCTTGGTGATGCGGCCCGCGGTGCCGCTGCCCTTGAGCTGGGTGACGTCCAGCTTGTTCTCCTCCGCCATCTTCCGGGCGGTGGGCGTCATCCGCGCGTCGGCGCCCGCATCGGCGGGAGCGGCGGCGGCGGGGGCCGGGGCGGGCGTGGCGGGAGCGGGGGCAGCCGCGGGCTTCGCGGCGGGAGCTCCGGCACCGGCCTCGTTGATGAGGCCGAGCACGTCACCCACGCGCACCTTGTCACCCTCCTTGAAGGCGACGCTGGCCAGGGAGCCGGCCGAGGGCGAGGGCACGTCGATGGTGACCTTGTCGGTCTCCAGGACGACGAGCGGCTCGTCCGCGGACACCGCATCACCCTGCTTCTTGTTCCACTTGCCGACGACCGCTTCGGTGATGGACTCGCCCAGCGGCGGCACTTTCAGTTCAACGGCCATTCTTGGTCCCTCGGAAGATGGCTTCCTCGATGATGAGCTGCTGCTCGATTTCGTGAGTCTTGGGGAAGCCGGTGGCGGGGCTGGCGGCCTCCGCGCGGCCGATGTAGCCCAACTTCACCTGCTGCTGCGAGCGCGACGATGCCAGGTCGTGCAGTCGCGGGAACATGTAGTGCCACGCGCCGGCGTTCCGGGGCTCCTCCTGCACCCAGTACACCTCCGCGAGCTTCGGCAGCTTGCCCACCAGGTTGGCCAGCTCGTCGAAGGGGAACGGGTAGAGCTGCTCCAGCCGGACGATGGCGATGCTGTCGTCCTTGCGCTCGTCCCGCGCCTTCACCAGGTCGTAATAGACCTTGCCGCTGCACAAGAGCAGCCGCGTCACGCCCTCGGGGGCGACCTTGTCCAGGATGACCTCCTGGAACCCACCCGTGGCCAGCTCGTCCAGCTTGCTGGTGGCCTCCGGACGGCGCAGCAGGCTCTTGGGCGACATGATGACCAGGGGCTTGCGCACGGGGCGCAGCACCTGACGGCGCAGGAGGTGGAAGATCTGCGCGGGCGTGGTGGGGTAGCAGACCTGGATGTTGTCCTCGGCGGACAGGTCGAGGAAGCGCTCCAGACGCGCGCTGGAGTGCTCGGGGCCCTGACCCTCGTAGCTGTGCGGGAGCAGCAGGGTGATGCCGCTGAGCCGGCGCCACTTGCTCTCCGCCGCCGCGATGAACTGGTCGATGATGATTTGAGCGCCGTTGGCGAAGTCACCGAACTGGGCCTCCCAGATGGTGAGGCCGTCCGGGACGTCCAGGCTGTAGCCGTACTCGAAGCCCAGCACGCCCATCTCCGACAGGGCGCTGTTGACGACCTGGAAGCTGGCGCGGCCCGTGGAGAACTGCTTGAGCGGCGTGTACTCGTCGCCCGTCTGCACGTCGTGCAGCACCGCGTGGCGGTGGCTGAACGTGCCGCGCTCGCAGTCCTGGCCGGACAGGCGCACCGGGTGGCCGTCCGCGAGCAGGGTGGCGTAGGCGAGCGTCTCGCCCTCGCTCCACTGCAGCTCCTCGCTGTCCAGCATGCCCAGGCGCTTCTTGATGACGGTGCGCTCCACGTCGCGGTGGACGTGGAAGCCCTCCGGCACCGTGCACAGCCGCTGGAGCGCGTCGCGCAGCTTCGCCTTGTCCACGCTGGTGGCGACCTGGGGCACGTTCTTCACCGAGCCGCCCTGGTAGGGCTTCCACAGACCCTCCAGCGCGCTGGGCTCCTTGAACTGGCTCTCCTGGCGCGCGCGGACGAGCGCCGCGTCGAACTCCTGGAGGCAGCGCTGCTTGATGGCCTCCGAGTCCTCCGCCGAAATCCGCCCCTGCTCCGCCAGCGCCTTCGCGTAGAGCGTGCGCACCGTCGGGTGCTTGCGGATGAGGTCGTACATCGCCGGCTGGGTGAAGGACGGGTCGTCACCCTCGTTGTGGCCGTAGCGGCGGTAGCAGATGAGGTCGATGACCACGTCGCTATGGAACGTCTGCCGGTACTCCGCCGCCAGCCGCGCCACGTGGACGCACGCCTCCGGGTCATCTCCATTCACGTGGAAGATGGGGATGTCCAGCATCTGGGCAATCGCCGTCGCGTAGATGGAGGAGCGGGAGTCATGCGGGTCGGTGGTGAAGCCGACCTGGTTGTTGATGACGACGTGGATGGTGCCGCCGGTGGCGTAGCCCTTGAGGCCGGACAGGTTGAGCGTCTCCGCGACGACGCCCTGGCCCATGAAGGCCGCGTCGCCGTGGATGAGCAGGGGCATCACGCCCACGCGCTCGGTGTCCCCGCCGCGCTCCTGCTTGGCGCGCACGCGGCCCTCCACCACCGGATTGACGGCCTCCAGATGGCTGGGATTGAAGGCCAGCGACAGGTGCACATTCTTGCCCTGGCGCGTGGTGTGGTCCGACGAGAAGCCCATGTGGTACTTCACGTCGCCGCGGCCCAGGTACGCCTTGGGGTCCTTGGGGCCGTCGAACTCGCTGAAAATCTGGCTGGGCTGCTTGCCCAGGATGTTCGTCAGCACGTTGAGGCGGCCGCGGTGGGCCATGCCGATGACGATTTCCTTCAGGCCCATGCCGGCGCCGACCTCGGCGATGGCGTCCAGCATCGGGATGAGCGCCTCGCCGCCGTCCAGGCTGAAGCGCTTGGCGCCCACGTACTTGGTGTGGAGGAAGTTCTCGAAGCCCTCCGCGTAGGAGAGCTTGGTGAGCAGGTGGCGCTGGTCCTCCACGGAGAAGTCCGTGCGGTTCTCGCTGTGCTCCATCCGCTGCATCAGCCAGCGGCGGCGCTGGCTGTCGAGGATCTGCATCACCTCCACGCCGATGCTGCCGGTGTACGTCTTGTGCAGGCGCGACAGGAGGTCGCCGAGCTTCACGCGCTGCTGCGGATAGGTGTTGCTGCTCTCCACCTCCTGCTCACGCTCGCGCGCGGAGAAGTGGCTGTCGTCCACCATGCCCACGTCCGCCACGTGCTCCAGCGCGGGGCGCGGGCGACCCAGCGGATCCAAACTCGCGCGCAGGTGGCCGCGCAGGCGGAAGGCGAACAGTGCCTGGTCCACCTTCGACTGCAGCTCCAGCGCCTGGGCCTGCGCGGTGCTCGCGGGCGGGACGGCGGCGGCGGCCGGCGCGGGCGTCTGGGCGGCGGCAGCGGCCTTGCCATTGGCCTTGCCCGCGGGTGCGGCGGGCGTGGGGGCCTCCAGCAGCTTCGTGTTGAAGATGGGACGGCCGGCGCCATCGTTTCGCTCGAAGACCTCGCGCCAGCTTGCATCCACGCTGGTGGGGTCCTCGAGATAGCGGGCGTAGAGCCCCTCGATGAAGTCGATGTTGGCGCCGGAAAGGAACGTGTCCTGGAAGTTCGCCATGGCGGTGTCGTCTTTTACTGGAAGGCCGCCCCGTTGGGGGTTTTTCGCGGCATCTTTGTTGAGCCTCGGTGGCACCCCAGGGGTCCTGGCGCGGCCAGGGGAGCAGGAGGATTGATGCCCCTGTTGAGCGCAGCTTCAGCCCTGGAATTCTCAAGGTCCGGAATCCCGCTTCCTCCCGTTCCGGGCGAAAGGAGTGCTAGACAGCGCGCTCCGCACCCCTTCCTCTCCCCACGAGGCCGCCGAACATGCTGCTCCAGGGCAAGAAGCTGCTCATCACCGGGGTCCTGACTCCCCAGTCCCTCGCCTTCGGCATCGCCGAACACGCGCTCGCCCAGGGCGCGGAAATCATCCTCACCGGCTTTGGCCGGGCCAAATCGCTCACCGAGCGGAGCGCCAAGCGCCTCAAGCCGGGGACCGAGGTGCTGGAGCTGGACGTGACGAACCCCGCCCACTTCACGGCGCTCACGGAGTCGCTCAAGCAGCGCTGGGGCCGGGTGGACGGAGTGCTGCACAGCATCGGCTATGCCCCGGACGACGCCCTGGGTGGCAACTTCCTCAACACGCCCTGGGAGAGCGTCCAGACGGCGTTCCGCATCTCCGCGTTCTCCCTCAAGGAGCTCGCAGTGGCGTGCATGCCGCTGATGCCCCCGGGCGGCTCCATTGTCGCGCTGGACTTCGACAACCAGAACGTGGCGTGGCCCATCTATGACTGGATGGGGGTGTGCAAGGCCGCGCTGGAGTCCACCGCGCGCTACCTGGCTCGGGATTTGGGCCCCAAGGGCATCCGGGTGAACATCCTGGCCGCGGGTCCACTGGCCACCATGGCCGCCAAGGGCATTCCGGGCTTCAAGGCGCTGGAGCAGGGCTGGGGCAAGCAGGCCCCCCTGGGCTGGAACTCCAAGGACAGCCACGACATGGTGTCCAAGACCGCCTGTGCCCTGCTGTCCGACTGGTTGCCCTCCACCACGGGCGAAATGATCCACGTGGACGGTGGCTATCACGCCATTGGCGCACCGCCCGTGGACCTCAAGGCGGACGAGGGGGCGGAGCCCGCCGCCTCGAAGCCGCCGAGCGAGTAGGCCGGAGGAGGCAAACCCCGAGGTCATCCGACACCTGCCCGCCTGCTGTCACGGCGGGCACTCCCCCCCGCTATCTACCGTGTGAGCCGTCACGGTAGAGTCTCCAACGTTTCGTGAGGGTGTCCCGCCGCGTGGGCGAGCCTTTGCGCAGGAGCCGTGGCACCGTGAGCACCAACAGCACCAAGGTCTTGCTGGTGGACGACAGCCCGACCGTTCGGAACATCGTCAAAATCTACCTCATGAACCTCCGAGTGGAGGCGCTGGAGGCGGACGATGCCACTCGGGCATTGAAGATCCTCAATCTCGTCCCCGTGAATCTGGTCATCGCGGACATCAACATGCCGGGGATGGATGGCATCACCTTCGTCAAGGAGGTGCGGGCCAGCCGCAACAAGCAACTGCGCGACGTGCCCATCCTCCTGCTGACGGCGGAGAAGAGCGTGGACCTGCGCCAGCGCGGCACGGAGGCGGGCGCCAACGCCTTCATCCAGAAGCCGGTGTCCCATCACGAGCTGACGGAGACCGTCCGTCAGTTCCTGTCCAAGGCCTGATGCCGTGAGCCTGCCGTCCCTGCTGCTCGTCGACGACAGCGACGCCATCCTGGCGCTCGAGCGCGCCATCCTCTCCGGGCACTACACCATCCACACGGCGAGCAATGGCCGCGAGGCGCTGGAGAAGGTCACCCGCCTGCGGCCCGCCGCGGTGTTGTTGGATTTGTCCATGCCGGAGATGGACGGCGACGAGGTCCTCCAGCGGATGAAGTCCGACTCCGCCACGGTGGACATCCCGGTCATCATCATCTCCTCGGAGAAGTCCCGCGCGGAGGCCTGCATCGGACTGGGGGCGGAGACGTTCCTGGCCAAGCCCTTCCGCGCGGACGAGCTGCTGCACGCGGTGGGTGAGGCGCTGGCGAACTCGCGGCGGCGCGCGCGCACCGGCTCGCTCCTGGTGTTGCGGGTGACGGTGGGCACGCTGGAGTTCGCGGTGCCGCTGGACTCGGTGCGGGAGGTGCTGCTGCACCCGGCGACGCGGCCCTTGCCCACGGCGCCCTCGTACCTGCGCGAATACGTGGAGGTGCGGGGCGAGGCGCTGTGCGTGCTGGACGTGGCGCGGCGGCTGAGCGTGGAGCACTCGCTGCCTCGCGTGGAGCGGATGCTGGTGGTCATCCAGGTGGACGGGGTGGCGCTGGCGCTCGCGGTGGACACGGTGAAGGACCCGGAGGAGTACGCGGCGGCGGACATCGACCGGCGCGAGCGCGTGGGTGGCACGGACCACGGCCCGCTGCGCGAGGGCCTCATCGGCATGCTGCGCTCGGGCGGCCACCTGCTGCCCATCCTGGACCCCCGGGTGTTCGTCGCGCGCGGATTGCTGCGTGAGCTGCCCCGGATGGTCGAGGCCGCGGAGGCTGGACGGAGCGCATGAGCGCAGAGCTCGACCCGCGTCTGCTGACCCGCGCGCGGGAGGTGGTGTCATCCATCACCGGCTTCCGCGACGACGCCATCGCCCCCGAGGCGATGGAGCGCGTCGTGCGTGGAGAGCTCGCGCGGGGCCGCTCCTCGGCGGACCTGTTGGGGGAGCTGCTGTTTCCCCAGTCGCCTTTGTCCGGCACGCTGGTGCGCGCGGCGCTGGTGGGGGAGACGTACTTCTTCCGCCAGCCCGAGCACTTCCGCTACCTGTCTCAAGTGGGAGTGCCCGCGGCCCTGCGCCGGGGCGTGCTGTCGCTGCGGGGCTGGAGCGCGGGCTGCGCCACGGGTGAAGAGGCGTACTCGCTGGCCGCGGCGCTGCATGCCTCGGTGCCCCATGGCTTCCCGGTGGAGGTGGTGGGAACGGACCTGCACGAGGCCAGCCTGGAGACGGCGCGGCGCGCCACCTACGGCACCTGGTCCCGGCGCGAGTCGGCGCCCCGCCTCTTCCCGCTCTACATGGACGGCGTGGACCGTCAGGTCGTCATCCTGCCCGTCATCCGGCGCATCACCTCCTTCGCGCAGTCCAACCTCCTGGCGCCGCTGCCGGACAGGCTGGGCCGCTTCGACTTCATCTTCTGCCGCAACGTGCTCACGTACTTCTCCGTGGCCGCGCGGGAAGCGGCCATCGCCCTGCTGGCCCGGGCGCTCAATCCCGGCGGGCTGCTCTTCCTGGGCGCGGTGGAGGCGGACCGGGTTCCCGCGGGCATGGTTCGCGAGGGCACGCCGGAGCTGCAGACGTTCCGGCTCCTGGGGCCGGGAGAAGGCACCACGCCCACGCCGGTGCCGCGCTTCGTGGAGCGCGAGGCGCCGCCCAAGCCGCTCATCCGCCGCCCCATGGTGACGCCGGTGCCGGTGCGCGTGGAGGTGACGCCGCCGCCCCCGCCGGCGCGGCTGCACCTGACGGCGCTGGAGCGAATCGAGGAGGGTGACGTGGACGGTGCGTCGGCGGTGCTGGAGTCGCTGGTGCGACAGGCACCGGACTATCTGCCGGGACTGCTGGAGCTGGCGCTGTTGCGCGAGCGCTCCGGGGCGCGTGAGGCGGCGATGCCGCTGATGCGGGCCCTGCGGGTGCGCGCCGAGCGCCTTCCACCGGACCAGCTCGTGGACGGGCCTGAAGCCCTTCCGGCGCGGTTCTATCAGGCGTCCGCTGACGCCTACCTCAACCTGGGGGCGCTCGAATGAAAATCCTTCCTCGGAACATGGAGGAGGCTCAGGAGCAGGAGGCGGTGGAGCTGCTGGAGCGGCGCGCGTCGCGGCTCCGGGAGCAGGCGGAAACCACTGTCGAGGAGGCGGTGCACTGGATCGCCGAGTTCCCGCTCGGTGAGGAGCGCTACGCGCTCTCCCTGGAGATGCTCCGCGCGGCGCTGCCTTTGCGCATGGTGACGCCGGTGCCCCTGTCGGCGCCCCATGTCGTCGGTGTCTTGCGCTTCCAGGGCCAGGTGCTCTCCGCGCTCAGCCTCGCGTCCATGCTGGGCGGCCACGGCTGGCGGCAGGACCCCGCCGTGTTGCTGGTGGTGGACCGGGGAGACGGCGAGCTGTGCGCGCTGGACTGCGAGGCCATTCCCCGCCCCACCACCCTGCCCGCGAGCGTGGTGGAGGCCGCGCGCGTGCGCGCCGAGGGGCCGGTGATGGAGGTCTTCACCCAGGACCGCCAGCTCATCCACCTCATCGACCTCAAGCGCCTGTTCAACCCGCGCTCGACGGGAGGACGCAATGCCCGTTGACCCGATGCTGCAGGGGCTCGTCACGGGCTTCGCCGTGGAGGCCCAGGAGGTCATCCAGAAGGTCACCATGGACCTGCTGGAGCTGGAGCGCGACGGCCTGGATGCGACGGCGCTCGCCAAGGTCTACGTCCGGCTGGGCCGGCACCTGCACACCCTCAAGGGCAGTGCCTCCAGCCTGGGCCTTCAAGACTTGGGCGACATCGCCCACAAGCTGGAGGACGCGCTCGCGCCGCTGAAGGCCAGCTCGCGCAAGATGCCCCGGTCCGTGGTGGACGTGCTGCTGCACGGCCTGGACCTCTTCATGCTGCGCGCCCAGGCCCACGCGGACGGGCGGGGTGACGCGCTGCCGGACCCGGCCGCCGCGCTGGCGCAGCTCGTGGCGGAGGGGCCCGCGCCGGAGACGGTGGGGGCGCCGCTGTCGGGCCAGTCCGTGGCGTCTTCGCCCGCCGAGGTCGCGACGCCCGAGGAGAGCGCGCTGGTGGAGTCCGCGTCGGCGCCGGGCCAGGACGCGCAGCCGGAGTCGGCGGACACGGGCTGGCGCGTCAGCGTGCGGCAGGTGACGTCGCTGATGCGCGAGGTGGAGCGGCTGCGCGAGGTCCGCCTGCGCGTGGAGGAGCGGGGCCGCGAGCTGGACCGCGTGGTGACGGTGCTGGCCAAGCAGGGCCTCCTGGCGGAAACGGCCGAGGCCCGCACGCTGCTGGCGGGCACGTCGCGCCTGCTGCGCACCGACGGCGAGGAGACGAGCGACATCGTCGACGCGCTGGAGGAGGGCCTGAAGGCCATCACCACGCGCCCGGTGCGCACCATCCTGGATCCGCTCCAGCGCATGGTGCGGGACTTGTCGCGTCAGCTGGGCAAGGAGGCCCGGCTGTCCGTGGTGGGCTCGGAGCTGTCGCTGGACAGGCGCCTGTTGGAGAAGCTCCAGGGGGCCCTGGTGCACCTGCTGCGCAACGCGGTGGACCACGGCCTGGAGCTGCCGTCCCAGCGCGAGAAGGCGGGCAAGCACCACGAGGGCGCGCTCACGCTGCGAATCGAGCAGCAGGGCAACCTGCTCTTCCTGGAGTGCTCGGACGACGGCGCGGGCATCGATGTGATGCGCGTGCGCAAGGTGGCCGAGTCGCGAGGTGTCGTCACCTCCGACGAGGCGGAGCGGCTCAACGAGAACCAGGTGAGGGACCTTATCTTCCGCCCGGGCTTCAGCACCCGCAGCGACGTGACGGACACGTCCGGCCGAGGCGTGGGCCTGGACGCGGTGCGTGCGTCGGTGGAGGCGCTGCAGGGCCGCATCGAGGTGAACAGCACGCCGGGCCAGGGCACGCGCTTCGTGATGACGCTGCCGGTGGACCTGGGCAGCTCGCCGGTGCTGGTGGTGCGCGCGCTGGAGCAGCTCGTGGGTCTGCCGATGCTGGCGGTGGAGGCCACGCAGCTGGCGCGCGCGGACTCGCTGCGCATCGGCAAGCGCAAGGCGCACCTGGAATACCAGGGCCAGTTGTTGCCGGTGGTGGACCTGGGCGCGCGGCTGGGCCTGAGGGCCCTGGCGCCTCCGGCGGAAGGCCAGCCGCTGCTCATCGTCCAGAGTGGTGGCAAACGCGTGGCGCTGGGCGTGGACGCGGTGGTGGGAGACAAGGACCTGGTCATCCGCCCGCTGCCGTCCGAGGTGCGGGACGTGCCCGCGTGGCAGGGCGCGGCGACGCTGAGCCGGGGAGAGCTCTTGCTCATCTGCCGGCCGGACTGGCTGGTGACGGAGACGGGGCAGGCCGCGGTGACCGCGCAGCGCCGGGCGCTGGTGGTGGACGACTCGCTCACCGCGCGAGCGTTGCACCGGGCAATGCTGGAGGCGGGTGGCTTCAGCGTGCACCTGGCGGCCAGCGGCGCACGAGCCCTGGACCGGTTGGCGACGGACACGTACGACGTCGTCATCTGCGACCTGGACATGGAGGAGATGGACGGAACGCAGCTCATCGCCCGCCTGCGCGAGAAGAAGGAGACGTCGTCGTTGCCCGTCATCCTCGTCTCCGCGCATGACAGTGCCGCCGCGAGGGAGCGGGGCATGGCGGCGGGCGCGGATGGCTATCTCAGCAAGCGCGAGTGTGCCGCGGGTCGGCTGCTCGCCGAGGTGCTCGACGTGATGAGTCGCAGGGGAGCGCGCGCATGAACACCCGGCGCACCATTCGCGTCCTGGTGGTGGACGACTCGCCCACCATGGCCAATACGCTGACGGCCCTGCTCACCGAGGACTCGCGCATCGAGGTCGTCGGTCGGGCAGGGGACGGCAACCGCGCGGTGCAGCTCGCGCGCCTGCTCCGTCCGGACGTCATCACCATGGACCTGCTGCTGCCGGGCCTGGACGGGCCGGCGGCCATCGCCGCCATCATGTCCCAGTCCCCCGCGCGGGTGATTGTGGTGAGCGCCGTGGCGGAGCAGCGCGGCGTGGACCTGGGCTTTCAAGCGATGAGCGCCGGAGCGCTGGAGCTCATCGGCAAGCCCAACGTCACCAACGTGGAGGAGCTGCGCCGGTGGGGCCGGGAGCTGGCCCACTCGGTGTGCCTGATGGCGGAGGTGCCCGTCATCTCCCGCCGCCAGCGCACCGGCTCGGTGACGCCGCCGCCCATTGGCGCGCGGGTGGACGTCTTCGGCGTGGTGGCCTCCACGGGAGGTCCGCCCGCGCTGGCGGAGCTCTTGTCCAAGCTGCCCCGGGATTTGCCGGTGCCCATCCTCGTCGCCCAGCACATCACCGTGGGCTTCACCCAGGGCATGGTGCGCTGGCTGTCGCAGGTGACGCCGCTGACGGTGGACGTGGCGCGCGACGGCGAGCGGCTGGAGCCGGGCCGGGTGTACTTCCCTCAGGACGGCCAGGATTTGCTGGTGGACTCCGCGGGCCTCGCGCGCATGCAGCGCAGCCGGGGCGGGCCGTGTCCCAACGGTGACGTGCTGTTGTCGTCGCTGGCCTCGGCGTTCGGCCGGCGCAGCGGTGGCGTGGTGCTCACCGGCATGGGTGAGGACGGCGCGCGGGGCCTGCTGGCCATCCGCAACGCCGGGGGCATCACCTTCTCCCAGGACGAGGCGACGTCCGTCGTCTATGGAATGCCGCGCGCGGCGTTGGAGTTGCGCGCGACGGACCAGGGCGTGCCGTTGGCCTCGGTGCCGGACCTCATCCTCCAGAGCTGCATCCCTCCCAACTTCCGCTCCGGTGGGCGCGGAGAGGGCGGGGTGGGCCGGTGATTTCGCACGTGCATGATTGTCCCGAGTCGTTCGCTTTCGCCCCGCCTCCGCGCGGGCGTCGTCCCGAAGTTTTCCGGGTGGTGATGCCGTGAGCACCGAACAGTCCTCGTTCACCACGCAGCTTGGCCATCAGTTCCGTCAGTCGCTCGGGCTGGCGCCGAAGCTCGTCCTCGTCACCACGCTCGTCAGCGCCACGGTGGCCGCCATCCTCACCGGCATCGCCACGCGGCGGCTGGAGGCCGACCTCATCGACAGCCACATGGGCGAAGGCCAGTTGCTGGCCCGCACCCTCGCGGTGGCGGCCGAGCAGGGCGTGGCAGGGGGCGTCGCCGCGCTCCAGCCCCTGGTGAACGTCTCGCGCACCAGCGAGGACGTCACGTACGTCTTCCTGACGGACGTCACCGGCAACGTCACGGCCCACAGCCTCCCCGGCGCCTTCCCGCAGGCGCTGAAGGAGGCGACGGCGGCGCAGGGCATGGTGAGCGCGGAGACGGGCTGGGGCGCCGTGTTGGAGGTGGAGTCCGAGGGGAGGACGCTCCACGCGATGAACGTGCTGGCGCCGGTGGCCGAGGGCCGGCTGGGCGCGGTGCACGTGGGCATCTCCCGGGACCACATCGACGACCTGGTGTCCGCGCTGCGCTGGCGGATGATGGGCTTCGCGCTCCTGTTGGTGGCGCTGGGCGTGGCGGTGGCGGCGGCCTTCGGGCGCAGCATCGTCCGGCCCATGCGCGAGCTGACGGAAGTCGCCGGCCACATCGTCGAGTCCGGGGACCTCACCCGTCCCATCCAGGTGAAGAGCGGCGACGAGGTGGGCCGGCTGGCCAACTCCTTCGCGCAGATGGTGGGCCGGCTGCGCGAGGTGACGCTCAACCTCCAGCAGGCGGCGCAGGCGCTCACCCAGTCCACCGAGCACCTCAACACCTCCTCCACGGACCAGGCGCAGACCATCTCCCGTCAGGCCGCCGCGCTCCAGGAGACGCAAGTCACCGCGCAGGAAATCAAGCAGACCTCCATGCTGGCCGCGCAGAAGGCGGAGAGCGTGTTGTCCGTGGCGGAGCGCGCGGATGCGCTGGCCCGCTCGGGTGAGGCGGCGATTGAGCAGACGATGGCGGGCCTCAACGACATCCGCGTCCAGGTGGGTGAGATTGCCCAGAAGATTCTGGAGCTGGGCGAGCGCACGCAGCAGATTGGCGGCATCACCCAGACGGTGAAGGACCTGGCGGACCAGTCCAACATGCTCGCGCTCAACGCGGCGATTGAGTCGGTGCGCTCGGGCGAGCACGGCAAGGGCTTCGGCGTGGTGGCGCGGGAAATCCGCGCGCTGGCGGACCAGTCCATCCAGGCGACGACGCGGGTGCGGGAGCTCCTGGACGACATCGCCAACTCGGTGACGGCCGCGGTGCGAATCACGGAGCGCGGCGCCGAGCGCATGGAGGCGGGCCTGGCCCAGGTGCGCACCAGCGGGCAGAACCTGCGCGAGCTGTCCTCCATCGTCCAGGACAACGCCGCCGCCGTCCGTCAGATTGCCGCCGCCGTGAGCCAGCAGAACGTGGGCATCAACCAAATCACCCTGGCGGTGAATGACCTCTCCAAGATGATGGACGAGACAGTGGCCCGCATCGGCTCCACGGGTGAGGCCGCCACCACGCTGCAAATCATCTCCGAGCAGCTCTCCAGCGCGGTGAAGATCTACCGCGTCGAGTAGCTCCCTCCAGCGAAGGACGCTGGATGCGAAGAGGCCCCGACTCCCTCACCTGGGAATCGGGGCCTCGTCATTTCAGGACGTCCGCGCGGAGCCTGTCACGCCGGCGCGGGCTCGGGCTGCTCGGCACTCGCAATCGCCTGGAGCTTGAGCCCTTCGCCATCCGGGTTCACGTCGTAGCGGGCGGTGCCGCCGTTCTTCAAGTCACCGAAGAGCAGCGCCTCCGCGAGCAGCTTCTTCAGCGCGTTGTCCACGAGGCGGGCCATGGGCCGGGCACCGAAGGCCGGGTCATAGCCGTGCTCGGCCAGCCACGCGCGGGCGGCCGGCGTCAGCTCCAGCTTCACTTTCTTCTCGTCCAGCATCTTCTGGAGGAGGCGGACCTCCTTGTCGACCACCTTGAGGATGATTTCAGGCGGCAGACCGGAGAAGAGAATCCACCCGTCCAGCCGGTTGCGGAACTCCGGCGTGAAGGTGCGCTCAATCGCCTTCTTCGCGCGCATCGCGTCGGCCGGCCTCGTCATGTCACCGAAGCCGATGGACTTGGTGCTCATCTCCTGGGCACCCGCGTTGGTGGTGAGGATGAGGACGATGTTGCGGAAGTCGGCCTTGCGGCCGTTGTTGTCCGTCAGCGTCGCGTGGTCCATCACCTGGAGCAGGATGTTGAAGAGGTCCGGGTGGGCCTTCTCGATTTCATCCAGCACCACCACGGCATACGGATGCTTGCGCACCGCGTCCGTGAGCAGGCCGCCCTGGTCGAACCCGACGTAGCCCGGAGGCGCGCCGATGAGCCGGCTCACCGTGTGCTTCTCCGAGTACTCGCTCATGTCGTAGCGCAGGAACTCCACGCCCAACGTCTGCGCGAGCTGCTTGGCCAGCTCCGTCTTGCCCACGCCCGTGGGGCCCGAGAAGAGGAACGAGCCGATGGGCTTCTCCGGCGCACGCAGTCCCGAGCGCGCCAGCTTGATGGCGCCGACCAGGTCCTTGATGGCGCTGTCCTGCCCGAAGATGACCGCCTGCAGCTCCTTCTCCAGATTCTGGAGCTGGACGCCTTCGCTCGCGGACACGCTCTTGGCCGGAATCTTCGCCATCTTCGCGACGACGGCCTCCACGTCCGCGCCGGTGACGGTGTTGGTGCGCACGCCCTCCGGCTTGAGCTTCTCCGCCGCGCCCGTCTCGTCGATGACGTCGATGGCCTTGTCCGGCAGGAAGCGGTCGTTGATGTGCTTGGCCGCCAGCTCCGCCGCCGCGCGAATCGCCTCCGGCGTGTACTTCACGCCGTGGTGCTCCTCGTAGCGGCTCTTCAGCCCCTCCAGGATGAGGACGGTGTCCTCGACGGAGGGCTCGGCCACTTCAATCTTCTGGAAGCGCCGCGACAGCGCGCGGTCCTTCTCGAAGGACGACTTGAACTCCTGGTACGTCGTCGAGCCGATGCAGCGCAGCTTCCCGCTCGCGAGCGCCGGCTTGAGGATGTTGGACGCATCCATGGAGCCGCCACTGGTGGCGCCCGCGCCGACAATCGTGTGGATTTCGTCGATGAAGAGGATGGCGTCCTTCTGCTCCTGGAGCGCCTTGAGCACGCCCTTGAGCCGCTCCTCGAACTGGCCTCGGAACTTGGTGCCCGCGAGCAGCGAGCCCATGTCGAGCGAGTACACGACGGCGTTCTTCAGGGGCTCCGGGACGCGGCCCTCGTGGATGTAGAGCGCCAGCCCTTCGGCGATGGCCGTCTTGCCCACGCCCGCCTCGCCCACGTAGAGCGGGTTGTTCTTCCGGCGGCGGCTGAGCACCTGGATGGTGCGCTCCAGCTCCTTGTCGCGGCCGATGAGCGGGTCGATTCGCCCCTCCTTGGCCTCGATGTTGAGCTGGGTGGTGTAGACCTCCAGCGGGTTCTTGCGCGGGGACTCCCCTTCGTCGTCGTCACCCGCGGGCGCGTTTCCGCCCGGAGCAGCCTCGGACGCGTCGTCCTCGCCGGCCTCCTCGTCCTTGGAGATGCCGTGGGAGATGTAGTTGAGCAAATCCAGCCGGGTGACTCCCTCCTGCTGGAGCAGGTAGAGGGCCTGGCTCTCCTCTTCACGGAAGAGGGCCACCAGCACGTCGCCTCCGTCGATGAGCTTCTGCTCGGCGGACAGGGCGTGCATGGCGGCGCGGTGGAGCACGCGCTCCACGCCAATCGTCTGCTGCGGCTCGGCCTCCACTCCGTCCGGCAGGCGCTCGACTGTCTCCTCCAGGAAGGAGACGAGCCGCTCCTGGAGGCGCTTCACGTTGGCCCCGCACGCCTTCAGGACTTCGCGCGTGCGCGAGTCCTTGGTGAGCGCGAGGAGCAGGTGTTCCAGCGTCAGGTACTCGTGGCTCATCTTCCGCGCCTCGTCCAGGGCGGTGCGGAAGCTGGCCTGCAACTCTTTGGCAATCAGCGGTCCTGCCACGGTTCAACCTTCCTCGGGTTCCATGGAGAGCCGCAGCGGGAACCCATTGTCCCGAGCCGCGGCCTCCACCGTCTTGAGCTTCGTCTCGGCGACCTCGAACGTATAGACGCCGGCCACTCCGACTCCGTTGTAATGAACGTGCAGCATGATCTGCACGGCATCCGACTCCGACTTGTGGAAGACCTCCTTCAGGACGGCCACCACGAACTCACGCGTCGTGTAATTGTCGTTGTGCAGAAGCACCTTGTAGAGCGTCGGTTTCTTGAGCTTCTGCTTGGGTACGGTCTCCGTGACGACGGAGCTGTCGTGCTCGTCCTTCTGCGCCATAAGTCTGTCGGACTCCCTTTGATGACCTCGGAAGCGGGCCGTTTCAGGCCTCTCCCTTGAAACCTGTCTCCGCCCGCCACTGGGGCAGCCCTCCCCGGACGGCTGCCCGCTCGTGCTCCAGGAAGCCACGCACCGCCCGCTCCAACCCCGGGTGGAGGAGCAGGTGGGCACTGTACGTGAGGCGCGGCTCGAAGCCTCGCGTCAGCTTGTGCTCTCCGCCAGCGCCGGGCTCGAAGCGCGTCAGCCCCTGTTCAATGGCCTCCGCCACCGGGTGGTAGAGGCAGACGTTGAAGTGCAGGAACGGATGCTCCTCGAAGCATCCCCAATAACGGCCGTAGAGGACCTTTGGCGCCCTGAAGTTGAACGCGCCGGCCACCAGCGCCCCTTCCCTGCGCACCTCCACCAGCTCGCAGCGGTGCCGGAAGTCGGAGCGCATCCGCGCGAAGAAGTCGCGGGTGAGGAAGCGCGCGCCCCACGGGTACTTGTCCACCGTGGAGACGTAGAGGCGGTGCAGCGTGTCCACGTCCACCGACTCCAGGGCATCGCCCCGCAGGGTGCTCAGCTTCAGGCCCTGCTCGCCGGGGGCTCGCAGCTCGCGGCGGAGCTGGTTGCGCCGCTTGGAGTGGAAGCGGGCGAGGAAGTCCTCCATCGTCCGGTAGCCGGCGTTCTGCCACTGGTACTGGACCCCCAGCCGCAAGGCGAAGCCCTGGGACTCCAGCACGGGCAGCTCCTCCTCGGTGGGGAAGAGGACGTGGATGCCGGACAGCCGTTCGGCGCGGGCGAACTCCAGGGCGCTCGCGTACAGCTCCGCCTCGCGGGCGGCGCGGTCCTCGCCGGGGGCCACCAGCACGCGCCGGCCCGTGGCGGGGGTGAAGGGGACGGTGAAGACGAGCTTCGGGTAGTAGCGCAGGCCCGCGCGTTCGGCGGCGGTGGCCCAGGGCGCGTCGAAGACGAACTCTCCCTGGCTGTCGTCCTTGAGGTACGCGGGCGCGGCGGCGACGAGGCGCGAGCCGCGCCACAGCGTCAGGTGCCGGGGGTGCCAGCCGCGCTCCGGCACCGCGCTCCCGCTGTCCTCGAGCGCGGCCAGGAAGGCCCACTCCAGGAAGGGCACCGCCGCCTCGTCCAGGAGCCCGTCCCAGAGGGACGCGGGCACCTCGTGGATGGAGGACAGGATGCGCAGGGTGGTGGGCAGCGGGGTGGACATCGGCGTCGGCGCGGGCAGGTCGTGGGGCCAGCCTATAACGACGGCGGGCCCCCCTTGCCACGGCCGGCCGGCCCCTACTTCCCGCGTGTCAATTCGGCGGCAAGGAAGCGGCCCGCTTCGGCCAGGCCAGCGTCACCTCGACGACGTCCCTCCTCGGTCTCCATCACCCGGCGGGCCGCGTCGCTGGCGGTGCCGGCCTCCAGGTCCGCCAGGACGAGGAACGCGCTCCAGGCGGGAGATGCGGGCGCCACGCGGCCCGGGCGGGTGGGGCGGTCCGACAGGGTGGTGGCGACCTTCTCCAGGAGCCCGTCGTCGTTGAGCCGCTTCGTGGAGCCCTTCATGGAGGCCCACGCGGACTCCAGCAGCGCGGGCAGCATCCTCCCGGCGAGGGCGGCGGAGAGCCGCTGTCCGGCCTCCTCCTCGTCGATTTGGTGCGCCTGGGCGTAGGTGGGGGCCAGCTTGGCGATGACCACGGCGCGGGTGGCGAGATGGGCGAGTCGGGGGGGGTAGGACATGGGCGCTCCAGTGGGCGCCGTCGACGACCCGGGCGCGAGAGTTACCAGCGGACCAACAGACGGTAACCGTCCGCGCTGCGCTCCTCTACCGTGATTCGGGGCTGGGCGTTGGCCAGTTCCAACATCCGCTCCAGGCCGCCGGCCATCAGGTCCGGTCGGTTGTAGCGGTCGGTGATGTGCAGCCGCCGGCCCCGCTCGCCCACCTGGGACATGGTGATTTCGATGTCGGCGCGGCCCATCATCGACAGGTAGCGGGGGATGCGCTCCGCGGCGCGCGCTGGCCCAATCATGGGCAGGGCCACCGCCGCCACGCGTCCCACCAGCGTCTCCGCGAAGCCGTTGACGAGCGTGCGACCGACCTGCCGGTAGCCGTCTTCGTCACTCAGCTCGCCGAAGGCCTCCTGACGCGCCAGGGCGACGGCGCGCTGCCAGAGCTGGATGGGGTAGTCCATCTCCGGCCTCTTGATGTCATAGCCCAGCAGGGCCAGCTCCTCCACGAGCCGCCCCGAGACCTTCAGCCCCCGCACGAACAGGCCCTCCAGCACGCTTCCGGGAATGCGGGGCGGCGGAGGCTGGGACTGCTCGACGGGACGGCGCAGGGGGCTGATGGCCATGTGAAGCTCCCAGGGGAGCAGAGGTCCGTCCACCATAGTGGAGTTCAGATTCTGCCGCGAATTCGGGCTGTTCTTTTATTCCCCGATGAGTCACGGGGAGCGGACGTGGCGGGAAGGGGAGCGGAGGTTTGATTCCCCGAGGGTCGGGTTGCTATGGGGTCGCGAGCGCCTTAGAGGAGAGGACCGAGGAGAACTGCATGTCGGTGAACATCCAGCTGGAATGGACCCCCAACCCGAGCACGCTGAAGTACGTGGTGGATCGGAAGCTGTTGGCGGGCGGCGCGGTGAGTATCACGAACCCCCAGGACGCCCTGGCGAAGTCGCCCCTGGCGCGCAAGCTCATGGACGTGCGCGGTGTGACGGCGGTGATGATTGGCACCAACTTCGTGACGGTGACGAAGGGTGACGAGGGCGAGTGGGACGAGCTGAATGACCAGGTGATGGAGACCCTGGACACGCACCTGACGGCGAACGAGCCGGTGGTGGACGAGGAGGCGATTGCGGCCGCGCGTCAGGCGACGGCGAGCGACGGTGGCGGTTCGGTGGAGGCCCGCATCCGGGACATCCTGGACGCGGAGATTCGTCCGGCGGTCGCGATGGATGGTGGCGACATCACGCTGGACCGCTTCGAGGACGGCATCGTCTACCTGCACATGAAGGGCTCGTGCGCGGGCTGTCCGTCGTCGACGGCGACGCTGAAGATGGGCATCGAGGGGCGCCTGCGGGAGATCATTCCCGAGGTCCTCGAGGTGGTGTCCATCTGAGGCGCAACGTCAAGGCTTCCCAGGTCCGGCGGGAGCTCCTGCCGGACCAGTCGCAGGCGCTCTTGCGCGAGCTGCACCTGCTCACGCGCGAGGGGCACCTCAACGCGGACGCGCTGCGCAAGCTCAAGCAGGTCAACCACCTGATGGGACTGTTGCGTCCGGCGGTGGAGGACGTGAAGGCGCGCCATCCCGAGTCCTCCGTGTTCGTGGATGCGGGCAGCGGCAACGCGTACCTGGGGTTCGTGCTCTACGAGCTGTTCCTGAAGGACGTCGCCGCGGGCACGTTGCTGTCGGTGGAAGGGCGTCCGGAGCTGACGGAGCGCGCGAAGGGGCGCGCCGAGCGGCTGGGCTTCACCCGGATGCAGTTCCAGACGGCGCACATCGACCAGGCGGCGTATCCGGAGCGCATCCATCTGCTGATGGCGCTGCATGCGTGTGACACGGCCACGGACGACGCGCTCATCGCGGCCGTCCGTCATGGCGCGGACCACGTCGCGGTGGTGCCGTGCTGTCAGGCGGAGGTGGCCGCGCAGTTGAAGGAGAATCGGCAGGCGGCGCACGGGAGCATGGGCCTGCTGTACGCGCATGCGTGGCACCGGCGCGAGTTCGGCTCACACCTGACGAACGTCATCCGCGCGCTGACGTTGGAGTCGTTCGGGTATCAGGTGACGGTGACGGAGCTGACGGGCTGGGAGCACTCGTTGAAGAACGAGTTGATCCTCGCGCGGCGGGTGCACCGGGACAATCGACGGGCGCGGATTCAGCTGGAGCGGTTGTTGGCGGAGACGGGCGTGAATCCGAAGCTGACGCGGGAGCTGGGCGTGAAGCCCGCTGCGTCCGTGGGCGGCGCGGTGCCTGTCGAGCCGCTGCCCGAGGCGCCGCAGCCGGTGTCCTCCGAGGAAGTCGCTCCGACTGTCGAAGGCTGAGCGTGTGACGAGGAGGCTCGTGAAGGGCCTCCTCGTTGCGCACGAGCCCGTCGGCGAAGCGTCAGAAGGGCGCAGGGCAGTCGATGGTGATGCTCGCCCCTGTGCCCGGATGCTGGAAGGTGAGCGACTCCGCATGGAGCATGAGTCGTTCGCCGTCGCGGCCGTAGAGCCGGTCTCCGGCGATGGGTGCTCCAAGCCCGAGCGGATGCGAGGCATGGACCCGGAGTTGATGCGTCCTCCCCGTGAGGGGGAAGAAGGCCACGCGGGTCCGCCCTTCACGACGTTCGAGGACGCGCCACTCCGTCACGGCGGACTTGCCGTGGACCGGGTCGTGAATCTGTCGAGGCCGGTCATCCAGGTCGACGCGCATCGGGAAGTCGATGCGGCCCTGGTCCTCCTTCACGTATCCGTCCACCCACGCCACGTAACGCTTCCGCACTTCACGGTGCACGAACTGACTCTGCAGCGCCGCATGCGTGCGTGAGTCGAGCGCCGCGACGAGCAGTCCCGACGTGTCCAGGTCCAGCCGGTGCACCAGGAGCGGGCCCGTGGCCTGGGGATGCCGGGCCTTCAGTCGGGTGAGCACGGAGTCCGTGAGCGACTCTTCGCGTCCCGGCACGGACAGCAGCCCATGAGGCTTGTCGATGACGACGAGCCACGGGTCCTCGAACAGCACCGTCAGCGCGCCAGGGGCCGAGGGTGACGGTGAGAAGATGCGAGGAGGCGCGACCTGGAGTCCCTCCAGCATGAAGGGGAGCAGCGGGCCGCACTTGTCGCGACACGCGGCGTAGTACGCACCGGAGATTCGTCCTCCGGCTGGAGGCGCCGCGCCCCACCAGAACTCTGCGAGCGCGAGAGGGCGCAGCCCATGGGCATGCGCATACGCGAGCAACTTGGGTGCGGCGCAGTCAGCGGCACCGGAGGGAGGCTGGCCGCGCTCGTACAGCGCTCGGAGGAGGCGACGCTCACCGCGAGCACTGGTGATGGCGTAGGTGTCGTGGATGCGCCGCATGAGCGCACGACTCACCATGTGGCGCAGTCGCTCCAGGGCCCGCAGTCGTCGCTCAAGTCGAGCGAGCTTCGGCTCGATTCGCTGTCGCTCCTCCGCGTGGGTGGCCTCCAGCCGTCTGCGCTCGGCTTTGTCTCCTCGGCTCTCCTGGTCGAGCGCGTGGAGCGCGGCGCGATTCTCCGAGGTGACTTCTCCGGATGTCTGCTCGTTGCCTCCTGGCTGTTTCCGGGTGAGTTCATCCCTGCGCGCATGACGTTGCTTGCGCCGGGCCTCATGCCGCTCTCGTAGCGCCGCGAGTTCCGCTGCGTGTCGAGCCGTCTGCGCCTCATGGGCGGTCCGAAGCGCGAGGAGTTCAGGCTCGGACCCCATTGCTGCCGCGCGGGCCAGCAGCCCCTTCACCGTCGCCTCGCCCGTGGGCTCCAGTCGCGCGCGTGCCTCACGGTCGAACAGGGGCGGAACGAAGCCCTCCACGTCCCAACGTCCGGCGAGCATCCCCGAGAAGGCCCGCAGGAACCCGAGACGTCCATCCGGCAGGCGCACCACGAGCACGCCGAACATCTTCCCGCCCTCGGGGTTCTCCAGCAGGGCCGTGGGTATGTCCGCAGCGAGGTGCCCCGAGCGCAGCTCCGCTTGAAGCACCTCCGCGGCCTGTCGAGCCAGCGCCGACGGTCCCAGCTCGTCGAAGGGACTGGGGAAGCTGCCTCCCTCCTCAGGAGGACTCATCCGGGGCTCGAAGAGGGTGACGCGCGCGTCCACGTGCTCACCGCTAGCATGAAACCCGGGCCCTCGGCGAACGGGCCCGGGAGCAGGCATGCCCCGGGTTACTCGAGCGCGGCCTTGCCGTCCGGCTTGCGTTGGAAGCGATACAGCACGAAGCCGACCGCGAGCGCGATGGCTCCGGCGATGAGGTTCTTTCGCTCGGCGCTCAGCGCGAACACGACACACAGCGAGGCGGCGGCGATGGGAATCACCGGTCCCCCGGGGATTCGGAACGCATTGGCCGGCTGCTGGAGCTTGCGCCTCAGGACGGGCACCGCCACCGCCGTTCCGAAGTACGTCGCCAGTCGGGCCACCACGGAGAGCGTGGCAAGCACCTCGAATGAACCGGAGAAGGCGAGCGGCAGCGCGATGGCGGTCTGCAGCACGATGGCGAACACCGGCGTGCGGTAGCGCGGGTGCAGCGTGGCGAGTGCCGCCGGGCCGAAGCCGTCTTGCGCCAGTGCGTAGAGGTAGCGAGGCCCCGCGAGCACCGTGTTGCTGTTGGTGCCGAGGATGGACAGCACTCCTCCCACCGTCATCAGGAGTCCGCCCCAGCCGCCAAGGAAGCGCGCGGCGGCATCCGCCAGCGGCGTCTTCGCGTCCACGACACCGGGCAGCGTGCCCAGCGCGACCCACTGCACCGCCGTGTAGATGAGCGTGACGACGCCAATCTGGACGATGAGCGCGAAGGGCACGTCCCGGCGCGGGTTCTTGAACTCACCCGCCGGGGCGGCGGTGTTCTCGAAGCCCGCGTAGGCGAACAGCAGCAGCAACACGGCCGCGCCCAGGTTGCCTTCATTCTTCGCGACCACCGAGGTGGCCAGCGGGGTGGACACGAAGAAGATGCCCACGCCGATGAAGATGAGCAGCGGCACCGTCTTGGTGATGGCCAGGAACACGGCGGTGCGCGCGCCACCCTTCACGCCGACGACGTTGATGGCCGTGAGCGCGAGCAACGGAAGCGCGATGGCCAGCGCCTGACCCAAACCCTCATTCGCGCCGGGCCACAGGTAGCCGAGCGCGCGAGAGAACCCCACGGACAGCGAGGCCACCGACGAGACGCGGGCCAGCCACGTCATCCAACCCACCTGGAAGCCGACCAGCTCACCGAAGGCCTCGCGCGTGTAGAGGTACGCGCTGCCGGGCTTGTCGAAGTAGCTGGCGGCCTCCGCGAAACACAGCACGAGCAGCAGCACGGCCAGGCCCGCGAGCACCACGGCGCCCGTGCTCGCGGAGCCCAGGTTGGCGGCGGCCGCCGCGGGCAGCAGATACACCCCGCTGCCGATGACGTCGTTGATGGAGAAGCCCACCAGCTCCCAGCGGGAGACCGCGCGCTTCATTCCAAGGTCTTGAGGCGTCGAATCGCTACCAGTCGTCATGGTGGGGTGGGGGAGGCCGGGGTGGACCTGACAGGGACGACCACTGGAGCATACGCGGGGCGAAACCGCGAATCCGGTTTCTTCCGCGCCCCTCATCGAGCACGGCCTACGAGGTCAGCAGCAGCCGGCACCGCAGCCCGCCGTTCCGCACGGGAAGGCTGCGCGCACCCGGCAGCTCCAGCGCCTTCACCAGCGCGGAGTCGTCCGGAACCAGCAGCGCCGCGCGCCAGCCCGCGAAGCCCTTGCGAACCGTATTGCCGAGCGCGCGGTAGAGGCCGGGCAGGTCATCCCCTTCGCCCAGGCGCTTGCCATACGGCGGGTTCGCCACCAGCAACCCGGGCCCACCCGGGGGCGCCGTCAACGTGCGCAAGTCCTTGCGCTCCAGCGCGAGCGTCATGCCCGCGCGCCGTGCATTCCTTCGCGCCGTTCCCAGCGAGCCCGCGTTGATGTCAAAGCCATACACGGCCGCGCGCGGTGCCGGCAGCGACTCCGCCTCCACGCGCGCTTTGAGAGCGGCCCAGGCGCTCGCGTCGAAGCCCGGGAAGGACTCGAAGGCGAAGCCATGCAGCAGGCCCGGAGCGCGGCGCATGGACATCCACGCGCCCTCCACCAGGAAGGTCCCCGAACCGCACATCGGGTCCACCAGCGGCTCCGAGCCGTCATATCCGGCCAGCATCAAAAGGCCCGCGGCGAGCGTCTCCCGCAGGGGCGCGCGGCTCACCTCCTGGCGATAGCCCCGGCGATGAAGCGGCTCCCCGCTGGTGTCCGCGCTCACGGTGAAGTCATTGCCCTCCACGCGGACCAGCAACGTGAGCCCCGGGCCGCCTTCGTCATCGAGCGGCCCCGCCCGGCCCACGTCGGCCAGTCCCCACGCCTTCGCCGCCGCCGAGAACACGACGCCCTGGCTCGGGACTCCCGCGCGGTGCAGCGTCACCGAGAGCCGGGGCGGCGCGCTCCGGTCCCACGTGCGTGACAGGTCCAACGCTCGCAGGCCGCGTATCAGCGCGCCCTCGTCATCCGCGTGGAAGGTGCCCAGCCGCAGCAACACCCGGCTCGCGGTGCGCAAGCGCAGGTTGGCCTCCTGGTGCAGCCCCGGGGGCCCTTCGATTTCCACACCGCCTTCGACGAGGTAGGGCTCCCAGCCCAGCGCGGAGCACTCCGCCTCCAGCGCGGTCTCCAGTCCGGGAAGGGTGGACACATAGAGTTGTTCTGGGGCGCGGGAGGTCGTCACGGTGAACCCCCATTGTCCGTGCTCCCGTGGCGACCGCAACGCCTCATTGCGGAATCACGGGGGAGACGCGGCGGAAGCCTCGGACTCCAGTGGCCTGGGCACCCGGGGCGCGTCATCCGCGTAGACGCCTCGGTATTCGGGAGGCAGGAGCCTGGCCACCCGGCGCATCATCGCGTCCACCAGTGCCTGCCTGGGGTCCTCCGCGCCAGCGACCTCGGGCTCCAGGTCCTCCATGCGGAACGCGGGGCCCACCCGCACGCGGACGTGGGCGTGGTACAGCCGCTCGCCGCCCATGTCCGAGTCGTTGATGGGCATCAGCTTCTCCGTCCCCATCAGCGCTATCGGCACCACCGGCGCGCCCGCGCGCTTGGCGATGAGCGACACGCCCTTCTTCGCCTGTTGCAGCGCGCCATTCCGGCTGCGCGCGCCCTCGGGGAAGATGAGCACCGAGTCGCCGCCCTTGAGCGTCTCCACCGCCCGGCGCACCGCCTCGATGTCCGGCGAGTTGGGCTTGATGGCGATGGTGTCCATCACCTCCGAAGCCAGCCGCGTCATCACCGTGCTCTGGAGCTTCACGCCCGCCAGGAAGTACAGCTTCCGGGGACGGAACGCGCGAAACAGCGTGAAGCCGTCCGCGTTGGACAGGTGGTTGCAGATGTACAGGCAGGGCACATCGGGGAGGTTGCTCCGTCCCTCCACGACTTCGTCCGCCAGCGCATCCCACACGCCGTCCATCAAGGTGCGCACCACGTGGCGCCGGATGTTCTCCGGCAGTCGGGCCATCAGGGAAAAGAGAATGCGGAGCACGCGTCGGTCGCCTCCACCTCGGGGACGCCCGAGAGCATGGACTGGCCGGAGCCCTGGCGTCCGACCAACACCGCCAGGGCTTCAGCGCCACCACTGGCCACCAGAAGATGTAGTCCCGCGACGACTCCAGGTCAGTGCTGACGCAAAGCACCACACCTGCCCGCAAGCCGTCCCGTCGTGCAGCCAACGCTCCGGACCGACTCCGGGGCGGGGCCGCGCCCGGCGCGTCACGAACGGATGACCCCCGGGCCTACGAGAACCCATCGGCGAGCACCCCGGGTTTGCGCTAAGGGAGGAAGCCATGAGCGCCGTCGAAGCCACCCCCTCGCGCAGCAGGAAGCCCGTGGAGTACGAGGTCACCGTCGCCCACGTGCGGATGGACACGCACGATACGGCGACGCTCTTCCTCGACTTCGGGGAGACCCGTCCGGACTACAAGGCCGGCCAGTTCATCAACATCGACCCGCACCAGTTCCACGCGCTCGGGCGCCTGTCCGCCTACCTGCAGGAACAAAAAGGTCGAAAGGAGCCGCAGCGCTCGTACTCGCTGGCCTCCGCGCCTCACGAGCCCCACGTGGCCATCACCGTGAAGGACGAGGAGTTCATCCCCGGCCTCACCCGCTACCCGCCGCTCCTGTCCCCGTTCCTCGTCCACGGTCGACTCACCGGCGCGCGTCTCAAGGTGCTGGGCTTCATGGGGCCCTACGTGCTGCCGGACGACGTGGACCAGCGCACGGACCACGTCGTCCACCTGGTGGCCGGCTCCGGCGCGGTGCCCAACTTCGGCATCCTCAAGGACGCACTCCACCGGAACCTCAAGGTGCGCCACACCCTGCTCATGTCCAACAAGACGTGGAGCGACGTGCTCTACCGGGACGAACTGGAGGCGCTGGAGCGCCAGCATCCTGACCGCGTCAGGCTGGTGCACACGCTCACCCGCGAGTTGGACGAGTCGCGCTTCGGCGCCAACGTCCGCAAGGGCCGCGTCCACCAGTCCCTGCTGGAGGAGCTCATCCCGGACCGGGCCACGTGCCTCGTCTACGCGTGCGGCCCCGCGATTACGCCGTGGGACCGCCGCAAGGCGCTGGAGACGCGCACCCCGGCCACGCCGCGCTTCATGGAGACGGTGCTCGGCCACCTGCACGCGCTCGGCATCGACGACAAGCGCATCAGACGGGAGACCTACGGGTAGGCTCCAGCGGGAGCACCACCTCGAAGCGAGCGCCCCGCTTCGGCAGGCCGCTCGCGCGCACCTGCCCGCCATGCGCGAGCACCACGCGCTTGACGATGGCGAGCCCCAGGCCCCGCCCGTTGGCGCGCGTGAGGAAGAAGGGCTCGAAGATGCGGCGCGGGTCCACGTCGGGGATGCCCGGGCCTTCGTCCTCCACCACCAGCCGCACGCCCTCCGCCACGGGCTCCACGTTCAGCCGCACGCGACCACCCGGTGGTGAGGCCTGCACCGCGTTGCGCACCAGGTGCGTCGCCGCGAGCTGGAGCAGCGTCTCATCGCCCATGATTTCGGGGGTGTTCGGCGCCTCGTCCACGGTGAAGCGCAGCGTGGGTGCGTCTGGCGGACCATGGAGCTGGCCGAGCGCGCGGCGCACCAGCTCACCCAGGTGCACGAGACGCGGGCGCGGCTCCAGCGGGCGCACCACGTCCAGCAAGTCCCGGACGATGTCCTCCAACCGGATGGCCTCTTCCTCCAGCATGCCCACCGCGGCCTGGCCCGTGGGGCCCAGGTGCGCCTCGCGACGCAGCACCGCCACCGCGTTGAGGATGGCGCCGAGCGGGTTGCGCACCTCGTGTGCCACCACGCCCGCGGCCTCGCCGAGCACCGTCAGCCGCTCCTGCGCCACCAACTCCTCCTGGAGCCGCGTCACCTCGCCCAGGCGCTCCGCCGCCATGTGGTGGTGACGCACGTTCTCGAGCGCGGCCCCAAGCAACTGCGCGAACAGCTCCAGCGTGCCCGCGGAGGCGGGCGTGAGGTCCAGCCCCTGCGCGGTGAGGATGCCGAAGGGCTTTCCCTCCACGAAGATGGGCGCGTCCAGGGCGCGGATGCCGGGGGGATAGGCGCGCTGGATGTCGTCGAAGACCTCGCTCGTGTGGACGCGGTGGGCCGCGCCGAGCGCGTCCTGATGGAAGGCCGCCTTGCGCCGCTCGAGCACCTCCGCCAGGTGCGGCAGCGTGCTCAGGGGAAGGCGGACCTTGGAGAGAGGCATGCCGTACGTGCGCTCGGCCAGCGCGACGATGGCGGGCTGCTGCCGCATGGGCCCGTGCCGGAACGTGTTTCCCTCGACGAGGAGGATGGCGGAGTAGAAGCCCTGGCGGTGGACGGCCTCGATGGCTGTCTCCAGGACTTCGTGCTCATCGCGCGCGCGCAGCATGTCCGTGGCGGCGGCGGCCAGCGCCTCGGTGAGCCGGCGCGTGGTGTCCACCCCCGCCGCGTCGTGCATCAACACCACCGTCTCGTCCGGCACGGCGCCCGGCGAATACGTCACCGTCACCGTGTGCTCCCGCCCGTCCTCGCCCCGGATGCGCATCCACAGCGGACGCTCCGGACGGTTTCCATCTCGAGTGACGGCCTCGTGCAGCGCCTCCACCCAGCCTGTCTCGATGGGGACGAGGCGGGCGATGAGCGCCGAGACGGGTGTGGCCTTCAGCTCGTCGAGCGGAACCCCCATCAAGGCCACCATGGCCGCGTTGGCGGTCACCACCTCATCTCCCCGGACGACCGACGCGGGAGTGGGCAGCCCATCGAGCAACCAGTAGGCAGGCAGAGCGGCGGAGGCGTCGGCGGGCACGGAAGTCATCCTGGCTGACGGCGAGAAGGCGCCGGGAGGGGGATGCAATCGATTTCGCGGTGTCCCGTAGGAAAGGGCGAGGGGACACAGCGAAGGATGGACACCATGAACTTCATGAATGTGATGGGCCGCGATGACCTGGAGCTCAAGGCGGTGATGGCGGTGATGGCGGCGTTCGTGATGACCGGGGCCGTGTTCTTCGGCCAGTTGATGTAGCAAGCCACCCCGGGCGGACGCTCCCGCTCAGGGCTTCTTCGGGGGCTTGCGGCTCACGAACTGCTGGATGAAGTCCCGCTCCTCCTTGCGGAGGCTGCTGAGCCGCAACCCATAGCCTCGCGGATTCTTGCCGTCCTCCAGCGAGTTCTCCCAGATGACGGAGCTTCGCAGCGTCATCACGCGCGAGGGGTCATCGAACCGCAGCGTCAGCTCCACCAGGGTGCCCAGTCGCAGCGGCTTGTCCGTGGCGATGAAGAGGCCGCCGGAGGAGAGGTTGATGATGCGGTGGTCCGTGAAGATGCCGGTGTTCTGCATCGACACCTTCACGTCCGCGTGGATGCGATCATCCGCGCGGCGCTCCAGTCCCACGAACTCCGCGCTGGAATAGGTGGGCGCGGCCACGGCCTTGCGCACCGGAGGCGCAGGCGGCGGAGGCGCGGGCGGAGGCAGCGTGTGCGTGCGCTGCACGGGCGGCGGGCGCGGCGCGGCGGGCGCGGTCGTCGCGTGCATCACCGGCGGTGGCGGTCGGGACGGCATCGCGGGCTGCGGTGGAGGCGCGACGGCCACGGGTTGAGGCGCGAGCGCGACGGCGGCCACGGGCTGCTGCACGGGCGCGACGGCGGGAACCCGCGCGGCCACGGGCGGCGCCACCGAGGCCACGGACGGCGGAGGCGGAGGCGGCAGCGGCCCGTCCATGTCCAGCCGCGGAGGTAGCGGCCGGGCCTGCTGGTAGGCCCCTTGCGCGTAGAGCACCTCCACCTCGCGCATGCAGCGCGACAGGAAGTCGAAAATCTCGGCCGACACCGTGCGCAGCTCCGGGTGCGTCTCCGGCGACAGGTGCTCGGGCGAGAAGCGCTTGGCCATGCGGAAGAAGGCCAGCCGCACCTCATCCAGGCTCGCGGTCGGCTTGGCGCCGAAGACCTCGTGAGGCGGCAGGTTCTGCAGGCCCCGGAGTTGGGTGCGCAGGCGCTCGGCCTGCTGTTGCTCCACGCCGGGCACAGGACGCGGGGGAACGAAGAGGTCGCGCAGCTCCGGCAGCTCCTGGACGGCCACCCACTGGGTGCCGTCCCGAGAAGCGCGCACGGCGGCCTTGAGCCGCCCGGAGGAGATGAGCTCGCGAAGGGCCTGGAGGGCGAGCGGGCCGAGTACACGGCCCAGGTTGTCCGCTACCCAGTAACCGACAGCAGGAGACGACACGCAGACACCTCTGAAGTCAGTGAGCGAGCGCCTGGCGCACGGCCGAGGCGATTTCCAGCGGATGGAAGGGCTTACCCACGAAGCCCACCGCGCCCGCGGCCATGGCCTGCTCCACGACGGGCTCGGCATCCATGCTGCTGATGACGAGCACGCGCGTATTGGGCGACACCTGTTTGATTGCACCCAGGACCTCCAGCCCGCTCTTCTTCGGCATGAACAGGTCCAGGAACATCACCGCGGGCTGCTCGCGCGCTGCCACCGCGAGACCTTCCTCTCCGTCCGCGGCCTCGAGCAACCGCAGCTCGATGCCCGTGTCGGCGATGACGTCCTTGAGGATGCGGCGCACGAAGCTGTCGTCGTCGACGAGCAGCAGTGTCGGGGTGTCGGACATGGCACCGCATGATACTTGGACCGCGCGACATCCGCGCGAGGACCTGGAGCGCCTGCCTGCCTTTTTAGGTTAAGGGGTGAGCATGCCCATCGCCCAGGCTCTCTCTCACTTCGAGTCCCAGAAGAACGCCTACCTCGAGGACCTCATGGCCCTCGTGCGCATACCCAGCGTCTCGTTCCCCGGCTTTGACCCCGCCCGGGTGCGTCAGAGCGCGGAGGCGACTTCTCGACTCTTGAAAGACCGTGGGTTTGAAAACATCCAGCTACTCGAAATCGACGACGCGCATCCATATGTCTACGGCGAGGTCCTGAAGTCGCCGGGCGCGCCGACGTTGCTGTTGTACGCGCATCACGACGTGCAGCCCGCGGGCGACGAGGCACTGTGGAAGAGCCCGCCGTTCGAGCCTCGGATGCGCGACGGCCGGCTGTACGGGCGCGGCACCGCGGACGACAAGGCGGGCATCGTCGTGCACACGTCGGCGGTGGACGCGTGGCTGAAGGGCACGGGCCGACTGCCGCTCAACGTGAAGGTCATCATCGAGGGCGAGGAGGAGATTGGCAGCGGACATCTGTCCGCGTTCCTGCAGAAGCACTCGGCGCTGTTGAAGGCGGACGCCATCGTCCTGACGGACACGGCGAACTTCGACACGGGGCTGCCGTCCATCACCACCGCGCTGCGGGGGCTCGTCACGGTGGACGTGGAGGTGCGCGCGCTGAAGCAGGCGGTGCACTCCGGCATGTGGGGCGGGCCGGTGCCGGACCCGGTGATGGGGCTGTGCCGGATGCTGGCCACGCTGACGAACGCGGACGGCTCCATCGCGATTGAAGGGCTCCAGGAGCGGGTGAAGCCGCTCACGCCGGGCGAGCGCGAGAGCATCCAGTCCTTGCCGGGGAACGAGGCGTACTTCCGCGAGCAGGTGGGGCTGTTGCCGGGCGTGCAGGTGCTGGGCGGGCGTCACCCGTGGGAGATGAACTGGCGGCAGCCGAGCATCGCCATCAACGCCATCCAGGCGAGCACGCGCAAGGACGCGCGCAACATCATCTGCGACGCGGCGTGGGCGCGCGTGGGCATCCGCATCGTCCCGGACCTGGAGGCCCAGGACGTGGAGCGGCGGCTCAAGGAGCACCTGAGCAAGGTGTGCCCGTGGGGGTTGGAGGTGAGCTTCCACACGGAGGGGGCGTCGGGCTGGTGGTACACGGACCCGTCTCATCCGGCGTTCCAGGCGGCCTTCCGCGCGCTGGAGAAGGGGTATGGGACGAAGGCGGTGGCCATCGGCTGCGGCGCGTCGATTCCCTTCGTGGAGCCCTTCGCGAAGGAGCTGGGCGGCGTGCCCGCGCTGCTCATTGGCGTGGAGGACCCGTACACCTATGCCCACTCGGAGAACGAGAGCCTGCACGTGGGGGACTGGGAGAAGTCCATCCGCAGCGCCATCCACCTCTACGAGGAGCTGGCGAGCGCGCTCACGGCGCGCTGAGTCGCGAGTCCCCGGATGCGCTCCGGTGGTTTTTTGGGACGTTGGGGCCGTGCTTACCTCTGAGGGTGAGAGCTTTGGGAGGGGAGGCGCGCGATGTTCAAGGGAGTGGATACAGGGGTGGTGGCCACGAGTCTGGTCACCCTCGCGTTCGTGGTGCTGATGCCGGTGGCCGTGGTGCTGTGGGCGCGTCGTCGCCTGAGGGTGAGCTGGAAGGTGGTGGGGTGGGGAGCGCTGGCGTTCGCGGTGTCCCAGCTCCTCACCCGGTTGCCCCTGACGCAGGCGCTTCAGTACGCGCTGCGGGACGAGCTCAGGGGCTCGGAGCTTCTTCGCAACGTCATGCTGGTGGTGCTGTGCCTCTCCGCGGGGCTCTTCGAGGAGACGGCGCGACTGTGGGTCTTCGGGCGTCCGTTGAAGGCGTACCGACGTTGGCGTGACGCGGTGGGGTTTGGCGTGGGGCACGGAGGGCTGGAGTCCGTGCTGCTGGTGGGTGGCGTGGCGGCGCTGGGGCTCGTCAACCTGGTGGCGCTGGCGAACCTGGACCCGTCGACGCTGCCGCTCCCGCCGGAGCAGGTGGCGGAGGTGGTGAAGGCGAAGGCGGCCTCCGCGGCGCTGCGCTGGTGGGAGCCGCTGCTGGGCGCGTACGAGCGGGTGGGGGCGATGGTGATGCACGTCGCCTTCTCGGTGCTGGTGCTGCAGCGCTATGTGCGCGGGAGCATCCGTTGGTACTGGCTGGCCGTGGGGGTCCATGCCCTCGCCAACTTCGTGGCGGTGGTGGTGGGGCAGGCGTGGGGAAACCTGGCCGCGGAGGGTGTGGTGACGGTGACCGCGCTCGTGGGGCTCGCCATCATCTTTCACTTCCGCAGGGACGAAGTGGCGCGGGAGGCGGGCGGGGCTTTGCCTCCGGTTGTCGCCGCACCTGGTTCGTGAGGATGGAGCGCCAGCGCTCGGGTGCCCTCCGCGACGAGGCGCCCGAGTGCTTTGATGTCACTTCGTAATTTGGATGATGTGCAGGGTGGGCTCTTCCTTGCACCGCAGATGGTAGGACGTGCCATCCACCCGGATGGTGATATGGAGGTTCTTGTCCGCATGGCGTCCCGAGTCGCCGTGTCCTCCTTCGTGCGGGGCCGCCGAGATTCGCCATTCTCCGCAGGCCTGCATCTCGCGGAGCAGCTCACTCGCACTGACGTCCCGTCCGAGGTCGTAGCGGGGGATGTTGCGGGCATCGTCGATCAACTGCACGGTGACTTCAGGGTCCAGCTTCTGCCAGACCCGCTCCGTCATGGTGTCGGACTGGTACTGGCCCCGCCACTTGTCACTGCACTTCTCGGCAATCTGGCTCTTGATGTGCGAATGCAGCATGGCTGCCCCCGTGGCTTCGGTTCAGTCGTACGGGGAATCCAATCTGGTTGCTCAAGTCCTGGCAAGGGTCACCGCTGGCGCACTCGAGTTCAGGACCATCACGCGTCTTGAGTCCCAATCCAGTCCGGGCCGGCCGGGTCCGGAGCGACGAGGCGGCGGTCGATTCGCGCCCGCCAGTCTTGAGGGCGCTGTGCTCCCGCTCACCTCGCTGCTGCGTGGTCAGGCTTCGTCGTCAGGCAGGAGCGTGCGGAGCACCTCGTCGTCGGGACCGAGCGGGCGCCAGCCAAGAGGAGGAGGCGACGCGCGAAGTGCGGCCCTGGCTTGCTTGACCTGCTCCTTGTGCGTATCAGGGGTGTAGGCAGTCCACGACCCAAGCGCCATGGCAACCCTGCCTCGGATTGCGTCATCCAGTACGTCCGGCCAGCCCTTTGGGCATCGCTCGGACAGTTCGCGCACGAACACGTCGCGAACAAAGCGAGTGACCTGTTTGCGCTGCTCCGCCTCGTACAGCAACCCGCTCAACACCTGCACCGCGGCAACGTCATCGCTGCCTAGCTCGTCGGCCAGCGCGTACAGCGGGACAGCAGGGCGCGCATCAGCAAAGGCAGTGAGCGAGACGTAGCCGCACGCGCGGACGCGCTCGTAGAGGCGTGCCTTCCAGTTGCCTTGCCAGGAACGCCCGTCAGTCATCGCCTGCTCTCGAGAGTGAAGGTCATTCTTGAGCGCTTCGTACGCGAGGGTGCTGTGCCGCGCTGTGGACCTGGGGCCGGTCAGGCTTGGTCGTCAGGCAGGAGCGTACGGAGCAGTTCGTCGTCGGGGCCGAGCGGGTGCCATCCAGCGAGAGGCGGGTTGGCAAGGAGGGCATCGCCTGCCCTATCAACCCGTTCCTTATGCGTTTCTGGAGTGAAGGAGTACCAACCAGCAAGCGCGCGCGCGACCTTGAAGCGGTTTTCATCCCCCATCTCGGATGGCCACCCGGCTGGGAGATATGCGTGCAACTCGCGCACGCACTGCGCACGCACCAAGCGAGTGACCTGATGGTTTCGCTCAGCTTCAGCTACGAGTCCGCTGAACACCTGCACGCCTGCGATGTCGTCCCTTCCAAGCTCCTCGGCCAACTCGACCAGTGATGCGGTAGGGCGTGCCTCGGCAAAAGCGGTGAGGGAGTCGTAACCTCGTTCGCGAACACGCTCATAGATGCGGGTCTTCCAGTTTCCCTGCCACGAACGTCCGTCGGTCATCGGCTCCGTCCCCTACTGAACCTGAGCGGGATGTCGTAGGTTTTCATTCGCGTCGCGACGATGTCCAGGACCTGATTGCGCGTCAACATCCGGCCAGACCGGGCCTCGGCTCGACGCAATTCATCCATGATCATCCGATTCCACTCGCCGGGCCATGTGCGCCCAAGCTGCCAGTTGCCGCCTCCGTGAATGGCCTCGTGGTGCGACTTCTCCATCCGGACACAAAACTGGTCGATGTCCATGGCGCCGGTGAAGCCGCGCTGCTCGAACCATTCACGGTGCTCGCGAGGCAGGACATGGTGCTTCGGCGCCTCGGACATGCCTGCCCCGGCTTTGCCCGTCTCGTGCATGCCGCGCACCTCGGGGCTGTCGCCCAAGGCCTCGCGTACGCCCTTGGGCAAGTCCCGATGCGACTGAGCCATCAGCACCTGTCCGGCGTGGATACGGACAGCCGCGCTGGCGACGGGCAGGGAGATGACCCCTGCCTGTACGAGCCGTCGCATCATCTCCACCCACTCTGCCGAGACGACCAGGTGCGAGCCCGCCATCACTCCACCCGGACCCACTGAGAGTCGCGCGCCCACCAGGACGGGCCCAGAGGGAGGAAGCCGGGGAAGTGATACGCGCAGCGTCGAAACCAGGGCCACCATCTCGACGAACTGTGCCACCGCGATGACTTGCCCTGCACGCTCCGTTGCCATGCGCGCACCCTCGCGAATGGTGTGGAACTCCTGGGTCAGTTGACCCATCAGCTCGGGCATCGCGGCCGCCGTGGCCTCCACGCGTCCTGGCTCCAGGGAGGAGAGCGCCGTCATCGCCGGCTCCAGCCGCTTCTGTACGCGCTCCATGTCAACGAGCAACTGCTCCACGTTGTAGTAAGGGCACTGCTGGAGCAGGGCGTCGGCGAGTTGGAGGAAGTCGAACCAGGAGTCCAGCAACATGGCGCCAGCCATGGCCGCCTGGAGGCGAGGCCCTGTCATCCTGAGAAGGCCCACTGCCATGTCCGGGTCGTCCACTGAGTCGGCGACCTCCACGAGCGTGGTCGTTCCTCGAAGTGCGCCACCAAGCCAGCGCACTTGATTGACGCCGAAGTCGAAGTAGCGGGAGAAGACGTCGCCGTGCGCATGTATTGCTCGCGTGTGCGAGGCGAGCTTTGGAATGTCACTGGCGAGCCCCGCGATGGAGTCCTTCACGTCGTCCGTCGCCTCCGTGACGGCCTGGCGAGTCTCCGCGGCTCGTTGCTGTCCGGCCGCGATGGCCTCCGCATCATTCTCGCGATGACGCTGGCGTCGCTCCGGTGTGCCGGACTGACGCGCACTGGCGTCATCTGCCAGGCCGTCCCGTGAAGACTCCAGCAACGAGCCGCCTCGCTGCGACTGGCGCAGGGGCCTTCCAGCTCCGGAGGCGGGCGACTGGGTGGCACAACCCGTCACCAACAGCACGAGACTCCACAGCACGACGTTCGCACGCAGGGCCCACCTCCAGCTCCGCCCGGAGGCGGCTGGCGGAGGCCTCATTCCACAGCAGGAGGGAGGCTGTTTCCAACGCCGAAGGCGTCCACGAGGACTTATCCGCGCCGTGGACCCTCGCCTCCGGCCTCGGCTACTTCTTGATGCCGAGCTGCGCGAGCGCGGCCTTCACCCAGTCCTTGATGGACATGGTGTCGAACGGAATCGCCTCGCGGCCCGGATACTTCTTCTCGAAGTACGTCACCGCCGCCACGCCCATGGCGAACGCGGTGCCTCCGCTGGCCGCGCCCTTGAGCAGCCAGCCCGCGACGGGAATCCAGCCCACCGTCTCTCCGACGATGCTGCTGGCCGCCTTGCGCGCGACGATGCCCGCGCCCAGCGTGGGCACCAGACCGAGCGCCTCACCGAGGCTGAGCTTCTCTCCGTAGATGCCCGCCACGTGGTAGATCATGTACGCCTCGATGGCGGACGTGAGCGCAGTGTGCGCACCCGGCACCGGGATGGGAATCGCGGCGGCACCCGCGGCGCGCAGGGCGCTCTCCTCGACCCAGCTTCGCGCGGCCTTCTCTGCGGACATGGATGTTCTCCCAGGCAGTCGTTCGCACCCACCTTAAGGACTCCGGCCTCGCTCCGAAAGAGGAGCGACACGGCCAGTCACTTGTGTCTGATTTACATCAGCGCTTATATATCTCCCATGCACCGGGGCCTTGGAACGCAGCTGCGGCACCTGATTGAGCTGCTGGATGGAGCGGTTGGCCGGGCCTACGAAGAAGAGGGTTTGGACTACCGCCCTCGCTACACGCCGCTGGTGCGAGCGCTGATGCAGCACGAGCCGATGACCATCGGCCAACTCGCGGAGGCGGCCGGCCTCACCCAGCCCGCGACGACTCAGACGCTGGCGTTGATGCTCAAGGAGAGGCTGGTGCTCTCGGAGCCCGGCCCTGTGGATGGACGCCAGCGCTGGATTCACCTCAGTCCCACGGGACGCGCGCTGCTTCCTCGGCTTCAATCGTGCTGGAAGGCCACCGCGAGCGCCGCCGCCAGTCTGGATGCCGAGCTTCCCGTGCCGCTTTCAGAGGTGCTCGACCTCGCCATCGAGGCGCTCGAAGAGAAGTCGTTCGATGAGCGCATCGCCGCCGCGCGCGGGCGGCAATCAAAGCGCCGTGGCGCGTAGGAATGACATCCCCATGAAAACCCTCTTCATCGACAGTGAGCGGCGTCTGCGCAACGGCTGGAAGGCCCTGGGCTCCATCGCGTTGAGCGGGGTCCTGGTGCTGGGATTCATCTTCCTCCAGCGCCACCTGCCCCAGGTGTGGCGGCAAGCCCTGCCGGAGCCGCTCTGTGCCTTCATCGGAGTCCTCATCTCGAGCTGGCTGTGCCTTCGCCTCGAAGGCGAGCGCTTGTCCTCCCTGGGGGTCCACTCGGCGCGGCGCACGGGCCGCGACCTCGGGTTCGGGCTCGTGTGCGGCGTGGTGCTGGTGGGTGCGGTGGCAGTCGTCCCCTTCGCACTGGGCGGCTTCCATCTGGTGCGAGCCGAGCACAACGGCGCGGGTGTGCTCCTCAAGACCGCCTGGCTCATGCTGGGGGTGGCCGTGTTCGAGGAGACGCTGTTCCACGGCTACGCCTTCCAGCGCGCCATCCGGGGCATGGGGCCTGTGTGGACGCAGCTCGTGTTCGCGGTCGTCTTCTGTCTGGCCCATTCCTACCCCGACATGGCTGGAGGGGCGCTCGCGGTGGCGATGACCAACACCTTCCTGGCGGGTCTGCTGTTGGGGCTCTGCTACCTGCGCACGGGAGGACTCGCGCTTCCCGTGGGCGTGCACCTGGGCTGGAACGGGATGCTGGCCATGCTGGGCTTCGGCGTGAGCGGCGCGGAGTCGAAGGGCGCGTGGACGCCTGTCTTCCACGACCTGCCTCAATGGCTCACCGGAGGCAGCTATGGCCTGGAGGCCTCCGTCTTCAGCCTCGTCGTGCTGGCCCTGTTCACCCTGGTCCTGGCGCGCTGGAGGGGCTCGCGTCGGAGCGAAGTTCCCACCTCACTGCCGGCCGAGGTGGGCCAGGGCGTGTGATGTTCGAGCTCCGACGCTCAGCGTGGACGGAACCGGTCCGTGGCCTCCACCAGCGCGGACGTGGTGCCCGGCTCGTTCGCCGAGTGCCCCGCATCCGGAACGATGACCAACTCCGCCTCCGGCCACGCTTGATGTAGCGCCCACGCGCTCTCCGGTGGGCACACCACGTCGTAGCGCCCCTGGACGATGACCGCGGGGAGGTGACGGATGCGCGGCACGTCATCGAGCAGCTGCGTGTCCGAGCGCAGGAACCCACGGTTCATGAAGTAGTGACACTCGATGCGCGCGAAGGCGAGGGCGAAGTCGTCCGCGCTGTTGCGCGCCACCAGCTCCGGGTTGGGATGCAGGTAGCTGGTCCGCGCCTCCCATACGCTCCAGGCCCGCGCGGCCTCGTGTCGCGTCGCCACGTCCACGCTCGTCAGGCGCCGGTGGTACGCGCCCAGCAAGTCATGTCGTTCCGCCGGAGGAATGGGCGCCAGGTAGTGCTCCCACGCGTCGGGGAAGAGGGCGCTCGCGCCGCGCTGGTAGAACCAGTCCAGCTCCTGCTTGCGCAAGAGGAAGATGCCGCGCAGCACCAGCTCCGTGACGCGCTCCGGATGGGTCTGCGCGTAGGCCAGGGACAGCGTGCTGCCCCAGGAGCCGCCGAAGAGCTGCCAGCGCTCGATGCCCAGGTGCTCGCGCAGACGCTCCATGTCCGCGACCAGGTCCCAGGTGGTGTTCTCCTCCAGGCTCGCGTGCGGCGTGCTCCGGCCACAGCCCCGCTGGTCGAAGAGGACGATGCGATAGGCCGCCGGGTCGAAGAACCGTCGCTGCTTCGCGTCCGTGCCTCCTCCGGGACCGCCGTGGACGAAGACCACGGGCTTGCCCTTCGGATTGCCACACTCCTCGAAGTACAGCTCGTGGAGCATGGAGACCCTCAAACGACCGATGCGGTAGGGCTCCAGTGGGGGATACAGCGTCCGCGACGGTGAGGACGGAACGGACATGCGCCTTCCAGGACAGCGAGAGAGCTGCTCACGCTAGCAGACTGGTTCCTCCGCGCTGGCCCGCACGCGCGTCACCGTCCAACGGTGTTCGCGTGTCCTCTTGCCTGGGGTGGGGACTGTCGGGCAGGGCACATGTCGCACGCCGCCATGGCCCCCGCGTGCGATGTGACGGCGATGTTGCCCGGGCTCAACGTGGAGGTTGCGGGAGGGGTGGATGCTGCTTCGCGTCTCCCCACACCCCGGAGCGTTCCATGAACCTCGCTTCCCTGATGAACCCCCCTCGGAAGAACGAAGAGAAGGCCACGCCCCGTCGTCTCGCGCTGGTCCGCATCCAGGCCACCGTCCTGGCTCAGGGCGCGATGAGCGCGGCGAAGGACAGCGTGAAGTCCTTCCGCCACATGCACGACGTGCTCACCGGAGCCTACTCTCAAGCCCGCGCTTGAGCCGCCGCGCGACTCGCGGTTCATGAGCGGCATCGAAGGTCACCGCACACCGCGCGTGACTCGCGGTTCATGCGCGGCATCGAAGGTCACCGCGCACCGTGCGTGGCTCGTGCGCGGCATCGAAGGCTACAGCGCACCGCGTGACTTGCGCACCTCAGGTCGCGCGCGAGCCCGCGCAAGTCACACCACCTCGCGCAGCTCAGAGGGAGCGAGGTGGCCCCAGGTCGCGGGCCTCGGTGGCACCCGCGAGACGCACATTCACGTGGAGGCACCGTGCCGCCGGCCGTGTCGGAGCCGGCGACTCCTCCGCGTCAGGAGGGCGCGCCCGGGCTCGGGCTGGTTCCCGGGTTCGTGGGCGCGTCCTCCTTCGGAGGCGGCGGTGGCACGCCCTTGCCCGCGGGCGCCACCATCCTCACCTCGGAGACATCGCTCAGCGCCAGGCCGTCGCCCTTGGGCTCCGTCTCCGTTACCGCGATGACGTCACCCCGATGCAACTGGAGGAACCGCTCGTTCTTCTCATTGCGGTGACGCTCCTGCATCGCCAGGCCCACGCGGCCCTCCGGCCCGCAGCCGATGTAGCGGTGCCGCCCCTTGCCCTCCAGCGGCTCGGAGACGATGCGGAACAGCCGACCCGGCGGCGGCTCCGGCCACTCCTCGCCCTTGGGCGCGAGCACCAGGTAGCTCATCTTCAGCGCTTCCTTGTGCAAGCTCGCCGCGCGCGCCAGCTCCTCCACCACGCGAGGCATGGGCCAGGGCCGCTCCGCGTGGCACCAGTCCGTCTCCTTCACCAGCGCCGGACACGCACCCCGGTACATGCACGGCGCGCGCACCGCGTAGCCTCGCGCCACCATCGCGTCGCGCACGTGCAAGAGGCCCCGGCTCGTCTCCCGCAACGCGGGCTCCATCACCAGCAGGCTGCCGCCGCGCTTCACCTTCGCCAGCGCCGCCTCGAGCAGCGCCGCCCGAGGCGTCGTCGCGCTGTCCCCCGTGCCGTACAGCTCGTTGATGACGTGGCCCATCGTAATCAGGTCGTACTGCCCCTCCGGCAGCACGGCGGCCTTCTTCGTCGGGTCCCACTCGCGGGTGGCCAGCGCCTCGCCGGCCTCCGTCGCCAGCGCGCGCGCCAGGTTGAGCGCGGCCTTGCTGCGGTCCGCCGCCGTCACTTCCTTGCCGCCCGCGTCCATCGCCGCGAAGGCCACCGGACCCGGACCGCTGCCCAAATCCAGCACCTGCCGAGGCCGGTTCGGCAGCTCTCCCAGCACCTGCCGGGCCTGCGCGTAGGAGACCGGCCAGTAGAAGAGCAGGTAGGCGCCCAACAGCTTCGGGTCGTCCATGTAACGCGCCCCGGCGAGCTGACGCTCCCGCGTCAAACCCATTGAGAGCTGGCGCACGCCGGCGCCCACTTCCTTCACTTCCTGGGGCGTCAGTCGCCCCTCCGGCCCGTCACCCTTGCCGCGTGACGCGCGCCACACGGCGATGAGCCGCGGCATCCACCGCTCCAGGTCCTTGCTGTATCCGTTGCTCATCCCGCCAAGCCTTCGACCGAGGGGCCGCTCCCGGAAGCCGCCCATGTCAACCCGTTGTCACCCCGCCACTTGCTCAACTCCACGGTCGCCTCCCGGGGACGTCCGCGTTAAACCCTTGTCGCACATGATCTCCGTCCACGGGCTGCGCAAGCACTACAAAGTCCACAAGCGCCCGCCAGGCCTCAAGGCGGCCCTCCGCTCGCTCTTCCATCGAACCTACACCTCCGTGAAGGCGGTGGACGGCATCTCCTTCGACATCCGTCCGGGAGAGCGCGTGGGCTTCCTGGGCCCCAATGGCGCCGGCAAGACGACGACGCTCAAGGTCCTCTCCGGCCTCCTGCACCCCTCCGAGGGCGAGGTCCGCGTGGACGGGCACGTGCCGCGCCTGCGCGAGGAGGCGTTCCTCAAGAAAATCATGCTCGTCATGGGGCAGAAGCAGCAGCTCCTGTGGGACTTGCCTCCGGCGGAGACCTTCGAGCTCAACCGCGCCATCTACGACGTGCCCACGCTTCAATACAAGCAGACGTTGGACGAGCTGGTGGGGCTCTTGGAGATTGGCGACCTCATCGGCAAGCCGACGCGCCAGCTCTCCCTGGGCGAGCGGATGAAGTGCGAGCTGGCCGCGGCCCTCATCCACCGGCCCCGCGTGCTCTTCCTGGACGAGCCCACCATCGGCCTGGACGTGTCCATGCAGGCCACCATGCGCACCTTCATCAAGGACTACAACGAGAAGTACGGCGCCACGCTCATCCTCACCAGCCACTACATGGACGACGTGGCCGCCCTCTGTCCGCGCGTCATCGTCATCGACAAGGGCCTGCTCTCCTACGACGGCAGCCTGGAGGCGCTGGTGCAGCGCGTGCGCCCGGAGAAGCGCGTGGTGCTGCGGCTGTCGGAGGAGGTGGACGCCTCGCGCCTGGAGCCCCTGGGCAAGCTGGTGACGCACGAGGCGGGCACCGCGGTGCTCCAGGTGAAGCAGGACGCGGTCAACGCCACCATCTCCCGTGCGCTGTCCGGGCTGCCGGTGACGGATTTGACGGTGGAGAACGCGCCGCTGGAAGAGGTCATGAGCGAGCTGTTCGCGGAGAACAAGGCCCGCAGGCTCCAGGCCGCGGAGTCGGTGCCGGCATGAATGCCCGAGGTCTCCTGCGGGCCCTGCCCACCATGCTGCGCGTGAGCTTCGCGGAGTCGGTGGCCTACCGGGCGGAGATGTTCGTCTGGGTGCTGTCCACCACCATGCCGCTGGTCAACATGGTGTTGTGGATGGCGGTGGCCAAGAGCGCCCCGGTGGGCAACTTCGGTCAGGCCGACTTCGTGGGCTACTTCCTGGCCACCTTCGCGGTGCGCCAGCTCACCAGCGCGTGGGCCGCGTGGCTCATCAACTGGGAGGTGAAGCAGGGCACGCTCGCGATGCGCCTGTTGCGTCCCATCTCACCCTTGTGGGGCTACGCGTCCGACAACGTGGCGGGCTTCCCCATGCGCGTCGTGGTGGCCCTGCCCGTGGTGCTGCTGAGCATCGCGCTGGTGGGCGCGGACAAGGCGGTGCCCCAGCACGCGTGGCAGTGGGGGCTGTTCCTCGTCGCTGTCCTGGGCGGCTGGGCCATCACCTTCCTGGCCAACGTGGCCATCGGCGCGCTGAGCCTCTTCCTCGACAGCAGCCAGAAGATGATGGAGGTGTGGATGGTCCTCTTCTTCGTCTGCTCCGGCTACATGTACCCGGTGGAGTTCCTCCCGGAGGGCTTGCGCACCGTCATCGACTGGCTGCCCTTCCGCTACCAGATGGGGCTGCCGGTGGAGTTGATGACGAACGCGCATGACCTGCCCACCGCGCTGGGGCTGGTGGCGAGGCAGTGGGCGTGGGTGCTGGGGATGGGCGCGCTCGCGGTGGGGCTCTGGAAGCAGGGCGTGAAGCGCTTCGCGGCGTTCGGAGGGTAGGGGCATGGTGCGGCGATATCTGCGACTGCTGACAGTGCAGCTCAAGGCGTCCGGCCTCCAGGCGCTCCAGTACCGGGCGGACTTCTTCACCGACGGCTTCACGTCCCTGTGCTGGGTCTTCACCGCGCTGGCGCCGCTGTTCGTCGTCTACGGCAGCCGGCCGGAAGTCGAGGGCTGGAGCTTCGGCGAGGCGCTGCTCGTCGTGGGCTGGTTCACCCTGCTGCAAGGCATCCTCGAGGGCGCCATCAACCCCAGCCTCACCGGCGTGGTGGAGCACATCCGCAAGGGCACGCTGGACTTCGTGCTGCTCAAGCCCGCGGACGCGCAGTTCCTCGTATCCACGCAGCGCTTCCTGCCGTGGCGCGCCTTCAACGTGCTCACCGGCCTGGGCCTCTTCATCTACGCCTTCCTGCTCCTGGGACGCGGGCCTTCTCCACTGGGGCTCCTGACGTCGCTCCTGCTGCTGGGCACCAGCACGCTGCTCCTGTATTCGCTGTGGATATTGACGGTGAGCGCCGCGTTCTTCGTCGTCCGGGTGGACAACCTCACGTACCTCTTCACGTCCATCTTCGACTTCGCGCGGTGGCCCTCGTCCGTGTTCAAGGGCGTGGCGAAGGGGGCGCTGACGCTCGTCTTCACGTACGTGATTCCCCTGGCCCTGATGACCACCTTCCCCGCGGAGGCCATGCTGGGCCGGCTGCCGGCGCTGTCGCTGGTGGGCGCCGTGGTGGGCTCCGCTGCCTTCGCGTGGGTGGCGCGGCGCGTCTGGATTCGCTCCATCGGCCACTACACCTCGGCCAGCAGCTAATCCCTCTCACGCCTCCCGGCCTGTCGAGCCCTTGCTGACTCGGTGGTGGGGTGTATCAACCCCACCTGTTTCAGCCGGTGTCGACGTAATTTTTCAGGTGCCGAATTGGCCTCCTTCCTCGGGGCTGGGGTAAGGGCCGCTGCGTGCGGCTCGTCGGGCGCACACCCCCCGAAGGGAAAGGACCCCCACCCATGAATCGATGTATCGGGCTCGGCCGCCTGGCCGCGCTTGTGACGGCGCTCGTCCTGGCGGGATGCTCACACGAGGAATTTGCAGAACCGTCAAACGCGGAAAGCACTGCGGGCTTGGATTCGGCGAGCCAGGGCTGGACGCCCACGCCGAGCATGTCGCTCCAGCGGATGGACCACACCGCGACGCTGCTGCGCACCGGCAATGTGCTGGTGGTGGGCGGCCAGTCCTCGGCGAACGCGGAGCTGTATGACTCGAAGGGCGTGCGTTGGTTGTCCGGCGGCACGCTGGGGGCCGCGCGGCGCAGACACACCGCGACGCTCCTGAACAACGGCAAGGTGCTCGTCGCGGGCGGCGACTCCGGTGCGTCGGCCACGGGCACCGCGGAGCTGTATGACCCCAGCACGGGGACCTGGGCGGCGACGGGGAGCCTCGACACGCTGCGCTCCGGACACACGGCGACGTTGCTGTCGAACGGGAAGGTGCTGGTGGTGGGTGGAGAGACCGGCGCGGGCACGGGGCTGTCCACCGCGCGCCTCTATGACCCGGCGACGGGGACGTGGGCCTCCACGGGCGGGCTGCGCAGGCCGCGCGTCGGGCACACGGCGACGCTGCTGGGCAACGGGAAGGTGATGGTCACCGGAGGCCGCGTCGGGCCCAGGGGTGAGTTCGTCAGGGACGTGGAGCTGTATGAGCCGAGCACCGGCCTGTGGACCCAGGTGGCGAACCTGTCCACCGCGCGCGCGGGGCACAGCGCGACGCGACTGTTGTCCGGCAAGGTGTTGGTGGCGGGCGGCTTCCTCGACGAGTTCACCGCCTCGAGGACCTCGGAGCTGTACGACCCCAGCGCTGGCACCTGGGCTCCGGTGGCCTGGCAACTGCCGGGCGAGCGGGCGCAGCACACGGCGACGCTGCTGCACTCGGGCGAGGTGCTCGTCACGGGCGGCACGGACGGCAACAGCCCGTATCTGCAGAGCGCGGCCATCTTCGACCCGACGCTCGCGCGCTGGAGCGCGACGCCGCCGATGAGCGCGAGCCGGCTGGGACACACGGCCACGCTGCTCCTCCAGGGCGAGGTGTTCGTCACGGGAGGCAGCGCGGAGGGCACGCAGGGGGCCTCGTCGGCCGAGCGGTTTTCGGTGCCCACTCCGCCCTGGCGCCCCACGGCCACGATGTCGGCGGCGCGGTATCACCACTCGGTGACGCTGCTCGACTCCGGCAAGGTGCTGGTGGCGGGAGGGACGGGGACCGGCAGCAGCGGCCTGTCGGGCGCGGAGCTGTATGACGAGCACCTGGTGACGTGGACGCAGACGGGGAGTCTCGTCACGCCGCGCTTCCTGCATGGGGCGGCGGAGCTGCCCTCGGGCAACGTGCTGGTGGCGGGCGGGCAGGGCAGCTCGTCGGTCTACCTGTCGTCCGCGGAGGTGTATGACCTGGCCACCGGGCAGTGGAGCAGCACCGGGGCGATGGCGGGGAACCGCTCGCGGCACACCACCACGTTGCTGGATTCCGGGCAGGTGTTGGTGACGGGCGGACGGATGTCCTCCAGCTTCAGCAGCATCCTCGCCACGGCGGAGCTGTATGACCCGCCCTCTGGGACGTGGCGCGCCACGGGCACGATGAGCGTGCGTCGCGTCAACCACACCGCGACGATGTTGCTGTCCGGGAAGGTGTTGGTGGTGGGGGGCACGACGCCGTCGGGAGACACGGCGACCGCCGAGCTCTACGACATGCACACGGGCCAGTGGACGCAGACGGGCTCCATGGCGGGCACGCGCTATGGGCACATCGCGGTGGCGCTGCCGGGCGGCAAGGTGCTGGTGGCGGGCGGCTGGGGCCTGGGCGGCGCGCTGGCCACGGCCGAGATTTATGACCCGGCCCAGGGAGGCTGGACGACGGTGGCGCCGATGACGAGCAGTCGCTACGGGGCGCTGGCCTCCGTGTTGTCCTCGGGCCGCGTGCTGGTGCTGGGCGGGGATGCCGGGGCCGCCACGGGCCTGCTGTCGACGACGGAGGTGTTCGACCCGGCGCTCGGCCAGTGGACGTCCGCGGGCACCATGTCCAACGCGCTGTCGAGTGCCACGGTGACCCGGCTGGCCATCTCGGGACGGGTGCTCGTCGCGGGAGGTCTGGGCACCAGTGGCGCGCTGTCCTCCGCGGAGCTGTACACACCCGCGCCCTGACGTCAGGGCTCTTTCCGCCCGCGTCCCGATGTGGACGCGGGCGGGAGGGGCGGGCCGCCCATGTCAGTGGTGAGAGGCGGATGCGATGCGTCGCTGCCAGTACGTGGGATGGCGGCGCTCATGGGCAATGGCCAGGATGACCAACTGCCCATCGAAGACCCTGTACGGCAGGACGAATGGAAATCGTTCCATGCGCAAGCGATGAATGCCGGAGGCCCTCGTGCGTGCGTCGGGCCAGAGCGGAAACGCGTCCGGGTTCTCGCTGGATTCGCGGCATCAGCGTCGCTGCTTCAGACGAGCGGCAACCTGACGCTTCACGTCCTCCCAGGGAACTGTCTCGACGCGGCCTTCACGGATGTCCGTGGCGCGACGCTCCAGCTCTTGCGACCACTCTAAACCGGAGTCCTCCTGCGCGGACTCTTCATCGAGACTGAGCAGCAGCTTGTGTGCGAACTCGGCGCGCTCCTCGGGTGGGAGGCTCAAGACGCTGGTGAGCAACTCATCCTTGGTGGCCATGAGGTGAATCCTACCCGTCGCCGCCGTTTGCAGCAGGGATTCACGCCCCAGACTGAGGCGCCTCCGTCTCTTCGGACTCCACGCCGTAATATGCCAGGCACTCCGTCTCGCGGCCCCTCACGACACGCCGACCGTCCAGCGGCCCACCGTGCGCGGTGACGATGGTGCACTGTCCCTCGTCGCCGTCCTGGTCGAAGTACAGCACCACCCAGTCGTGCGTCGCCTTCTGCTGATGTGCCAGCGCCGTGTTGGAGAACAGCGCCCGCACGTTCCACCCGTCCAGCGTGCGCCGCATCACCGGCAACCACGCCTCACCCGAGGGATTGAACCGCCGGGGCGCGATGGTCCGCAGCTCTCCCGCGTGCGCCCTCCGGCGGTACTCCTCGTCCACCTGCAGCAACAACCCCACCTCCGGCCGAGGCCCCTCGTCCTGACTCGCGCTCTTGCGCGCCGCGCCTCTGCGGTTCCGCCCCAGCCGCGCCTCGAGCAAATCCCTCACCTGCTGCCCGCGTCGCGGTCCGAAGCCCTCCACCGCTTCGAGCCTGCCGTCGTGCGCCGCCTGCTCCAATTCCTCCAGCGAGCGCACCCCCAGTTCCTCGTGAATCCGCCGCGCCAGCTCCGGTCCGATGCCCGGCACACTGGCGAGCAATTGCTCGGGCGAGGACTCATCCTCCAGGCGCTGCAACAACCCGAGCTGCCCGGTGCGCACCAGCTCCGCTATCGCCGCGGCGATGCTCTTGCCCACTCCCGGCAGCTCCCGCAGCCCCGCCTCGCCCTTCGACGCCAGCAGCTCCGCCACGGACTCCGGCCACCCGCCCACCGTCCCCGCCGCCTTGCGGTAGGCGGAAATCCGGAAGGGCATCGCGTCCTGCGCCTCCAGCAGGTCCGCCACCCGCTCCAAGGCATCCGCGATGCCGATGTTGTCCTTCCATTCGACACCCATGGCTCCTTCCAACTTGGAGCGTCGGGCCCATGGCGACCACCCCGGCACCACCCACCGGGCGGGCAGGCGAGCGCCAATCCCTCAGGGCGCGTCCACGACGATGGCGTCCGCCTCGATTTCCACCAGCATCTCCGGGGAGATGAGCTTGCTTACCTCCACCATCGACGTCACCGGACGGATGCTGGCGAAGAACTCCCCGTGCGCCCGGCCCACCTCCTCCCAGCGGGAGATGTCCGTGACGTACATCCGCGTGCGCACCACGTCCTTCAGCCCCGCGCCCACCGCCTGGAGCGCGGACTCGATGTTGCGCAGCGCCTGGGCTGCCTGCAGGTAGGCATCCCCCGCCCCGACGACTTGACCCGAGGCATCCGTGGCCGTGGTCCCCGAGACGGAGACGAAGGGGCCCACCCGCACCGCGCGCGAGTAGCCCACACGGGGCTCCCAAGGGGTCCCCGTGGAGTGAAGGGTCCGCTGCATGGCTGCCTCCCAAGGCGAGAAAGTGTGGGCGGACCCTCCCACGGGCCCCGGCCGGACCGCCAGGGGCTCCTTGCTGGCTGCAAGGAAACACGGCCCGTGGTAGTTGGCCCCGGGTCATGACGAACGAGCTCGACAGGGAGGTCGCCCGACGGCGCACCTTCGCGATCATCTCCCACCCCGACGCGGGCAAGACGACGCTGACGGAGAAGCTGCTGCTGTACGGCGGCGCCATCCACCTGGCCGGCAGCGTCAAGGCCAAGCGCGCGCGGCGCCACGCCACCAGCGACTGGATGGAGCTGGAGAAGGAGCGCGGTATCTCCGTCACCTCGTCCGTCCTCCAGTTCGTGTACCGGGACCACGCCGTCAACCTGCTGGACACCCCGGGCCACCAGGACTTCTCCGAAGACACCTACCGCACCCTGGCCGCGGCCGACGCGGCGGTGATGCTCATCGACGCCGCCAAGGGCGTCGAGCCCCAGACGAAGAAGCTCTTCAAGGTGTGCCGCCTGCGCGGCATCCCCATCTTCACCTTCGTCAACAAGCTGGACCGCTACGGCCGCGAGCCGCTGGAGCTCATGAACGAGCTGGAGCAGGTGCTCGGCATCCGCTCCTACCCGATGAACTGGCCCATCGGCATGGGGCCGGAGTTCCGCGGCGTCTATGACCGGCAGGCCCGCGTCGTCCACGTGTTCTCCGCCGAGGGCTCCCACGGCGAGTCGGAGGTCGGCGAGCGCTCGGTCCCCATCGACTCGGAGGACATCAAGTCCGTGCTCTCCGAGTCGGAGCTGGCCAAGCTCCACGAGGACATCGAGCTGCTCGATATCGGCGGTGACGAGTTCACCCGCGAGAAGAGCGACTCGGGCCAGCTGACGCCCATGTTCTTCGGCAGCGCGATGACGAACTTCGGCGTGCGCCCGTTCCTCGACGCCTTCCTGGACCTGGCCCCCGCGCCGACCTCGCGTCAGACGACGCTGGGCCCGCGCGAGCCCAACAACCCCAAGTTCGCCGGCTTCGTGTTCAAGATTCAGGCGAACATGGACCCCGCGCACAGAGACCGCATCGCCTTCATGCGCGTGGTGAGCGGCCGGTACGTGAAGGGCATGAACGCGTTCCACTCGCGCCTGGGCAAGGAAGTGCGCCTGGCCAAGCCGAGCCAGTTCATGGCCGCCGAGCGCACCGCGATTGAAGACGCCTGGCCCGGAGACGTCATCGGCCTGTTCGACCCGGGGCAGTACCGCATCGGCGACACGCTCGCCGAGGGCACCGACGTGGAGTTCGAGGGCGTGCCGCGCTTCAGCCCCGAGTACTTCGCCATCGTGCGCTCCAAGGACCCGCTGCGCCGCAAGCAGATGGAGAAGGGCCTGGAGCAGCTCTCGGAAGAGGGCACCGTGCAGATCTTCCAGCAGCTCAGCATGGGCATGAAGGACCCGATTGTCGGCGTGGTGGGCGCCCTCCAGTTCGAGGTCCTCCAGTACCGGCTCGAGCACGAGTACGGGGCGAAGATTGCCCTGGACCGGCTGCCCTTCAGCCACGCGCGCTGGGTGGTGGGGCCCAACTTCGACCCCAAGTCCTTCGACTGGGAAGGCAACCGTCAGACGGTGCAGGACCGCGACGGCCTGCCGCTGGTCCTCTTCCGCGACGACTGGGCCCTCCAGCACGCCGAAGACAAACACCCGGACCTGAAGTTCCTCAATGAAGCGCCCATGCTGCGCAAGCTGGCGCCCATCGCCACCGGCAGCTGAAGCACGGCGACGAAGCGATTCTTGAGCTGTCACAAGACGCCGCCGGGCGCGCCCAGGGGAGGTCTGGCTCGACTCCCTTGGGCCCCCAGGCGGCGCGCGCTCGAACCGCTTTCGAAAATCACGGAATAAATCGTCAGCGCAGAAAACGACTGGGCCGCGTTGGAAGGACAACCCTTTCAATTCGAAAGAGACAGCCATGTCATTGCTGCGTCGCCGCCTCGCGGAGAGTCTTTCCGCGTTGGGTCTTGTCGTGTCCGCTGTTCCCGCCTTCGCCGCCGTCCCTCCCATCACCCCAATCCCCAATCTGTGCGCGGACTACACAGCGACGTTGGCGGACTGCCAGAACCCTGTCTTGTTTTGTGCGAAAATCGCACGCATGGCTGCGGAGACCAATCCCAATGCGGCCTGTAACACGCTCATCAAGAACGCGGCGACCAGCGCGGCGACGGGGATGGGCCAGCGCACGGTGGTGGTGCCGCCCACGCTGAACGCGGCGGGGCAGGTCGTCGCTCCGGATGCCTTCACGAAGTCCGTGGCCTTCCTGAAGGATGACCCCAACACCCTGAGCCTCAGCGGCCTGTCGGGCTTCTATCTGGGGTCGGTGCATCGGTCCCAGGCCTACTTCCCGGCCACGACGCCTTTCGCGTCCCGGGTGAAGCTCAGCCGCTCCCAGCAACGCACGGGCTGGGAGAACAGTGGCAACGTCATCAACTCGTGCGCCGAATACGTCTTCGAGAAGTACTACGACTACAGCGTCTTCGAGGATGCCATTGCCGTGGCGGGGACCGACTACCGCGCCATCTACAACATCGCTTTCGACATCGCCCGGAATGGCAACCCCGTCCCGGTGTCAGCCATTGGCACGCGAGGCATCTCCAACCCCACTCAGCGGGGCAGGGATGCCACGGCCTTCCAGCCCTCCATCACCTTCCCCACGGGGCTGCCCAAGAACGAGTTCTTCACGGTGCCGGCGAACGTGACAGGCAAGGTCATCATCAACCAGGGCACCGAGGACAAGGCCGCCGCCATGCCAGGCGTCCGGGGCGCGGCCATCATCACCTTGAAGAGCGCGGGCCGGTCGATGAACCTCTACGGCACCGTGCTCCCCACGGCCATGCGCACCACCCTCAACCAGGGCGCCAGTTACTACAACGAGAGCTGGAGCTGGCATAAGTCCATGGGCCAGCGAAACGCTGCCGTGCTGGACGAGGAGATGTACGCGCTGGAGCGTCTGAAGTCGGACTTCGCCTCGCTGCTCCGGCAGCGGCAGCAGTTGGTCTCCACCATCCAGTCCGAGGTTGGCAATCAGTACCGGCCGCTCCCCGGGACGTTGCAGGCCGGCGCGGCCCAGGGCGCCATGTTGGACGACGAGGACCCGGCGAACCCGCTGGTGGGCATGGCCTATTCACTGGTGGCGCTGGATGCAGCCATCGAAGCGGCGCTGCTCACGGCCCAGTCGCGAGGCTGCCTCGCCTTCCAGAGTGCCACCGCGCCCGCGCCGTGTGACTGGTCTCCCAAGCGCTTTGCCCAGCGCGTGCTGAACCTGTATCAGACGCCCCGCGAGCAGGCCTTCCAGAAGTGCGTGGACTACACCAACGACGACTTCGCGGCGCTCAAGAGCAAGCCCCTGGTGATTGCTGGCAAGGTGAACTACCCCGCCCAGGACTACACGTCGCGGCCCTCCGTGCTGGAGACGTACTTCACCCGGCGGGACACCTATTTGAATGCCCTGTCCGCGGCGACGGGCGCGGTGAGGGACCCGTACACGGCGGCCCTTCGCATGAAGTGGGAGGCGGGTGACAGCTACAGCCTGGGGGATGAGACGTTCGGCGCCACCGCCGACTACCAGGTGTCAGCCGAGGTGAAGAACGTGACGGCGAGCGACTGCGCCATGTCCCCTGAGGTCTACGGGCGCTTCGACGCCACCGGCCGCGCGTTCAGCAAGAGCGTCCACCTGGTCCACGCCGAGGCGAGGATCTCCGACACCCGTGCCGATATCGACCTGGACGTCCTCGACAACACCATCCCAGTGGCGGACGTGCACAGGGACCTGGTCGCGGGTCAGTTCAACCTGGTGTCAGGCGCGAAGTCGAAGTCCGCCACCCTGGTGGATGTGGAGACGACGTTCGTCATCGTGGTGGTGCCCGTCACGCTGGGCGCCAAGGTGGCGGGAGTGGTGGGGCTCGACTACAGCGTGGGCGGCGAGCACAAGGTGACTCCGACGGTGCCCTCCGGGTGCCGGGTGAACTCCATCAGCCTGGCGGGGAAGATTGAACCCTACGCCAAGGTGGATGGAGAGCTGTACGCGGGCGTCGACCTGTTCATCGTCGAGGCGGGCATCAAGGGCAAGCTCCAGCTCGTGCATGCCTCCGTTCCCATCGAGGCCACGGCGGGCCTGAACTACGGCGCGAACGGTGCTTCCGCCTTCACCCTCGGGATGGCGGGCAAGGCGGACCTCAAGTTCACGTTCCTCTCCGGGAGCATCGCCGCCTATCTGGAGGTGGGCATCTGGCCGCTCGAGGAGGAGTTCGAGGCGACCATCGTGAGCTGGGACGGCATCCACGACGACGTGAAGCTGTTCGACAGGAACGTCTCCGTGCTGGTCGCCGACCTGCGCGCGCTTTAATCACAGTCACGACGGGAGACGCCCATGAACACGCGAAAGACTCTCATCGGTGGTGCCGTGCTGGCACTGCTCCTCTGCACAGCCGCCTGGGTCGGTCTGGGTCATGAGCCCAAGGCGTCTCCCGTCGCAGTGCCCCTCCACTTCCGCTTCCCGCAGGGGCGGAGCTGGACGTATCGCCTGGACTACACGGCCGACAGCCGCGTCCAGCTCGCCGGCCAGGGGAAGCAAGCCTCCCTGGCCGGTCAGGTCCAGCTCGTGGGGGACCTGGTGCTTCGTGGCCATGGCGCGCAGGGCGCCGTGCAGCGGGTGGGTCTGCGTCTGGAGAACCTGAGCCAGCACTCGCTGCGAGTCCTGGGGCAGGAGCTGCTCCCGGATGCCGCCTCCGTGGACGCGGTGTTCCTGGGCCGGGAGGCCCTGCTGGAGCTGGACCCGGATGGCGTCGTGCGCGCGGTCTCCTTCCGCGAGGACGACCCGTCGCTGTTCAAGAACACCGTGCAGTCGCTGGTGGGTGAACTCCAGGTGGTGCTCCGGGAAGGGGCCACGTGGTCCGTCGAAGAGCCGACCTCGCGGGGCCGCGCCCGGACGGAGTACTCGCGGCGGGACGAGGATGCGGAGGCGGTGCGGCTGCACAAGCGCCGCGTGGAGTACGTGGAGCTTCGGGGAATGGGGCAGGGCGGCACGGTGCGGCTCGACTCGCGCTTCGAGGCGGACGTGGCTCGCGAGGGCGTGCTGGACCGCGTTGACGGAGAGGAGACGGTGGAACGCCTTGGGACGGACGGCAATGTGTCCGCGGCCTCGCATGTCCGGGTGCGCCTGGTCCGGGGCGCCACGGGCCACTTCGAGGCCGACAAGGCCCCGGTGGCTGTCGCCGTGCTCCAGCGCCTGGCGCCCGGGACGATGGTGGTGGACCCGAAGGTGCGGGCACGGATGTTGACGCAGCAGGTGGATGGCATGACGGCCGACCGTCTCTTCACGCTGCTCGAGCAGTTCGCCAACGTCGGCACGCTGCCGGACCACAACCACTTCCTGCTCCAGGCCACCGGCCTCTTGGAGCAGCAGCCGGAGCTGTGCGCGCGGCTGGTGGAGTTCTTCCGACGGCCGACGCTCCAGGTGAAGGGCCGCGCGTTGCTGTTGGATTTGCTGGCGGGCACGGGGACGCCCGAGGCGCAGGCCGCGCTCGTCCAGGCGCTGTCCTCACGGGAGGCCACGGGGGATGCACGGTACGGCATGCTGCTCGGTCGGCTGTCCCTGGTGAGCAATCCCACCTCGGACACGGTGCGCTTCGCGGAGAAGACCTACGCGTCCACCGAGGGCGAGCTGCGCGTCGCCAGCACGTACACGCTGGGCTCGACGGCCGGGGCGCTCTATCGGCAGGAGCAGTCACCCGAGGCGTGGGCGGCGGTGCAGCGGCTGGCCGACGACCTCCGCGCGTCGAAGGCCCCGGAAGAGCAGGCTCACCTCTTGATGGCGCTGGGCAACGCGGGTGTCGCGGAGCAGGCCGATGTCATCGCGGGCTACGCGAGCGCGACGAGCCCCGAGGTGCGCCGGGCCTCCGCCAAGGCGTTGCGGAAGATAGCGACGCCGGAGGCCACCATGACCTTGCTGTCCCTGGCGGCGGACGCGCAGCAGCCCGTGCAGGCCACGGCGATGGAGTCCCTGGGCCGGCGCCCGCTGGATACGGGACTGCTGATGGACCTGCGGGACCTGGCGCTGAACGGTGGGGTGAAGGTGGAGAACTACCACGTGTTCGTGTCGCTGGTGGCGCCCTACCTGGAGTCGGAGCCGGACATGGTGCGCGAGCTGCTGCGCCACCTGCTCACGCAGGACGTCCCGGACCGACAGGTGCTCACGCGCATCCGGGGCCTGCTGGGGACCTGAGACGCGCTACTTGTAGACGTTCACCGTGCCGCCCCGGAACGCGGAGTCGCGCAGGACGAGGCCTTCCTTGTAGAGGCGGGCCGTCTTGGGGCCGACGAAGAAGTCCTTCGGCTGGCCACGACGGAACGTCTTCTTCACGTGCTCCTCGATGTCCATGAACAGGCGTCGGAAGCGGTCCGGCGCGGCATTCTTCCGGCCCGTCTGCGCGGTGATGTCCAGCTCCGCCCAGAGCTTGCCGCTGAGCAGCTCGCCCTCTTCGTTGGTGCGGCAGCGCTCCAGGAAGATGACGGGGGAGCGCACCTCGTCCACGCGCCAGAAGCCCTTGTCCGGGCCGCGCTTCATCTTGTCGACGATGGCGGGGCCCAAATCGCTGGCCACCAGGTACATCTCCTCCTCGGGCAGCCGCTCCATGTTGTCCTGGTGGGCGCGGAACGTCGTCCAGTCCGCTGGAACGCGCCGGGGGTACACCTCCAGCACGAAGCGCTCCAGGAAGCGGAAGAAGGCGAGCTCGTCGTCGGGAATCATGAAGAACTGAAGGACATTGGCCATTGCCCGGCCCTCATATCCTTGTGCACCTCCCCGCGAAAGCCCGGGGTGAGGCGGGTTATAGAGACTTCATGGATACCTGGCTGCTTTCCCGGATGCAGGAGCTGAAGGACCTCCAGGGGCTCATCGGCCTCGCCACGTGGGACCAGGAGACGTACCTGCCCGCCAAGGCCGGCTCCGCGCGCGCCCACCAGCTCTCCACCCTGCAGGGCATCCACCACGAGCGCCTGGTGGACCCTCGGCTGGGCGACGCGCTCGCCAAGGCCGCCACCGAGGCGGGCCTGACGGACGACGAGCGCGCCATGGTGACAGTCCTCCAGCGCGAGCGGGAGCGCGAGGTGTGCGTGCCCTCCGCCCTCGTCCGCGCCCTGGCCGAGGCCCAGAGCCATGGCCTCCAGGCGTGGCGCGAGGCCCGAAAGGAGCGCCGCTTCGCCCGCTTCCAGCCCGCCCTCCAGCGCCTCCTGGAGCTGCGCCGCGAGCAGGCGGACGCGTACGGCCATGACGGCGAGCGCTACGACGCCTTGCTGGAGGGCTACGAGCCCGGCATGCGCGTCTCCCGTCTCACCCCGGTGCTGACCACGCTGCGCGAGCAGCTCATCCCCATGGTGGGCAAGCTCATGGGCGCGAAGCGGCAGGCGCCGGCCCTCTTCGACGGGCGGCACTTCGACAAGGACGCGCAGTTTCGCTTCACGCTGCGGCTGCTCGCGGACCTGGGCTTCGACCTGGAGGCGGGCCGGCAGGACTTGAGCATCCATCCCTTCACCGGGGGCACGCACCCGCTCGACGTGCGGCTGACGACGCATGTCGACGAGTCGAACCCGCTGCCCGCCCTCTTCAGCACCATCCACGAGGCGGGGCACGGCCTGTTCGAACAGGGCTTCGCGCCCGAGCACCACCGCACGCCGCTGGCGGCCTCGCCCTCCATGGGGCTGCACGAGTCGCAGTCGCGGCTCTGGGAGAACCTGGTGGGACGAGGTCGCCCCTTCTGGGAGCACTACTTCCCGCTGCTGCGCGAAAGCTTCCCCGACGCGCTGGCGCACGCGGACCTGGACGCATTCCTCACCGTCGTCAACGACGTGCGCCCGTCGCTCATCCGCACCGAGTCCGACGAGGTGACGTACAACCTCCACATCGCCGTGCGCTATGAGCTGGAGCTGTTGCTCATCCGCGACGAACTGCCGCTGGCGGACCTGCCCGCCGCGTGGAACGAGCGCATGGCGCGCTACCTCGGCGTCACGCCGCCCGACGACACGCAGGGCGTGCTCCAGGACATCCACTGGGCCTGGGGCGAGGTGGGCTACTTTCCGACGTACTCGCTGGGCAACCTCTACTCGGCCTCGCTCTACCGCGTCGCCGCGCGGGAGCTACCGGAGCTGGAAGGACAGCTTCGACAGGGGAAGATGCTGCCGCTGCGCGACTGGCTGCGTGAGCGCATCCACCGCCAGGGCTTCCGTCTGCCGGCGGAGGCGCGGGTGCGCGAAGTCACGGGACAGGGCCTCACCGACGCGGACTTCATCGGGTACCTGCGCGCGAAGTACGGCGTGCTCTACGGCGTCACGCTCTGAGCCTCGTCAGGGAGGCAAGCGCTCGGCGCTGTACGGCGCGTGCTCCGCGCTCCTCCCGCGACGCGGGCTCTTGGCTCAGCGCGAGGACAGAAGCAGAAAGGGACGCGCGGTCCCGCAGTCGCGGGTCCTCGCGGCTCGGGTCCGAGCGGAGTCAGTCGCCGCTCGCCCTTGAATCAGCGCTGTTCAGAACGAGAACAGGAGCGGGTGGCAGGAGCGGGCCAGCCGCAGCGCGTCCTTCGCCAGCGTGTACGAGCCTGGATCATCCGCGTCCAGCCAGGCCGTGCGCGCCACCAAGCTGCTCAGCTCGAAGCACAGGCTGGTGGTGCGCCGCGACAGGCGGCTGTCCTTGCGCAGCGCACGCACGTTGAGCTCGCACAGCTCCGCGCACTGCCGCAGCACGCGCACGGAGGCGCTGCTCAACGGCTCACCCTGCGCCACCAACCTCGCCATGCCCGCCTCGCAGGACGCCTGGCACTGGAGGCTCGCATCAATGCAGCGCGACACGTCCGCGCGAGCACCGCCCAGTCTCGCTCCCGTCATCGCTCGCACCTCCGAACCGCTAACCAGGGTATGCACGCCGAGCAGGGGGGCAACTGGAAGAGAGGCATGGGATGCCAGATGTTAAACGGTCACCATGCCCAAGCTCACGCTCGTCCCTGACGAAATCGAAGATTACGCCCGCGCGCACACCGCGGCACCCGCGCCACTCTTCGAGGAACTCAAGGACATCACCCAGGCACGCACGTCCTCTCCGGGTATGCAGGTCGGGCCCGTCGAAGGCGCCTTCCTGAGAATGCTCGTCTCGCTCACGAGTGCGAAGCGCGTCCTGGAAATCGGGACCTTCACGGGATACTCGGCGTTGATGATGGCGGACGGGCTCTCCGACGACGGAGAGCTCATCACCTGTGACATCAACCCGGAGACGGCCGAGATTGCCCGCGCCTTCTTCGCGCGCAGTCCGAATGGTCGGAAAATCCAGCTCCGACTCGGGCCTGCCCTGGAAACCCTGAAGACGCTGCGGGGTCCGTTCGACCTGGTCTTCATCGACGCGGACAAGGGGAACTACAGCGCCTACTGGGACGCGGTGGTGCCGCTGGTGCGTCCCGGAGGGCTGCTCGTCGCGGACAACGTGCTGTGGTCCGGGCGTGTGCTGAGTCCGGAGTCCGCGCAGGACCACGCCGTGGTGGCCTTCAACGCGAAGGTCGCCGCGGATGCGCGCGTGGAGCCGGTGCTGCTGACGGTGCGCGACGGGATGATGCTCGCGCGCAAGCGCTGACTCAGTAGCGCGCGAGGAACCGCGTCAGTCCGGGCCGCAGGGCCTCACGCTGGGCGATGCACTGGTCCACGCGCTCCAGGGACTGGGCCAGCGCGCGCTCTCCCCCCTCGAAGTCGCGAGCGCGTGGGGCGAAGAAGCGCTCCACCTCTTCACGGTGCCTGGCGTCGCAGAAGAAGGCGCCGCTCGACAGCAGCCACGCGGAGATGTCCCGGGGCAGCCGCTCGCGCAGGGTGTCGAAGTGCTCACGCAGGAAGGTGAAGGCCACCTCGCGCGTGTGCGTCTCCGAGAGCTGGCTGAAGAGGATGGCCAGCGCCTCGCGCGTGTCCACCTTGGCGTCCAGCAGCAGCTCCAAGCTGGCGCGCGAGAGCTTCGCGTCGCGGAAGCCGCCCAGCGCTCCGAAGAGCAGTCCCCGCTCCTGCTCGGTGGTGGCGGTGCGCGCGGCGTCTCGCAGCCGTTGGTGCAGGGCGGCGTCTCCGGCCACCGCGGCGGACTGGAGCACCGTGGCCGCGTCCTCCGGTGGCAGGGAGGTCCGGTCCTCGAGCCAGCGCAGCGTGAGGCGACGGGCCTCCGCGCGCAGCTTCGGGTCCTCCCCCTCGTTGGCCGCCATCCACATCAGCGTGGGCCGCATCAGCCGCAGGTCTTCGTTCTCTCCGGGCCGGGACACGAAGCCCACCGAGCGCGCTCGCTCGCCGAAGAGTCCGCGCACGAAGCGCGCCCGGTGCGGACGCAGCGCATCCGGAACCAGGTCCGTGTGCACGCTGCCCACCACGCCCGCCGCGCTGTTCACCAGGTCCGAGCCTCCTTCACCCAGCCGCGTCACCAGCGTGAGGGCCTGGCTCACGTCCAGCTCGCCGCTGGAGAGCAGCGCCTGGGCATCCGCCATCAACACCAGCCGCTCCGGAATGGTGAGCTGCTGGCCACCCTGTCGCGTCAGCCGCTCCATCCCATCTCCGCGCAAGAGCGCATGGTAGTAGCCGCGCGCGTCCGCGTTCGGATGGACCCAGTCCGGACAGCCCTTGGCCTCGGTCAGCTCCAGCGAGCCCGTGGGCTCGGTGAGCACCGTGCAGACGCGGCCGTCCTTCGGGCCCACGGCGTAGCGCACGCACAGCGGCACGTGCCAGGGCCGCGAGTCCTCCGCCTGCTTCGCCCCGAGCGGCAGGTAGCGTCGCTGCTCCAGCGCGAGCCTCGGCGGGCCGTCCTTGGGACACTGGAGCGTCATCGCCACCAGCGGCACGCCGGGCTGGTCCAGGAACGAGGAGAACACCGGCGCGACGTCCCGGCCGGCCTCCAGCGACAGCGCCTGGAAGAAGTCCTCCGTGGTGGCGGTGCCGCGCGCGTGTGCCTGGAGGTAGTGACGCACGCCGCGCTGGAAGGCGTCGGCGCCCACCCAGGACTCGAACATGGCGAGCACGGCGGCGCCCTTGCCGTAGGTGATGCCGTCGAAGGCGCTGTGGATGTCCCCGGGCGCTTCGATGGGCTGGCGGATGCTGCGCGCGGTGACGAGCCAGTCCTCGCGCATGGCGTGGCCTCGGGCCTCCACGCGGCGGATGTCTCCGCGCCACTCCGGACGCCAGCGCTTCACCACCTTGAAGGCGAGCCAGTCCGCGAAGGACTCGTTGAGCCACAGGTCGTCCCACCACGCGGGCGTGACGAGGTTGCCGAACCACTGGTGCGCCAGTTCGTGCGCCTGCGTCTCCGCGAAGCCGCGCTGGCGCCACACGGTGTCCTTGCCGGGCTCGGCGAGCACCAGCGGCGCGCCGAAGGTGATGAGGCCCGGGTGCTCCATCGCGCCGCCCACGAGCCCCGGCACCGCGAGCACGTCCAGCTTCGCGTAGGGGTAGGGCGTGCCGAACCACGTCTCCAGCTCCGCGAGCAGCGGCGGGGTGACGGAGGCGGCCCAGGTCGTCTCCGCCGCGCGGCCCCTGGGCACGACGATGCGCACCGGCACGCCGTTCTGTCCGGCCCGCCCCGCGTCCACCGACTCGAACGGCCCCACCGCGAACGCCACCAGGTACGTGGGCAAGGGCGGCGTCGTCTGGAAGCGCACCGTCTTCCAGCCGTCTGTCCCTGCTTCCTCGGCGCGCACGGGGGTGTTGGCGAAGGCGGAGTCCTCCGCGCGCACGCGCAAGGTCAACACCCAGGGAATCTTGAAGGCGGGCTCGTCGAAGCAGGGGAAGGCGCGCCGCGCGTACAGCGGCTGGAACTGCGTCATCGCGTACCAGCTCCCGTGCTCCTGCTCGCGGAAGACGCCGCTGTCCTCCTTGTCGTACGCGCGGCCGGAGTACTCGACGTGCAGCGTGACGTGGCCGGCGGGCAGCGGCTCGCGCGCGACGAAGGCGAGCAGGTCTCCTCCCACGGGCAGCGCCTCCGTCGGCACGCGCGTGTCCCCCACCTGGAAGTGGCTCTGGCTCACCGTCAGCTCGGAGGCGTGCAACCACAGCGTGCGCGTGGGCACGGACAGCGACAGCTCCACGTCCACCGTGCCTCGGAAGGTCTCCTTCCGGGGGTCCAGCTCCAGCGTCACCGTCTGCCGCGTGGGCCGCGCGCTCCAGTCCAGCCGCAGGCCCGGTGGCGACAGGACGCTGGCGTCGTCGACGGGAGGCGGCGCGACGCGGGCTCGCGCCACGGGTGGGGGCGCCAGCGAGGCTGCTTCACGCGAGCCGCTGACGCAGCCCGTGTGGAGGAGCGCCAGCAGCAGGGCGATGACCGCGCCAGGGTGTCCGAACCGCATCGGGAAGCTCCGTCCGCCAGACCAAGGGCGACTCGTGACGGAGGGCATTCCATCACCGCCGCCCGGGAGACGGTAGTGCTTCCACGAGGTGTCAGATGTGACGCGGTGGCGCGACAGCGCGGCGCTCAGCCACCGACGACGGGGAAGGCGGCCAACAGCTCGATGAGGGCGGGGCCATAGAGCTGCACCCGCTTGTCACCGAAGTAGGGCACCTGGGCCAGCTCCTCCAGGTTCTGGGGCGGCTGCGACAGCAGCGCGTCCATCAGCGGGTTGGTGAGCACCACGCTGGGCGTCACCTTTCGCTCGGTGGCCTTCTCCACGCGGAAGGCCTTGAGGGCGTCCTCGCGCTTGCGGCGGTTGGTGTCCTTGGGCCCCTTGTTCTCCCGCTCCTGGGGCAGCTCTCCGTTGCGCGACTTCTCCAACTGCGCGCGGACGATGGCGAGCACCTCGTCACCATGGGCGCGCACGAAGGCGCCTCGCACGCCCGCCGCGCGCGCCAGGTCCTTGGGCGTGGAGGGCAGCCGCGTGGCGATGTCCGCCAGCGCCATGTTGGAGAGCATGCGCCCCATGGGGACGTTCTCCTGCTCCGCCCACTCCAGCCGCTTGCGGTGCAGCGCGTGGGCAATGGCGTTCGCCAGCGTCAGCTGCGTGGGGGACAGCCCCGAGCGCGGCAGCTTGGGCTTGAAGTCCGCGCCCACGTCGGGCCGGGCCACGGCCTCGTCACAGAGCCTGTCACAGTCCAGCAGCACCTCTTCCAGGATGCCCGCCTCGCGGCACGACTCGCGCACCTGCCGGCCCAGCTCGCACAGATAGCGCACGTCGTTGGCGATGTAGGTGTGCATGCCCGGGGGCAGGGGGCGCAGCGAGAAGTCGGACTGCTGATGCTCCTTCGGCAGCTCCACGCCCAGCTTCTCCCGGGCCACGTCCGCCAGTCCGACCTTGGGCCAGCCCAGCAGCGTCGCGGCCCGGTGGGTGTCGAACAGGCCCCGCACCCGCACCCCGCCTTCGGCCAGGAACTGCAGGTCTCCCTGCGCCGCGTGGAAGTACTTGGTGCGCTCCGGGTCGGCCAGCAGCGGGGCGAGCAGCCGGGCCTCCACGCCGGGCTGGAGCGTGTCGAAGAGGAAGACGTCGTCGTCGGTGGCGACCTGGAGGAAGCACAGCCGGGCGCGGAAGGCGTGCATGGAGTCGGCCTCCAGGTCCACGGCCAGCTCGCGGGCCGCCTCCAGCTTCTGGAGGGCGCTCTGGGCCCCGGCGGAATCCACCACGTCCACGTCACCCTGCGGGTAGGTAGGCATCGAGCTGAGCAGGCTAGCGGACCGGACCGCCTGAATGACGTGTTTTTTCCCGGGCCGCCGCTAGGATGGCCACGCCGATGAATGACGTCCAGCGCCTGGAAAAGAGTCTGCTTGGCCACATGGGCCGAGCCATCGCGGACCACCGCCTCATCGAGGACGGGGACCGCATCATGGTGGGTGTGTCCGGAGGCAAGGACTCCTACACCATGCTCTACCTGCTCCGGGAGCTGCAGCGCCGAGCGCCGGTGAAGTTCGACCTGCTCGCGGTGAACCTGGACCAAGGACATCCTGGTTTTCCGGGACACGTCCTGGAGGAGTACTTCCAGCGGGAGGGCTACGCGTACAAGCTCCTCAAGGAGGACACGTACAGCATCGTCCTGGAGAAGACGCCGCCCGGCAAGACGCAGTGCTCGGTGTGCTCGCGCATGCGGCGGGGCATCCTCTATACGGCGGCGGTGGAGCTGGGGTGCACCAAGATTGCCCTGGGCCACCACCGCGACGACCTCATCCACACGCTCCTGCTCAACATGTTCTTCGCCGGCTCCATCAAGGCGATGCCGCCCTTGCTCAAGAGCGATGACGGGCGCAACGTGGTCATCCGGCCGCTGTGCTACGCGCCGGAGAAGGACATCGCGAAGTTCGCGGAGCTGAAGGCCTTCCCCATCATCCCCTGCGACTTGTGCGGCACGCAGGAGAACCTCCAGCGCAAGCGGATGCAGCGGCTGGTGGAGGACCTGGGCAAGGAGATTCCCAACGTCCGGCAGAGCCTTCTCAACGCGATGGCCAACGTGCGGCCGTCGCACCTGTTGGACCGGGCGCTCAACCCCGACCCGCTGAACGCGAGCGAGGCGGAAGTGGCGGTGGCGCCCACTCAAGACACGCAGGACACGCAAGGGGGAGCCAGTCCATGGCTCGAGAGCAGGCAGTGAGCGCGCGCAAGGAGCGTAACGCCGCGCTGGTGGAGGCGATGTTGCTGGCGGCGATGGCCGACGGCCGTGTGTCCCAGCGGGAGATGCAGACGTTGCTCAGCCGCGTGCTGGAGCGGCCGGAGTTCGAGGGCACGCGTCCGGAGGAGCTCAACGCGCTGGTGGAGACCAGCGCGGCGCGGCTGTCCGAGGCGCGAGACCTGGAGGACGTGCTCGCGTCGCTCAGGCGCAGGCTGCCGGACCACAAGAACCGGATGCTGGCCTTCGGACTCGCGGCGGCGGTGGCGCTGGCGGACCAGCGGGCCACGCGCACGGAGCTGGGGCTGCTCAAGACGTTCCAGGCCGCGCTGGGCATCTCCGAGGACGAGGTCGCCCAAATCATCGACGTCATCGAGAACGGTGGCAGTCTGGCGGAGGCCCTGGGCGAGCCGCTGGAGCGGCTGTTCGCGGAGGTCATGGTGCTGGTGAGCGCGGCGGACGGGCGGCTGAAGGAGGCCGAGGCCCGGGCGCTGGTGGAGAGCTTCGCGGCGGACCCCCTCTTCGAGAACGTCAGCCCGGAGCGCGCGCAGAGCTTCGTGAGCGAGTCGGTGGCGGCGCTGTCCGCGGAAGGCCTGCCCCAGCGCCTCCAGGTGCTGGCCCACGGTCTGACGACGCACACCCAGCGGGTGAAGGCGTTCCGGCTGGCCACGAAAATCGCCCACGCGGGCGGCGAGCCCAGCCTTCCGGAGCAGCGCATCCTGGACATGCTCCAGGCGACGTTCGGTCTGGCTGACGACGAAGTGGCGCGACTGGGCAGGGAGGGGTAATCAGGGGGCAGCATGACCCTTCAAGTCCCTTCCACCTCCAGGCACTCCTTCCGCTTCGGGCTGCCGCCGTCCCTGGGCAGCGAGATGGCGCGGGAGCGCGCGGACCGGCTGGCGGCCTTCCTCCAGAGGGCGCTGGGCAAGCTGGTGGAGGTGAGCGTCGCGTCCAGCTACGAGACGCTCGCCAAGGACCTGCTCTCCGGGCGCGCGGACGCGGCCTGGGCGCCTCCCTTCGTCTGTGCGCGGATGGAGGCCATGGGCGTGCGGGTGGTGGTGCGTGGGGTGCGCCGGGGCATGTCGTCCTATCGCTCGGCGCTGGTGTGCCGGGCGGGGGCGGGGCTGACGGTGGAGCGCCTCAAGGGCACCACGGCGGCGTGGGTGGACCGGGATTCGGTGGCGGGCTACCTGTTGCCCACCGCGTACCTGAAGGCGCAGGGGCTGGAGCCCGCGCGGGCCTTCTTCGCGCAGCACTTCACGGGCTCGTACCAGGGCGCGCTGGAGTCGGTGCTGGATGGCAAGGCGGACGTGACGAGCGTCTTTTGCCCGCCGTCCTCCACGGGGCTGACGTACAGCACCGGTGTGGAGGACGTGCTGGGAACGGGCGCCGGGCGCCGCTTCGAGCTGATTGCGTACACGGACGAGGCGCCCAATGACGGGGTGCCGGTGGCCATGGGGCTTCAGCCGCAGTTGGTGACGGCGCTGGAGTCGACGCTGCTGGGCTTGCAGGCCTCGGCGGATGGCGTGGCGCTGTTGAAGGACATCTTCAACGCGGAGCGCTTCGAGCCCTCGCCGCGCATGGGCTACCGCGCGCTGTACCGCGTGGCGCTCGCGAGCCTGTAGCGCGCTGTCCCACGCGGGCCGTGACTGCGCTGTTTCGCGGTGCGCGCATGGCGCGTCGCGGCGCGCGATTTCGCGTGGGGGGCTCCGGCGAGCCGGTGCAGGATGCCGCGCATGAGCGAACTCAAGAGCTACTCAGGCGGCTGTCACTGCGGGCAGGTCCGGTACGAGGTGAAGCTGGACCTCTCCCAGCCGGTGCTGACGTGCAACTGTTCCATCTGTCAGAAGACGGGCTCCATGCTGAGCTTCGTCCCGGTGTCGGAGTTCACGCTGCGCTCCGGGGACGCGGCCCTCACGGACTACCAGTTCAACAAGAACGTCATCCACCACCTCTTCTGCTCGAAGTGCGGCGTGCGCTCCTTCGCGCGAGGCGTGGGCCCGGATGGCAGCGAGATGGCCGCCATCAACGTGCGCTGCCTGGATGACCTGGACCTGGGCGCCGTGAAGACGATGCAGTTCGACGGCCGGAGTCGCTGAAGCCGTCAGTCGCCTTCGGGCTCGCCGTGGGAGCCACCGCCGCGCGGCGGCACGCGCTTGGGCGCGGAGCCGCTATCGGCGGGCCTCGCGGCACCTGTCCTGCCGGGAGGAGGCGAGGGCGCCTTGCCGGAGCCCGTGCCTCCCCTGGCCGGAGCTGTCGGAGCCGGCGAGCCGCCGTTGGTGCCCTGGCCTCGCGGAGCCGTCGGAGCGGGCGAGCCGCCGTTGGTGCCCTGGCCTCGCGGAACGGGCGCGGCCGTCGTGGAGGAACCCGCTCCCGTGCGCCGGGGCCCCATGGGCGTGGTCGACGACGCGGACACACCTGCCGGAGTCTTGGAGGGCAGGGCCGGCGCCGAGGGCGAGGAGGCGCCTGGCCTGCGCGGAGGCACGGGCGCTCCACGTGGCGCGGCCTTCGGCGCGGAGCCGCCCGTGTCACCCGCCGCCGCCGCCGCCGCCGCGGCCTGCTGCCGGGCTGCGAGACGCGGGTCGTAGTGGATGACGGTGGGCTCGGCGGCGAGCCGCTCCTCCTCCAGCTCCTCCGAATACGTGTCCTGCATGAAGGCCGCGAGGTGCGCGGGCGTCGCGTGCAGCTTGTGCTGCACGAGGAACTCATCCAGCGCGAGCTGCACTTCGCCCGCCGACGCGAAGCGCTCGTCGCGCTTGCGCGCCAGCGCCTTGAGCACAATCGCGTCCAGCTCCTTCGGGATGTCCGCCGACAGCTCCGAGGGCGGGACAATCTTCGTCCCCACCACCGCCTTGAGCGTGGCGATCTCCGTGTCCCGCTTGAACAGGCGCTGGTGCGTCAGGAGCTCGTAGAACACCGTGCCCAGTCCGAAGATGTCGGAGCGGTGGTCCAACGGCTCGCCCCGCGCCTGCTCCGGGGACATGTACGCGTGCTTGCCCTTGATGGTGCCGACCACCGTCTGGGAGAACTTCCCGGACGCCTTCGCCACCCCGAAGTCGATGAGCTTGACGCCGCCGTTGTAGCCGACGAGCACGTTCTGCGGTGACACGTCCCGGTGGATCAACGCCAGCTTGCGGCCCGACGGACTGCGCGCGTTGTGCGCCGCATCCAACCCCGCCGCCGCGTCCGCGATGATGCGGCACTTGAGCGCCAGCGGAATCGCCAGCTTGCGCTGCTGGGCCCTGAGTCCCAGGGGCCCCACCGCCTCGCCATGCACGTACTCCATGGCGATGAAGTACTGCCCGTCCACGTCACCCAGGTCGTAGATTTGAGCGATGTTCGGGTGGTTGAGGTGCGCGGCGATGCGCCCCTCGTCGAGGAACATCTCGATGAACTCGTCGTCCTCGGACAGGTGGGGCAACAGCCGCTTCACCACCAGCAGCTTCTGGAAGCCCACCGGCCCCTTCTGCCGAGCGAGATAGACGGCGCCCATCCCGCCGATGGCGATTTTCCGCAACAGCTCGTAGCGGCCGAATGTCTCCACGTCGGGGCCACGATAGCCGTGCCGGGGCCACATGCGGAAGCCCGCGCCGCGTCATTTCCCCGGAGACGACAGCGCCCCGCATCCAGGTGGATGCGGGGCGCTCGACTTCAAGTCGCTCAGGGGGCCTTGCAGACGCTGCGGTAGCGCACCTCCACCGTCTGTCCGGGCCTCGGCACCGCCGCGCCTCCGAAGACGATGGTGTTCGCGGCCCCGTCATACGTCCACTGGGTCTCCGGCACCGGCTGGCCCTGCACGCGCACCGTCATCTCCGCGGCGCCCGCGGGCTGGGCCGTCAGCGGGAAGTCCGCCTGCAAATCGCCCGCGCGCTGGATGACCGAGTCCAGCAGGGGCCGGTAGTCGCCCTCGCAGATGGACTCCGTCCGGCCGCCCGTACCCCGTGCGACCTCCACGAAGCGGTCCGCGTCGCCGCCGGCCGTGGTGCAGCGGTTGTCGGTGGGCACCAGCGCGTAGAGCTGGCTGCGGTGGGACATGCCCGTGCCCTTCAGCGTCTGGAGGAACTGGATGTAGCTGTCCGGCACGAAGCCCGAGTTGTCGTCCTCGTCCGCCAGCACCACGACGGCCATCCGCGCCGCCGGCCGCGTGAAGCCCCAGTTGCCGTCATTGGGCTGCGCGGTGCGCGGGTCATCCGTCTGCTCGGACAGCGGCGCGGAGAGCGCCTGGCGCATCGTCTCCAGGCCCTGCACCAGGTTGTGGCACAGGCCCACGTCGATGTTGGCCTGGAGCCCCGCCGCCGCGTTGGGGCTGTTGCTGGAGAGCACCCGCGCGCGGTTGCCGTCCACCGGGAACAGGCGCCCGGCCTCGCCACCGTTGGCGCCGCCACCGCACTGCGGCCCGCGCTGCACCAGGCCCGTGCTGGTGACACCCACGCGCACGTCCACGTTCTGCTGCCGCGCGTAGTCCAGCCAGCCCGGAATCGCCGCCTTCAGGCGCTCCTGGTACGGGTCCATGGTCGTCGTGTTGGAGACCACGAAGAGCACGTCGAGCTGGCTGTCGGTGCCCTGCGTGTAGCGGTCCACCTGGATGCCCTCGTGGTTCGTCTCGCCAATCAGCGGCACCAGGAAGGGCGAGGCGTCAGTCGAGGAGCGCAGATACATGGGCGTGTAGTGCTGACCCAGCACGTTGCGCGCGTAGTCCACCTCCAATTCGAAGCCCTCGCCGGCCAGGAGCGTGCGCGGCTGGGTGATGGGCGTCAGCAGCGAGAACTGGGTGCTCGTGCCGTTGCCGATGTCGGCGCCCGTCACGGTGATGGGCTCGCTGCACCGGTTGGAGATGTACGTCTTGCGCGGCGCCGCGGCGCAGTCGTAGCGGATGGCCCCGAAGTCCACGAACGAGGGCGTGGCCACCAGGCAGCTCGTCTTGGACACGCCCTTGAGGGGCAGCGTCACCGTGGGCGCCGCCGGGTTGTTCACCGTCAGCTTCAGCTCGCCCGTGTACTCACCCTCGGCCGAGGGCC
>Ga0126314_10000047_pt1 | contig 71200 bp, 59 predicted proteins | sample Plot105B_FD_92535 | JGI IMG/M metagenome (GOLD analysis project Ga0126314, IMG submission 92535) | Serpentine soil microbial communities from UC McLaughlin Reserve, CA, USA - Plot105B | ecosystem: Environmental > Terrestrial > Soil > Grasslands | place: USA: UC McLaughlin Reserve, Lake County... | reverse complement strand
GCCCACCGCGCGCGTCTCGAAGCCGGAGCGGGTGCGCGTCAGCCATGCCCACACCGCCACGGCGGCGAGGGCGGCGATGACGAAGCCCAGGTTGAGGCGGGACACGTCTCCCAGCAGACGCGGAAGCGTCGCGGTGGGGTGGATTTCGGCGGTGCCGGTGATGGACGCGCCGGCCTCGGCCACGCCGCGCAGGGGGCCCACGACGAGCCAGTTGTCCACCAGCCGCACCGCGACCCAGTTGAGCATGATGGTGGAGATGACCTCGTGCACGCCCCGGTAGAGCTTGAGCGCGCCGGCGATTCCCGCCCAGGCGCCTCCGGCCAGCGCTGCGGCGAGGAGCGCGGCCGGGATGTGCAGCGCGCCGGGCAGGGCCACGTGCGCGCCCACCACCGCGGCGGCGAGCGCGCCGAGCAGCATCTGTCCCTGGGCGCCGATGTTGAACAGGCCTACCTTGAAGGCCACCGCCACGGACAGGCCGGTGAGCGTGAGCAGCGCGGCCTTCATCGCCGCTTCGCCCAGGGGCCGGGTGAGCACGGTGGCGGGCGCGCCATCGAGGAAGCGGGGCCAGTCACCCACGCCGCCCCAGAGCATCTGGAGATAGGCCGCCGTGGCGGTGGCCATGCCGTCCATGTCGCGGCTGAAGGCGATGAGCATCCAGCACACCAGGAGCGACAACAGCACCGACAGCACCGAGGGCAGGGCCTGCCGTGTCCGCTCACCCATGGGCCTGCTCCGCTCCCAGCATGCGACGTCCCAGCTCCCGCTCGTCGTAGTCGGGCCGGGTGAACTGTCCCGTCACGCGGCCCTCGAAGAGGACGTAGACGCGGTCCGCCAGGGCCAGCACTTCTTCCAGGTCCAGTGACACCAACACCACTCCCGTCCCCTGGGCGCGCGCCTCGCGCAGCCGTGCGTGCACCTGCGTCACCGCGCCGATGTCCAGGCCTCGCGTGGGCTGTACCACCACGAGCAGGCGCGGCCGGGCGTCCAGCTCGCGCGCGACCACGACCTTCTGTTGATTGCCTCCGGACAGGGCCTGCAGGGGCAGCGTCGGCTCGGGCGGGCGCACGTTGTAGGCGGCGAGGAGCGCCTGGGCTCGCTCACGGCGGCCGGCGAAATCAATCCACATGCCCTTCGCGAAGGGCGGCCCGGAGTGGCGTCCGAGCGCGATGTTCTCCTCCACGCTGAGCGCCTTCACCACCGCGCGGCGCAGCCGGTCCTCGGGCACGTGGCCCACGCCGCGCGCCCGGGCTTCGGCGGGAGTGAGGCCCTTCAGGGGCCTTCCGAGCAGTGTGCCGCTCCCCGCCGTCAGCGAGCGCAGCCCGGTGAGTACTTCGGCCAGCTCGCGCTGCCCGTTGCCGTCGACACCGGCGATGCCGACGATTTCTCCCTCGCGCACGGTCAGGTCCACGCCGCGCAGAGCGGGACAGCTGTTGTCGCCGAGTGCCTGGAGTCCCGTTGCTTCCAGAAGGAGGTCACCCGGAGGCTTTTCACCAGCGCGAGGCGTGTGCCGTCCATCGTCGCCGAGTGCTTGGAGTCCTGTCGCTTCGAGCAGGGTGCTGCCGGAAGACTTCTCACCAACGTGAGGCGTGTGCCGTCCGTTGTCGCCGAGTGCCTGGAGTCCTGTCGCTTCGAGCAGGCCGCCGCCGGGAGGCTTCTCACCAACGTGAGGCACGTGCCGTCCGTTGTCGCCGAGTGCCTGGAGTCCTGTCGCTTCGAGCAGGACGCCGCCGGGAGGCTTCGCACCGACGCGGAGCGCGTGCCGTCCGTTGTCCCCCTGTGCCGGGAACCCCACCGCTTCCAGCAGGGCCTCGCTGGCGAGCTTCTCCTCCGGGGTCGCCGCCGCGTTGCTCATCACGGCGCGCTGGCTTTCGCCCACCATGAGGGCGGCCAGCGCGGTCGCCGACGTCTCCGAGGGCCGCACTTCCGCCACCAGCCGGCCGCGCCGCATCACGGCGATGCGGTCCGCCACGCCGAGCACTTCCTTCAGCTTGTGGCTGATGAGCACCACGGTGCGCCCCTGCGCGACCAGTCCGCGCATGACGCGGGCCAGCTCGTCGGCTTCCTGCGGCGTGAGGACCGCGGTGGGCTCGTCGAGGATGAGCACTCGGGCGCCCCGGTGCAGCGCCTTGAGGATCTCCACCTTCTGCTGCGAGCCCACCGTGAGCGTGTCCACGCGGGCGCGCGGGTCCAACACGAAGCCGAAGCGCTCGCACGTGGCGGCGACTTCCTTGACGGCGCGCTCCCAGTCGAACAGCCCTCGGCGCGTGGGCTCGCGGCCGAGCACCACGTTCTCCGCCACCGTCAACGTGGGCACGAGCATGAAGTGCTGGTGCACCATGCCGATGCCCAGCGCAATCGCGTCGCGGGGGCTCTTGAGGCGCACGGACTTGCCGCCCACGGACACCTCACCCGAGTCCGGATGGTAGAGCCCGTAGAGGACGTTCATCAGGCTGGACTTGCCCGCGCCGTTCTCTCCCACCACCGCGAGCAACTCCCCTTCGCGGATGTCGAGCGACACGTCGTCCAGCGCGTTGACGGCGCCGAACCGCTTCTGGATGTGTCGGAGGGAGATCAGGGCGCGGCGGCCTGGAAGGTGGCGAGGTCCGCCGGGACGGAAGGCACCTGGAGCTGTCCGGAGATGACGCGCTGGCGCAGCGCCTCCACCTTCTGGAGCGCCTCCGCCTTGCCGGGGAAGTCCACGCGCACCTCGGCCATGGCCACGGCATTCTCCTTGAGTCCCAGCAGCAGCTCGGTGGCGGTGAACTTGCCATCCACCAGGTCCTTGGCCGCCTGATACACGACCAGGTCCGTGTGCTTCAGCATGGAGGTCAGGATGGCCTCCGGCGCCACGTGCGACTGGTCCGAATCCACGCCGATGGCGTACACGTTCTTGCCAGTGGCGCGCGCCTCCTTCACCGCCTGGATGACGCCGATGCCGTCCGAGCCCGCCGCGTGGAAGATGACGTCCGCTCCCTTGGCGATGAGGTCCTGCGCCACCTGCTTGCCCGCGGCCATGTCGTTGAAGCTGCCGGTGTAGACGGACATCAGGGCCTGGGCGGCTTCGGGCTTCGTCGTCTTCACGCCTGCGCGATAGCCGACCTCGAAGCGCTGGATGAGGGGCACCTCGATGCCACCCACGAAGCCCACCTTGTTCGTCTTCGTGACCAGGCCCGCGAGCGCGCCGACGAGGAAGCTGCCCTCGTGCTCCTTGAAGAGGACGGTGCGCACGTTGGGCAGCCGCAGCGTCTTGCCCTGGGCGTCCAGCACCTGGCTGTCGATGAGCAGGAAGCGGGCCTGGGGGTTCTCCTGGGCCGACGTGCGCACGGCGTTGGCCAGCATGTAGCCGTTGCCGATGGTGAGCTGGGCGCCCCGGTCCACGAGCAGCTGGAGGTTGGGGATGTAGTCCTCCTGGGCCTTGCTCTGGAGGACGACGGGCTGGATGGGCAGGGGCTGGAGGGTGGCGGCGATGGAGGACAGGTGGCCGGGCAGGGACTTGCGCACGTCGTCCGGCGTGGCGTCCACGTACTTGCCGCCCTCGTAGCGCTTGCCGGCGGCCCACAGCTCCAGGCCTCGCAGCGCGGCGTCGTTGAACGAGTGGTCACCCCGGCCGCCCACGTCGATGACGAGGCCCACGGGGATGGGCTTCTTCGCCTCCTGCTGAGTGGAGGCGGGGGCCGGAGCGCCGGAGGGGGGCGTCTCTTCCTTCTGCTTGGTACAGGCGCAGAGGAGCGCCGTGAGGGCGAGGACCTGGAGGCGAAGCATCATGGCTGGCTATCTACCAGATGCGGCGGCGCCTTTCGCGGAAGTGCATGGGGGCCCGGGTTCCTGGTATGGGCAGTCCCCGTGCAACCCTACGAGCTCATCAAGTCGAAGCGGGATGGAGGCCGGCTGGAGCCGGCGGACATCCGCGCGTTCATCCAGGCGTATACGGCGGGGACGGTGGCGGACTACCAGATGGCGGCCATGTGCATGGCCATCTTCTTCCGGGGGCTGGACTCCCGGGAGCTGGGCGCCTGGGCGCGCGCCATGCTCGAGTCCGGCGAGGTGCTGGACCTGTCCGACACCCCGGCGGTGAAGGTGGACAAACACTCGACGGGTGGCGTGGGCGACAAGGTATCGCTCAGCCTGGCCCCCCTGGCCGCCGCGTGCGGGGTGCCGGTGCCGATGATTTCGGGTCGGGGCCTGGGCCACACGGGCGGGACGCTGGACAAGCTGGAGTCCATTCCCGGCTTCAATGTGAACCTGTCGACGGCCGAGTACCGCCGCCTGGTGCGCGAGGTCGGCTGCTGCCTGATTGGCCAGACGGCGCAGGTGGCTCCCGCGGACAAGAAGCTCTACGCGCTGCGTGATGTGACGGCGACGGTGGACTGCATCCCGCTGATTGCGTCCTCCATCATGAGCAAGAAGCTGGCGGAGGGCATCGACGCGCTGGTGCTGGACGTGAAGGTGGGCAGCGGCGCGTTCATGAAGCGCGACGAGGATGCCCGCACGCTCGCCCGGACGATGATTGGCCTGGGCGCGGAGATGGGGCGCAAGGTCGTCGCGCTCTTGACGGACATGGACCAGCCGCTCGGGCGCAAGGTGGGCAACGCGCTGGAGGTGATGGAGGCGGTGGACATGCTCCGCGGCGAGGCCCCGGACGACTACACCGAAATCACCTACGCGCTGACGGCGGAGATGCTGGTGCTCGGCAAGAAGGCCGCCACCGTGGACGAGGCGCGGGAGAAGCTGCGCAAGTCCGTGGAGGACGGCAGCGCGCTGCGCAAGCTGAAGGAGATTGTCCTGTCGCAGGGGGGAGACCCTCGCGCCATCGACGACTACTCGCTGTTGCCCCAGGCGCGCTCCACGGTGGACGTGGTGGCGCCCCGGGATGGGTACGTGACGGGCATCGACACGGAGGGCGTGGGCCTGGCGGGCGTGGCGCTGGGCGCCGGACGTCAGCGGGTGGACAGCAAGATTGACCCCGCCGTGGGCTTCACCCTCCTGAAGAAGACGGGCGAGGCGGTGACGAAGGGCGAGCCCGTGGTGCGCGTGCACTACAACGACGAAGCCCCCGTGGAGGGGGTGAAGGCCCGACTGGTGGCCGCCTACCACTTCGGCGACGCCGCCCCCGCCCCTCGTCCGCTGGTGCGAGAGCGGGTGGAGTAGGGCGCTCCCTCCGGATTGGGGTGGTACGCCGAGCGCGTGCTGGCCTCATGGGCGACGCGGGCTCGAGGCACGCGTCGCCCACTGAATGGAGGGCCTTGAAGCCTCGGAAGCCCATCGCGCGGGGGACTGTTCCGGTGGGCAGTGGTACGTGGCCAGGCTCGAAGCGCGAGGGCCCTCCCTCCGAGGCCCCAGGGCCGGACGGAACGGTGTCCGTCCATGCCGTGGGGCCCGTGCGGGGAATGTCGAAGCAGGTCGCCACAAGCTCCGAGACGAATGCGGGCGTCTTGCCTGCTTCCGCTCTGCCCTGGTTCGTTCAGGAACATGAGGCGACCTGCTTGGGCCTTCAGCGCGGAGCGCCGTGAGCCTTACGCCCCAAGGCCCCCATCAACGTCGATGACCGCGCCGGTGATGTACGCGGCGCCGGGGCTGGCGAGGAACGCGATGCTCGCGGCAATCTCCTCGGGACGGGCGAAGCGTCCCAGGGCGATGGTCGAGTTGATGGCCGGCTTGATGGGCTCCAGCCCCACGGCCATGTCCGTGTCCGTGAAGCCAGGCTGCACCACGTTGATGGTGATGCCCCGGGGGCCCAAGTCTCTCGCCGCGCCCTTGGTGTAGCCGACCACCGCGGACTTCGTCGCCGTGTAGTCCGCCATGCCGGAGAACCCCACGCGCGCGGCGAGCCCCGAGCCCACGGTGATGATGCGGCCTCCTTCGCCCATCACCTTCACCGCCTCGCGGATGGCGGTGATGACGCCGGTGACGTTGACGTGGTGCTGCCGCTCGAACGCCGCCAGGTCATTGCCGGGGTTGTCCACCGGGCCCTGCACTCCGATGCCCGCGTTGTTGACCAGGATGTCCAGCCGGCCGAACCGCTGGGCGACGGCCTGGACGAGCGCCGTGACCTCCGTGGCCTGTCCCTGGTCCGCCTTGAACGCCGCCGCGCGCACCCCCAGCGCCTCCAATTCCTTCACCAGCGCCCGCGCCTTGTCGTCCGCCGCCACGTAGCTGATGGCCACGTCCGCGCCGTCCTCCGCGAGCGCCCGCGCCGTCGCCGCGCCAATCCCCCGAGAGCCACCCGTCACCAACGCCACCTTGCCTGCGAGCTTCCTGGCCATGTCCATCCGTCCTTGTGCTTGTGTACTTATCGGTACTTAATTGGGCACACCCCAGGCGCGCCGAGCGCGGGTCCGCGCGGGCGGGGACCTGGGGATGTGTACCGATTGGTACGGATGTAGAGCCGCTGGCCGGGGGGCGTCAAGGGGATTAGTATCGAACGGTATGAAACTGAAGACGGCAGCCGCCCAGGTGGGGCGTCCCCGGGCCTTCGACGTGGACGAGGCCTTGGACCGTGCGCTGCGCTTGTTCTGGCGGCAGGGGTACGAGGGCACCTCCCTGTCGGACCTGACGGAAGAGCTCGGCATCAACCGCCCCAGCCTCTATGCGGCGTTCGGCAACAAGGAGTCGCTGTTCCGCAAGGCGTTGGACAAGTACGTGGAGCGCCACCTGGTGCTCTACCATCAGGCGTTCTCGTTGCCGACGGCCCGCGCCGCCGTGGAGCACCTGCTGCTCGGGCTGGCGGACGCGCAGACGCTTCCTCGCGGGCCTCGAGGGTGCATCACCGTCCAGGGCGCGCTCGTGAGCGGGGCGGATGCCGTTCCCATCCAGAAGGAGCTCGCCGCTCGCAGGGCCGCCGGGGAGAAGGCCCTTCGCGAACGGCTGGAGCAGGGGCAGCGGGAAGGGGATGTGCCGGCCCACGTCGACTGCGCCGACCTGGCCCGCTTCTTCACCACCGTCACCCAGGGCATGTCCGTCCAGGCCGCCACGGGCGCCAGTCGCGAGGAGCTGCGGCGCGTGGCCCGGACGGCGCTGTTCGCCTGGCCGGCCTGACGACGCGGGAGGGCTTCGGGGAGCCCGGAAGCCTCGCTCGGTCCTTCACGTCCGCCCCGGAACGCGGCATCTTTCCGGTCCCAACGGCGGCAGGGACGCATGAACACGGGCGAAGCGCTGTATCTCCATCCGGGAGTGAAGGTCCGGCCCTGTGAGTGGGGCTTCGGCGTCTTCACCGATGAATTCATCAAGGCGGGCGAACTCATCGAGGAGTGTCGCTACCTCAAGATGCTGCAGAAGCACACGCGGCATCCCCCGCTCGACGACTACGTCTTCCAGATTCGCTGGGGCGAGCGAGAGCAGCAGCCCGCGGGGGACTGGGTCGCGCTCGTGCTGGGCTACGGCATGCTCTACAACCACGCGAAGGAGCCCACCGCCGCGTACTACCGAGCAGTGGACCGCGACATCTTCACCTTCTACGCCTTGCGGGACATCCACCCCGGCGAGCAGATCTTCATCAGCTACGGCGAGGAGTGGTGGGACACCCGGAACGAGGACGTCCCCCCTTGAATCCCGGGGCGGTGAACGGGCCCGGGGCCCTTCGGGTTCGACGCGGGGCGGCAATGGGGCGCACTCCCGGTACAGGACATTCCCGGGGGAACACGTCCGGGAGTCGAAATTCGGCGCCTCCCTGGCGGGTGGGCAAGCGTATGATGGGCGGCGGATGGTGCTTCATGAACACGTGACGGAGGCGGCCGTGGCCGTTCGCCGGGGGGCCTGGGAGCAGGAGCCGAGGGTGGGCTTCGACTTCCCGGACGATGCCCTGCTGGCGGGGCCGGGTGAGCCGCGCGCGTGGACTCGTGGGCGGGCCACCTCCCAGGCGCTTCCGACCGTGGTACGGGCATGAGCGTCAGGACTGGAACGGCGATGGCCGAGAGGAACAACTCGATGAGCGACAAGGCCGAGGACCGGCGCGACTCCCCCCGGATTCCCATGCGCCTGAAGGTGCGCCGGGCGGGCAGCACGGCGGACTTCGAGGCGCGGGATGGGGACCTGTCCCTGGGCGGCTGCGCCTGGAATGGCCCCGGACTGGAGGCGGGCGCGAAGGTGGAGGTGCGCTTCACGCTGCCCATCCTGCCCGACGAAGTGGAAGCCAGAGGCGAGGTGCTCCACGTGACGGACGGCCCGCAAGGCCCCGCCGCCCACGTGCGCTTCGAGGACCTGCCGGTGGAGGCGGAGCTGGCCATCGCCCGCCACCTGGACGACATGCGACTCAAGGGCGAACAACCTCGCTGAGGCCCACCCCGTCACCTCGGAAGGCGGCGACATGGCGGATGAGATTCCCTGGGAGCGGCTGTTCGAAGAGGCCACCCGGGTGCGCGAGCGGGCCCACGTGCCGTACTCCCGCTTCCCGGTGGGCGCCGCGATTCTGTACGCGGATGGCTCGGTGATGGCCGGCTGCAACGTGGAGAACGCCACCTACGGCCTCACCGTGTGCGCGGAGCGCAATGCCTTCGCCGCGGGCGTGGCGCAGGGCCGCTCCCAGCCCGTGGCGGTGGCCGTCGTGGCCAACACGGACACGCCCGTGCCTCCGTGCGGCATGTGCCGGCAGGTGATGGCGGAGTTCGGTCCGCCGCAATTGCAGGTGCGCAGCCGCACCCCTCGTGGGGACGAGATGCGTTACTCCCTGGGCGAGCTGCTGCCGCACGCCTTCACCAAGGACTTCCTCTAAGAGAGCCTGAGCACCCGTGGATCTGCTTCTGACTGGCGGCACCGTGGTGACGATGAACCGCGAGCGCGAGGTGCTCGTGGGCGCGGACGTGCTCGTGCAGGACGGGCGCATCGCGAAGGTGGGCCGGGGCCTGAAGGCCCGTGGCACGCGACGGGTCATGGACATGGCGGGGAAGGTGGTGCTGCCGGGCCTCATCCATGGCCACCTGCACGCCTGTCAGACGCTGTTCCGGGGACGCGCGGATGGGATGGAGCTGCTCGACTGGCTCCGCGAGCGCATCTGGCCCTTCGAGGCCTCCCACGACGCGGCGTCCATGCGCGCGTCGGCGGACCTGACCTTCGCGGAGCTCATCCGCTCGGGCTCCACGGCCGCGCTCGACATGGGCAGCGTGCACCACTACGACGCCGTCTTCGAGTCCGCGCGGGACTCGGGCTTCCGGCTGGTGGGCGGCAAGGCGATGATGGACGCGGGCGCCAACGTGCCCGACGGGCTGCGCGAGTCCACCGCGGAGTCGCTGGCCCACAGCCTGGCGCTGCTGGAGAAATGGCACGGCACGCACGAGGGCCGGCTGCGCTACGCCTTCGCGCCCCGCTTCGTGCTGTCCTGCACGCCGGAGCTGATGCGCGAAGTGGCGAAGCTGTCGCGCGAGCACAACGTGCGCATCCACACCCACGCCAGTGAGAACGCGAAGGAGACGGACGCGGTGCGCCAGTACTCGGGCGGCCGGGACAACGTCGACTTCTTCCACACGCTGGGGCTGACGGGGCGGCACGTGACGCTGGCCCACTGTGTGTGGCTGTCCGCGGAGGAGCAGGAGCTCATCCGCGAGACGAACACCGTGGTGTGTCACTGCCCCGGCTCCAACCTCAAGCTCGCCTCGGGCATCGCGAAGGTGCCGGAGCTGCTGGAGGCGGGCGTGACGGTGGCGCTGGGCGCGGATGGCGCGCCCTGCAACAACACGCTCGATATCTTCAACGAGATGCGGCTGGCGGCGGTGCTCCACAACCCGCGCGTGGGGCCTCGCGCGATGACGCCCCTGCGCGTCTTGGAGATGGCCACGCTGAATGGCGCCCGGGCGCTGGGGCTGGAGGACGAGGTGGGCTCGCTCGAAGTGGGCAAGCGCGCCGACATCACCGTGGTGGACGTGAGCGGCCTGCACTGTGGCCCGTCGTCCGAGGACGTCCTGGCGCCGCTGGTGCACTCCGCGCGCGGCAGCGACGTGACGCACGTCTTCATCGACGGCAAGCCGGTGTTGAAGGACGGCGTGCTCACCACGCTGGACGCGGCGTCGGTGATGGCGACCGCCCGCTCCAACGTCGAGCGCATCCTCCGCCGCCGGCAGCGCGCCCGGGGCTGAAACGGCGGCTCAGGCGGGCAGCCGCACCACGAAGGACGTGGGCCAGTCCGGAACGTCCTCCACGGAGAGCCTGCCTTCGTGGGCCTCCACGGCCAGCCGGGAGAAGTACAGCCCCAGGCCGTAGCCCCGGCGGTTGTCGCGCTCCTGGTCGCCCTGCACGTACTTGTCGAAGAGGCGCGCGCGCAGGTCCCCGGGAATCGGCGGGCCGTCGTTGCGCACCGCGAGCCACGGGCCTCGTGCGTCGGCGCCGCCCTCCAGCCGCACCCGGCCGCCGGTGGGCGCGTAGCGCAGCGCATTGGTGGCCAGGTTCTCCACCACGCGGAAGAGCAGCTCCTGGTCTCCGTGCAGCGCCAGCGCCCGGGGCGAGACGACATCCAGGGTGACCTTGCGGGCGCGGGCCACGTTCTCCAGCGAACCGCGCACCTCCTCCAGCAGGCGGCCCATGTCGAGCGGCACCTTGCGGGGCTCCAGCCGGCCCTGCTCCAGCCGAGTCACGTCCATCAGGTCGGCGAGCATCCGGTCCAGGCGCGCGGTGACGGCCAGGCCCGTGCGCGCGGACTCGAGGAGGTGGCCCTGGGGAAGCTCCTGCTCCATCCAGGCCAGCGTCATCGTCAAGGCCGACAGGGGCGAGCGCAGGTCATGGACGAGGAACTGCGTCAGCAACTCCTTGTCGCGCTGGAGCGCCCGGAGCTCGTCGTTCTTCGCGTGCTCCTCGTCGAGCATCCTCGCGATGATGCGCCGGGCCTCTTCCACTTCCTGGAAGCGGCGGGCCTCCAGGGCACTGTCCACCTCCACGCGGGTGAGGGCCCCCGCGAGCACGCGCAGCCGCCCGGTGCCGTAGTGCTTCACCGCGGCGACCATCACCAGGGTGACGATGGCGATGACCACGGCGCCCCAGCCCACGCCGGCCTCGCGCATCAGCGCCGCCTGGGCCACGGATGACAGCGCGGCGGTGCCATAGACGACGGTGGGGCGCAGGGCGAGCCCGCTGAGCGTCACGACGAGAGCGAAGAGGCCCAGGCTGAAGCCCGCCACCCCGGCCGGGAAGGGGGAGATGGGGAGGGCCAGGTGCTGCAGGCCGTAGACGAGGGCGACGTCCACGGGGGACTGGACGATGCCCAGCCAGCTCGCCTCCGGGCGGTTCCTCACGACGAAGAGGATGGCGGCCACGCCCACATAGGGGGCCAGGAGGAGCGGATAGGGGCTCCAGTCCTCGCCGCCGCTCAGCCACAACGTCGTGGTGACGAGCAGGAAGAGCAGCGCGCCGACGAGGCGCACCGCCGCCCCCGTGCCCAGCACGCTTCGTCGCTGGGCGTCCACCGCTCGCGCCAGCGACTCATCGAAGGAGGAGTGGGTCCAACCCAACGCACTGTCCACGCGGGGAAGGTTTTCCCTGCTTCCCGGCGCCAGGGCAAGCCCCCGCTGGGGGAGGCCACCGGGGGACGGCTCGTGGGCTCCTTCTGGAGGCTTTCGAGCAGGGAGGTGCGATGGGACTTGTGGGGGGGCGGCAATCGCCTTAGGTGAGTTCGCGTAGCACTGATCAGAGGGGCGGATGCGGCTGCTTGCTCTCCCCTGAGTTCGTGTAAGGTGACTGCGAGTAGGTCTGGACGGAGGTAGACCGGCGACATGTGGGACAGACTCAAGAGGGCGTTGCGCAGCTTCGCGGGCTTCTTCGTCTCCTCCATCGAGGATCCGGAGCTCATTCTCGAGCAGAACATCCGTGACCTGAACGACCAGGTCCCGAAGATGAACGAGTCCATCGCCATGGTTCGGGCGAACGTGACGCTGCTGGAGAAGGAGAACAGCAAGTACAAGGACGACGTGCGCGGGCTGACGGCCAAGGTGAAGGCCGCCATCCAGGCCGGTCGTGACGACCTGGCGGCGCAGTACGCGACGAAGCTCCAGGTGGAGAAGGACGCGCTGGAGCGCAACGAGGCGCAGCTGGAGACGGCGCGGCTGGCGTACGAGAAGGCGCTGAACGTCAAGAAGGCGTTCATGCGGGAGAAGGACAAGAAGACGGCGGAGGCGATGACGGCCATCCGTGACGCGCGGCGCGCCAAGTGGCAGGCCAAGGTGGCCGACACGATGGAGTCCTTCACCGTCGCCGGCATCGACTCGACGCACGACGAGATGCTGCGCAAGGTGGAGGAGCGCACCGCCGTGAACGAGGCGCGCATGCAGATGGCGCTCGAGTCGGTGGACCACCAGTCCGCGCAGATTGAGGAAGAGGCCGAGAAGATCCAGGCCAACGAGCTGGTGAAGCAGTTCAAGATGGAGATGGGGCTGATGGAGAGCCCCGCCCCGGTGTCGGATGTCAGTGGACAGACGGGGAAGACCATCGGCAAGAAGGTCGGAGTCGAGTAGGCCCCGGCCGGTCGGCACGATGAAGGGAAGAGACCTGGGAACTGACGGATGAAGCTCCACCGTGGGCCAGGTCTCTTTCTCTTCTTGTTCCTGTGCGCGCTGGGCGCGAGCTGGGTGCTCGCGTCCCGCATGGGATATCTGGACACGCTCCAGGCGCGCTTCTTCCCCTCCGTGCGCGAGGCGGTGCGCCTGTCTCCCGGAGACTTTCCCGCAGGCGTGTCCGCGCCGGTGGCGGACGTGGCGTCCGTGCCGCTGCGGCCGGTGCTCATCGGCTTCACGCCGCGAGGCTCGGCGGCGGGGCTGCTCGTCGCGGCGGGTGGCGCGACGACGCTGGACAACCCGGCGGCCCCCCCCAACGCGGCGCAGGGCTTCCTGAAGACGGCCTATGCGCTGGACGCGCGGGCGGTGCTCTTCGGCCGCGAGGAGGAGCTGCGGCAGGCCCTGGCCATTGGCGCGGAGAACGGCGGCGTGGACATGGCCATGCTGTCGGTGGACCGGCTGGCGTCCTGGGCGCCGGGGCTGCGAGACGCGGCGCCGAGGACGATATTGCTGGCGGGGCGCAGCCGGGGGCAGGAGGCGCTCGCGGCGGTGGGCGTGACGGACCTGGCGAGCCTGCGAGGCAAGCGCGTGGGCGTCTACCCCTTCAGCTCCACGCACTACTTCGCGCTGTGGGTGCTGGCGCGGGCAGGGCTGCGGACGACGGACGTGCGCTGGGTGGACCTGCCCTCCACGCTGGACGCGGGCCGGGCGCTGCGCGAGGGCCGCGTGGACGCGGTGGTGGGACTGTGGGGCGACGTGGAGCTGGCGGCGAAGGACAGGGGTGGAACGGTGCTCGCGACGACGGCGGACGCGCCGCACCTGGTGGCCACGGTGCTGGTGGCGCGGGGTGACTTCGCGGCGCGCTATCCGGACGCGGTGAGGCGGGTGCTGCGCGGGATGCTGGACGCGGGGCAGAGCGTGCTGAAGGACCCGACGGCGGGGGCTCGGATGCTGGGCGAGGTGGCGCCGTACCTGGGTGACCCGATTGAGGCCATCCGCAGCGCGCCGCCGGCGACACTGGCGGACAATCGAGCGTTCTTCGGCCTTTCCGGCGAGGCGCCGGTCACCTATGACGAGCTGTACCAGAGCGCCGCCGCGCTCTTCCAGAAGCTCAAGCAGGGACCCCAGGTGCCACTCGCGGAGGATACGAGGGACCTGGGAGCGTTGAAGTACGTGTCGGAGGCGCGCGGTCCCTGAAGCGAGTCGACCGGGCGCTGGGAAGGGGAGGTTGGACGTGGCGAAGAAGTCGCCGAACTACATCAAGGCCGCATTCATGTTGCCGGCCAACCTGGTGGGGTTGGGCACGGCGGCCGCCTCCGCCGCGCTGACGGGCGAGCCGCTGCCCGCCTTGCTGGCGCTCGGGCTGGAGGGGCTGTACCTGGGCCTCTTCTCGTCGATGCCGCGCTTCCAGCGGGCCATCCGCTCGCGGGAGCAGACGGACCCGGAGGCCGCGCGCAAGGCGGTGGACTCGCTCCTGGCGGACCTGGCTCCGTCGCAGCGCGAGCACTACCAGCAGCTCGTCGGGCTCAAGGAGAAGATTCTCGCCAACTACCGCAAGCTGCCGGGCGGCAAGGTGCTGGAGTCGGACAGCGAGCCTCGGCTGGACGCGTTGCTGACGTCGTTCCTGCGGCTCATCTCCACGCTGAATCAATACCGCTCGTACCTCAACAGCTCCGACCGGGGGAATCTCGAGAAGGACGTGCGCGAGCTGGAGGAGGACGTGGCGCGCGAGACGAATCCCCGGCTGAAGGACGTGAAGCAGAACCGGGTGGACATCCTTCGCAAGCGGCTTGCGCGCTTCGAACAGGCGAGCGAGAGCAGGGAAGTGGTCAGCCACCAGCTCGCCGGCATCGAGGACATGATGCGGCTGACGCACGAGCAGTCGATTGCCATCCGGGACCCGGAAGTGGTGAACCGCCAGCTCACGATGCTGAGCGCGGAGGCCGAGGCCACCGACGAGTCCGTGCGGCAGATGGAGCAGTTCCTGGAGTTCACCGAGGAGACGCGCGGGCCGCTGCCGCATGGCTCTCGGGTGCGCTGACGCGTCGTCGCGGAAGCGTCGCCCGGGTTGATGCTCAAGGGGGTTGTTTGTCCCTTCCTCCGTCTCGAGGAGGAAGGAGCTTCTTCCAGAGCGCGATGGCCCTGCGCGGACTCTCCTCCAGGAAGATGAGGACGGCAAAGGCCAACATGAGAAGTCCCTGGCAGGTGTAGATGCCCAGTCCTCCTCCGACGAAGAGGCCCACGAGGCTGACGGCGGGATGGATGCGCCACCCGAAGACGGCTCCGACGACGGCGCCCGCTAGTGCACCCAGAATCACTGCCAACTCGAAAAGCGTCATGCGGCTCCACGGAGTGGAAGGACGCCACTCGTGTTTCAAGCGCCGTGCCCTTGCTCTGCCGTGACGGGACTCCATGGAGACGCCCGTCTGGACCCGCCAGATTGGCAATGGCGCAGTGCGACTCGCTGACTGAATGGCCTCGGCTTCACCCTGTGGAGTCGCTCTGGTGGGCCGCGCCTCTCCCGCGAAGTTGCCTGCCCATCATCCGGGTCCCTTGGCCGGGAGGCGGACGTACGCCCCGCACAGGAATACATTGACTCTCCGGCCCAGCCGTCCTGTCCTGCCGTCATGTTCCGCCGAGCCTGGCTTCCGACCCTTCTCCTCGTGCTCGCGTTCGCGGGCTGCTCACGCTGTGGCAAGGACGAGGGGCCCGTCGCGCCCACTGCCTCCGGCCCCGCGCGCTACCTTCCTCGCGATGCGCAAGCCTCCGTCGTCATCAACGACTTGGGCGTGCTCGGAGAGAAGCTCGCGCGCTTCCAGAACCTGAAGGTCGCCTCCTTCGCCGCCCAGCTCCAGAGCTTCTCCTCGGCGGAGGGCTATGTGAATGCGGTGATGCGACAGGTGGGCGTCGACCTGCGCAGCCGTCAGGCCCTGGAGGCCGCGGGCCTGGCTCCCGAGCGCGGTGCCGGCGCGGCCTTCCTCGGCGGCAATCGCGCCGTCTCCGTCGTGGGCGTCAAGGACGCGGAGAAGCTCGAGGCGACGTTCGCCGGCTTCGCGCGCACCCGATTGGGCGCCTCCGAGAAGAAGGAGGAGAGCGGCGCGGGCGGCAAGCTCGTCACCTTCAGCCGCCCGGGCTCCACCGACGCGGCGCTGGGCCTGCTCTTCATCGACGGCGGCAAGTTCGCGCTCCTCGGCGTGGGGCCCTCCGTCGCGGCGCTGCGCCCCCTGGCCAGTCAGACGGAGGACAAGTCGCTCGCGAAGGAGCCCATCCTCGCCGCCTCCCTCCAGCGCCTGCCGACGAAGCGAGACTTCCACGTGTTCCTCCCGGGCGGCACCGGCCTGCTGCTCCCCGCTGGCACGGTGCAGGGACTCACGTTGACCGGGCTCATCGACGAGCGCTCCGTCACCGTCCACGCGGACGCGCCCTGGCCGGACACGAAGGAGTCGCTGGCCGCGTTGGACGCGGTGAAGGACTCGGCGGACCTGCGCGGCTTCCTGCCTCCGGATAGCTTCTTCGTGGCGCGCTTCCGGGGCGACCCGTCCCAGCTCGATGGCGTGTGGCCCTACCTCGTCGGTGACTACCTGACGCGCGCGGTGCAGAAGAGCGGGCTCGACGTGAAGGCGGAGGTGCTCGACAACTTCAAGCCGGGCACGGTGCTGGCCCTGTCGCTGTCGCCCAAGGTGCAGCTCGGCTCCGGCATGCCCGCGCTCGACTTGCGCCGCACCAACCCCTTCCGCTTCGTGAATCTCGTGGCCCTGTCGGAGCTGGAGGACGCCGCGCGGACGCAGGCCCTCCTGGAGAAGCTGCCGCAGCTCGCCAGCGACTTCGGCGCCAAGGTGGAGGCTTCCGAGCTGAAGGGCGGCCAGCGCGTCTATCTCACGACGTATCGCGCGGGGGAGGGTGCCCACTTCGCGCTCGGCCCCAACGGCAAGCTGCTGGTGGCCTCGCCCCAGTCGCAGTTGGAGGCCTCGCTCGCCACGCTCGCGGCGAAGGCCGGTGAAGGGCCGCTGTCCTCGGACCTGAAGGACGTGGGCCAGGACGCCGCTTTCAGCGCGGTGCTGGATTTGCGCCGGCTGGCGGACTCGGTGAAGAACCTGCCGTCGGAGGCCTGGGGCATCGGCGGCTTCGCCATCAAGGCCACCACCGTGCGCTGGCTGGAGGCCACCGATGACCTGCGCGCCGTGACGCTGTCCGTGTCGCGCAAGGAGCGCGCGCTCCAGGCGGAGATGTCCCTGCGCCTCACCCCCACCTCGCCGTCTTCCACCACCACCCAGCCGGCCACTCCGTGATTCACGCTCGCGACGTCACCAAGGAATATCTGGATGGAGATGGCACCCGGGTGCGGGTGCTCGATTCGATGTCCCTGGACGTGGAAGCCGGGGACTTCGTCGCCGTGGTGGGCCCGTCCGGCAGCGGCAAGTCCACGCTGCTGCACCTGTTGGGCGGCCTGGATGTCGACTACCGGGGCGAGGTGAAGGTGGGCGGGGTGACGCTCGGGGGCCTGAAGGACAAGGCCCTGGCGCGCTTCCGCAACACGCACGTGGGCTTCGTCTTCCAGTCCTTCCACCTCATCCCCAACCTGTCCGCGCTGGAGAACGTGCTGCTGCCCTCGTACTTCGGCCCGCGCACCTCGGATTCCGTCAAGCGCGCGGAGGCCCTGCTGGAGCGCGTGGGCCTGGGCGCGAAGAAGGACCGCGCCCCGGTGCGCCTGTCCGGTGGCGAGCGTCAGCGCGTGGCCATCGCCCGAGCCCTCTACGGCGGACCCAAGCTGCTCCTGTGTGACGAGCCCACCGGCAACCTGGATTCGGCCACCGGTGACGGCGTCATCCAGCTCTTCCGCGAGCTGCACCGCGAGGGGCTCACCGTGCTCGCCGTCACCCACGAGGAACGGATGAGCGTCGCCGCGCGACGGGTGTTGCGGCTCAAGGAGGGCAAGCTCGTGGAGGAGCGCGCCCCGGAGCGCGTGGCCCTGGGAGGTGCCCCGTGAGGCTGGACGCGCTGTCCCGACTGGTTCGACTGAGCCTCGCGCGCGAGCGCCGGGGCGCCTTCTTCTCCGCGTTCGGCGTGGCCATGGGCGTGGGCACGCTGGTGTTCTTCATCGGCCTGGGCCTGGGCGTGGGTCAGGTCATCCGCGAGAAGATCTTCCCCAACGACGCGCGCATGGTGGACGTGGTGCCCGCGGCGGTGTCGCTGGGCTCGCTCCTGGGCGGCGGCAAGCTGGACGCGGAGGCGGTGGAGCGCCTGCGCTCGCTGCCCGGCGTGGAGGCGGCGCACCGGAAGATGAACGTGCGCGTGCCAGCGGTGACTCGCTACGACGGCGTCTTCTTCGGCACCAAGCTGCGCATGGGCATGGAGGTGCTGGCCATGGGCGTGGAGCCGTCGCTGGTGAAGGGTGACTCGCAGCTGGGCGAGTTCAAGGACCCGGGCGAGGGACAGCCGATTCCGGTGCTCGTCTCCACGCGGCTCCTGGAGCTGTACAACAAGACGTTCGCCCCGGCGCGCAAGCTGCCGCAGCTCTCCGCGAACATGATTGTCGGCTTCGGCTTCCCGGTGGAGTTCAACCGTTCCTACGTGTCGGCGACCTCCGCGTCGGGGCCCAGCCGCTCCGCGCAGACGCAGGTGGTGGGCGCGTCGGACCGGGCCATGTTCGCCGGCATCACCATTCCCCTGGAGACGGCGATGCGCATCAACCGCGAGGCGGGCGTGGACGCGGACACCTTCACCGGTGTCACCCTCGTCGCCACGGACCCGTCCAAGGTGCCCGCGCTGGTGGACGCGGTGAAGGCCATGGGCCTGGAAATCGACGACCAGGAGCGCCGCATGGCGGAGAACACGGGCGCGGCCGTCGCGCTGACGACTTCCGCGCTGGCGCTCCTGTCCATCCTCATCTGCATCCTGGCGGCGGTGAACATCGCCCACGCGCTGTCTGCCTCGGTGCGCGCGCGCGCCAAGGAGATTGGCGTGATGCAGGCGGTGGGCGCGTCGCGCTCGGACATCCGGGCCATCGTCCTGGCCGAGTCCGCCGTGGTGGGCGTGGCCGGCGGGGCCATCGGCACTGGGGTGGCGCTCCTCGCGTCCCTGGGCGTCAACCGCCTGGCCGCGGGCTACCTGCCCAACTTCCCTTTCAAGCCCGACAGCTTCTTCTCCTTCCCCTGGCCGGTGGTGCTGGGTGGGGTGGTGCTGGGACTCCTGGCCGCGCTGGCCGGGGCCTACTTCCCCAGCCGCCGCGCCGCCGCCACCGACCCCGCACGGACGCTCGCTGGATGACGCTCCCCTCTCGAAAGACGCTGCTGGGCAATGTGCTCAGCCTGGCCGCCATCGCCTGGATCTACGGAGGAGACCTGGCGGACGCGCTGCGCGCGCGAACCGCCGATGTCTCCGCCTTGGTGGAGCTGCCCTCGCCCATCCGCCCCGCGGTGGTGCTGACGCTGGCCGCCCTGGCGACGGTGGTCGCCGTCATGGGCCTGGCGCAAGGCAAGGTCGAGGGCTTCAAGGGCTTCCGGCTCCTGCCCATCGTCCTCGTCGGCGCGCTCTTCGCGGACCTCGTGCTCGCGGAGAGCCGCATCCCCATCGACTCCACGGACATGGCGTCCATGAGCCTCCAGCGCTTCCACAAGCTAGCCCAGGCCCTGTCCACCCAGGACGCCGTGGCCGAGGACCCCCGCGTGCTCCAGCCCCTGCTGGAGGAGTTGGGTCGGCCGCCCTACCTGGTGCATGGGGAGCCGCTGACGGCCTATGCCCTCCAGGTCCGAAAGGACTGCGAGGGCCCGGTACGCGATGCCCCAGGCGTCCGTCCCGGGACGCTGTTGTACTGCGTCGCCCCCGAGCGCAAGGGCGCCTGGGTGACGCTGGTGGGCCTTGCCGCGGAGAAGCGCTTCGGGGCGCCGGAGCTGCTCTCCGCCGACGGCCAGGTGCGCTTCCTGCTGGTCCAGCCCGCCCTCGCCGAGGAGGACCCGGCCGAGCCGGGCGCGCCCTTCCAGGAGACCCCGGCCGAGCCAGGCCCTGCGTTCCGGGATGGCCCGGCCCCCGCGGCCGAGGGCGGCACCGACGGAGGCACCTCCAGTCTTCAACCTTGAGAAAAATTGGCGCTGCTACGCGCCTGTTGCCTGCCTGCCTGGAGAGCGCGTGAGGGTCTCCGTGTGGTTGACCCTACAGAGGGGCGATCGCTAGGCTCCCATTGAACGGACCCTCCCCCACGTGACGACCTCTCAACCGAAGCGTCAGCCCATCCCATTCGGGAAGTACCTCCTACTGGACCGCGTCAACATCGGCGGCATGGCGGAGGTGTGGCGCGGCAAGCAGTTCGGCGCGAGCGGCTTCGAGCGGCTCGTGGCCATCAAGCGCATCCTGCCGAACATCGCGGAGGACGAAGAGTTCATCTCGATGTTCATCGATGAGGCGAAGATCAGCGTCCAGCTGAGCCACGCCAACATCGCGCAGATCTACGAGCTGGGGCAGATCGTCAGCAGCTACTTCATCTCGATGGAGTACATCCCCGGCAAGGACATGCGGGCCATCTTCGACCGCTGCCGGAAGAAGGGTGAGCCTGCGCCGGTGCCGCTGGTGGCCTTCTGCCTGTCCAAGATGTGCGAGGGCCTGGACTACGCCCACCGCAAGAAGGACGGGATGGGGCGGGACATGAACATCGTCCACCGCGACATCTCGCCGCAGAACGTCCTCATCTCCTTCGAGGGCGAGGTCAAGGTCATCGACTTCGGCATCGCCAAGGCGGCGGGCAAGGCGACCAAGACGCAGGCGGGCATCCTCAAGGGCAAGTTCGGTTACATGAGCCCGGAGCAGATCCGCGGCCTGCCGTTGGACCGGCGCTCGGACGTGTTCGCCATCGGCGTGTGTCTCTACGAGATGCTCACGGGCGAGCGGCTCTTCGTGGGCGACAGCGACTTCAGCGTGCTGGAGAAGGTGCGCAAGGCGGAGGTGCCGCCTCCGTCCACGTTCAACCGGCGAATCCCAGAGGCGCTGGAGAAGATTGTCATGCGCGCGCTCGCCAAGGACGTGGACGAGCGCTACCAGTACGCCAGCGAGCTGGGCGACGACCTGCAGCGCTTCCTCATCACCAGCGAGACCATCTTCGGCCGCAAGGACCTCATGCAGTACATGAAGTCCACCTTCGCGGAGGAAGTGGAGCGCGAGCGGCAGCGGCTGTCCGACTACGCCGACATCCGTCCTCCCGACGGCATGCTCGCCGCGCTGGAGGCGGCCACGGGCTTCAGCGTGGGTAGCTCCGGCGGGATGATGGCCATGCCCGCGGCGGCTCCCTCGGCGCCGCCTCCGCAGGCGGTGCCCGTGGTGCAGCCCATGGCCGCGCCGCCCCGGTCCACCGCGACGATGGGCTCCGTGTCCTCCACCGGCGTGCGGCGCTCGCCCACGCTGGCCGCGCTGCCCCGGCTGACGGCGGCCACCGCCGCGCCCGCGCCGAAGGAAGATGAGATCCAGGCCACGCAGCTGGTGTCCAGCGACCACGTCTTCGACGAGCGGCCGGAGCCGACGACCCAGCCGGGTGCCGCGATAGGCCGCGCCGTCACTCCGCTGGAGTCGCGCAACCAGGTCCAGGCGGAGGACGAGGACGACGAGCCCACCACGGGCAAGACGGCGGTCCTCCCGCCGCAGTCGCCTCCCCGCAACTCCCTGCCGTCCATGCCCGTGCTGACGCCCGCGGGCGCGCCGGCCCGTCCCTCGGTGACGGTGCCCACGCTGATGCCCTCGGAGGTCGCCAACTCGGCGCCAGGACCGCGCGGCAGCCGTGGCGGTGGTGATGGGCTGCCCCGCATCGCCCGGGACGGTCCCTCGCCGGACGTCTCCCAGGGGATTTCGCGCTCGGCGCTGCCGCCGGATGTCTCGCAAGGCGTCTCCCGCGCGGCGCTGGCGGAGGGGATGCAGGGCGGCCACTCGCGTCCGCCCCCCATGCTCGGCGCGGGGACTCCGCCACGGCCGGCTCCGTCTCGCCCTGTCGAGCAGGAGGACTACGACGAGCAGGAGGACCGGCCGACCGCCGCCGTGCCCGCGCTGGGCCGACGGGGCCTGGACAAGCGGGTGCTCTACGCGCTGGCCGGCGTGGCCGCGCTGCTGGTGCTCGGCCTCGTGGGGTGGATGGTGAGCCGGCCCGGGGTCGGCTACGTCATGCTGGACCTCCAGCGCGTGCCTCCCGAGGTGCGCGGCCGGATGCAGGTGACGTTGGACACCCAGCCCATCCCCGTGGAGGGCGCTGGCACCACGCTGTTGCGCGAGGTGACGGCCGGGCAGGTCATGGTCACGGTGAGCGCGGAGGGCTACAAGACCTTCACGCGGACCCTCCAGGTCAACAGCGGCAAGGGCGTGGAGCAACTGGACATCGTCCTGGAGAGCCTGGTGCGCACCGCGTCACTGGTGCTCGTCACCCAGCCGTCGGATGCCCAGGTGAAGGTGGACGGCAAGGTCGTCCGAGCGCAGGGCGCTTCGGATGCGTTCATCAAGGGCGTCCCCATCTCCGGGCAGGAGTGGGTGGTGGAGATCAGCGCGCCGCAGCACAAGCCGGCGTCCAAGCGGGTGCCGCTGACGGGCGATGGCCCCTTCGAGGTGTCGCTGAAGCTGGAGCCCGTGGTGTCCAAGGTGTCGGTGAAGATCGACTCCAAGCCCGCGGGCGCCGTCATCTTCGCGAACGGCCAGGAGTTGGGCGAGACGCCGGCCACGGTGCTGGTGAATCCGAACGTGCGCCAGCTCACGCTGAAGCTGAAGTGCCACAACGACGCGGAGGTGGACGTACCCGCGCCGGAGGCCGGAGAATCCATCGCCACGGCGACGGTTTCCCTCAAGCGTCAGCCCCGCTGCCGTTAGATTCCATGAAATCGAGCCCCGCTTCCCTCGTGGGAAGCGGGTGCGTCAGCTCCCCGTCCGGAGGAGCGACAGGAGGCGTGTGTCCGTGAGCAAGGTGCGCAAGGTTCACAAGGAAGATCCGCTGGCGGACCTCCCCCGTTGGGCGCAGCAACTGGCCCGCAAGTACTACACGAAGACGGTCAGCACCTTCCTGCTCTTCGGGGCGGTGAGGGACCTCCAGCCGCTCCAGTTGGAGGACGGCGGGCGGGGCTTCGGCACGCTGAAGACCTTCCTCTCCGAGGAGCTGTTCGGCGGGAGGGACCACGTCCTCTTCTACGACCGCTCGTCGGGCATCCGCTCGGCCACGCCAGAGACGCAGAAGGACCTGGCGCGGACGATGGCCGGCTACGACGCGATGTACGGCACGGACTACTCGAAGGTGATGCCGAGAGACCCGGGTCGGGCGCTCCAGATTCTGGAGAACTTCCTGCGGATGCGGCTGAGCGAGGGGCGCTCGCTGGCGCTCATCATCGACTTCGCGGAGACGCTGGTGCCGGGCGGGGAGATTTCCCACCTGTCGTCCGAGGACCGCTTCGTGCTGGCCACGTTGGACAAGTGGGCGCACGACCCGCAGTTCCTGGCGGGCGACGTGTCCGTGGTGCTGCTGGCGGAGAACCTGGCGGACATCTCTCCGCGCATCTCCCGCAACCCGTACGTGGCGCCGATCGAGCTGCCGCTGCCGACCGAGGAGGAGCGGCTGGAGTACGTGCGCTACAAGCTGGAGGGCAAGCGGCTCCAGTCGCTGTCGGAGGTCCCCCTGGCGGGCCTGGCGAAGATGACGGCCGGCCTGTCGCGCATCAACCTGGACCGCGTGCTGACGGAGGCGCTGGAGCGGGAGATTCGCATCACCTCCGACCTGCTCAAGGAGAAGAAGAAGGAGATCATCCAGGCGGAGTGCCACGGCCTCCTGGAGTTCATCGAGCCCTCGCACACGCTGGACGCGGTGGCGGGACATGCCAAGGCGAAGCAGATGCTGCGGCAGGCGGCCTCCGCGCTGAAGAAGGGGCGCATCGAGGTCATGCCCATGGGCTACCTGCTGTCGGGCCCGGTGGGCACGGGCAAGACGTTCATGGTGAGCTGCTTCGCCGGGGAGATTGGAATCCCGGTGGTGAAGTTCCTGAACTTCCGCAGCCAGTGGCAGGGCGTCACCGAGGCCAACCTCGAGAAGATCTTCAACCTCCTCAAGGCGCTGTGGCCGGTGGCGGTGATGATTGACGAGGCGGACACCTTCCTCGGCAACCGTGACTCGGGCGGGGACTCCGGGACGAGCAGCCGCGTGTTCGGCTCCATTGCCTCCTTCATGGGCAACACGCAGTACCGCGGCAAGATTGTCTGGTTCCTGATGACGGCGCGGCCGGACCTGCTGCCCATCGACCTGAAGCGGCAGGGTCGCGCGGAGGAGCACCTGGCGCTCTTCTATCCGCAGACGGACGCGGAGCGGGACGAACTGTTCCAGGTCATGTCCAAGAAGACGGGCGTGTCGGTGGAGGGCATCGACTCCTTCTCCAAGATGATTCCGGAGGGGATTCGGGCCTTCAGCGGCGCGGACATCGAGGCCGTCATGGTGCGCTCGAAGTTCCGCGCGCTGGCGGAGGGCCGCGAGTCCGTGGCGAAGGAGGACCTGGCCGCGGTGCTGGCGGACTTCGTGCCCCCCAGCTACCCGCTGGAAATCGAACTCCAGAACCTCGTGGCGGTGCAGGAGTGCACCAGCCGGGAGCTGTTGCCGGAGGTCTACCGCTCGGTGGACCGCGATGCCATCACCCGCCGCGTGCGCGAGATCAAGGCGCTGCTCGAGGAGGGGTAGCACCTCAGGAGACCGGCACCGGGGTTCCGCCCAGGTGCGGGTCGTCCACATGCTCCACGATGGCCACGCGGTCTCCCGCGGAGAGCGCGTCGTGGAGCACGACGATGGCCTCGTTCGAGTGACGGATGCAGCCATGGGACACGTCCCCTCCGAGCAGGGCGGGGGCGTTGGTTCCGTGAAGCTCCTCGGCGGAGTGCCGTCCGTCGGCCCAGGACAAATCGAGGATGCGCGTGCCGAAGACGTGTCTGTCGTTCCACAGGCGCGCGCCCGCGGCCTCGGCGGCGGCCTGGTCCAGCCGGGCTCGGACGACCTTGAGGCCCGCGCGCGTGGGTGTGGCGGCGGTGCCCGAGGCGTTCGGGAAGATGTCCAGCAGGCGCCCTTCGTTGTCGTAGAGGAACGTGCGGTGCTCGCGCAGCGCGACGACGATGCGCACGGGCTGGCCGTCGTAGACGGCGGGAGGAATCCCCTGGGACTGGCCCTTCAGGCCGGGCTCGGGTGCCAGGGCGTCCAGGGCGCGCAGCGTGGCGGTGTCCAGCGTGCCCGTGGGTTTGACGGCGGGAAAGTCGCGGCGCGCGTGCACTTGGAAGTTACGCAGGGCGCGCACCGTCTGCGGGCCGAACTGTCCGTCCGCGCCGCCGTGGAGGGCGAAGCCCATGTTCAACAACGCCGTCTGCACCGCACGGGGGCCGTCACCTCGCGAACCCGAGCCGAGGACGGCCTGGCCCGAGGCCACGTCCGCGAGTTGGGGCAGTCCGGTGAAGCGAGCGTTGGAGAGGGGAGGGGAGATGGGCACGGGCGGCCAGGAGGAGCTGCTCCAGCCACTCACGGAGGTGGGCTGCGCGGGAGCCGGACCGTCGCCGCGCGAGGTGGTGGGGCGCGAAGGAGACCCGAGGGAGGTCGAAGCGGGCTCCAGCACGTTCGGCCCGTTGATTCCGTGGGCGAGCCTGTCGGCCTCAGGGCCACGTTGAGCCGTCCGCGCTTCATGGGACGGCAGTCGCGAGACCTGGACGCGTGGCGCTGTCTCCAGGACGTTGTCGCCGGCTCGCGACGGAGGATGCGTGTGCGCCCATCCAATGCCTGCCTCACTCGGAAGCGCGACGTCATGGGCGTCGAGTGGGAAGGGGAGGGTGAGCGAGTCGTTCCGCGAAATGGGCGAGGTCATCCCCAGCCCGTTTGCAAATCACTCGCCCGACATCGGGACGTCCGAGGGCGCGTCTGGGCGGAGTCGTGAGTCGTGCTCAGCAAACGGGGAAGTCATTCCCGTGACGGTGTGCAGGGCTCGCTCGACGGGAGGGACGTCCGACGACGTCCTCGCGCAAAGGCTCACGCCGCGCTCAATGAGCAGGTGAGGTCAGTTCCACGCCAGCATGCGGGACCTGCCCGACGGCGGGACGCCCGAAGACGTCCTCGCGCACAGGCTCACGGCGCGCTCAGTGAGAGCACCTTGCCCGTGGGGAGAGTGCGGTGGTCCTTGATGTTGTTCCACCGCATGATGTCCTCGACGGTGACGCCGTAGCGCTGCGCCACGGACCAGAGCGTCTCGCCCTCGGCCAGCGCGTGCACCTTGCTGCCCGGCTTCCCCGCGCTCGTGGCCACCTGCTTCGCCATCACCACCGTGCCCGCGCGCTCCTGGACCTGAGACGTTCCCTCGGGCCACACGTACACCAGTGAGCCCACCTGCAACGTGGGGTTGCGCCGCCGCAAGTTGTTCCACTTCTTCAGGTCATCCACCGACACGTTGAACTTCGTCGCGATGACCCAGAGGCTGTCGCCAGACTGCACGCCGTACGTCACGCGCTTGCGTCCATTGAGCGTCTCCGTCTTCACCGGGCCGGCGGCCACGGGCCCCTTCGGCGTCCCCGCGGGCACCTCATCCTCGGGGCGGTGCACCACCACGCCGCTGCGGCGGGCCTGCGCCACCTTGCTCGCCAGCGCGCCGCCACCCGTGGGGCCCGCCTTGCTCGCCGGCACGGGAATCACCAGGTCCGTGCCGAGCTTCAACGTCCGCGCGCTCTTGAGCCGGTTCATCTGGAGGATGGCCTCCGACGCCGTGCCGTAGCGCTCCGCGATTTGCGACAGCGTGTCGCCCCGCTTCACGGTGTGCACCCGGAACGTCAGTCGCTCGGCCGGCGAGAGCTTCTTGAAGCCCTCCACGAACCGGGGCGACGAGCCCGGGGGAAGCCGCAGCTTGTAGGGGTTCTTCGCGCTCGCCGGAGGCGTGCACCAGCGCTTCAGCTCCGGGTTCAGGTCCTGCACGTCCTGGATGTTCACCCCCGCCGCCCGCGCCACCACGTCCAGGTCCGTCGCGTCCGTCAGCTCCACCACGTCGAACTCGAGCGGCTGCTCGTAGTCGAACTCCTGCTCGGAGAAGCCGAACGCCGACGGATTCTTCGCCACCAGCGCGGCGGCGATGAGCTTGGGCACGTAGTGCTTCGTCTCCTTCGCCAGGCCCTTCTCCTCGGACAGCACCCAGAAGTCGCGCGTGCCGTGGCGCTCCACCATGCGCCGCACGCGGTAGGAGCCGGTGTTGTAGCCCGCCCACGCCAGGTACCAGTGGCCCAGCTCCCGGTAGAGGTCCTTGAGGTACGTCGCCGCGGCGCCGGTCGCCTTGATGGGGTCCCTGCGCTCGTCCACCCAGAAGTCCTGCTTGAGCCCGTACTGCTTGCCGGTGCTGGAGATGAACTGCCACGGACCGGACGCGTGCGCCCACGAGTACGCGTGCGCGGAGAAGCCACTCTCAATCATCGCCAGGTACACCGTGTCCCGAGGCAGGCCGTGCTTCTCCAAAATGGGCTGCATCACCGGCAGGTAGCGCGCGGAGCGGGACATCCACTTGCGGAACCAGCGCCGTCCCGGCCCCTGGAAGAACTGGATGTACTGCGCCACCAACGGCTGCATCTCCACCGGGATGTCGTAGCGGTCCTGAATCAGCCCCACGTCGAACGCGGCCAGGTTGGTGATGAGCGGCAGCTGCTCCGGCGTGTCGTCCTCGCGGAAGGTGGGCTCCTCCAGCGCGTCCAGCATCCGCATGCGCAGCGGGTTCGCGAGCCCCAGGCGACGCAGGGACTGCATCACCTCCGCGCTCGGCCGCGCCGCCGGGTCCAGCGTCGCGCCTTCCAGCGCGCGCAACTCCTCCAGCTCCGCGGACTCGGACTCCACCATCTCTCGCGTCGCCTCGGGCTCGTCGTTCGGGTCCTCCGCGTCCGCGCCGTTCGCTCCCGCGCGCTTGTCGTCAGCGTCAGGCCCGTCGCCATCCGCCTTGTCGTCTTCAGCCGCCCCATTGCCCGCAATGGCGGCCTTGGCCTCGCCCGCACTGGAGGAGGCGGGCGCCTTCACCGGGTTGCTCGGAGCCGGCGTCACGGCGGTGCTCGCGCTCGAAGGCGCGACGACCTGGGCCGTGGAGCCAACGGCAGGCGAGGAGGCGGAGCCCTCGGTCTTCGCGGGCCCGGTGCTCGGAGGAGGCACGGGCTCGCTCTTCGTCACGGCGCCACCCGAAGTGGGCGGCGTGTCCTTCACCGCCGTAGGGGCGGTGGGAGCCATGGCCCGCGTCTCCTCCGCGACAAGCACGCGCATGCCGGGCGGGGGCGGGGGCATGGGTGGTGGCACTCCCTCCGAGGTGGAGAGCGAGGCCAGGTTCAGCACGAGCAGGCAGAGAGGCAGCATTTGGTCGCAGGAAGAGTGCGCCCAGAAGCAGGCGAAGGCCGAAGTATTCGCGCTTTTTCTTGACAGTCAAACAACGAGTCGCGCGGTATGGCCTATCTCTGCACGCTCCGTGGGTACGAGCGGCCAGGCGCTGACACGTGATTACGGTTTAGCGGGCTTCGGTGCGTCCGCTGGCTTGCCCGGCGGCTGGGCGTCCACGGGCTTTCCGTGTCCCGGCCCCAGGATTCGCGGCAGGTACGTCGCGAAGTCGAAGTGGGGCGAGTTCTCCGGGTTGTGGCACGTGACGCACAAGGCCTCGCCGGGCGAGGCGATGATGTTGTCCGTGGTCGGCTCGTCAGCGTGAGCGGAGCCCGGGCCGTGGCAGCTCTCACAGCCCACGTCCTCGCGCCCGGCCACCTTGTCCAGGCGGCACACGCCTCCGGGCTGCTCCCAGCCCGTGACATGGCACCCCACGCAGTTGAGGTGGTGCTGCTTGCCCACCTCTTCCAGCGTCTCCCAGCCGTGGTGGTGCTTGGACTTCTCCCACACCGGGAAGGACTCCTCGTGGCACGAGCGGCACGGCTCGTTGCCGACGAAGGCCGACTGGCCCTTGGCGGGCACGGGGCAGTCCTGCCCGTGCTCCTTCGCCCACGCGAGGTTGAGCTTGCCGACCTCCGCGTCGTAGCGCGCCACCAGCGCCTGCGCGTCCGGCAGCGAGGGCAGCCCCGACTCCAGCGGCACGAAGCGCACCGTGAAGCCATTCACGTCCGGAGTCGTCTCGGGCGGCGCCGTCACCAGCGCCTGCCTGCGCGCCACCAGTTCGTCGCGCTTGGCCTGCTTGAGCGCCTTGAGCTTCGGGTCGATGCCCGGGAGGTTGATGTCCTTGTCCAGGAGCGCCGTGCGCTGCTCCAGGGCGGCCACCTCGCGCTCCAGGTCGGCCTGGCCCTTCTGGAGCGTGAAGCGTCCCGGCTTTGGCGCGTAGCTCAAGTCCACGCGCACCAGCGAGCGGCCCTTGCTCTGCGGCGCGACGACGGGCACCGACGCCTTCACCAGCCGGTTCTGCTCCCCGCTCAGCTCCGTGGCGGAGCGCGTGGCCACCAGCACGTCCACCGCGAGCCCCGGCGTCTCCGCCGCCTTCTGCGCCTCTTCCAACGGCGCATCCAGGAGCCCGAGCACGAAGTCCGCGCCCTCCGAGCGGGCCCTGGCACTGGCCGCTACCAACTGGGCCGGCGAGTCCGCCGCGACGACGCCCACCTTGCGCGAGCCCGCAGGCAACAGCTTCACCGAGCCGTCGGAGACCTCGGGCAGTCCCAGCCCCTGTCGGAAGTCCGCGCCGCGCGTGTCGTCCAGGGGACCCGTGGCTCGTACCGCCAGCCCCATCAGCCGCATGGCATCCGCCAGCGCCTTCGCCTTCAGCTCCTCCTGGGGAACCTGGCCGGGCTTGAGCGTGGTCTCACCGAAGAGGCTGTTGCCGCCGTCCACGTACAGCACGGGCAGGGTGCCCTGGCGCGCCTCGCGCACCTGGAAGGCCGCTCGGGCGATGCCGCCGCGCATGTTCTCGCTGCAGCCACAGGGGCCCAGGTAGCCGCGCGTGTCCGCGGAGACGAAGAGGATGGCGCCGGGGGCCGACGTCGCGCTGACACCCGCCTCGGGCTCGGGCGGGTGGGGCGGCGACTCCTTGCGCATGCATCCACCGAGCACCAGCACCAGGCCCCAGAGGGCGGCGAGGAGGACGGGGCGCCGCATGCGGTTCACCAGAGGATGCTCTGCACCAGTTCGTCGATCTTCTCGCCCATCGCCTCCAGCCCGTTCTCCTTCGAGAGGAAGCCGTCGGCGCCGACCTGCTCGGCCAGCTTGGACAACTCCACGTCGGGGAGGCTGGAGAACAGGACGATGGGGATGTCCTGGGTGCCGTACTCGTTCTTCAGCGTGCGGCAGATGTCGGTGCCCTTGGCCTCGGGCATGTGGATGTCCGTGAGGATGAGGTCCGGCCGCCACGTCTGGAGCGTCTTCTCGAACTCCATGAGCGTGGAGGTGGCGACGACCTCGTAGCCGCGTGCTTCCAGCACGGCCTTCTCCATGGCGAGCGTGATTTCGCTGTCGTCAATCAGGAGGATTCTTCGCTTCTCGGACACGTCGACCTTCCTTGGGCTCCGTTTCTATCCTACCCCCACCCGGCGCACCAACGCCTTTCCCACGGGGTAAGACGGGGCGGTGTCGCGGACGTCCCCCTCCCGGTCGTCCGGCCGGGGGGGCGGGCCTGACTTCTTCCGGCAAAGCCACCGAAAAGGAGTATGGAGGGCGCCATGATGCACCGAGACCGCCGAGCCTGGACGGCCCTTCTCCTGGTGGGGAGTCTCCTCTGGACGCTGCCCGTCGCGGCGCTCAATTCGGGCCTGGAGCCGCCCCCGTCTCCCGTGGACCGGCAGTCCCCGCATTCCACCACCCAGGGGTTCCTGGCCGCGGCCCACCGGGGGGACTACGCCACGGCGGCGCACTACCTGGACCTGGACTTCATCCCCCGCGCCCAGCAGCCAGAGCGGGGTGCCCAACTGGCGCGCCGGCTCAAGTTCGTCCTGGACCGCAAGCTCGCCATCGACCTGTCCCTCTTGAGCAAGGCCCCGGAGGGAGACCCGGCCGACCCCCGCTTCGACCAGCTGGGCGTCATCCCCCTGGAAGGCGCCAACGTGTCCATCCGCGTCCAGCGGGTGGCCCAGGACGGCGGCCTGGTCTGGGTGTTCAGCGAGTCCACCGTGCGGATGGTGGACCCCCTCTTCGAGACCTACGGCCCCCGCGTGGCGGAGTGGCTGCCGCCCTTCTTCTTCTCCGGCACCGTGTTCGGTCTGGAGCCCTGGCAGTGGCTGGGCCTGCTGGTGACGCTGCTGGGCTCGGTGGGACTGGCCCTGCTCCTGGAGCGGCTGACGCTCGCGTTCGGGCTGCGGCTGGCGAAGTGGACGAGCGTCACGCTGGATGACCAGTTGGTGGCGGCGGGACGGGGGCCGCTGCGGCTGCCGTACTTCGCCATCCTCCTGGCGGTAGGCACGGCCCTGCTGCTGCTGCCGCGCCCGGTGCAGACGCTGTTCAACCGGTTGAGCTATTCGCTCATCATCGTCGCGCTGGCGTGGTTCATCCTGCGCTTCCTGCGGGTGTTCGCCAACTTCGTGCAGAACCGCGTGTCGGGCGACATGCGCGACGCGGGCCGGGCCCGCTCGCTGCGCACCCAGTTCGCGGTGCTGCGCGCCGTCTTCGAGGCGGCGACCTACGTGGTGGCCGCCGCGCTGCTCCTGATGCAGTTCGAGGTGGTGCGCAACGTGGGCGTGTCGCTGCTCGCGTCCGCCGGTATCGCCGGCATCGTCATCGGCCTCGCGGCGCAGAAGTCCATCGCCACGCTGCTCGCCGGCATCCAGCTCTCCATCACCCAGCCGGTGCGCATTGGCGACCAGGTGGTGGTGGAGACCGAGTTCGGCACCGTGGAGGAAATCACCCTCACGTACGTGGTGCTGCGCGTCTGGGACCAGCGCCGCATGGTCATCCCGATTACCTACTTCCTGGACAAGCCCTTCCAGAACTGGAGCAAGTCCAGCACGGAGATGCTCGGCGCCGTCACCCTCCAGGTGGACTACTCCACGGATGTGGACGCGGTGCGCGGGGAGCTGCGGCGCATCGTCGAGCAGGACGCCAAGCACCTGTGGGATGGCCGGCTCCAGTCCGTCGTCGTGCTGGAGGCGCAGGACCGCACGCTCACCGTCCGCGCGCTCGTCAGCGCGGCCAATCCGGACAAGCTCTTCGATTTGCGCGCCCTCGTCCGTGAACGGCTGGTCGCCTTCCTGCGGGCCCACCCCGAGTGGCTGCCCTTCACCCGCACCGAGTCCCGGCAGGCCCCCACGGCGGCACTGCCGCCCCCGGAGGCTCGGGACCCCCAGCCAGACGCCCCCCAGGACTCCCCGCCACCGGGCCCTCGCACCTCCTGAGCGTCCGCGAGAGACGCAGGGGGCCCTTGCCTGCCGGGAGGGTGTTTTGAATATTGGGGACGCCGCACCGTCGTTGAAGTCGGAATTTTCGCACCTACCGCATGTGGGAGTCTTCGAGATGAAGCGTCATTCCAGGTTGTGCGGAGCCCTTCTGTCGCTGGCCGTCGCGGCGCCGTTGACCGCCGCCGCACAGGACCGGGGCCGCACGGATGGGCCCGAGGAATCCGAGTATGGCAAGGGCGGCTATTCCGGCTCGAACAGCCAGGGCGTGTCGCTGCAGCTCGACTGGGGTGCGGCCATCAACGACAGGGAGCCTCCCGAGGACGCGCCCTCCGGCCCGCCGCTGTACGTGGGCGCCACTCTGTCGCTGTGGGGCGCTGACTGGTTCTCGCTCGACGCGAGCGCCGCGTATGTCTTCGACGGAGGCCGCTTCATCGGCATGGTGGGCCCGCGCTTCCGCACGTGGGGCTGGCCGCTGGTGTTCACCGCGGGCCTTCGGGCCGGCGCCATCGTGATTCCCGAGGCGGAGGGCCTGCGCTTCGGCATCTCCCCGCAGCTGGGCGCCGAGGTGCTGATGGGCCACCGGGACAACATCCTCCTGGGGCTCAACTACAACCCGGACATCCCCATTGGCGGTGGCGGCGTGACGCACCGGCTGGGCATGTCCATCGGTTACAGGTTCTAGAGGAGGTCGCTCGCCATGATTGCCCAAGTGCTCGCAGCCGCCCTGACGTTGGCCGCCAGTCAGGCGCCCGTCGGTTTCTCCTCCAGTGGAGGCCCGCAGGTCGCCCTGCCTTTTCCCACGGGCACCACGCAGACCTACAACATCATCCAGTGGGACCCCAACCAGCTCCCGCGCATCTACGAGCGCTCGGACCAGCTTCCCCTCACGGACGACGAGCTGACCAAGCTGTCCCAGGCCGGCTTCGAGCCCGCGCAGTTGGTGAAGATGATTGAGGAGCGCCGCTGCGCATGTGACGCCAGCGCGGACGGCCTCATCAAGCTGAAGAAGGCGGGCGTGGACAAGGCCGTGCTCTCGGCGGTGTCGCGCCACGGAATCGCGCCCAACCGGGAGCTGGACTTGCTGGTGACGATGGACTTCACCGGTGAGAGCCGCGTCGCGCGCGAGGCGTTCCTCTACTTCTTCGTCGACGACGGGGACCTCACCCGCGTCTTCAGCGCCAACATCACGGACCTGCTCCAGCGCCGCAACCGCCACGAGACGACGGTGGACCGCAGCGACATCCTCGTCGCGCGCACGGTGCGCCGCGTGCAGTTGTCGGGGCGGGTGCCGCTGAAGACGTACGGCAAGCACAACGTGCTGGTGGTCGCCAGCGCCAGCCCCACGCTCACCCATCCCTCGCAGCTCACGCCGCAGGAGCGGGCGAAGTCGCAGAGCTACACCTTCGACTATCCCCGCGCCTCGCTCATGAGCCTGTGCCGCCTGACGGCGGGATACCGCCGAGACGCGGTGCTCAACTACAAGTGGAACTTCGAGGGCAGCCGCTTCGAATGCGAATGGAACTAGGAGTCATACGCACCATGAAGACCCATCGCCTCATCCTGACCGCCTGCCTTGTCTCCACGCTGGTCGCGTGCAGTGGCCCGCGCGCGTACACGCGCGGCTCATACGAAGACCCGAACGAAATCGAGATGCTGTCGGACCAGTTCAACGAGAATGACCTGCAGCTCATCGCCAAGAAGATGGCGGAGTCGCTGGCCAACTCGCCGCGCTTCTCCACGCCGCGTCCTGACGGCTCGCTGCCCATCGTCCTCGTGGGCAAGCTGAAGAACAGCACGTCCGAGCACATCGACATGCGCTCGCTGGGCGACAAGATCCAGACGGCGCTCGCGCAGACGGGCCGCTTCGCCATGGTGGACCAAGCCGCGCGCCAGGACATCGCGGAGGAGTACGAGTACCAGCAGTCGGGCTACGTGGACCCGAACGCCGCCAAGGGCCCGGGCGCGCAGGTCTCCGTCGACTTCATGATGACGGGCGATTTGGCCTCCATCATCCAGGAGGTCGGCCGCGACAAGCTCGTGTACTACAAGATGACCGCGAAGCTGAGCAACGTGCGCACCGGCCTCATCGAGTGGACGGACGAGAAGCAGATCCGCAAGAAGTTCGAGAAGCGCGGCGTCAGCTGGTAGCACGCTGATGCCAGCCGCTGGCTCCACGCGAAGGCTCGACTGCTCATGACTCCTCCTCTCCGCCATCCGGCGCGCCCTCAGGTCGGGGGCGTGCTCGCGCTGGCGAGCGTGCTGCTGCTGACGGGGTGCGCCGGTGACTACGTGGCGCGCACGCGAGGCGTCCGCGCGTCGTACCAGTCGGAGGACTACCCGGGGGCGCTGGCGCAGCTCGAGGCCGTGGAGAAGGAGGGCTCGGGGAAGGACACGCTGCTGGTGCTCCTGGACAGGGGCATGTTGCTGCACTCCGCGGGCAAGTGGACGGAGAGCAACGCGGTGCTGGAGGAGGCGGAGAAGCTCAGCGCGCAGCTCGACTCAGTCTCTGTCAGCGAGGAGGCGGGGGCGCTCATCACCAACGAGCGTCAGCGCGCCTACCGGGGCGAGGACTTCGAGAAGCTGATGATCTCCGTCTTCCAGGCGCTCAACTACGCGGAGCTGGAGGACGACGAGGCGGCCATGGTGGAGGTGCGTCAGGTCAACGAGCGCCTCCAGAAGATGGTCACCGAGGAGAAGAAGCCGTACCAGCAGCTCGCGATTGCCCGCTACCTGGGCGGCGTCATCCGCGAGGACCAGCGCGACTGGGACTCGGCCTATATCGACTATGCGAAGGCGTACGAGCTGGAGCCCCGGCTGGGCGCGCTGGTGGAGCCGCTCCTGCGGCTGTCGAAGTACACCGGCCGCGATGACGTCTACGCGGCGCTGAAGGAGAAGTACCCGGAGGTGGCCCACCCGCCGCTGGACCGCGACGAGTCCCAGGTGGTCGTCGTCGTGGAGGCGGGGCTGTCACCGGAGAAGCAGCCCGCGTCGCGCGACTACGGCAGCGGCGGCGGCAACCTCATCGAGGTGCCCGTCTACCGGGACCGGGGCAGCGCCCCGGCGGTGCGCGTGAAGCTGGGCGACCAGGACGAGCGCGCGGTGACGGTGACGTCCCTGGCGGACGTCGCGCGGCTCCACCTGGACACCCGCATCGGCGGGATGCTCGCCAAGCAACTCGCGGGCGCGGCGGTGAAGGCGGGCCTGGCGGCGGGCCTGGGCGCGGCGACGAAGAGCGAGGAGCTGGGCGTCCTGGCCTTCCTCCTGCTCAACGCCGGCAATGCTCCAGACCTGCGTTCCTGGCTTTCCTTGCCCGCGGAGTTCCAGGTGGCGCGCTTCCGGGTGCCGGCGGGGAGCCACACGGTGCGTGTGGAGGCGGGGGGACGGGTGACGGAGCACACGGTGGACGTCAAACCAGGCCGGGTGGGGCTGGTGGTGGTGCGGCGCTACTGAGTCAGCGGTTTTGTATCGGCGGTTTTGTTGTAGGGTGCGCGCCCCATGTCGGTCCTGGCCACGGTGGCCCTCTACTCCCTCATCGTCGTCGTCGGCGCGCTGTTGGGCGCGATGGTGGTGTTGTGGAACCAGCGGCCCACGCAACTGGTTCGCTTCCTCGCCTTCGCCGCGGGCGTGATGCTGGGCGCGGCCTTCTTCCACATGCTGCCGGAGGCGTACGAGGGCGGAGGCTGGTGGGCCTTCGCGCTGGTGCCCGGTGGCTTCGTGTTCCTGCTGGTGCTGGAGCGCTACCTCGTCGCGCACGCGGGTGAGGACCTGCCCGGAGACCACATGTCCGGCAGCGGGCGTCCTCCCGCGCAGGCCGGGCAGGTGCTGGGGCTCACCGCGTTCCTCGGGCTGTCCACGCACACGCTGTTCGACGGCATCGCCCTGGGCTCGGCGGTGGAGGAGGGCGTGGGGCTGATGGCGCTGCTCGCCATCGTCGCGCACAAAGTCCCCTCCGCGCTGTCGCTCGCCTCCATCCTGAAGACGGAGGGGCGCTCGCGAAGCTCCATCCTCCTGCTCTCGGTACTGTACGGGCTGATGGTGCCGGCGGGCGCGCTGCTGTACTTCGCCTTCGACGCGGTGCTGCGCTTCGAGAGCATGGCGCCCAAGGCGCTGGCCTTCTCCGCGGGCACGTTCCTGTACATCGCCGTGTCGGACTTGCTGCCGCACGTGCACCGGCACGGCAAGGACCAGCCGGGCCGCAACGTGCTGGCGCTGTTCGTGGGCCTGGCGCTGATGTTCGGGCTGGCGCGGCTCATGGGGCATCCGGCGCACTGAGTCTGCTTGCTCGGGTGTCGAGCCTCGACCGCGAGGCCCTCTCGTCACAAACGTTTCTCCGTCACAAACGCCGGCGCGTCGCCCTCTCCCTCTGGGAGGGGGAGCACCCGCCTGGGCTGACGGACGGGCGGGCGGTGGCCCCGACGGAGGGCCCGCGCGATGAGCACACCCAGAGGCATGGTGGAGGGTCCGGGAGCAGTCTCCCCGGAGGCGGCGAACTCGCCCACGCGCGCGGGCTCGGACTTCGAGGACGCGGTGCTGCGGGGGCTCATCCACGGGGGCGCCGCGAGTCCAGTGCCGCTCCTGGGAGACCGGCTGGGGGGGCTGGACGGCCGTCGGTACGAAGTCCTGGGACTCCTGGGCGGTGGTGGCATGGGGCAGGTGTTCCGCGCGGTGGACCACGAGCTGTGGCGCACGGTGGCGCTGAAGTTCCTCGCCGCGCACCGGGGGCTCGCCACGCCTTCGCTGCTGGCCGCGCTGCGCGAGGAGGCGCAGGCGATTGCCCGCCTGGACCACGAGAACATCGTCCGCATCCATGACGTGTCCGCGTGGAACACCGGCGCGCTGGCGCGAGGCGAGGAGGTGCCGCTGAGCGTGCCCTTCCTGGTGATGGAGTTCCTGGAGGGCGAATCGCTGCAGCGCCTGCTGCGTCGAGAGCGCCCTGACTTGCGGCGCACGTTGGACTTGATGACGGACGTGGCGGCGGGGCTCGCGCATGCGCATGAGCGGCGTCTGGTGCATCGCGACCTGAAGCCCGCCAATGTCTTCGTGCTCGCGGATGGCAGGGCGAAGCTGCTCGACTTCGGCCTCGCGCGCTCACCGGCCGGGCCCGCCCTGGCGCCCGAGGCCGCTCGCGCCGGGACGCCCGCGTACATGGCGCCGGAGCAATGGCGGGGCGAGCCTCCGGACGCGCGCGCCGATGTGTGGGCCGCGGGGCTGCTGCTCTACGAGCTGCTCACCGGAGAGCACCCGCTGCCGCGCGCGAAGGCGCCGGAGCTGCGTCTCCATATTCCCTCCGGACAGCCCATGCCCGCGGTGAGCCGGCGGTGTCCCGGGTTGCCGGAGGAACTCGTGCGCCTGGTGGCCTCGGCGCTGGCGAAGGACCCGGTGGAGCGGCCCGCGAACGGAGGCGAGCTGCTGGAGCGACTGCGCGGCCTGCGGAGACTCCTGGGGCTGGACGCCACACCGGCTTCGCGTTCGAGCGTCTCCGGTCGCCGGCTGGTGACGCTGGTGTCGTGTCGGCTCGCGCAGGAGCGCGGCGGCATGGAGCGCCTGGACCCGGAGGATTGCAGCGAGCTGGAGGGCGCCTTCCACCAGGGCTGCACGCGCATCATCCACGAGCACGAGGGGGCGATGACGCTCGCGGTGGGCGCGGAGGTGCTCGCGTGCTTTGGCTTCCCGGTGGCGCGCGAGGGGGACTCGGAGCGAGCGGTGCGCGCGGCGCTGAAGCTGCAAGAGGTGCTGCCCGGTGAGCTTGCGGGGCTGGGGCCTCCGGGTGTGGTGGTGAAGGTGGGCCTGCACACGGACCGCGTCGCGCTGGCGGATGCGTCGCCGCTGCTGCATGGCACCGCGCCTCCCATGCAGGGTGAAGCGCCGAAGGTGGCCTCGTGGCTGGCCGCGCAGGCGGGGCCGGACGCGGTGCTGCTCACGGAGGGCACGCATGCGCTGGTGCGAGGCCGCATCCGCACGCGCTCGCTGGGCGCCTGGGCCTTCGAGGGACTGTCGGGCACGTCATGGCTGGACGTGCACGAGGCGCTGGGAGAGCGGCCCGGGGCGAGCCGCTTCGACCGGGCGCTCGTGGTCGGCGCGCTGTCACCGCTGGTGGGGCGCGAGCGGGAGCTCCAGCGCCTCACCACGTGGCGGGCGGAGGCGCTGGGAGGACGTGGCGTGGGCGTCCTGCTGCGAGGGGAGGCGGGCATCGGCAAGTCGCGGCTCGTCCAGGAGCTGCATGACCGCGAGGCCCCGGGCACGAGCACCTGGGCGCGGTGTCAGTGCGGTGTGCGGGGAACGGGCAGCGCCTTCCACCCGCTCATCGACTGGCTCCAGCGCTTCCTGGGCTTCACGCGCGACGATGCGCCCGAGCGCAAGCTGGAGCGACTGGTGGAGCGCCTGGGCGTGCTGGGCGTCGACGTGGACCTCTCGTGTCCGCTCGCCTCGTTCCTGTCGCTGCCCGTGCCGGAGGGCTCGCCCTTTCTTCATCTGTCCGGTGAGCGGCAGCGGGCCGCGATGATGAAGGCCCTGGTGGAGCTGTTCCGCCACGAGGACGTGCGCCGTCCCGTAGTGCTGGTGGTGGAGGACCTGCACTGGGCGGACCCCTCCACCCTCCAGTTCCTCGGCGTGTTGCTGGAGCGACTGGAGGGGACGCGCCTGTGTGTGCTGCTCACCGCGCGCCCGGGCTTCGAGCCTGCGTGGGGGCCGCGCGCTTCGTTCCATTCGCTGGAGGTGGAGCCCCTGCCTCCGGAAGCCACCGCGGCGCTGGTGCGAGAAGTCGCGGGCCAGCGCGCCCTGGCTCCGAACACGGTGGCGCGGCTGGTGTCACGGACGGACGGAGTGCCTCTCTTCGTCGAGGAACTGACGCGCGTGGTGGTGGAGCAGGAGGCCGCGCGAGGAGACTCCGGCGAGACGCTCTCCGCCGTGCCCGCTGTGTTGCATGAGCTGCTCCTCGCGCGCCTGGACCAGCTTCCTCCCCGGCAGCGCTCCCAGGTGCAGCTCGCGGCCACGCTGGGGCGCGAGTTCAACTACGAGACGCTGCGCGCGGTGTCCTTCCTCCAGGAAGACGAGCTGCAGCCGGAGCTGGAGCGACTGGAGCAGGCCGGGTTGCTCTTCCGCCAGGGCCAGCCGCCGTGCACCACGTACGCCTTCCGCCACGCGCTCATCCAGGAGGCGGCCTACCAGTCGCTCTTGCGCAGCACGCGCCAGCGCTACCACGGCCGCGTCGTCCAGGTACTCTCCGAGCAGTTCCCCGAGGTGGTGGAGGAGCAGCCGGAGATGGTGGCCCACCACGCGACGCTGGCGGGGTTGACGCGTCAGGCGGTGGAGTTCTGGCGGAGCGCGGGCCAACTCGCGGGCGCGAAGTCGGCCTTCCCGGAGGCCATCAGCCACTACACGCGAGCGCTGGGGCAGCTCGAACTGCTGCCGCCCTCCCACGAGCGGGATGAGTGCGACATGGTGCTGCACGTGGAGCTGGGGCAGGCGCTGGTGGCCTCGAAGGGCTTCGGTACGCGCGAGGTGGAGGACGCCTTCACGCGAGCCGCCGCGCTGTGCGACCCGTCCCAGTGCATTCCGACGTCGCTCTTCTGGGGGCTGTGGAACATCGCGCTGGTGCGCGGCGATGGCGAGGGCATGGACCATCTCGCGGAGCTCTTCCGCTGTCAGGGCGACACGCACCTGGACCTGGAGGCGCGCGTGGTGTTGCACGGCGCGCTCAACAGCCAGGCGTTCTGGCGGGCGGACTACACGTCCTGTCGGAGCCATGGCCTGGAGGTGAAGGCGCTGCTGGGGCGGGAGGGCGTGGCGGAGCAGCTCGCGCAGATTCGCGGCGGACGCCTGGGCCATGCCTCCGAGCAGTGCCTGCACGCGCTGATGTACCTGGCGGTGAGCGAGCTGGTGCTGGGCCATACCGACACCGCGCTCGCGACGCAGGCCCAGGCCTTCGCGCTCGCGGAGTCCATGAACCACCCCTATGCCGTCGCCACGGTGTCCGTCTTCGGCGCGATGCTGGCGCTGGAGCGTGGAGACCCGGCGACGTTGCTGGAGGTGTCGGGGCGTGCCGTGGGCCTCTGCGTGGAGTACGGCTTCCCGTTGCCCCTGGTGGGAAGCATCTGCATGCACGGCCTCTCGCTGGCCTTCCTGGGCGACGTGGAGGGTGGCGTGGCGCGCATCCACGAGGGAATCGCGCTGATGACGGGACTGGGGGCGACGCTGCTCCAGGGCGGGTGCCTGACGACGCTCGCTCGCGCGTACCTCGCGGGAGGGCGAATCGACGAGGGACTGGCCGCGGTGCGCGAGGCCCGGGTGCACGTGGAGGGGCGCGTGGCGCGTCACCACCTGGCGCCGTTGCTGCGCGTGCAGGGACAGCTCCTGCTGCTGCGAGGGGACGTGGGCGAGGCTCGCGAGTGCTTCCGACGCTCGCTCGCGGTGGCGCGTGACACCGGCGCTCGATTGCACGAGCTGGGCGCGGCCGTGGAGCTGGCCAGGCTGGCGCGTCACACCGGCGAGGCGGCGGAGGCCCGGGTGCTGCTGGAGTCGCTGAAGGAAGTCTTCTCCGGCAGCCAGGTGCTCGCGGATGCCTGGGCCGCGCGGGCGCTGCTGGCGGAGTGGGACTGACAGCTCACGCCGCGGAGGACAGCTCCGCGGAGGGCGGGTCACCGTGGGCGAGGCCCTGGGCGACACACCGCAGGAGCTCCGACAGCTCTCCGGACTTGCGCAGGAAGACCTCGCCGGGCGCGCTGGGACGGCAGTCCATGCTGCTGTGGACGATGCGAGGAATGCGGCACAGCCGCTCATCCGCGCGCAGCCGTCGGCACAGCTCCAGACCGTTCATCCCCGGCATCATCACGTCGGTGAGGATGAGGTCCGGCTTCAGTGCCAGCGCGAGCGAAAGGGCCACCTCACCATCCGGCGCGGAGGCGACGTCACAGCCCAGTTGTTCGAGAGCCTCGGTGTAGATTTCGAGGAGGGTCGAATCATCGTCGACGAGGAGGATGAGAGGCATGCGGGTGTCTCTGGGTGAGGCGGCCGTGCCGCTGTTCCACTTGGATGGGGACGCATCGGTGGGGATGTGAATTCACTCGGACTCCGCGGCCGTCACGATGTCGGTGGACGCCATTCCATCCGCTGGGAGGTGCGAGGAATGTCGCCAAAGGAGAGAGAAGCGTTGGAGCGGAGGATTCGCGAACACTGCGGCCTGGGAGACACCGCGGGCGCGGTGGAGGTCGCCGTGGAGGGCTATGGCCCGGAGCTGCGCAGACTGCTGGTGACGCTCTTGAGAGAGCCGGAGCCGGCGCGAGAGGCCTTCAGCATCTTCTGCGAGAGCCTGGTGAGGGACCTGCCAGGCTTTCGGTGGGAGAGCTCGTTCAGGACGTGGGCGTACCGCGTGGCGCGCAATGTCGCGTACCGGATGTCCACCGCCTCCTCGCCACGCAGGGACAGGGGGGCGAGCCAGGAGCTGGTCGACCTCATGCACGTCGAGCGGTCAGGCACGGCGCCCTGGCTCCAGACGTCCGTGAAGGACCGCTTCCGCACCCTGCGCGCGAAGCTGGAGCCGGGTGAGCGCAACCTCCTGGTGCTGCGGGTGGACCGGCGGATGTCCTGGCTGGATGTCGCGCGTGCGCTGGATGGGACTCAGTCCTCCGAGGGACTCCACAAGAAAGCGGCCGTCCTGCGTCAGCAGTTCAAGAGCCTGAAGGACCGGCTTCGCGAGCTCGCGCGAGATGAGCGTCTGATTTCCAGCGCCTCGGGGTAGGTGGGGACGCCGGCCCTCGCCCGCCTGTCCGGCCAGGTGCTGCGCGAACCGGGGCGCGGGCGCACCCTGCAGAGGACTCAGCTCGGGCGGCGCATGGTGCGCGCGAGGCTCGTGGCTTGGGCGGAGGCAGTCTCAGCATGCTCACCGTGGGCGACCTGATGACCCGTGATGTCGTCACGCTGGAGGAGACCGACAGCCTGGTCCGCGTGGATGACCTGCTGAAGCTCAACCACATCCGGCACCTTCCTGTGGTGCGCGAGGGACGGTTGGTGGGGCTGGTGAGCCACCGCGACTTGATTCGCGCGATGGCGCGCCAGTTCGCGACGCGGAACCTGGACCCCATCTCCGTCGCGAACATCATGTCGAGGGACGTGGAGATGGTGCGGCCGGACCTGCCGGTGCGCGACGCCATCTACAACCTGCTGGACCACCGCTTCGGCTGTCTGCCCGTGGTGGACCGGGACCGACGCCTGGTGGGAATCATCACCGAGGCCGACTTCATGCGCATGGCGGCGCGGCTGCTCGACTCCGCCGCGGCTCGCGCGGACGACTCGGCGGGAGCCGCTGCTCCTTGAGGGAGTGGGTGCGCTCATGCACGAGGGACATGCCGGCTCCGGTACCGAGGCCTCCTCCGCGTCGGCGGACGGCCCGTCGCGACGTCACAGCGTGTGGGGCTGGCTTCCAGGCGGGGTGTTGCTGGTGGCGCTCATCGTGTTCGTGGTGCTTCGCTTCGGGGAGGAGCGCCAGTTCGCCCTGATGTTGAAGCACGCCCGGCCGGAGTGGTTGCTGGCCGGCGCGGTGCTCCAGGTGTTCTCGTACCTCACGATGGCGGGCTGCTGGCTGGTGACGCTGCGCGCGGCGGGAGTGAAGGCCCCGTGGATGCGCACCGCGAGCCTGGCGCTGATGAAGCTCTCCTTCGACCAGCTCGTGCCCACGGCGGGCATCGGTGGCTCGGTGGTGGTGATGAAGGGGCTTCAGAAGGAAGGGGCCCCTCCTCGGGTGGCGACCGCGGCGCTGCTGGTGGACATGGTGTCCTTCTACGCGGCGCATGCCGTGGCCGTGGTCATCGCCATCCTCACCCTCTGGTTTCGTGCCCAACTGCACGCGGCCATCCTGGGCCTGGCCACGGCCTTCGCGGCGCTCGCGTGCGCGGTGCCGTTTGGAATCCTCTGGCTGACGCGGCATGGAGGCTGGCAGCCGCCGCGCTGGGCGCGTCGCATTCCCGGGCTCACGGGGCTGCTGGAGTCCATCTCCCAGGTGCCTCCCGAGCTGGTGCGGGACAAGTGGTTGCTGCTGCGCGCGAGCGCGTTGCAGCTCGCGACCTTCGTGCTGGATGCGCTCACGCTCTCGTGCATGTTCTTGGCGGTGGGGCACGCGGTGGACTTCCCGGATGTGTTCGCCGCGTTCATGCTGGCGACGCTCGTGATGACCCTGAGCATCATCCCGGGAGGCGTGGGGACGTTCGAGGCCACCGCGGTGGGGACGCTGGGCTCGCTGGGCGTGCCCGTGGAGGTGGGGCTCACGGCGGTGATGTTGCTGCGGGGCTTCACCCTGTGGTTGCCGCTGCCGCTGGGCGTGGTGTTGTTGAGACGGATGCTCGGGGTGCGGCTGCGTGACGCGATGTCGAGCCCGAGGGCTGTGTCAGCTGGCTCGCCAGCGGTGTCACCAGAACAGCGGACCGCGTGAGGGGATGACACGCTTTGACTTGGCTTTCGACGCGAGGGCCCTGAGGATGCGCGCGCCCGAGCGGGCATCCATCCATGGAAAAACGCACTGACTGGTACGAGCACCCGGAGTACTACGAGGCCATCTTCGGCACCGACACCGTGCGGGAGGCGGATTTCCTCCAGGCGCTCAGCGCGCGGCATGGCACGGGGGGCTCGCAGTGGTTGGAGCCCGCGTGTGGCGCGGGACGGTTGGTGGCCGAGGCCGCCAGTCGCGGCATGAAGGTGGTGGGCTACGACATCTCCGAGGCGATGCTCGCGCATGCGCGCAAGCGGCTGACTCCGGCGGAGCGCCGACGGGTGAAGCTGGCGCCGTCGCGCATGGAGGAGTTCTTCGAGCCGGCGCTGGAGGGGAGGGTGGATGTCGCGCACAACCTGGTCTCCACCTTCCGGTATCTGGACAGCGAGGCGGCGGCGCTGGCGCACCTGAAGGGGACGCGGCGGCTGCTGAAGCCGAACGGCATCTATGTGCTGGGTTTCCACCTCACCGACTACTCGCGGAGCGTGCCCGAGCACGAGCGGTGGCTGGGGCGCGTGGGCAAGGACAAGGTCGTCTGCAACACGCACGAGGGCTTGCCGGACCGTCGCGCGCGCCGCTCGCCGATGCGCAACCGGCTGCGAATCACCGGGCCTGGGAAGGACTGGCTCATCGAGACGACGTGGTTCTTCCGCACGTACGACGCGGCGCAGGCGGCCAGACTGTTCCGCGACGCGGGGCTGCGCGTGGTGGCCGCGTATGACTTCGACTACGACGTGAACTCACCCGTGGCACGCGGCAGTCGTCGGCTGGATAGGGTGTTCGTCCTGCAGCCGGAGTCGGGCGCGGTGGAGCAGGGGACTCCCACGAAGACGTCGGCGCCGAAGGTCGTAGCGACGAAGGAGCAGGCCGCGACGGAGAAGGTGGCTTCGGTGCGGAAGGACTCCGCGACGAAGGCTGTGACGAAGAAGGCGACTTCGATGCGGAAGGCCTCCGCGACGAAGGCTGTGACGAAGAAGGCGACTTCGGTGCGGAAGGCCTCCGCGAAGAAGGCGAAGCCGGAGGCGGCTCCGAAGAAGAAGCCGGCTCGGCAAAGAGGCTGACTCCAGCACGGTGGGCGGCCTGATGGGGCCGCCTGCGTCGGAGTGAATGGCCCAGCACATGAGCTGGGCCGGGAGTCAGGCCGCCTCGCCGGCCTTGGCGAGCACGTAGCAGAGCTCGCGCAGCGCGGCTCGTCGCATGGAGTCGATGTCCGGGAAGCCTTCGTCCCGCGCGGCCTGATGGAGCGGGCTCGGCACCATCCGTCCCTGGTGCTCCTCGAAGTACCAGGCCCACAGGGCGCCCTCGGTGATGCCCGCGTCCTCCAGGCGTGGCGCGGAGAGCCCCGCTTCCGCGAGGACCTGCTCCTTGTCTTGCGCCCTCTGCACCAGTGCGCCGTACTCGCCCGTCAAGCGCAGGTGGTCCGCCAGGTGACGCAGCACGTCCGGCTCGAAGAGGGTCTCCACCCAGCGCACGTGCGACTCGTCGCGCAGCAGGCGAGGGACGTCGTCGACGTACTGCTCCGACTTCCACTGCTCGAACGTTTCAGGCGTGAGCTGTCGCTCGTGCAGCAACGCCGCTTCCGTCGCGCGCAAATCTTCGGCCCCTGGCTCCCGCCCCAGTCGCCGCGCCTCCTCCACGGCGAGCGCGCGCGCCATGCTGGACCGTCGCGCCTCCTTCAATCCGCCGCGCAGCCGCAGTTCATCGAGCAGCGCCTCGGAGCCCACACCCTCCAGGGAACCCGACGCGTAGCGCAACGGCTGTCTGCCCGCGCGCCTCCGCGCCTCCTCCCACGCGTCCGTGTGCTGGAAGGGAAAGCGCGTCTCCTTGGGCCCGAGTCCCGCCTCCATCCGCGCTCGAATGGTGCGCAGCAACGCCACCGCATCCGCGCGCTTCGCGTCCACGCGTCCCTCGGGCAGCCAAGCCTTGAGCGCCTCCAGCTCCGCGCCAGGAAGTCCCTCGTGTGCGGCCCGGTTCAACACCGTGGGCCACACGCGCTCCACGTAGAAGAGGGACTTGGCCAGTCGCTCCAGCGCCGCGCGCGTGTCCTCGCTCACCACCTGGGCACTCCGCGCCGCCGTCAGCGTGGCGCGGACATTCACCATCGCCTCGGACAGCGGCCTGAAGTGGTCCTCGGCGCTCGCGTGCGCCACCGCCACCTCGTCATCGTCCTCCAGCACGCCGCGCTGGAAGTCCTCGAAGATGGCGCCGACGCCCTCCATACCGAACGACACCAGCTCCGCGGCCCGCAGCGCGCCCATGCTCGCGGCGCCGAAGACGTGGATGCCCTCCGACAAGGCCCAGAGGATTTCTTTGTGCCACACCGCGGGCACATGCTCGAAGAAGCCGTCGATGATGCCGATGGCCGCCGGCTTCTCCAGCGTGGCCCGGTAGACATCTCCCTGCTGCACGGGCGGCAGGTACACCACGTCCAGCTCCGCGCGGGCCTCTTCGGCTCGCAGCGTGGGACCCGTGAAGATGAACACCTTCATGCCCCGTCACCTCGCATCGCTCGCTGGGCGCGCACTCCCGGGGCATAGCCCGGCGCCTCATGCGTGGGCTCCAGGCCGGGCACCACCACTCGCACCACGGGCAGCCCGAGCTCCGGCTTCGTCAGGTCCACCGCGACCACCTGGGTCACTCCCACCGCGAGCAGCTTCGCCAGCACCCACGCGAGGTCCTCTTCCAGCGTCTCCGCATCCTGATGAGGCGCGTCCTGGAAGCGACGCACCGGCGTCTCCTCTCGCAACCGGGTCCGGAGCCGCTCCGCCGCGACACCCTCCCGCGCGTCCTCGTACGCCTTGCGGTGCAGGTCATCCCGAGCCCCGCTGATGCGCGTGAGCCGACTCTGCGCCGCCTCCGTCAGCGCGCGCAGCAGCGCCACGCCGCGCGAAGGATGACAGCCCATGCCGCCCGCCACCGCGACGGGGCGCAAGGGCTCCGGCTCACGGTCGACGATGTAGCAGGTGAAGGCGGGCACCCCGACATCGCTGGTCGTCTCCCAGACCCCCACGGCCACGCCCGCGCGCTCATACGTCTCCAGCACCTCGCGGCAGGCGGCGTCATCCACGGTGCCCAGGTCCAGCCGCGTGGCGGCCTGACGCCGCTCACCTCGAGCGAACCAGAGCGCGGTGGCGTCACGCTCCACCACCTCGCACAGCCCATGGAGCGTCGCTTCGAGGAGGTGATTTCCCGAGGCCAGCCCGTTGCTGCTCATGAGGAACGCGCCGCTGCCGGTGGGGAGCGGCAGCGTGAAGTCGGTGTGCACCATGTCGAACGGCACCCACAGGGGGCCGTTGCCCAGCAGGTCCACGCCCTCCACCCAGAGCATGCGCCAGTTGGGATGGAACAGGCTCACCGACAGGCGCGGCAGCCCCGTCACGTCGACCACGGGCGAGCGGAAGCGCAGCTCGTTGTACGTGGCCAGCTTCAGCGGCAGCGAGATGTGCTCGGCGTGGTAGCCCTCCACGGACTCCATCACCCCGGACGCCTTCGCCGCCGCGAGCGTGAGGCCCTTGCCCTGCGACACCGCCAGCGAGCGCGCATTGGGCCGCGTCACCATGACGACGGGGATTCCAATCGTGTCCAACCCCGTGACGTTGGCGATGCGGGTGATGCCCATGACGGGCAGGAGCCGCTGCACCCGCTCCAGGGTCTGCTCGGGCGACATCACCCGATGTGTTCCCTGCCGGAATGGCTTGGGCGTTCCGGCGGAGGCAGAGGGGGTGGTGGAGTCGAGGACGGCTGTGCGCATCAGGGCTGGCTGTCGGTGTTGGTGGAGGGACGCGCGGAGGGGTCCTGCTCCAGCGGCCTGAGCTGCGCGCCCGGCGTGTAGCTGAGGAGGATGCTGTTGAGGTTGAGCAGGAAGCAGGTGATGGGCTCGGCCCTGAGGCCCCCAGGGCCCTCGTGGAAGCGGCCCTCCTGTGACACGGCGGAGTCCACATGCTCGGGGATGTTGGCCACGACGGCTTCGTTCTCGAGCAGCGGCTTCAGGGCACTGCTCAGGCTCTTGCTGTCGATGGGAATCTTCTCCGCGTGCTGCCACTGCTCCGGCTTCACCCAGTAGACGTTCCCATCCGGTGCGTAGATGAGGAGGTCCGCCTGGTCCACGGTGCATTCGGCGCGAGCCTTGATGTCCGGGAACGTGCCGTCCTTGGACCTGGGTGTGGCGACGACGAACGAGGGCTTCGTGTTGGCCGTGACGCCGGAGACCTCCACCTGGGACGGGTCGGGCTGGTAGATGGCGATGGAGCCATCTCCGGATTCGACCCCGAAGGCCATCCGGTCCGTGACGTTCTCCAGGATTTGGGGGTTGTCCGTGGGGACGCCCCACACCGTGAGCTTCGTGGTGAAGCCTTCCAGGATGGTCACGCGGTCGGGCTTGAAGAAGAAATACGAGTACTTGCCTGCCATGCGCACCTCGGGAATGGGCCACGGGCCTGAGCCCGTGACGAGAGAAGGAGCACGTCGGTCAATCCGTCACAGATAGCAGAGTCGCAGCGCTGACTCACACGCCTGTCGCAACATCGCCAGCGCGTCCTCCAGGCGCCGCGCGTCCTGGTGCTCCAGGGCCGTCGACAGCGGCTGGGAGAGCGCGTCGGGAAGCCGCTGCTGGTGGCTGGCGAGCAGCGCCCGGGCGTGCTCCAGGGCCTCGGGCAGTCGGCCCGCCTCCAGCTCCACGGCGAGCAGGGGCCAGCGCGCCAGCCACTGGAAGGGATACACGAGCGACAGGGGCTGCCACAGGCGCAGCGCCTCCGTGGCGGCTTCCCGCGCCAGCGCGGTGTCTCCGGCTCGCGAGGCCACCCAGGCCCGCTGGGCATGCGCCGCGCCCAGGTAGTCGGCCATGCCGGAGCGGGTGGCCAGCTCCAGGGTTCGCGCCGTTGTCTCGCTCGCGGCGGCCACCTGGCCTCGCAGCCGCAGGATGACGGTGAGGTAGCTGAGGCACCGCGTCTGCAACGTCACGTCTCCCAGGCGCTCGGCGCCCTTGAGCGCCTCCTCCATCCAGGACTGCGCTTCGTCCAGGGCGCCATGGAAGAGCAACACCATGGCGACCACGCACCGGGCTCCCGCGTGCTCCGCGTCCCCCTCTGCCTCCAACGCGGCTTCCGCGTAGGCCCGGGCGTGGGCCACGGTCTCCGTCGATGCCTGATAACGTTCGCTGCGCAGTTGCATCTGTACCAGCGAGTTGAAGAAGCGCGCGCGTTGCAGGGGCGTGCCATGGGCCCGCATCACCGGGCGCACGCCCTCGACGAGGGCCCGCATCTCGTCGAGCTGGGCCAGCCAGTAGTGCACCGTGATTCGCTCGCCCTGCAGTTGCACCCACTCATGCCACCACGCGGCCTCACGCTGGCCGGGGGCGGAGGAGACGCTGTCGGGCATCGGGCCCAGCTCGACTTGAGCCCGGGCATAGACGCGCAGCGCTTCCTCGTTCTGATGGTGCGTCTGCAAGGACTTGCCCACCTTCCGCAGCACGTTGGCGCGATGGACACGCTGGCTTTGCTCAATCCGTGCCAGGGCTTCCAGGAACGCCTGCCGTGCTTCGTCCTGTCGCCCGGTGAGCGCGAGCACCTCGCCCAATCCCTCCCAGACTGTGTCCAGCGCCAGCGTGCTCGCGTCCACGTCGGACGCGTCCGCGTTCCTGGCGGACGCTGCGGCCTCGCGGATGGCGGCCTCGTAGAAGGTGATTGCATCGCCGTTGGCGTAGGCGGCTCGCGCCGAGTCACCCGCGCGCGAGAACCACACGCTGGCGCGGCCCGGCACGCCCGCGCGAGACCAGTGGTGGGCGAGCCCCGCCGCATGAGGTGTCAGGCCCGTCGACGTGCCTGCCTGGCGCAGCTCCAACCCCTGGGCGCAGCGCAGGTGCAGCACGCGGCGCGGCTCGGGGTCGATGCGCGCGTAGGCGACCTCGCGCAGCTTGTCGTGGACGAAGCGCAGTCGTCCTCCGCCGGACTCCTCCAGCACCTGTCGACGGCGCAGCTCCTCCACCGCCTCCAGGCCCGCGCTCTCCGGCAGCGCGGCGGTGGCGAGCAGCAGCTCACCGTCCAACTCGCGTCCCAGCACCGACGCCACCTCCGCCAGCACGCGGCCATCCGGGCCCAAATCGGACAGGCGTCGCTCGATGAGCTCGGCGATGCTGCCCGGCAGGGGCAGGGGACGGCTGCCCGCGCTGCCCCCGGCTTCGAAGAGCCATTCACCGGAGGGCGCGCGGAAGAGCAGGCCGGCGTCGATGGCGGCGCGCAGGTACTCGGCGATGAAGAAGGGGTTGCCGCTCGTCTCGCGCACCAGCGCGTCGACGAAGGGGCCGGGCACCTCGCGCAGCGCCAGCATTCCGCGCACCATCTTCCCCGCGCTGGTGGCATCCAGCCGGCCCACCTCCACGCTCACCGCGTCCGGCGCGCCCACCACCGCGCGCAGGGCCGCTCCCATCTCATCCATCCGATACGTGCCCACGAGCAGCACGGGACGCGACGCCAGGTGTCGTGCGTCCAGCTCCAGCAGGAAGCTCAGCGTCAGCTCATCCGCCCACTGGAGGTCATCGAGCACCAGCAGCAACGGCTGCGCCTCCGCGAAGGCCCGCAGCGTCTCGCGCAGCGCCGCCAGCACGCGCGCGCGTGCCTCCGGAGCGGGCAGGGGCGGGGGCTCGGGTTGCTCGCGCTGGCCGGGGAGCTGAATCAAGGACGGCTCATATGCGGCGAGTACGCGGCCGCGCGGCCCCAGCAGCCGCTCCGCTTCGGCGGCGCCTCGCTCGTTGCATCGGTCCGCCACCGCCAGCAGCAGCGGGCGCAGTGGATGGAGGGGCGAGGCATGCAGGTCCGCGCCGCCCATGGCCACCGGGACGCACTCGCCCGCCACCACCGTCATGCGCCGCCAGCCGGCCTCCGACGCCAGCTCCAGCGCCAGCCGCGTCTTGCCCGCGCCACTCTCTCCGCCGAGGAAGACGCGGCCTCCCTGTCCTCGCGCCGCCGCGTCCAGCGCCGCCGTCAGCCGCCCCAGCTCGCCTCCGCGCCCGGCCAGGTCCGGACGGTAGAGGTAGGCCGGCGTCCGGGGCATGGTGGTGGCGCCCTCGTCGCCTTCCTCCGCGCCCAGCGCCTCCAGCGCGGACGACACGTCCTCCGCGTAGCCCGGCCTGTCCTGGGGACGCTTGGCGAGCAGCCGCAGCACCAGCACGTCCAGCTCCGCGGGCACTCCCTCCACGCGCAGCGATGGGGGCACGGGGGCCAGGTGCAGGTGCTGGTGGGGCAGCGGGCCCTCCCGGCCGGGGATGAAGGGCGGACGTCCCGTGAGCTGCTCGTAGAGCATGCAGCCCAGGGCGTAGAGGTCCGCGCGGGCATCCACGTAGTCGCCCCGGAGCTGCTCGGGCGCCATGTACGTGTCGCTCCCCACCACGGCGCCGCTCACCTCCAGCGTCTCCCGACCCCGCGAGCCGCCGAACCGCGCGGCGATGCCGAAGTCCACCAGCACCGGCGTCCCATCAGGACGCAGGAAGACGTTCTCCGGCTTCAGATCTCGATGCACCAGGCCGTTGGCGTGGAGGAAGGACAGGGCCGAGCACAACCTCCGCGCCAGGGTGAGCGTTGCGTTCAACCGGGACGCAGCCAGTGGGCCGGGTGGGGGGGTGGAAGTGGCCCCCCGAAGCGTCTGTCCGCGGAGCAATTCCATGGCGTACCAGGGCAGTCCCCCCGCCACGCCCTCCGCGACGATGCGTACGACTCCAGGGTGCCTGAGGCGTCGCAACGCATGGATTTCTCGACGGATGCTGGCCAACGGCACCTCGGTGGCCGCACGCACCGTCTTGACGGCCACCGCCTCGCCGGACTCCGGATTCCACCCCCTGTAGACGACTCCCATGCCTCCCTGGCCGAGCACCTCGAGCAGCTCGTAGGGACCGATTTTCGCTCCCACGCCAGGCACCTCTGGGAGTCTCGCTGGCGCCGTCATAGAGGGGTTGAGCATAGCGACACCCCCTGGCACGTCCCATCTGCGTCGCGTCTGGACGCAGCTGCGTTCCACTTGGACGCGCTTTCGGGCCTCCAGCGCCCCCCTTCCGAGTCAACCCCCTGAAAAGACATGAAACAGGGTGTTGGCATGAGTCACGCATGGTGCATCCGCGTGGCGCCGCGAGCAACCGGGCGCCCAGCCGTCAGCGAGTTCGGGAACGCGGAAGGAGGGGCCGCTCCTTCCGCGTTCTTCATCTCCGCTACACTGCCTCCTTCCGAAGCGGCCCTTGGCGGGTACTCTCGGATGGCACCGGACGGAGGCGAGTGGATGCACGAGGAGATGCCGCAGCTCATGAGCGCGCTGCGGGGGGCGAAGGATTTCGAGACGGCCGCGGCCACCACCCTGAAGCGCATGTTGGCCGTTGCCCAGGACGCTGTTGCGTCCAGTCGGTACGCAGCCCGCGCCCGAGTGCTCCGAGGAATCGTCCATTTGCGCCCCGGTGAGGCCTATCGTCGCCTCGCCGCGCTGGATGTGGGAGCCACTGAGATTACGGATGCGAGTGTGGGGACCCCGTTCTTCACCTCGGCCACGGCGTGGCGCGCTGTCGTCGAGCACCGCTGCGCGGTGTCCATCGACGTCAACGTGGGCACGGTGCAGCCGCACGCACCGGACGCGCCCGTGACGGGTGACCCGGGACTGGCGGGCTTCCACAGCAACGAGAGTCGCCAGCGCTTCCTGGGGCGCCATGCGACGCACGTCTGCGTGCTGCCTTTGCGCACGCCGGGCGGCAGCATCGAGGGGATGATCTCCCTGGAGGCGGACTGTCTGGCGGCGATGGGCCAGGAGTTCGTCTGGCGCGACGTCGGCGAGCAGCTCCAGTTGCTCGCGGACGTGGCCTCGCCGTACCTCGCGGGCCTGCCGCAGCGGCCCGTGGCCACGCCGGAGGTCGACGAGTACCTGCCCGTGGTGGGTCGCTCCATGGCGGAGCTGTTGCCCATCCTGCGCGTCTTCGCGTTGCAGGATGAGACCATCCTCATCAGCGGCGCGACGGGCGCGGGCAAGTCGCGGCTGGCGCGCTGGTGCCACGAGCGCTCCAACCGCCGCGCCAAGCCCTTCGAGACGTTGGACCTGGTGACGGTGCCCGAGGACCTCCAGATGGCGGAGCTCTTCGGCTGGAAGAAGGGCGCCTTCACCGGCGCGGTGAGGGACGCCCCCGGCAGCGTGGCGCGCGCGGATGGCGGCACGCTGTTCATCGACGAAATCGACAAGCTGTCGCTGAAGGCGCAAGCGGGCCTGCTGCACCTCCTGGAGTCGCGCAGCTACCGGCCGCTGGGCGAGGGCACCGGTGAGCGACAGGCGGACGTGCGCTTCATCATCGGCACCAACGCGGACCTGCACGCGGAGGTGCGCGCGGGCCGCTTCCGCGAGGACCTCTACTACCGCGTCAACGTGCTGCCAGTGCGCATGCCGGCCCTGCAGGAGCGCCAGGACGAGATTCCGCTCTGGGCCCAGTACATGGTGAACCGCCGCCACCGCGAGCGCTCGCCCGAGGGCAACGCGCGGGTGACGCAGGACGCGGAGCGGCTGCTCGTGGGCAGCTCGTGGCCGGGCAACCTGCGGCAGCTCGACAACATCGTCCGCCGCGCCTACACGCTGGCCATGGTGGAGCACGCCGTCTCCGGTGGAGAGCTGGTGCTCCACGAGAAGCACGTCGCGCGGGCGCTCGACTACGAGCAGGCACCGGGGAGCAAGCCGCTTCCAGAAGCACTGCGGGCCGCCGCGCAGGCGTTCGTCGCGGAGGCACGTCGTCGCAACGCACCGTTGGATTTGGACCTCGCGGACGCGTTCCGGGGCCTGGTGCTGGGCATGGCCATCCGTCAGGTGGGCCGTGACGACGGCTTCAAGCTGCTCGGTCGCGAGAGCCTGGTGAAGAACCGCAACCACCACAAGGCGCTCAAGCGCGAGCTGGAGAAGGTGGAGGCGCTCTACAAGGCGCTCGGTGAGGAGAGCTCGCCCTTCGCGGACCTCTTGTCGGAGGACGAGGCGGCCTGAGTCCGGCCAGTGGCCCGCGGTACAATCGTCGTCGAGAGGAGCCGTGGCTAGCTTCCGGGTCCACGATGCCCGGGGGTGAACCGTGAAGCTCCTCTCGAACAGCGCCATCGTCACCGGTGGCGCGCAGGGAATCGGTCTGGCTGTCGCCTCGCGCCTCATGCGCGAGGGCACCAGCGTGCTGGTTTTCGGACGAACGGAGACGAAGGTGGCGGATGCCGCCGAGCGTCTCAATCGCGAGGCGGAGGGGCGTGCTCGCGCCCTTCACTTCGCGGGGGACGTGTGTCGGGCGGAGGACGTCGCGCGCGCCCACGCGTTCGCCACTTCGCAACTGGGGCTGCCCGGCATCCTGGTGAACAACGCGGGCTCGCTCTCCCTGACGCTGCTCGTGGACCTGCCCGAGGAGGAGTTGGACCGCGTGCTCGCGGTGAACCTCAAGGGCCCCTTCCTGATGATGAAGACGTTCGCCCGCGCGCTCATCGCCGAGAAGCGGCCCGGCGCGGTGGTGAACGTCTCCTCCGTCTGCCAGGAGGTGGTGACGGAGGGGTTCTCCCACTACTCCGCTTCCAAGGCCGCGCTGGCCCAGTTGTCGCGGTCAGCCGCCGTGGAGCTGGGGCGCCATGGCATCCGCGTCAACGTCGTCGCGCCGGGCGCCACCCTCACGCCCGTGGCCGCCGCCTTCATCGAGGAGCCGTCGGTGCGCCGCGAGCTGCTCGCGCGCACCCCGCTGGGCCGCGCCCATGGGATGCCCGAGGACGTGGCCCGCGCCGTCGCCTTCCTGTGCTCCGAGGAGTCCTCCTGGGTGACGGGAGAGAGCCTCTTCGTGGATGGAGGCAGCCACCTGCGGGGCCTGCACAGCTACTGGGACACGCTGAATCCGCCCCGGTAGCCGCCGCTCGGAGCAGGAGCGATTCCCGTCGCGCCTCGCGCCAGCTCATCACACACCAGCGCCTGGAGCCGGAAGGCCATGCGTGCCTCCTGGATGATTTCGCGCGCCTCGTCCTCCTCCAGCTCCAGCCCGTCGATGCGGGAGTGGAGCCGCACGCGGAACTCCGTGAGTCCAGTGGGCGTGGCCGCGCCGTGGAACAGGGTGCCGCGCGAGTCCTCCAGCTCGAAGGCCCGGGCGATGACGCGCGCGCGCTCCGGCGCCGCGAAGAAGTCCAGCACGCACCGCGCATAGACATGGGCCACGAGCAGGTGCGGCGCGTCCTCCGCCACCTCGCGCAGCCGCTCCGCGTGAAGGCGCGTCTCCACGCACGCGAAGGTCTCCGTGCGCGTCTCGCCGCAGAAGTAGGCCAGGTCCGCCTCCAGCGCGGTGGCGCGGCGCAGCTCCGGCATCAGCAACACGGGCGTCAGCGCGGTGCGCGCCACGCGCGGCAGCACGCTCTCGTACGTCGAGTAGAGCAGGTGGAGCTGGCGCAGGTAGCTGACGTAGTGCTGGGCCTGGACGAACTGGCCGTAGAGGCCGTCCCAGGTGTCCACGAAGAGGGCCTGCGTGAAGACGGAGCGCTCGGCCTGCGCGTGGGCCCGCGCCGTGCCTTCCGCGAGCAACACGGACAGGGGCGCCGCCGTCACGCGGGGCGCGTCCGGGGGGAGCGCCTCCGCCTCGCTCTCGTTCAGACGCCGCACGCGCGCGGATTGCTCCGTCCGAGACACCCTCAGGGTGCCGGTGGCGCTCACTGCTTCCACCCGCCGAGCAGTGACGACGCGGACTCGGAGTCGGACTCCTCGGCGTGCCCTCTCTCCGGCTCATCCAGGTTCTGCAGCGCCTCCGCCATCGTCAGGCCAATGGCGCGCAGCACTTCCTCCTCCACCCGAATCGTCACCGGCCCCAGGGCCAGATGGATGTGACCACAGGTGCAGCGCGTCACCTCGGCGCATGGCCCCCGTGCGAGCACCCTCTTGCCGCATCCCTGACCGAGCATCTCGTGTCTCCTTGATTTTGATTTTGATTATCGAAATCAACAGGATGATGCGCGAAACCCGGACGGGAGTCAATCCCGGGAGGTTCCGGTGGGGTTACGGCATGTCGGTGGGAGACGGTGGCGTGTCGTCGGTGGGAGGCGGGGGCGCTTCCAGCTCGTCTGTAGGAGACACTGCCGTGTCGTCGATGGGAGGCGCTTCCGTGGCGGGCCCGGCGCCGAGCGGCTGGCGTTGCGCGTCTCGCAGGCCGACGAGGACGCTGGAGCCGTTGGCGGCGGCGCGCAGCTCGCCGTAGCGCGCCCGGGCGTAGCGGTCCGCGTGGCCTTCCTGGAAGAAGAAGGACTCGGCGCCCAGGCGTGTCCGGCCGTCGCGGCGGCGGTAGCGCAGCTTGAACTCGCCGGGGGCGAGGGGCTGGTCGGGACTGTCCATGCGCACGAAGCGGCCGACGCCGTGTTCGTCCAGGTTGAGCACGAGCAGGCCGGAGCTGGGGCCGCTGGGGCCGTCGGCGTTGAGGGCGCGGCTGACGGCGTAGTCGAGCACCATGTAGTCGCCCTGCATGAGAGAGCGCGGGTCCCTGGGGGCCAGCTCCAGCAGCACCGTCTGCCCGGTGGCGAGGATGTGCTCCTTCTGGGCGACGAGGCCGAGCGGAACGAGGAGCGCGAGCGCGAGCCCGAGGAAGAAGAGCTTCGAGCGCATCAGTGTGCCTCCGCCGTCGTCGTGGGGGCCGTGGGGTGACGTCGTGTGAGGGCCAGGCGGAGCGCGAGGAAGACGAGGCCGCTGCCCGCCAGCGCGATGGCCTTGGCCAGCAGGGTGAGGCCCAGGTCGTAGTAGTACCAGCCGCCCGACGCGAGGAGGAACGCGACGGCGAGGCCGAGCAGGATGTTGCTGCGGCGGTGGAAGCCGAGTGTCAGCAGGCCCACGGCGGTGATGACGGCGGGCGTGTGAGGGGTGAGCAGGGCCGTCACGGTGAGCGCGGCGAAGACGGCGGCGCCCGCTCCGCCCGAGGGGTCCAGCTTCAGCTCCTTCATGACGCTCCACGCGGTGAAGAAGGTGATGGCGGTGAGGCCCACGGTGAGGGCGGGGACGGGCAGGGCCGCGCGGTCGACGAGGAAGGTGCCGACGACGTCGGGGATGCCTCGCGCGAGCAGCGCCCCGGGGATTCCGCTCGCGAGCGCGAAGCCGACGGGGCCGACGAGGTCGCCGCGAGAACCGGCAGTCAGGCGTGACTGGAAGAGAAAGAGGCCGTGCATGAGCGCCGCGCACGCGAGGATGCCCACGTCCAGGCCCACGCCGCCCAGTCCATCCCAGAGCAGGAACAGCGCCGCGCCGCCCATGTTGAGCGTGGCGAGGAAGCGCAGGATGGGGTCGGGGAAGGTGAGGAGCAGCGCCGCGCAGACGACGAAGTGGGCGATGGCGGGGATGCTCTCATCGCGGGCGAGGATGGCGACGCCGGTGGTGATGAGGCCCACGCCGGCCAGGGCGAGCGCGAGGGCGAGCTGTTCGAGGAACGCGCCCTGGCCCGAGCGGCGGAGGAAGGTGGCGCTGACGCAGAGCAGGACGCCGAGGACGATGAGGGCGGCCTCTTCCTTGTAGAGGCCGGTGCAGCCGAAGAAGCTCAGCAGGAAGCCCGCGGCAATCCAGGCGCCGAAGCCCGCGAGGGCTTTGACGAACCAGGGGGTGGCGGTGCTGGTGCGCTGGTGGACTTCCAGGGTGGCGAGCGCGCGGGCCTCGGCGTGGTCGTCGAGCTGCCCTTCGCGTTGGAGTCCTTGGATGACGTCTCGGAGGGAGGGACGCAGGGACATGTCAGGACTCCTCGGAGGCGCCGGTGGCGCGGGCCTCGGTGCGCAGCCAGCCGACGGCGAGCGCGACCTGACCGATGACGACGAAGGGGAGGATGAAGAGGGTGAGCTCGTCGGCATCCATGTCGACGATGAGGATGCGGCCGACGGCGGTGGTGACGAGCGTCATCGTGCACAGCACGCCGAGGGTGAGCAGGAACAGCTCTCCGCGAAGGTGGCGGTGGAGTGCGTAGTCGGCGGCGAAGGTCGCGAGCAGCAGGAGGAGGGCGACGACGGCGCCGGGGCCGACTTCGGAGGGGATGACGATGAAGGCCACCGAGGCGGCGAGGAGCGGGGCCATGGTCATCACCGCGAGCACGCGAGGCATCCACCTTTCCTGGAGCCAGGGGACGCGCAGGTTGGCGAAGTGTTCGTAGGTGGCCCAGGCGAAGCCATTGAGGAGACCCAAGGCCACCGCGAGCCAGGTGATGAGTCGGTCCGAGTCTCCGAGGACCTGTTGTTGGAAGAGGATGAGGCCGGTGTTGGCGAGGACGGCGAGCAGCAGCCACAGGGGTGGGAAGCGCGACATGGCGACCCACGGGAGGATGAGGACGGCCCAGCCGACGAACAGCTCATAGGGGTCCGCGCCCGTCTGGTAGGCCTGTCCGTAGACGGCGAGCAGCGCGCCGACGAGGACGGCGGAGGCGAGCAGGCAGAACTGGCCGGCGAGCTTGTCGCCGAACTTGCGAGCGCCCAGCGCGGTGCCGGCGATGGCGGCGGCGATGAGGCCCATCTTGCCGAAGCGGTGCAGGGCGGCCCAGTTGTACGCGAAGAAGTAGATGACGCCGGAGAGCACCAGCAGCGAGCCGAGTGCCAGGAGCGTGGACGACACGAAGCGGCGCCACGCATCGGCCGGAGGCGAGGCGGTGGACAGGTAGAGCGCGCGCTCCAGGTTGGATGGAGGGATGACTCTGGCGTCCGTCAGCGCGCGGAGGCGCTCCGGTGTCGCATCGAGGTCGAGCAGGTCTTTCGGCACGGCCGGGCAGTGTAGCCAAGACGCGGTCGACACGGGGGCCGTGCGTACGAGGGGGGGCCCAAGCAGGCGTGGTAGATTGCCCGCGTCGCGAGCAGTCGAGGTCGGGTGGTGCCGTTCGAGAGGGAGCGGAGTCTCCATGTCCCAGGTCTCGCGTGCCGCGCTTCGAGCCGTGACGTGGTGGGTCTGCGTGCTGTTGGCCGGGTGCTCGACGACGGGCATGGGACGGCACGCACGGTCAGGTCGCTACGCGCAGACGGTGGACTCGGCGACGAACGCGTGCATGAAGAACCCCGCTTGTTACACGCAGGTGGGAGACAACGCCGTGTTGCCGTGGCTGTCGCGCGCTGCTTCGGTGGCGAGGACGGTGGTCGCGACGCTCCGATTCCTGGAGGCGGCGGAACTGGCCCAGGTGGAGGCGGTGCTCATGGACTGTGCGAAGCAGGCCAACTTCGAGGTGAATGAGCGGATGTTGGGGGAGGGGAAGAGGCCGACGCGGGAGTGGTGCGCGAAAGAGGCGCGGCGCGATGCCAGGACCAACGTGGTGACGTGGGCGATGGAAATGGGGAGCGCCAAGCACGAGGTCGCGCTGGAGTGCGCCCGGGCGCGATTGGGTGAGAGGTTCCCAGGGAACCTCAGCGTGGAACCGCGCTACTACCCGAATGCGAGGACGGGGCTGAGACTGCTCGACCCGGACGAGGTGCGGCGCTGGCTCACGGATGGACTGTTCCATCTCCTCGCGGGCACCTTGGTTCCCGATGTCGTGATTCACGCGCAAGGGGACCCGCTGAAGGCGCAGACGGCCTATGACTTCAAGTTTCCCTGTGCGAGTCAGAGCGAGCCTTTGTGGAGTCCCTATCCGAGGGGCGGTCCCCACTCGACGCAGGACCAGGGGGATGCCTACTTGAAGCTGCTGATGCTGCAAATGAAGCCGGCGCGTGTCTCTCCGGCATGGGGAATCTCACGATGAAACGCTCTCCTCGAATCCGCGCGCATCAAGACATCGAGGGCGAGGCCTTCCTCGTCCTGCGAGACAGCGTAAGCATCACGTTCTATCTCCCATGCGAACACTCCCTGATTTCCAATCGGGTCCGACATTCCCTGGACGTCTATCGCCGCGCAGTGGGGATGGATGCGTTGGACGAGTTCGATACCCAGGAGGGCGAATGGGACTTTCTCGACGAAAAGGGCTGGGCGCGGGTTGATGAGTTGCTGGTGCGCCCCCACTCCGCGCGCGTTCAGTTGAGAGGTCGCCGAGGAGATGAGCTGGCTTTCGGATTCACGTACCTGGGCAAGTCACTGGAGGACCCGCTCGCCCGACCTTGGGGGCTCGTACCGACTTCCGCGGTGGAGTTCTGGCTGCCCACGGAGTTTCTGGAGACGCATGGACCCGCGCGGGTGCTCGCCCTGGCACTGGAATTGGCGGAAGGGCTTCCATTCAACTCAGGCGAGGTCGGGCTCGCATTCCGGATGCGAGGATGGCTCCAGAGCAATACCCCATTGGTTCGTGCCGCTGCGGCTCGTTACCCTGGCATTGGTCTGTCTGGAATGGATGAACTCACCGACCGGTTGGGCAAGCGGATTCGTGGACCAGCTTGGCTTACGTTCTTGGGTTCGCGGTTTCTGGACGAACTGGGTGGGAGCTCAGGACTTCGTGACTGCTTGACGTCACCAAAGACCATGATGCAGGAGCTTGACGGTACTCGCGTCATGGTGTCCCTCGGCGAGGGGCCCGAGGCTGGAGACCTGGAAACTGGAGACACGCTGCCACCCTACCGTGAGCTGGCACGCGTGCTGGAACCGTGGCTCTACAGGCACGAAGGTCCCTGGGGCAACCTCACCCCGGAAGAAATCCATCGCTGGGAGCGCCGCTTCCTTGATTGACTCGCGACGGTGAGTACTCCGCCATTGTCCCAAACCACACTCGCCGCGCTTCGCGCCATGACGTGGTGGACCTGCGTGCTGCTGGCCGGGTGCTCGACGACGGGCACGGGACGGCACGCACGGTCAGATCGCTATGAGCAGACAGGGGACTCCGCGACGAATGCGTGCCTCAAGAACCCTGCTTGCTACACGCAAGTGGGAGACGACGCCGTGTTGCCGTGGCTGTCGCGCGCCGGTTCGGCGGCGAGGACGGTGGTCGCGACGCTCCGATTCCTGGAGGAGGCGGAACTGGCCCAGGTGGAGGCGGTGCTCATGGACTGTGCGAAGCAGGCCAACTTCGAGGTGAATGAGCGGATGCTGGGGGAGGGGAAGAGGCCGACGCGGGAGTGGTGCGCGAAAGAGGCGCGGCGCGATGCCAGGAACAACGTGGTGACGTGGGCGATGGAAATGGGGAGCGCCAAGCACGAGGTCGCGCTGGGGTGTGCCCGGGCTCGATTGGGTGAGCGATTCCCAGGGAGCTTCAGCGTGGAGCCTCGTTACTTTCGAGACCCGAAAACGGGCAGTCTGCGGTTGCTCGACCCCGAAGAAGTACGCCGCTGGCTTGAGGACGGCTTGTTCCATCTCTTGTCGGGAACGCTGGTTCCGGACATCGTCATCCATGCTTCGGGAAATCCCCTCTCCGTGCAGAGGGTCTATGACTTCAAATTTCCGTGTGCGGATTTGAGCGCGCCCAGATGGGGACAAACTTCTGCAACAGATAGTTCTGGAAGACCAATCAGGCAAGGGGAGTTGTACGATATGGCCCTGACGCCAACGTTGCCATCTGTCCAGGTCTCGCCTGGACACGGGGTCACAAGATGAGTCCACGATATCCACGGATACGTTTGCCGTTCCTCGTGGAAACGGAAAATGAAGAAATCATCATCCTGCGAGACAGCGTGTGCATTGCCTTCTACGTGGACCGCAATCACGGCGAAATTGCGCAGGTGGTGGCGAAGTCGTTGTCCCGCTACGAAGCCGCAGTGGGTCCTGCGTCGCTTGCCCTGTACGTTGATAATGAAGGTGACTGGCAGGAACTCGACGCGAAGGGTCGGGCGTTCGTTCAGGAGGAATTCGAGATGCCGCTCTCCGCGCGCATCGAGCTGAGCGATAGCCCTGAGTCGTTGAGTCATTCATTCAAGTATCGAGGAGAGTCCCCAATAGAATCCTGGGGCGAGTCCGAGCAGCACCGGCCTATATCGTCGGTAGAGTTCTACCTACCCACCGAATACTTGCTTGAACATGGAGCGGGCCGAGTTCGTGACCTCTCCATGGAATTGGGTGCGGAACTGCCCTTCGTTTCGGGACACGCGGGACTGTCATTTCACATGGCTGCTTGGATGCGAGACAACACACCCGTCGTTCGGGAACTGAGCCAACGCCACCCGGGCTTCGATCTCCCAGGAATGGACGAGCTCCGTCGCGTCATGGGTTCAAGAACGCGCGGGGCCTCCTGGCTCACCTTCCTGGGCCAACCCATCCTCGGTGGGCTGGGGGGCGTGGCGGGGCTGCGCGCTCAACTGAAATCCCCAGGCACCACCGTGCAGGAGATGTCGGGAGACCGAGCAGTGGTGTCGTTGGGCGAGTGGCCCGAGGCTGGGGATCTAGAGACTGGAGACACGCTGCCTCACTACCGTGAGCTGGCACGTGTCCTCGAACCGTGGATGTACACCCACGGCGACGCTTACTGGGGCAACCTCACCCCAGAAGAAATCCGTCGCTGGGAGCGTCGCTTCCTTGATTGACTCGCGACGGTAAGGACACCGCCATGCTCCACGTCGGACGCAGTCGCTACAGTCGCTTCGTCGCTCGCTGCTGCCTCGTCGTCACCTGGAGCCTTGTCGGCACCGCCCACTCCGCGCAGTCCGCCGCTCCCGCCATGTCCTCCTCTGCCTCCATCACCATTCCCACTCCCCAGGCGCTCGCGGCGCAGTGGGAACAGGTCCACTCGAAGGCACTCCCAGTGGCGCCGCTCGTCCGGCACCCCGACGTGGAGCAACACCTCAAGGCGCTCCAGGCCCGCGCTCCCGATTTCTTCCAACTGGAGGTCGCGGGACACTCGGTGGAGGGGCGCGCGCTCTACCACGTCACCCTGGGCACCGGCCCCCGTCACATCCTCCTCTGGTCGCAGATGCACGGCGACGAGCCCACCGCGACCACCGCGCTGCTGGACCTCTTCGAGTACCTCCGTACCCATCGCGAGGAACCCTGGGTCTCGCGACTGCTCTCCAGCCTCACCCTGCACGCCGTGCCCATGCTGAACCCCGACGGCGCCGAGCGCTTCCAGCGTCGCAATGCCCAGGGCATCGACATCAACCGCGACGCCCTCGCGCTCCAGACGCCCGAGGCCCGCACGCTCAAGTCCCTGCGTGACAAGCTCCAGCCCTCCGTCGGGTTCAACCTCCACAACCAGGGCTGGCGTCACGCGGTCGGCGACACCGGTCGTCCCGCCTCCATCTCCTTGCTCGCCCCCGCGTTCGACCGTGCCCGGAGTGACAATCCCGGACGCATCCTCGCGAAGAAGGTCTGCGCGGTGATTCGAGACGCCGTGGAGACGCTCGCACCCGGGCAGGTGGGCCGCTATGACGACTCCTTCGAGGTGCGTGCCTTCGGCGACAACATGACGCTCTGGGGAACGCCCACCGTCCTCATCGAGACCGGAGCGTGGCTGTCCCTCCCGCCCGATGAGCCCCTCGTCCGCCTCAACTTCGTCGCGCTCGCCACGGCCCTCGATGCGCTCGCGAATGGCCAGGCCGAAAAGGCCGACGTCGCCCGCTACGACTCCATCCCCGAGAACGAGAGCTCCGGCCTCGTCCACCTCCTGCTCAAGGGCGTTGGCATGTTCGGCGCGGACGGGAAGCCCTTCACGGGCGACGTGGGCATCGCCGTCAGTCGCGCCGTCCGAGGCCAGGGCAAGAAGCTCCAACTCGCGCACGTCGGCAAGGTGGAGGAACTCGGCGACCTGCGCATCCTCGGAGCGCTCGAGACCGTGGACGGCAAGGGACTCTTCGTCGTGCCGCTGACGGGCAAGGGCGCGAAGCCCGGTGACACGTACCGACTCACGCGCCCCGCGAAGCAGTCCCTGTCCCTGGGCCAGCGCGCGGACCTGATGCTCCTGAAGCCGCTGGACTCCTCTGACACCTACCGCATCGAGCGCGTCATCCGCTTCGACCCCTGAGCCGTCCGCGCGCTACGGCGCCTCCGCCTCCAGGAACGCCTTCAGCTCCGGGAGCACGCGCTCCGGACGCTCCTGATGAGGACTGTGCGCCGCATCCACGCGCAGCAGCCGCGCCCGGGGAAACCGCCGCACGGCCTCCTCGGCGAGCGACAGGGGCAGGACGTCCTCGCGCTCACCCCAGATGAGCAGCACGGGGACCTTCACCTCCGCCAGTCGCTCCCTGTGGTGGAACACGGGCCCCGTCAGCGGCACCAGTCGATTGAAGGCCCGAGTCGCCGCGTCGCGCCCGCCCGGAGCCGACACCAGCTCGTACCCCAGCTCCCCGAGCCGCTGTCCCAGGGGCGTCGGTACCGGAGGCATCATCCGCCCCCAGGCCCAGGGACCCAGCGAGCGCGCGAGTCGCTCCGGCCCCGCGTGGAAGAAGACGCGCGCCTTGCGCTCCAGCTCCGGCCCCAACCCCATGCCGTCCACCAGCACCAGCCGCTCCACCGGCACGCGAGCCCGCAGCGCCAGCTCCAGCCCCACCAGCCCGCCCAGCGAGTGACCCACCACCGCCACCGGCCCGGGGGCGAGCTGCTCCAACAGCGCCTCCACGGGGTCCGTGAAGAAGCGCACCCCCTCCTCGGCCGAGCGGACGGGCCCCTCGCCAGGAGACGACATCCCGAAGCCGGGCAGGTCCACCGCCAGCACCCGGTGTCCTCGAGCCAGGGCCGTCAGGTACGCGAACCACGTGGAGGCCGCCCCACCGCGCCCATGGAGGAGCACCACCGTGGGGCCCTGTCCCCCTTCCAGCACCCGCAGCGCGCCGCCTCCGGGCACCCAGTGCACCGTCGCCTTCACCCCGGGGGAGAGCTGGGCCAGGAGGCTGGCCTCCACCGGGCCCGCCGTGGGGGACTTCGCCAGGGGGGAGCCCTTCATGAGGGACTCCGAGTCCCCACCAGGCGGCGCGGAGTGCTACAGAGGGTGGGGGGAGCGGGGGCCATGGGGTGGAGCCCTCCGGGGGGCTGGCTCGGAACTTACTGGAATGCCCGGCCTTCTGCGGTGTTGAGCCCGATACCCGGTCAACCCTAGGCTGCCCGCCGCCAGTCCTTACCGAGGCGTCATGAACACGGACATCCGCGCGCTAAACGAACGCGTGCAGCAGGAAAGCAGCTTCGTCGAGGTCCTCAACCAGGAAACCGGCAAGGTCATCGTCGGCCAGCGCTACATGCTGGAGCGCATCCTCATCGGCTTCTTGTGCAATGGCCACGTCCTCCTGGAGGGCGTGCCGGGTCTCGCCAAGACGCTCACCGTGCGCACCGTGGCGGACGCCCTCAGCGCCAGCTTCATGCGCATCCAGTTCACCCCGGACCTGCTGCCCGCCGACGTGGTGGGCACGATGATCTACAACCAGCAGGCGGCGAACTTCACCGTCCGCAAGGGTCCCATCTTCGCCAACATCGTCCTCGCCGACGAAATCAACCGCGCCCCCGCCAAGGTGCAGTCCGCCCTGCTGGAGGCCATGGCCGAGCGACAGGTGACGATTGGCGACCAGACCTTCGGGCTGCCCTCGCCCTTCCTCGTCCTCGCCACGCAGAACCCCATCGAGCAGGAGGGCACCTATCCGTTGCCCGAAGCGCAGGTGGACCGCTTCATGCTCAAGGTGAAGGTGGGCTACCCCACGCGCGACGAAGAGAAGGTCATCATGGACCGCATGTCCGGTGGCACGACTCCGCGCGCGCAGAAGGTCATCGCGGTGGAGAACCTCATCCGCGCCCGCGAGCTCGTCCATCAAATCTACATGGACGAGAAGGTGAAGGAGTACATCCTCAACGTGGTGTTCGCCACGCGCGAGCCCGGCAAGTACGGCCTCAAGGACCTGGCGGACTACATCCAGTTCGGCGCCTCGCCGCGCGCCACCATCTCCCTGGCGCAGGCCGCGCGCGCACACGCCTTCCTGCGCCACCGCGGCTTCGTGACGCCCGAGGACGTCAAGGCCATCGCCTTTGACGTGCTCCGCCACCGCATCGCCATGACGTACGAGGCGGAGGCCGAGGACCTCACCCCGGAGAAAATCATCCAGCGCGTGTTTGATCGCGTCGAAGTTCCCTGACCGCCCGACGAGCGCCCCGTGCTGCCCAAGGACCTCATCCGCCGCATCCGCAAGCTGGAGATTCGCACCCGCAAGGTGGTCTCCGACATGCTCGCGGGCCAGTACCACTCGGTCTTCAAGGGCCGAGGCATGGCCTTCTCCGAGGTGCGGCAATACCAGCCCGGGGATGAGATTCGCATCATCGACTGGAACGTCACCGCGCGCATGAACGAGGCCTACGTCAAGGTCTTCACCGAGGAGCGCGAGCTGACGGTGATGCTCCTCGTCGACGTGTCGGCCTCCAAGGAGTTCGGCTCGCGCGAGCGCACCAAGTCCGAAATCGCCGCCGAGGTCGCCGCGCAGATTGCGTTCAGCGCGATTGCCAACAACGACCGGGTGGGGCTCATCCTTTTCTCGGACCGGGTGGAGAAGGTGGTGCCGCCGCGCAAGGGCCGCACGCACGTGCTGCGCCTGGTGAGCGACATCCTCACCTTCCAGCCGGTGGGCAAGGGGACCAACCTGTCCACCGGCCTGACGTACCTGACGCAGGTGGCGAAGCGGAAGGCCGTCACCTTCCTCGTCTCCGACTTCCAGGCGCGCGATTACGAGAAGCCGCTGCGGCTGGTGGGGCGCAAGCACGACCTCGTCCCGGTGGTGGTGGAGGACCCGTTGGAGGAGGCCTTCCCGCGCCTGGGGCTGGTGGAGATGGAGGACCCGGAGACGGGAGACCGCTTCGTCGTGGACACGAGCGACCCGGGGGTGCGCGGCCGCTATGCCCGGGCGATGCAGGGCGCGCGCGACGAGCGCCGCAAGCTCTTCAAGAAGCTGGAGCTGGACCACGTGGAGCTGCGCGCCGGAGATGACCACGGCAAGGCGCTCGCGCAGTTCTTCCGCGCGCGGGCCCGGAGGATGGCGGCATGAGCCGGTGGATGGCCCTGCTCGCGGTGCTGCTGTGCCTGGGGACGCTTCCGGCGGGGGCCCAGGCCCAGCCGACTCCTCCCGGCGCGCCCGCGCACGAGGTGACGCAGCCCCTGGACGTGTCGGTGCGCGTGGACCCGCAGCAGGTCCGCATCGGCGACCCGTTCACCTACCACGTGGTGCTCACGCATCCGAAGGACCACCGCTACGAGCTGGCGGTGCCCAAGGAGACGGGCGACTTCGAGTTCCTGGACCAGACGCGCCAGCGTCATGATGGGGCGGACTCGGCCACCACGACGTTCGCCGTGCGCCTGTCCGCCTTCGCGCTGGGCACGGTGCAGGTGCCGCCGCTCGAGTTCGACGTGGCCACGCCGGAGGGCCCGCGTCACTACTCGCTGCCGGGCCGTCAGGTGGAGGTGGCCGCCACGCTGCCTCCGGACGCGGAGGGCAAGGGCGCGGACCTGTTCGACTTCCAGCCGCCTCAGGAGGTGCCCATCCGCTCGTGGCGGCTGGTGCTGACGCTGCTGGGCGTGCTCGCCGCGGGCCTGCTGGCGTGGGCGCTGTGGCGCTGGTGGAAGAACCGCCCCACGCATGTGAATCTGCCGCCGCCCTTGCCGCTGGATGTGCGCACGCGCAAGGCGCTGGACTCGCTCAAGGCGGAGAACCTGCCGGGGCGCGGCCACGTGAAGGACTACTACTTCCGCCTGTCCGAAATCCTCCGAGGCTACCTGGGCGAGCGCTACGGCTTCGAGGCGCTGGAGTGCACCAGCACGGAGCTGATGGCCTCGCTGCGCAAGCTGTCGCCGCCCGGGCTCCCCGAGGACAAGCTGATGCGCTTCGTGTCCGAGTCGGACATGGTGAAGTACGCCCGGGCGGACTCCTCGCCCGAGAGCTGCCGAGACGCGCTGCTGTTCGGCTACGAACTCATCGACAAGACCTACGTTCCGCCCCCGCCGCCTCAGGCTCCCGCCAATGCCGCCGCTCCCCGCGTTCAATAACCCCGAGGCGCTCTGGGGACTGCTGCTCGTGCCGCTCCTGTTGGTGCAGGCGTGGCGGGAGCGTCGCAACCGCGCACCCCTGCGCTTCTCCGCGGCGAACGTGTTCGCCCGAAGTGGCAAGGGCCTGCGCACGTACATGCTGCCGCTCCTGCCGCTGCTCCGCGCGGTGGCCGTCGCGGCGGCGGTGCTCGCCATCGCCCGGCCCCAGGTGCGCGACTCGCGCGTGCGGGACTTGTCGGTGGAGGGCATCGACATCGTGGTGGCGTTGGACCTGTCCACCTCCATGGAGGCGGGCGACTTCCGGCCGCAGAACCGCCTGCACGTCGCGAAGGAAGTGCTCAGCGAGTTCATCGCCAACCGGGTGAACGACCGCATCGGCCTGGTCGTCTTCGCGGGCGCGGCGTACACGCAGGCGCCGCTGACGCTGGACTACGGCGTGCTGAAGGAAGTCATCAAGCAGCTGCGCACCCGCGTGCTGGAGGACGGCACGGCCATTGGTGATGCGCTCGCCACGTCGCTCAACCGCCTGAGGGACTCGGAGGCGAAGAGCCGCGTCGTGGTGTTGATTACGGACGGCGACAACAACGCGGGGAAGCTGTCCCCCATGGACTCCGCGAACATGGCGCAGGCGCTCCATGTGCCCATCTACACAATCCTGGTGGGCAAGGGCGGCAAGGTGCCCTTCCCGCAGGGGACGGACCTGTTCGGCAACACCGTGTGGCGCGAGACGGAGATTCCCATCAACCCGGAGCTGATGCAGGACATCGCGGACCGCACGGGCGGCGAGTACTACCGCGCCACCGACCCCGAGGGCCTGCGTCGGGGACTCCAGAAGGTGCTCGACTCGCTGGAGCGCTCCAAGCTGATGGAGGGCGGCGCGTCCGCGACGTACCGTGAGGAGTTCCATCCGTTCCTCCTGGCCGCCTTTGGTCTCGCCGCGCTGGAGCTGCTCCTGAGGGCCACTTTCCTGAGGGTCTTCCCGTGACGCCCGTGGAACCCTGGCGCTTCACCCTGCTCGGCTATCAGGCGGGAATCGCCCAGCCGGTGTACCTGGGCCTGGTGCTGGTGGGCCTGCTGCTGGGCCTGCTCGCGCTGACGCTGTCGCTGCGGCGCCGCTCGCGGGTGCGCGCGGTGCTGCATGAGCGACACGCGGAGCGCTTCACGCCGGGCATCTCCGTGTGGCGTCCGGCCACGCAGGGCAGCCTGTATGGCCTGGGGCTGGCGCTGTTCGGCTTCGCGCTGGCGCAGCCGCAGTGTGGCACCAAGAGCGAGCTGACGAAGCGGCGCGGCATCGACGTGGTGGTGGCGCTGGATGCGTCCAAGTCCATGCTCGCGCGCGACGTGCAGCCCAGCCGGCTGGAGCGCGCCAAGCTGGAGCTGACGACGCTCCTGGACGAGCTGAAGGGCGACCGCGTGGGCCTGGTCGTCTTCGCGGGGGATGCGTTCATCCAGTCGCCGCTGACGTCGGACTACTCGGCGGTGAAGCTGTTCCTGCGCGCGGTGGACCCGGAGGTCATGCCCCAGGGCGGCACCAACGTGGGCGCTGCGCTGCGGCTCGCGAGCCAGGTGTTGGAGAACGCGGACCGCGGCTCGAAGGAGCGCGTGGTGGTGCTGCTGTCGGACGGCGAGGACCTCGTCGGCGAGGTGGGCGAGTCCAGCGATGCGCTGAAGGAAGCGGGCGTCCAGGTGCTGGCGGTGGGCGTGGGCTCCGAGTCCGGTGAGCCCATCCCCGTCTACGACAGGCGCGGCGAGTTCGCGGACTACAAGAAGGATTCGGCGGGCGACACGGTGATTACGCGCCTGGACCGCGCGGGGCTGACGGCCATCGCGGAGGCCACGGGCGGGGCGTTCTTCTTCCAGCCGCGCGGCGTGGCGATGAGCCAGGTGGTGGAGCGCATCGACCAGATGCAGAAGAGCGAGCTCGAGAGTCGGGTGACGGTCCGCTACGACGAGCGCTTCCAGTCCTTCGCCATTCCCGGGCTGGTGCTGCTCGCGCTGGGGATGATGTTGCTGCCGTCCACGCGCGGGAGGTCGTCATGAGCGCGAACCTCGGGGCGCGGATGCTCGTGTGCGTGGCGTGCCTCGTCCTGCCGCTATCGGCGTTCGGCGCGGGGCCGCTGGAGAGAGACCATCCGCTGGTGCAGCAGGGCCGCGAGGCGTACCTGGCGGGCCGCTACGAGGAGGCGCTGAAGGCGTTCGAGGACGCGAAGAAGGAGCGTCCCAATGACCCGGCGGTGGACTTCAACCGGGGCGACGCGCTGGCGAAGCTGGGCCGGGTGAAGGACGCGCAGGAGGTCTTCCGCGGAGTGACGGAGTCCAACCGTCCCGACCTGCGCCAGAAGGCCTGGTACAACCTGGGCAACCTGGCCGCGACGACGGGCGACAGGGTGGAGGCGCTGAAGTCCTATCGACGCGCGCTGACCCTGGACCCGCAGGACATGCAGGCCCGGCACAACTACGAGGTGGTGCTGCGCAACCTTCCTCCGCCGCAGGACAACTCGGCGGACGGCGGCACGGATGGCGGAGGCGACTCCGGCACGGATGGCGGGAAACCCGACGGCGGCGAGGACGGCGGCACCAAGGCGGACGGCGGGAGTCCCGTGGATGGCGGGGGCACCGACGGCGGCGAGGATGGTGGCTCGGACGGTGGTGCCGATGGCGGCGCTGACGGTGGCGCGGACGGCGGGGGAGATGGCGGCGCGGACGGTGGTGGGGACGGTGGCGCGGATGGTGGCGACGGCGGCCAGGAGGGTCCTCCGCAGAAGGGCGATGGCGGCAGCGACGGCGGCGCCGACGGCGGTGAGGATGACGGCGAGGGCGACCCGAAGGACGGCGGGACGGATGGGGGCAGCGAGTCGGAGGGTGACGCGGACGAGTCGCACTCGGATGGTGGAGTGAGTCCATCGGAGCTGGACCGGCAGGAAGCGGAGCGCCTGCTGGATGCGATGAAGCAGAACGAGAAGAATCTCCAGCTCTGGCGTTTCCAGCAGAAGAAGAAGCAGAGGAAGGCCAATGAGAAGGACTGGTAGCAGCGGCCCCGTGGCGGTGCTCGTCGGGCTGGCCCTGCTGGCCTCGTCGCCGGCGTGGGCGGCGGGCCTCGAGTTCTACCAGACGGTGAACCGCGAGGAGGTGGGCAGCGAGGACACGTTCCTGCTCACCGTGGTGACGGTGGATGCACCCGCCGACGCCAAGGTGAAGCTGCCGTCGTCGGACGACTTCGAGGTCGTCAACAGCTCGCGCAGCACGCAGCGCTCCGTCTCCTGGTCCGGTGGAGGTCCCGCCAACATCCAGGACGTCACCAAGTACGTACTGGTGATGCGGGCCAATCGCGCGGGCAAGCTGACGATTCCTCCCTCGGAGATGACGACGGGGGGCAAGACGCACCGCACGGAGTCCGTGCGCATCGACGTGAAGCCGGGACGGCTGGGCCCGCCTCCCGCGCAGGCCGGGCGGCAGCGCCTGCCGGACCCGTTCTCCAACACGCCCTCGCGGCTGCCTGACCCGTTCGCGGACGAGCCGGAGGACGAGCCCACCATTCCCCGAGGGGACTCGGACCTGTTCCTGCGCTCCAGCCTGGACCGGGACGAAATCTTCGTGGGCGAGCAGGTGACGCTGTCGCTCTACATCTACTCGCGCGTGGACCTGTCCAGCGTGGACGCCGTCACCATGCCCAAGCTGGAGGGCTTCTGGACGGAGGAGGTGGAGAGCCCCACGCAGTTGTCGGGCGAGCAGAAGGTCGTCGACGGCGTGCCGTACCGCGCCTATCTGCTGCGCCGCCGCGCGCTCTTCCCGGTGAAGTCGGGCACGCTGAACATCTCCCCGGCGGAGGCGGACATCACCACGGGCTTCCTCTTCGCGGGACACCGCGTGCACCGCGTGTCCAACGGGCTCAAGGTGAAGGTGGCGCCGCTGCCTCCGGGGGCGCCGCAGGGCATGTCCAACGCGAACGTGGGTCAGTGGCGGCTGTCGGTGGACGTGTCGCAGACGCGCGTGGAGCTGGGCCAGCCCGTCACGGTGAAGGTCATCCTGGAGGGCACGGGCAACGTGAAGAACGTCACCCCGCCGAAGCTCACGGGCCCCGCCGCGCTGAAAATCTATGACCCCACGACGACGGACAAGGTGACGCCGCAGCGCAACCGGGTGCAGGGCCGCCGCGTG
>Ga0126314_10000046_pt1 | contig 72262 bp, 61 predicted proteins | sample Plot105B_FD_92535 | JGI IMG/M metagenome (GOLD analysis project Ga0126314, IMG submission 92535) | Serpentine soil microbial communities from UC McLaughlin Reserve, CA, USA - Plot105B | ecosystem: Environmental > Terrestrial > Soil > Grasslands | place: USA: UC McLaughlin Reserve, Lake County... | reverse complement strand
TGCCTTCGACGGGGGCGACCTTGGCGATGCCGAAGTCCACCAGCTTCACCGTGAAGCCCTCCGTGCGCGGCAGCAGCATGACGTTCTGGGCCTTCAAGTCCCGGTGCAGGATTCCCTGGCCATGCGCCTGGGCCAGCGCGCCGCCCAGCTCCTCCATCACCGTGTGCGCCTCCGCGAGCGAGAAGGGCCCTCGACGCGCGAGCCACCGGTCCAGGCTCTCGCCCTCCAGCCACTCCATGGCGAGCCAGGGGCGTCCGTCGCGCAGCTCTCCGTATTCGAGCACGCGCACGATGTGAGGATGGTGGAGCGCCTGGAGCGTGTCGGCCTCTTGCTTGAAGCGCTTGAGGACCTCGCTCACGTGGTTGAAGTGGGCGCGGACCACCTTCACGGCCGCGAGGGTGCGCGTGTCCACGTGCGTGGCACGGTAGAGCGATGCGGTGACGCCGGAGTGGACTCGGGCCTCCACCACCCAGGGGCCGACGAGGGCCCCCGGCTCCAGCTCGTCTCCGTAAAGCGAGACCTGGTTGTGGGTCCCCGCGCTGTCGCGCTCGTTCATCTCCGCCATCCGCTCTCCACGGTTCCTGCTAGCACGGGCCGGGCTCCTTCCGCCTCCCATCCCTGCTTGGCACGAGCGCCCCGCCGGGAGCCATCCGACCAGTGGCCCGGGCCGCACTCGCACCGTCCGCCACTGGACCCTCTATCTCCCGAGCCCATCTGTCACGAGTGCCCGCACGCGCTCGGTCCACAGCGGTGCCTCGTGGGCGATGTCCTCGACCTCGGCGACTCGGGCGCGCAGGGCTTCGTCATCGTCCGCGGCCCGGGCGGCTCGGGCGGCCCAGACGAGGACCTCCATCCGCTCGTCCGGGGTCATCCGCGTCCTGGCGGAGTCCACCCGGTCCTCCCAGAAGGCTCGGGCATAGGGGCGTTCGCCCAGCGCTTCATCCACCACGCGCCGCACCACGGAGGCCATGAGCTGGTCCGCGGGGGACATGCCCGCGAGCAATGTCGACTCCTCCAGCCACTCGAGCTGTCGAGCCGTCTCCGCCAGGTCCCCCACCTCGCAGCACAGGCGCGCCACCAGCAGCGCGTCCTGGGCCATGGAGCGCGGAAAGTAGCGCTGGCTGAGGACACCCGCGCGACGCGCCAGGGGCAGTGCCTCCGCCGCGTGTCCCTGGTAGCCCAGGAGCACCGCGAGGTTGAACGCGGACGTCCGCTCAATCTGCACGTTGCCCAGCTCGCGTCCCAGGCTGACGGCGCGCTCCAGGTCTCCACGTGCGCCCGCCACATCGCGCCGCTGGACGTGCAGCACCATCCGGTTGTTGAGCGTGACGCCCAGGTGCAGCGTGTCGCCCGTGGACTCGCACAGGGAGATGGCCTCGTTGAAGCGCCGCTCGGAGTCCTCGAGCTGTCCCGTCCATCCCAGCATCGCGCCGAGCATGGCCAGGGCGATGGCTTCCGTCTCCGCGTCGCGAGTCGCGCGCGCCAGCGTCACCGCGTCCTCCAGCGGAGTGATGGCGCCCGCGATGTCCTCGCGTCGCACGAAGACCCGGGCGCGAGCCAGTGCGTGGCGCGCCGCCAGCTCGGAGGGCACGGGCTCGCCCAGCAGCCGCAGGGCCTGCTCCTGCAACGTGATGGCGTCCTCCGTGTCATCCCGCCAGTCGAGCGCGGTGGCTTCCTCCAGGAGCAGGTCCGCCTCCCTCACCACGGAGCCACGGGCGACGGCGACACGCCGGGCCTCGCGCAGGTCCTCCAATGCATCGTCGATGCGCTGGAGTCGATAGCGCACGCGGCCCCGACCCGACAGCAGCTCCAGCTTGCGCAGGTCGTGTTCCCTCGGGACGAGGGACAGCGCGGCCGAGTAGTGGCGCTCCGCCTCCAGCAGCCGATGCCCGCGCCGGCTGGTCTCCGCCATCGCGTGGTGAAGCTCCAGCGCGAGGAGCGTCTCCCCGGCGGCCTCGGCCCAGCGGGCCCTGCGCGGCGTGGGAACATCGGGAAGGGCGGTCAGCGCGGCACCGCAGATGCGACGACGCAAGGGCGCGGGGAGCTGCGCGGCGAAGGCCTCGCGCAGGGTGGTGTGCTCGAAGCGCCAGCGTCGGGGGCCTCTTGCCTCCAACATCCCGAGGCGCGCCAGGCGCTCCAGTCCCACGCCTGGGTCCAGCGAGAGGTCCAGACCGTCTTCCTGTTCCAGGAGCGAGAGGGTGGTGGACAGCTCCTCCCAGCGCACGTCGTCGCCCAGCACCGCCGCCACCTGGAGCAGCGAGCACAGTCCTGATGGAAGCGCCGAGAGGCCGCGCACCGCCATCCGCTCGTCCGGGCCCGGGCCGTCCAGGCTCCGTACATCCAGCGCTTCGGCGGCGAGGTAGCCACCGCCTCCGAGGCGCGTCCGGATGGCCCCCGCCGCCCGCAGCGCGCGGACCAGCTCCACCAGTCGGAGCGGCGAGCCTCCACATCGCTCCACCAGCTCCCGCAGGGTCTCTTCCGCGGGCACGTCCACGCGATGGAGCAGCTCGCGCAGCACATCCCTCGCGGCTCCATCCTCCAGCGGCGTCAGCTCGCGTCGCGCGGTGTCGGCGGAGCGCTCGCCGAGATAGGGGCGCAGTCCCAGCAGGCGATGGCGGCCCGCGAGGACGATGCACAGCGGAGCCTGGACGCCCGCGAGCGTGGCCAGCTCCAGCGCGTCCAGCGCCGTGGGGTCCAACGTCTCCGCGTCGTCGACGAGCAGCACCAGGGGCCGGGCTTCCGCGAGCTGGCGCAGGCGGGACGCGAGGGCTCGGGCGATGTGCTGCCGCCGTGCCGCCGGGTGCAAGGTGGCGAAGTCGAGCGTGAGGCCCGCGCCCTGGAGCAGGAGCTTCACGGCTTCGTCGGACGGTGTGTTGAGCGGGATGCCCAGCACGGTGGTGAGCAGGTTGCCCAGGCCGCTCTCGGTCGCGCTGGCCTCGTCGCGGTGGGCCTCCACGAACACGCTGGAGACCGCGCCCGCGTCCAGCAGCTCTCGATGGAACTCGGTGAGCAGTCGCGTCTTGCCGAGCCCCTCTTCGCCCAGCAACGTGAGGAGCAGCGGCGCGCGGCGCTCACGACTTCGCGTCACACCCTCGCGCAGCCAGTTCAGCTCATCCTCTCGTCCCCGCAGCGTGGCGGCACGTGGAGGCTCCAGCTCCGCGGCGGGAATCGGCGTGCGTCCGGGCTCGGGCTCCCCAAGGCTGGCTTGCGCCTCCGGGGTCAGCAGCAGCGTCGCGGTGAGGGCAGGGGACGACGGCCACCAGCGTTCCACGTGTTCGAGCGCGGCGCCGCCCAGCACCAGTCGCCCCCCGCGCTCCCGTACACGCAGGAGCGCTCGATGCACCGCGCGCGTCGAGCCTGGAGGCAACACGCTCGCGAGCACCTCCGCGGCCTTGTGCGCGGCTCGCACGCCTGCTTCCACGGCCGTCGCATGTGGAAATGCGAAGAGCGCGAGCCCCGCATCCACGCGCGCCAGCTCCGCGCCGATGCCGGAGAGGTGCCCCTGCAACGTGGGAACGTCGAGCGAGGTCCTCACGCCCAGCAGGGCTGCCTCCCGCGACCCCGTCGGGCTGGCCTCGCTCCGGCGCGCGGAGGCTCCGTCGCTCCCGAGACCTCCCCCCTCGGAGCGCGGCTCCAGCTGGGTGTGCTGCCCGAACATCGGCAGTCGTTCGAGCGCGTCAGCCACCTCCGACGCAGAGGCCCACCGCTCCTCGGGGGCCTTCGCCAGCAGGCGCGCCACGAGCGCCTCCACCTCATCTGGCACGGCCGACGGCGCCAGCTTCGCGAGCGAGGGGGGCCTGCGGGAGACATGCGCCTGGAGCACCGAGGCCGTCTCACCGATGAACGGCGGCCGGCCGCACAGCAGCTCGAAGTACACGATGCCCAGGCTGTAGAGGTCCGCGCGCGCGTCGATGATGCGCGCGTCGTGACACTGCTCGGGCGCCATGTATTCGTGCGTGCCCAGTCGCTGTCCCGTCCTCGTCACCGTGGGGGCAGGGGCCTCGTCCTGGGTTGCTCCCACGCGCGCGAGCCCGAAGTCGACGAGCACCAGTCGCTCACCGGCGAGCATCACGTTCTCGGGCTTCAAATCCCGGTGCACCACCGACGCGGCATGCACGCTCGCGAGGGCCCGGGCCAGGGCCACCATCACCGCTCGCGCCTCGTCCCACGGCAGCGCGCCCGGCCCTGGCAGCTCCGCCAGCAGGCGCGCCAGCGTCTGGCCCTCGATGAGCTCCATCGCGATGACGGGCTCACCCTCGGACGTGCGCGCCTCCCCCAGCAGCTCCGGGGTGACGGGGGGACCGATGCGGCGGAGGGCTTCCAGCTCCCGCGCCAGGCGCTCGGACGCGAGCGGCTCCAGCACCTTGAGCGCCACCCGCCGGCCGTCCACATCGCGGCGCGCGGAGTGGACGCGCCCGAAGCCTCCTCGACCCAGGGCTCGGCCCACGTGGTAGCCGGGAACGTCCGACGGGAGGGCCGGAGGCGCGCGCGGCGGAAGCGTGGCCGTGGGGTGGAGGGGACAGCTATCCACCACACGACGATGGCAGGAGGGACAGCGCATCGATGGCGGCGAGGGGAGTGAAGTCCGACGTGCGTACGGCCCGTCGCAGCATCGCCTCTTGGCGGCGCGGACGGAAGCCTCCCACCGGGGAACGGCCACCGCTTCAAGGGACGTCGGTGGGGCCGTCAGGCCACCTCCCGGCGCGCACCCGGAGCAGACTCAGTCGCTCATCTCGGGGAGGTCCGGCAGGGTGTCCGGATCCAACTTCAAGATGACGCACAGCCGCGTCAGGGTGGAGATGGTCGGTACCATGACTCCGCGCTCCACCCTGGCGAGGACCTCCACGGGCATTTCCAGGCGCTCGGCGACGACTTCGATGCCGAGCTCCGCCTTCTGGCGGGCGGCTTTCAGTGCCGCCCCGAGCACCTCGGCCCTTTCCGCGCGACTCGTCTTCATGGACGCGAGCATGACGCCATCCGGCCCGCTCGTCACCCAATTCACCACATGCTCCAGGTCCGAAGCATGGCCTCCAACATTGAATGGGGCCCTGGGGGATGGGGCCCCCCGTCCATGGCCAACACAGGCGCGCACCGGGGTGGGGCTGGGCGCCTGCCCGGGCCATGCCCACGCTGACGGAGGGGGACCCGTGGGATTGGCGACGGGCAGGGGGCTGTGTTAGGCCGCCCCTCCCCGTTGGCCTGCCCAGGAGACAGGAGAAGCGAATGGCCCGTCGCCACGTCCGAGTCGTCGGTGCGATGCTCGAGAACGAGCAGGGACGCTACCTCATCACCCAGCGTCCCCCCACCGCGTCCCTTCCCCTGCTGTGGGAGTTCCCCGGCGGCCGCGTCGAGGAGGGAGAGAGCGACTCCGTGGCGCTCGCCCGGGAGATCGCCGAGGAGATGGGCGTGGCCGTCGAGGTGCTCGACCAGGTCATGCACACCCGCCACGAGTATCCCACCTACGACATCGACTTCCGGGTGTTCCGCTGCCAGCTGGCGGAGTCGGAGCACCACATCCGCCACCTGCGCGTGCATGACCACCGCTGGGTGACGTTGGAGGAGATGTCGCAGTACCGCTTCCCTGACGCGGACGCCAAGACGCTGGCGAAGCTGTTGGATTTGGACGCCTGACGTGGCGCTCCGACGGACCTGGGCCCTGCTGCTGGGCATGGGGCTGTTCGCCTGCTCGAGCCCCAAGCCGGTTCCGTCCGAGTCGGAAGTCCCGGACGCCGGCGGCCAGGTGCCCGCGGCGGGCGTCCCTGGCTGTGTCGCCTACGGCGTCCCCCAGCAGACGGGCGTGGTGCCGGAGGTGCTGCCGGAGCTGTCCGGACTGGCCGCCAGCGTGCGCCATCCGGGCGTGTTCTGGGCGCACAACGACTCCGGCAACGACTTCGAGGTGTTCGCCATCGACGAGGCGGGCGGGGTGCGGGCCCGGCTGAAGCTCACCGGCGCCGAGCCCCGAGACGTCGAGGACGTGGCGGTGGGGCCGTGCGCGCCGGGGGAGGCCCGCACGTGTGTCTTCCTGGCGGACATCGGCGACAACTTCGAGGTGCGCGAGCAGGCGCGGCTGTTCCGGTTCCAGGAGCCGGAGTCGCTCGCGGATGCCTCCGTGGCGGTGGAGCCGATGCCGTTCACCTACCCGGACGGCGCTCACGACGCGGAGTCGCTGGTGCTGGACGCGCGCTCGGGACGGCTGGGCGTGCTCACCAAGACGCGCCGCTCGCTGGGGGACCTGTACGCGCTGGACGGCCTGCGGCCCGGCACCGTCATCCAGGCGACGAAGCTGGGCACGCTGGAGGCCCCGCAGGGGCTGGACAGGCTCTCCACGGCCGCGTCGCTCCATCCCTCTGGTCAGCGCCTGCTGGTGCGCACCTACTCGAAGGTGTGGGAGGTGCGACAGTCGGGGGCGGAGGACCTGGAGTCGTTGGTGAAGGGCTCGCTCGTCGAGGTGCCGGCCGGAAGCCAGGCCCAGGCGGAGGCGGTGTCGTACTTCGCGGACGGCCAGGGGTATCTGCTGGGCACGGAGTTCACAGGTCAACCCTTGTGGCGGGTGGGGTGTCGCTGATCTCGCGACTCCTCAGTCGAGACGTGTCGGGAAGCCGCGCCAGCGGGTTGACGGTCGGGCGGAGGTGAACATCTTTGCCCGGCTAAGTGTGACGCCATCCGGGCAAGGGGCCCGAATGAGCGGGGAGGGGGAGGGCGAGCGTGCCGACGATGAAGCCACAGGAGCTCCCGCCGGGTATGGGCCCGCGGGGAAAGAAGTCCGAGAAGCCAGGGACGCCGGGCAAGGGATTCAAGTTCGGCTCGCCGCTGGGCTACATCCTGCTGCTCGTCCTGGGCTTCCTACTCTTCCGGAACGTCTTCCAGGACGCGGGCGTCCGCCGGGTGAGCTACAGCCAGTTCCGCGACGCGGTGGAGTCCGGCAACTTCAGCCGGGTCCAGATCTCCAACGAGTGGGTGAAGGGTTTCCTCAAGGACACCGCGCAGCCACCGCCGCCCGCGCAGGGGGAGCGTCCGTTGCGAGGCGAGCCCAGCGCGCTGCCGTGGATGGCGTACCGGGTCCAGGGTGACGAGTCGCTCGTCCCCCTGCTGGAGCAGAAGGGCGTCCAGTTCGAGGCGGTGCCGCAGTCGGGGCTGGGGGAGGCCTTGTGGATCTGGCTGTTGCCCCTGGGCCTGTTCTTCCTCTTCTGGAGTTTCATGATGCGGCGGGTGGCCGGAGGCATGGGCCAGGGTCCGCAGAGCGTCATGAGCTTCGGGAAGACGCGCGCCAAGGTGCAGGCCGAGGCCGACACCGGCGTGGGCTTCAAGGACGTGGCCGGCGTGGACGAGGCGGTGGAGGAGCTCAAGGAGATCGTCGAGTTCCTCAAGACGCCGGAGAAGTTCCGCCGCCTGGGCGGGCGCATCCCCAAGGGCGTGTTGCTGGTGGGGCCTCCGGGCACGGGCAAGACGCTGCTGGCGCGAGCGGTGGCGGGTGAAGCGGGCGTGCCCTTCTTCAGCCTCTCCGGCTCGGAGTTCGTGGAGATGTTCGTCGGCGTGGGCGCGGCCCGCGTTCGCGACTTGTTCGCCCAGGCCACGGCCAAGGCGCCCTGCATCATCTTCATCGACGAGCTGGACGCCATCGGCAAGAGCCGCAACTCGGGCGTCGCCGGCGGCCATGACGAGCGCGAGCAGACGCTCAACCAGTTGCTGGCGGAGATGGACGGGTTCGACAGCCGGGCGGGCCTCATCATCCTGGCGGCGACCAACCGCCCCGAAATCCTGGACAGCGCGCTGATGCGGCCGGGCCGGTTCGACCGTCAGGTGCTGGTGGACCGTCCGGACAAGCGCGGCCGGGAGATGGTGCTGGAGATTCACGCCCGCGGCGTGAAGCTGGGTCCGGACGTGGACCTGCGCACCATCGCCTCGCGCACGCCGGGCTTCGCCGGCGCGGACCTGGCCAACGTGGTGAACGAGGCGGCGCTGCTCGCGGCCCGACGCAACCGCGACGCGGTGATGCGGGCGGACTTCGAGGAGGCGATTGAGCGCGTCGTCGCCGGCCTGGAGAAGAAGAACCGCCGGATGAACGAGCGCGAGAAGGAGATTGTCGCGCACCACGAGGCGGGCCACGCGGTGGTGGGTTGGATGCTGCCTCACGCCGAGCGGGTGACGAAGGTCTCCATCATCCCTCGCGGACTCGCGGCGCTCGGCTACACGATGTCGATGCCCCTGGAGGACCGCTACCTCATGTCGCTCGACGAGCTGCGCGACAAGATGGCGGGGATGATGGGCGGGCGCGCGTCGGAGGAGATCTTCATCGGAGAGATTTCCACCGGTGCCTCCAATGACATCCGTCAGGCCACGGAGGTCGCCCGGCTGATGGTGCGGGACTACGGCATGAGCACGCTGGGCCCCGTGGCCCTGAGCGCCGACCATGGCCCCAACTTCCTGCGCTCCGCGGGCATCCCCGAGTCGCGCACGTACTCCGAGCAGACGGCGCGGATGATCGACGAGGAGGTCCGCAAGCTGGTGAGCGAGGCGTTGGATCGCGCCCGGGAGGTGCTCACCCACAACCGGGACAAGGTGGAGGCCCTCGCCGCGCGGCTGCTCGCCGTGGAGGTGGTGGAGGAGGACACGATGACGAGCATCCTCGGTCCCAAGGTCCTGGCCCAGCGAGGGCTGCTGCACCCCGAGGCCCGCCAGGTCATCTCCGCGCACCCGGTGGACACCAACACCGACGAGCAGCCGCCGCCGACGCAGCACACGCACAAGCCCCTGGACTCGTAACAGACGGCTGAACGGCTGCTCACCGGCCTGGCCCTCGCCCCCCGCCACCGCGCATTCCTGCGGTGTTCGGGGGGCGAAATTATCTTGAGACCTAAAGGAGGCGACGCCGTGGAGAACAGGATCGGCAAGAGCTACATGGCCCGGAAGGCTCTCTTCGCGAAGGGGCTCAAGGAGGGGCGGCTCACGGTTCAGGAAATCGAGGAGGCACTGCCGGCGGGGACTTTGACGGCGGCGGAGCGCTGGCTCCTCTACTACTCGCTGCGGGCCGCCCAGGTGGAGATCATCGACGAGGTGACGGGGCAGATCGACCATGGGTTCATGGCCGAGACCCCGGCGCCACAGGAGCACTAGCTCCTCCTCGCGTTGACACGCACTCGCGCGCGGTTAGGTTGCGACCAGCAAAGCCTACCCGCGCACGAGCGCCTTCACACCTCGACTTCAGGTTCGACATGTCCGGCAACTCCCACACCGACGCAACCCAGGAAGCCCAGCACGCCAACGGCGGAGGTCCGCCGGGCCCAGACGCCGGAGAGGCCGCCGGTGCCCGTTCCGAGGAAGCGGAGGCGCGGGCCCCCGCCGATGACGTGGTGTCCGAGGCCGCCGACGCGGAGAAGGAGCGCCTGCGCGCGGACCTGGAGGCCTCCCGCCGACGGGTGGACGAGCTGGCGCGCGCCTACCAGGCGGTGAACAAGGACCGCGAGGAGTTCAAGCAGCGGCTCACCCGCGAGCGCGAGCGGATGATGGACGTGGAGCGCGGCAACGTGGCCGTGTCCCTCCTGGAGGCCATCGACGACCTGGACCGGGCGCTCTCCATGAGCGGCCCGGACTCCTCGTCGCTCGCCCAGGGGGTGCGGATGATCCGCGACTCGCTCCTGGCGAAGGCCCAGGGCATGGGCATTGAACGCGTCACCGTCGTGGGCCAGACGTATGACCCCAACGTGGCGGAGGCCACGGACATGGAGATCACCACCTCTCCAGACGAGGACCAGAAGGTGGTGGCGGAGTTCCGGGCGGCCTACCGCCTGAAGGACCGGGTCATCCGCCCGGCCCGGGTGAAGGTGGCCAAGTACGTGGCCCCCGCCCAGGCGTGACGGCTGCTGGCTCGAAAAACGTGGAAGACGGCGGGGACCCGGGTTGTTCCCGCCGCTCGCCATGCGACGCCGTATAAGCTGCCGCTCCGTGTCTGCTCGATTGCTGTCCGTTCTCCTCGTCCTGGTGGTGTCTCCTCTCACGGCCGTCGCCGCGGAGGAGGGGCCGGTGGGGCCTTGGCTCCAGGCGCGCCTGCGTGAGCACGCCTCCTGGTTCACCTATCAGGGCAATGGCGAGGGCCGCGCGGGCGCCATGGGGCTGTGGCGCGAGCGCCCGGCGGGTGATCCAGGTCTTCCCAACTTCGTGCCGCCCACGTCGCTGGCGCCGCTGATTCGCGCGGTGGAGGCGGGCGTCGTCAACATCACCACGGTGAGCCCCCGGGAGAGCGGGCTGACGGGGATGAAGCGCTCCACGGGGTCGGGCTTCGTGCTGACGGCGGACGGGCTCGTCGTCACCAACAGCCACGTGGTGTCCGGGGCGAGCAAGATTGCGGTCCGCCTGTCGGATGGCCGCGAGTTCTCCGCGGAAGTCGTCGGCCGGGACGCGTCCACGGACGTGGCGCTCCTGCGCTTGAGCGGCTCCGACATGGGGGACCTGCCGGCCCTGTACCTGGGGGACTCGGACCGGCTGGAAGTGGGCGACTGGGTGGTGGCCATCGGCAACCCCTTCGGCCTGGACCACTCGGTGGCGCACGGCATGATCTCCGCCAAGGAGCGCGTGCTGGGCGTGGGCCAGTTCGACGACTTCATCCAGACGGACGCGCTCATCAACCCGGGCAACTCCGGCGGTCCGCTCTTCAACATGAAGGGCGAGGTCGTCGGGGTGAACACGGCCATCATCAGCCAGGGGCAGGGCATCGGCTTCGCGGTGCCCATCAACCTGGTGAAAGATTTGCTGCCCAACCTGCGGGAGAACGGGAAGCTGGAGCGCGGCTGGCTGGGCGTGGTCGTCAACGATGACCGGGAGAACGGCGAGCGTCGCGCGCCGCTGGTGAAGGACGTCTACCGGGGCAGCCCCGCGCACACCGCGGGCATCCGCGCCGGAGACAGGCTGGTGGCGGTGAACGGGCGGACCATCGGCTCCTACCTCCAACTGCTTCGCAAGGTGGCGCTGCTGGCGCCGGGCACGGAGGCGAAGCTGACGCTGCTGCGCCCGGGGGCCAAGCAGGCGGAGGTGTCCGTGCGGCTGGTGGAGCGCCCCGCGCAGGAGGCGGCGGAGGGGCTGGTCCAACGCACCTCCAGCGACGAGGACCTGGGGATCGCACTGCGGGATTTGACGCCGGACGTGGCAGCCCCGCTGGGGCAGGAGGCCTGGGCGGGGGCGCTCGTGTCGGCGGTGACGCCGCGCAGCCCCGCGGACGAGGCGGGCCTGCGCGTGGGTGACGTGGTGACGGAGGTCAACCGCAAGCGGGTGAAGGACGCGGCCGGCGTGCGCGCGGCGCTGTCCAAGGGCAGCTCCGGGGCGAGCATCCTGCTGCGGGTGAAGCGGGGCGACTCCCTCCAGTACGTGGCCATCGCCCGCTAGAGGGAGTCCCGACGCGCGGCCTAGCGGCTTGCGTTGGCGTCCTTGCCGTTGAGCCACAGGCCCAACTGCGTGCCGGTGCGGCCCTCGGTGACGATGAGCCCGTCGATGCGGGCCGTCACGCCGAAGTTCTTCCCGCCGCCCTTCTTCGGCAGCGACCACACGCCCTGCGGCGTGAAGACGACCTGGGCGCGCACCCCGCGCATGGAGAACATGCGGGAGAAAATCTGGCCGTTCCAGCCGTCCGGCAGCATCCCGGTGACGGTGAGGTAGGGCAGCACGGGGTTGCCGTTGCCGTCCGACTTCTTCGGGGCGCCGTGAGTCATGGCGTAGCGGCCCCCCGGGAAGAACGGGGTGATGTTGATGGTGTACTCGCCCGTCACCGGGGAGTACGGGCCCGGCGACAGCATGCTGGCGTCGTCCTCCACGACAATCATGTAGAGCTGCTTGCCCTGGTACTTCTTGCGGAACGCCTCCGCGTCGGACTTGCACTTCGGGTCCACGAGCGCCCCTTCACACGCGCCGATGTACTTCTCCAGGAAGGCCCCCAGGCCGCCCAGCGGCTCGGAGTCGTCGCGCAGCTTGGCGAAGCGCGCGTCCACGTCGGCCAGGGCCAGGGTGGGCAGGAGGAGGGCGGCGACGGCGACCAGAAAGCGGCTCAAGGCGAGGAACTCCAGGGCTTGGGGGAGGCCGGATGGTGCCATGTCCCGGAAACTCCTGGGGATGCCTTCTCGCAGGTGGGTGGGGGTGGATGTAGGTAAATAAATTGCCTACATATGGCTACCATGTAGGGTGTGCCTGTCACCACCTGTTGCCGGGAGGCACCCCCAGTGTTCGAGCGTCCCCAAGAGCGTCGTACCCACCTGCGCTTCGACAAGGTCTTCACCGTCTACCTCACCACCCAGGACGGAATGATGAGGGGCGTCGGCCGCAACATCAGCGCTCGCGGGATGTTCGTGGAGGTCCGGGACCAGGTGGGGTTGGGAGAAAAGCTGAAGGTGACCTTCGCGGGCGAGGACGGCACGGAGATGACGTGCCTGTGCGAGGTCCGCTACCAGGTGGCGCTGGCGTTTGGCCGCAAGGACGGGCGCGAGGGCAGCAGCCGCGGGGTGGGCCTGCGAATCGTGGCGTACGAGACGCACGACGACGCGCCCCTGCTCCTGGTGGACCGCGAGCGGGTGATGCACTGAGTTTTCGAGTGGGGGCCCGGAAGGGCCCGGGTGGCCCGACGCTCCCGTGACAGGGGGCCGCGACGGCCGTCTTCCGAGGCACCCACCACGCACGAAGGGCACGGTCCTCGAAAAGAGAGGAGCCGTGCCCTTGGTGTTTCAGGGGCGTACGTGCCCGGGACCTACTGGGAGAAGCCCTCGAGGAGGTAGTGGGCCTCGATGCGCTTGAGCGCGAGAATCATCGCGGCGCAGCGGGTGTCCACGGGCTCGCCAGCGCAGTACCCGCGGCTGTCGTGCATGTCCGTCTTGCGCGGCGTGTTGCGGGAGATGTCGCGGATGATGCGGTAGTTGCGCTTCATCGCGCGCTCCAGGCGCTGGTCGACCTCCGCCTCGCTCCAGCGCTCCATGCGCTTGTTCTGGATCCACTCGTAGTAGCTCACCGTCACGCCGCCGGCGTTGGCGATGATGTCGGGGATCATCTCGATGCCGCGCTTCTGGAGGACGCGGTCGGCTTCCGGGGTGGTGGGGCCGTTGGCGCCCTCGGCGATGAGCTTGACCTTGAGGCGCTCGGCGATGTCGGCGGTGATTTCGCCACCCAGCGCGGCGGGCAGGAGGATGTCGGCCTGGACGTCCCAGAGGTCCTTCTTCTCGATCTTCTGGGCGCCGGGGAAGCCCAGCACGCTGCGCTTGAGGTTCTTCGGGTCCTGGACGTAGGAGGTGAGGGCCTGCACGTCGATGCCGTCACCGTTGTAGATGGTGCCGTCGGAGTCGTTCACGGCCAGGAGGCGCGCGCCCATGCCGCCCAGGATGATGGCGGCGTGGCTGCCCACGTTGCCGAAGCCCTGGAGGACGAACGTCTTGCCCTTCACGCTCTCGCCGCGGTCCGCGTAGTAGTCCTCGATGCAGAACGCGACGCCCTGACCGGTGGCCTTGCCGCGGCCCTCGGAGCCGCCGATGCGCACGTCCTTGCCGGTGACGATGCCGCGCAGGTTGTGGCGCTCGCGCTCACCGTCGGAGAACTGGCGGTAGAGCAGGGCCATGATCTCCGGGTTGGTGCCCACGTCGGGGGCGGGGATGTCGATGTTCGGCCCGATGAGGCTCTTGAGCCGGTACATGAAGCGCAGGGTGATGGCCTCCAGCTCCTCGCGGCCGTACTCACGCGGGTCGATCTGGATGCCGCCCTTGCCGCCGCCGAACGGGACTTCCGCGATGGCCGTCTTCCAGGTCATCTCCGCGGCCAGGGCCTTGAAGAGGTCCAGGGACACCTCGCGGTGGTAGCGCAGGCCGCCCTTGTAGGGGCCACGGGCCTGGTTGTGCTGGACGCGGTAGGCCTTGAAGCGCTGCGACTCACCGGGAACGAGCTGGTAGACCTTGCCGTCCGGCAGGCGCAGGTGGCCCTGGCGGATGGCGACGTCGGAGCCCAGCAGGGCGCGGCCGTTGAGGATGATGCTGCCGTTGGCGAGCAGCTCCAGGCCTTCCTTGTTGCGCACCTGCGTCTCGGGCAGGTCGGCGAACGTCTTGGCCCGCTCCGGGATGAGGGGGACCAAGCGGTCCTTCAGCTTCGCCGTGACGTAGAAGATGTGCTCGTAGTCGGGCTCTTCCAGCTCCAGGCGGACGCGCTTGTCCAGCTTGATGAGGTCCGCCGCCCGATGGAAGATCTCCATCGCCTCGGTGTAGACGGTGCGCTTCGGCGTGGGCGCCGGGGCGCGCATGAAGTTCTCTTCGCTGGCCATGGTGAAAGTGGCTCCTTGTGGTCCCAGCCGCAGGGGGCCGGGGACGCGGGGATAGCGGCGCCCTTATGTGCATATGCGAAACAGGGGGTCAACCGCCGAGGCGCCCTCTGGCCATCCCGAAAAGCGGAGCGATGACGGGGACTTATGGCAACGCGCTGTGTCACCGGGGCCGGATGCACCGTGTCATGGCTGTCACGGTGATGGGGCCGTTCGTTGGTGTTCGAACCAGGGTGTCCGAAATCAAAAAGAGGGGGTACTTCATTTCTGCTTGCCCCACCCCAAGCGCGATGGTACTCAGCGCGCCGCCTTGTGCCGACATAGCTCAGCGGTAGAGCAACTGATTCGTAATCAGTAGGTCCCCAGTTCAAGCCTGGGTGTCGGCTCCAAAACAGTGAAAAGGGTCGGTTGCCATCTGGCGGCCGGCCCTTTTTGCTTTGGGGCTGGCGGGAACCAGGTCGGCGGGTCCTGCCTTGGTCTCCTGGCCGCCGAGCTGGCGGATGGACAACCTGGTGGGGAGGGCGTTAGGAATCCAACCCTGAAGGCAGGCTGCCGCGCTCCTGATTCCCGGGAGGCATTGGCGGGGGGGATTTCATGAGGTTCATCGCGCTGGTTCTTGTGAGCCTTTGGGCGACTGGATGTGCGACCACCCGGGTAGTCCACCTGGACAAGGGGAACGGGCAGAAAGTCGTCCACGAGTCTGTCGACGTCGACCCGGTCCAGGTGAGCGAAGCGGAGTTCAGAGCGGCCCTCGCTCGGCTCGTTCTCGAGATGCGGATGGACGTTGCGTTCCGGGAAGCGGACGAGGCGGACGCGCGAGGCTGGGTTCGGTCCAGGCCGCTGTTCGCCTCCTCGAAGGGGCTCGTGGATTCGGGGGCCGGTGAGTCGCCAAGGTCGTTGTGCCCACGCATCTGCCCCGATGCTGACGACTGCCTGCCCCTGGTAGCCGGAACGGGGCTGGCATTCTCGCGCAAGGACCGGACGTTGATGGCGCTCTCGTTCGCGCTCGACACGGTGTGGGAGAGTGTCGAGGCGGAGGTCGGCAAGTCGCTGAACCCTGGGGTGCTCAAGGCGATGGTGAGCTCGGCGGCGCTGGCGGTGTTGTTGACCCTCACCCTGCCAGAGCCCATCACGAAGGGCATCGCGGTCGCGCTGACGGCGGCGATGGTGGCCTATCTCGGTGTCATGCCGGTCTGGGAGATGGGGCGCGGCTTCGTCCAGCTATGGGATGATTCGGGGACGGCGACGAGTGTTATCGAGTTGCGGGACATCGGGCATCGGTTCGGGCGAGTCCTGGGGACGAACGGTACGCGTGTCCTGGTGCTGCTGGTCACCGCGGCTCTGGGTGGAAGGGGCGCGATGGCGGCTCAGGGGCCCAGGCTCCCGGGTTTCACTCAGGCGGTCGTTCGGGCAGAGGCCGAAGCGGGATTCCAACTGGGTGCGGCGATGAGTGGCGGTGTGACTTCCATCGCGCTTCCTGCTGCTGGTGTGCTCAATGTCGCCCTGGCGCCCGGAGCTGCTGCCGCCCTGGCGATGTATGGGGAAGGGCGGTTTCCTGGCGATGAGGCTGGGCCGGTTCACCATATCTGCACGAACAAGAACCCCATTGCCGACACTACTGGAGGTCCTTGGACGCCAGAGTGCGAGAGGATTTTCAAGATGGCCGGGATGACTCTTGAGGACGCTGCCAACAAGGTGCGGATCAACGGACACGAGGGACCTCACCCTGAATTCTATCACAATCAGGTGCTGACTCGCCTGCAGGCGTCCGTGCGCACGTGCAGAACCACGGAGAGGTGTCGCACCAGTTTGCTGAAGGAACTCGCGAAGATTGCAGACGAGTTGCTTACGCCGGGCTCGGAATTGCGCACCTTCATTGTGAAGTAGGAGGGTAGGGTGGAACGGAACTTCTATTGGGTGAGACTTGGCAATGTGCCTCGATGGCTCATTGAGACGCCCACGCGGACATCTGGCGAAGAGTTTGACGAGCCTTGGCTGTTCACAGATGGGCGCGTCCTTCCAGACCCTGGCTCCATCAAATCTCAGATTTCACATCCGGGGATGAAGCGCGCTTTTGTGTTTGGAGGGGTTCAAGGCACGCCTATCATCAGCGAAGCACTCGCGAACGTCTTCAGAACATTGGCTCCTGATGACGTCCAGCTGTTTCCGGTGTCAATTGAGGGAGTGGCCGAGCCGTACTTCGTCGTCAATGCAATCAAAGTGGTTGATGCCATAGACGAGGCGCGGTGCCGAGAGGTGCACCACTATGACGAGGACGACACCCCCCCTGAATATGAAGGGGAGTACAACTGGATCTACGGACTGCGAATCGACCCCGCGAAGACCGAGGGCGCGCAGGTCTTTCGGCTGAAGAAGTTCAAGACCGCTTTCATCGTGTCGGAGGAAATCAGGAGCGCGCTGGAGCAGGTCGGGAACCTGGGAGTGTCATTCGAGCGAGTGACTGGGCCGAACGAACTGGCCAGAGCTTGACGGCTCGCGGTTCGGCTGTACGCGGGTGTGTCCTCGCCGGGCGTCGGCTGATAGGAACGCCCCATGAACTACGGTCCTCTCCGCCGGGTCGCCATCGTCGCGGCCCTCCGTACTCCCTTCGCTCGCAGCAACACCGCGTACGCGCGCCTCTCCAACAAGGACATGCTGACGGACGTCCTGCGCGGCCTCGTCGAGCGCACGGGCCTGGGCGGCGTCCGGCTGGGTGAAGTCGTGGGCGGCGCGGTGATGAAGCACTCGCGCGACTGGAACCTGGTGCGTGAGTGCACGCTGTCCAGCGGCCTGGACGCCGCCACGCCCGCGTATGACGTGCAGCAGGCGTGTGGCACCGGCCTGGAGGCCTGCATCCTCGTGGCGAACAAGATCGCCCTCGGGCAGATCGACGCCGGCATCGCCTGCGGCACCGACACCACGTCGGATGCTCCAGTCGCCGTGAGTCGCCGGATGCAGCGCGCGCTCATGGCCATCAATGGCGCGAAGACGCAGGGGGCGAAAATCGCGGCGGCCCTGAAGCTGCTCGACCCTCGCGCCTTCGTGCCGGAGATCCCCGTCAACGCCGAGCCTCGCACGGGCATGTCCATGGGGCAGCATGCCCAGCGCACGGCGGACCGGTATGGCATCTCTCGCGAGGCCCAGGACGCCCTCGCGCTGGCCAGCCACCAGCACCTCGCGCAGGCCTACGACGCGGGGTTCTTCTCCGACCTGGTGATGCCGTACCAGGGCCTCACGCGCGACAACAACCTGCGGCCGGACACCACCCTGGAGAAGATGGCGAAGCTGCCGGGCGCCTTCGACCGCGAGAAGGGCACCATCACCGCGGCCAATTCCTCTCCACTCACGGATGGCGCCTCGGCTGTGCTGCTCGCGAGCGAGGAGTGGGCGCGGGCTCGCGGCCTGCCCGTGCTCGCGTACCTGACGGCGGGAGAGGTGGCCGCCGTGGACTTCGTCGACGAGCGCGAGGGGCTGCTGATGGGTGGCGCATACGCCGTCCCGCGCATGCTCCAGAAGCGCGGACTCGCGCTGGGGGACTTCGACTTCTACGAGGTTCACGAGGCCTTCGCCTCCGTGGTGCTGTGCACGCTGGCGGCTTGGGAGTCGGACTCCTTCTGCCGAGAGCGCCTCGGGCTCTCGGGCGCCCTGGGCTCCATCGACCGTGCACGGCTCAACGTGAAGGGCAGCTCCATCGCGGCCGGACACCCCTTCGCCGCCACGGGCGGTCGCATCGTCGGGACCCTGGCCAAGGCGCTGTCCAAGGCGGGCACCGGCAAGAAGGGCCTCATCTCCATCTGCGCGGCGGGCGGTCAGGCCGTCACCGCCATCCTCGAATCCTAGGGAGCGACGACCTCATGGCCGACAAGTTGATGACGCTGGCGAACAACCCGGTGACGGGAGGGCTCGTGCGGGCGCTGGGGCTGCCGACCCCTCCGCCGCTGGCACGGGCGAAGGAAGGCTGGGTGGCTCAGCCCTTCGTGGACCGCGTGGTGCTGCTGGGCGCGGCGTCCGGCGGCTTCGCGACGGAGGCCGCTCGGGGTGTGCTCGCGGGGGCGGGCGCGCGGGTGCTGGACGCATTGCCGGCAGAGGAGGACCGTCGCGTGGATGTGGCGCTCTTCGATGCCACGGGGCTCGCCACTCCCGCCGATGCTCGCGCCCTCTACGACTTCTTCCATCCGCTGGTTCCTCGACTCGCCCGCAACGCGCGGGTCCTGGTGCTCGTGGGACTTCCCGAGGAGGCCAAGGGGCCCGCGGCGGCCGCCGTGGCACGCGGGGCGGAGGGTTTCGTGCGCAGTCTCGGCAAGGAGGTGGGTCGGCGCGGTGCCACGGCCAATCTCGTGAACGTCGCGCGCGGCGCCGAGGACCGGCTCGCCGGACCCGTGCGCTTCTTCTGCGGCGTCCAGGCCACCTATGTCTCAGGGCAGGCGGCGCGTGTGACGTCCACGGTGCGGCCTTTGGCCTCGGCGCCCATGGTCGCCGCGCTGAAGGGCAAGGTGGCACTGGTGACGGGGGCCGCGCGTGGCATCGGCGCGGCCACGGCGGAGCGCCTCGCTCAGGAAGGCGCGCGCGTGGTGCTCCTGGATGTGCCCGCGCTCCAGGACGCGCTGGAGGCCACGGCCAAACGCGTGGGCGGCGAGGCCCTGGCGCTCGACATCACGGCCGCCGACGCGCCCGCGCGTCTCGTGGCGGAGCTGCAAGGGCGCCATGGTGGCGTGGATGTGGTGGTGCACAATGCGGGCATCACCCGTGACCGCACCCTCGCCAAGATGACTCCCGAGGCGTGGGACCAAGTCCTGTCCGTCAACCTCGCCGCCATCATCGCCGCCGACGAAGCGCTGCTCGCCTCCGGTGCGCTGCGAGACGACGGCCGCCTCGTGTACCTCTCCTCTATCAGCGGCGTGTCGGGCAACTTCGGCCAGGCGAACTACGCGGCCACCAAGGCCGCGCTCATCGGCTACGTGGCGGCGCTCGCTCCGACCGTTGCCTCGCGCGGCATCTGTGCCAACGCGGTGGCGCCGGGTTTCATCGAGACGGCGATGGTGGCCAAGATGCCCCTCATGACGCGCGAGGTGGGCCGGCGGCTCAACTCCCTGTCACAGGGCGGCCAGCCGCGCGACGTGGCCGAGCTCGTCACGTTCTTCGCCAGCCCTGGAGCCTACGGCGTGACGGGCAACACCGTGCGCGTCTGCGGCCAGGGCCTCGTCGGCGCCTGAGTGGTTCGGGTCTGCTCGGCGGCCACCGAGCAGGCCCATTCATTCCGGAAGGGGCGAGCCCAATCCCTGGGCCACCTTCCGGAACGCATCGCGCGCTTCCGGCGTGAAGGTCGCGCCCACGAACACGTGGAATGCACCCGGGTACTCGTAAAGCCGGATGCTTCCGCCCACCGCCTCCACCTTCGCCCGGAGCTCGCGGGCGTCCAGGATGAGCAGGTCCTCGGTGCCCTGGAACACGTCGATGGGCGGCAGGCCGCGCAGGTCGCCGTGAATCGGACTGAGGGTGGGAAGCGCGAGGTCGTCGCCCCCTGCCCACCATGTTCCCGCCTCCAGCAGGCGCGCCGTGCTCAGCATGACATCGCGTGGCTCGATGGCGGGGATGCCCGGGTTCGTCATGGCGAGGTCCAGCCAGGGCGAGAACAGGACGAGGCGCCCCGGAAGTGGCAGGCCGAGGTCACGGAACTGATACGTCTGCCCGAGCGCCAGCCCGCCGCCCGCGGAGTCCCCGACCAGCGCCACCTGGTTCGCTGGCGTGGTGGCGAGGACCTGCCGGTACACCTCGGTGAGCAGCGGGTAGGCGTCGCGATGCGTGAACTCGGGCGCCAGTGGGTAGATGGGGACGGTGACGCTCGCGCCGGTGTGACGGATGAGGCACTCGATGATGCTCCAGTGCGGACGGATGAGCTCGTTCACGTACGCGCCACCGTGCGTGTAGATGAGGTGCCAGCCGCTGGCCCGCTGGCGTGGAGTCAGCGTGTACACCGAGCGCCCGGCGACCTTTCGTTCCTCCACCTTCGCGAGCGTGTGCAGTGCGCGCGGCAGCGGCGGAACGGTGGGGTACGGGCGAGGCCTCGCGGTCCGTTGGAAGGCGCCGGAGTCCGAGCGGTACTTCTTGCGGAGGCTCAGCCATAACTTCGCGGCGCTCATCCTGAGACTGCTCATTCGACCTCCTGGCTGCCCTGTGCGCTTCGGCGAGCACGTACACCTCCGCGACGAAGAACGCCACCGCCCACGATTCCTCGCCATTGAAGCTGCCAGGGCAGAGGCTCGTCGAGCCGGGCATGACACGGGTGCTGGAGGTCGGAGACCGCAAGGTCGTCTCCTGCCGCGCGCGGAGGACTGTCTCGACGCTCCGGACGCTGACGTTTCAGGAGCCCACGGTCTTGAATCCGTTGGGGTGAATCCAGGCGGCTAGGAATGGAGATGTGAATCCGTGTCCACCGATGCTGGCGGCGTGAGGCCGCAGGCGCGGTTGGCGGGAACGGCCACGTCGAGCTTCTTCGGCTTGGGCAGGTCGAGGTGCTCCATGATGTGGATGAACTCCTCCCGACTCTTCCCGGCCACGCGAGGGTTGTGCCGCTTCTCCTCGGCGATGCTTGTCACGGTGCGGCCCTTGTAGTCGTGGGCGGGGTAGACGAGCGTCGAATCCGGGAGCCTGAAGAGGACCCGCGTGAGGCTGTCATAGAGCTGGCTTGGGTCCCCATTCTGGAAGTCGGTGCGGCCGTTGCCGCGTATCAGCAGGGCATCTCCAGTGAAGACGCGGTCTCCCAGGAGGTAGCTGACGCTGTCGTCCGTATGGCCCGGGGTCGCGAGCACCTGGAAGTCGAGCTGGCCGATGCGCACGTGGTCTCCGTGGCGGACCTGGACGTCGGCGCATGTGGCGCCCTGCTCACCACCCACCACCTTGCACCGCGTTCGCTCTCGGAGATGACCGGAGGCGGTGACGTGGTCGGCATGCACGTGGGTGTCGAAGACGTGCGTCAGCGTGAGGCCCAGCTCTCGCACCAGTTGCAGGTCTCGTTCGACCTGTTCGAGCACGGCGTCGATGAGGACCGCCTGACCGGTCGACTCGTCTCCCAGGAGATAGGTGTAGGTCGAGGACTCGGAATCGAAGAGCTGACGGAAGATCATGTCGAAGCCTCCTGTCCCTGCGAGCCTTGAGGGGAGCTGAGGATTCACGCTCGCTCTGTTTCAGGATGGGCGCTGCGCGGGTGCCGCACGGCAGCCGAGGAGGTAGGGGGTACGCTTCCTGCTCGTGGGGAGAATCCAACGAGACACATGCCCGCCCGCTCCCAGTGGACTCAAGCAGGCTTGCCTGTCAGTCGATTCGTGGGAGAAGGGGCTCCGCTGCAACCCCATTCCCTGGAGCCCTGCCCATGAAGTCCACGCTCGTTGTCGCGGCCGTCCTCGCGGGTGTTTTCCTGGGGGCTTGTGCGAGCCAGCAGCGGCCGGTTCGCGACGAAGCCCACCGCTGGGTCGACGCGGGGGCCACGCTGGTGGATGTCCGCACGCCCGAGGAGTTCGCCGCCGGTCACCTGCCGGGAGCGGTGAACATCCCCGTGGATGACCTGGCCCAGCGACTCGAGGAACTGGGCGCTCCGGCGAAGCCCGTGGTCATCTACTGTCGCAGCGGAGGTCGCAGTGCCCGCGCCGAGCAGTTGCTGAAGGAGCGTGGCTTCGAGCAGGTCCTCAACCTGGGCCCCATGTCGGCGTGGGAGTGAGGCGCGAAGCCCGCGCCTCTCGCCCCGCCCACCGCATGGCATCAGCGGCGGCCGTTGTTTCAAGCCGCCTGGTTGCGAGTCACTTCAGTCGTCATCATCCCCGTCGCCACTCCCGTCGAAGATGCCTTCGGCGGCGGCTGGCGTCGGCGCGTCGAAGGTGCAGGTCAGCTCGTCGCCATTCTCGTAGTAGTAGATGAAGCGCCCGGCGGCGTGCTCGTCGTCCACCACGTCAATCGTCACGGAGCCCCTTGCCGGCACTCCAGTCTCCGCGTGGAAACCCTTCCCGGATTCCGACGCGGTGTCCCGGGTGCCCTCCCAGTTGAACACCAGCGGGTTGTCCTCCGGTTCAAGGCGGAGCTCCCTGTTGATGAGCGCGACCGTGCGTGATGCGCTGCTCTCTCCGTCGACCAGTCCGATCTCCGCGCCAAAGGTCTTCAGGCCCGCATGACCGCGCGGGAGGTAGGTCAAGAACACCGTGGTGCCAATGGTGAGGTCCACCACAACGGAGGCTTCGGCATCGATGGGCCAGTTCACGGACACGCCCAGGTGGTTGCCTCGACATTCTCCCGTGGCGTCCCTGCCTCCACACGCGGTGAGAAACAGGGCGGCGGCCATCCATGACAGTGCTGCGCGAAGACTCAGACAGTTCATGCCTGCCATTCTAGAGGCATCCGACGGCTGATTTCCTCCTGGGGTCAAACGGACAGCCTCTGAATCTCCTGACGCGTTGCATTCCCAGGCGACGGATTCCCTCGCATGTGGCGCTTCAGGTTGGAGTCGTCTCATCGGTGCGCATGTCGAGCCAGTCTAGCGGCTGCCGGCGAAGAGGTGCTTCGCCATGAAGTCCACGAAGACCCGCAGCTTGGGCGACAGATAGCGACTGGACGGCCACAACATCCGGAAGGTGCCCTGGTGCTGGCTGTGCTGCTCCAGCACCGTCACGAGCGAGCCGTCCGCGAGCTGCCGGCGGATGGCGAAGTCCGGGAGGCAGGTGATGCCAAGTCCCTGCTCGGCCATGAAGATGAGCGGCTCGATGGTGTTCACGACCGCCGTCGTTGGCAGCTCCAGCTCCTTGCGCCCGCGTCGCAGGGGCCAGCGCTCCAGCTTGCCGTTGGTCGCGAAGCGGTGGTGCAGGCACGCGTGGGACTTCAGGTCCTCGGGCTTTCGCGGCGTGCCCCTCCGCGCCAGATAATCCGGCGAGCCGACGAGCGTGAGCCGGAAGGTGCCCAGCACGCGCGCCATCAGTCGGGAGTCGCTCACCTCGCCCGCTCGCACCACGCCGTCGAAACCCTCCTCAATCACGTCGACGAGCCGGTCCGAGAAGTCGAGGTCCAATTCAATATCGGGATACGCACGCATGAAGGCGCTCAGCGTGGGCATCATCAGCATGCCGACGATGGGCATGCTCACGCGCAGCCTGCCTCGCGGCGCGCCCTGGGTCTGCGCCAGCTCCAGCTCCGCGGCCTCGATTTCACAGAAGATGCGGCGGCAGCGCTCCAGGAAGAGCGAGCCCTCTGGCGTCAGGGTGATGGTGCGGGTGGAGCGGTGGAAGAGGCGCACGCCCAGCCGCTCCTCCAGTCGTGCGACGGCCTTTCCAATCGCCGAAGACGACACCCCCAACTGCCGCCCCGCGAGCGTGAAGCTGCGCGCGTCAGCGGCCTGCACGAAAGCATTGAGCGAGCCCAGGCTGTCCATGCGGCACTCCTCGATTGCGGACAGTTCTGTCCGATGTGCTCGGAACTGTAGCCCGATGGTCGTGAGTTCCAACCGAATCTATTGTCTCCGCCATCGACGTCGACGGGCGTCGCCTCGCCCCAGGGCGCGGGTCGCCCCGTCCTTCCACTTCGCTGACTGGCGGCCTCCATGACTTCCTCCACCCCGACCCGCGCCCAGGCGGCGCCCGCCCTCCATTCCGCTGACGACACGCCCGAGAAGTCGGAGCGGTTGCCCATCGCCGGGCTGCTCGCCCTGGCCATGGCGGCCTTCATCACCGTCCTCACGGAGGCGCTGCCCGCGGGCCTGTTGCCGAGGATGAGCGCGGACCTTCAAGTCTCGGAGGCGCTGGTCGGCCAGCTCGTCACGCTCTATGCCCTGGGCACATTGCTGACGGCGATACCGCTGACGGCCGCGACGCAGGGCTTGAGACGGCGGCCGGTGTTGCTCCTCGCCATCCTGGGCTTCGCCGTCGTCAACACCGTGACGGCGGTGTCGACGAACTTCGTGCTGACACTCGGCGCACGGTTCTTCGCCGGCATGTTCGCGGGACTCTTGTGGGCGCTCGTCGCGGGCTACGCGGCGCGGATGGTGCCAGAGCATCAGCAGGGCAGGGCGATGGCGGTCGCCATGGTGGGCATTCCACTGGCGCTCTCACTCGGAATCCCAGCGGGGACCTTCCTGGGCGCCGCCGTCGGCTGGCGCGTCACCTTCGGCATCATGAGCGTCCTGTCCGTCCTGCTGGCGGGCTGGGTCTTCGCCCGGCTCCCGGACTTCCCGGGCCAGCGCGGGGAGCAGCACATGTCCATCCAGAAGGTCTTCATGTTGCCGGGCATCCGGTCCGTGTTGTTCGCCACGCTCGCGTTCGTGCTCGCGCACAACGTCCTCTATACGTATATCGCCCCCTTTCTCGCGCCCGCGGGCATGACGAAGGACATCGACATCGTCCTGCTTGTCTTTGGTGTGTTCGCGCTCATGGCCATCTGGGTCATCGGCGTGTTGATTGACCGGTGGCTGCGCGAACTGGTGCTCGTCAGCACGGCGCTGCTCCTGGGGGTGTCGTTCGCGCTCGGCTTGTGGGGGAGCACTCCCGCCGTGGTCTACGTCGGAGTGGCGGTCTGGGGGCTGGCCTATGGCGGTGCCGCCACGCTTTTCCAGACCGCCTCCGCGAAGTCAGCAGGCGAGTCCGCGGACGTCGCCCAGTCGATGATCGTCACCGCCTGGAACATCGCCATCGCGGGCGGTGGCATCGCCGGAGGCGTGCTCCTGGAGACACTGGGCGCCACCGCCTTCCCCTGGCTGCTGGTCGCCCTGCTGGTGCCGACGCTGCTCGTCGTCTGGCTGGCGAAGCGCCACGGCTTTCCTCCCGCGCCACTGCGCTGAACCCTGAAAGCCCGAGCGGCTATGCTTCATGCCCGCGCGAGCCCGTTCCAGGGAGCGCGCTGAGCGCCGAGGGCGGACCATGCAGCAGCGGAGTGCCGTGTCGTGGCTGGGCCTGTTAAGTGTCGCCCTCCTGGTGCTTCCAGGTCGTGTGGTGGCGGACCACTCGCTCTACACGCTCGAGTGGGAGAACAAATCCCAGGTGTTGGAGTACCGCTCATGTGGCTGCGCGGATTCGTGCTGGGTCGCGGAGCTGCGTGCGAAGAAGGGACGCAAGCTGCTCGCCGGGCTGCGCTGTGACTGCACGAAACTCTGGGTCATCCCAAGCCCGGGCGCGAAGGAGGTCGAGTACCGCCCCACTTGCGAGGGCTTCGACACGGAAGGCAAGCTCGACCGCATCACGGAAGAGGTGCGGCGGGTGGTGAAGGCTCGCAAGCCCGCGCCGTAGCCTCACGTCAGCGGCAAGGACTCAAGGCTCATGGGCGCATGTCCCGCGAGCCGCTCCACGTCGGTCGTCACCTCCGACAGCTCGCCCGCGGCGATGGCCGTATAGGTGCTCACCCACGCGTCCACCTGCCACGGCTCGGCGCCGTAGCGGGCGCGTGAGCGATAGGCCTCCTCGAGGCTCTCCGCGTGGTAGCGGATGGGGCGCCCCAGCTTGCGGCTGAGCACGGCGGCGACCTCATCGAGCGTCAGCGCTTCGGGGCCGGTCAGTGAGTAGGTGCGGCCCCGGTGCTCATGGGCATTCATCAGCACGGCGGTGGCGACGTCGGCGATGTCATCCTGCGCCACGGCGGCGACGCGGCCATTGCCAGCGGGACCTCGAATCACCCCGTCCGCTCCCGCCAGCATGGGAAGGAAGTCCAGATAGAGGTTGTCCCGGAGCATCACCGAGGAGAAGCGCTGCTCACGCAGACGCTGCTCGGTGGCCCAGTGGTCCCTGGCGAACGTGAAGGTCGCGTTCGGGGCCGCCCCTTGGAACGACGTGTAGACGAGCGTCTCCACGCCCACCGCCGCCGCCGTCTCGATGAACGCGAAGTGCTCCTCCAGCCGCGTCGGGGCCTCCTTCGCCGACACGAAGAGCACCGTCCGGATGCCCTCCAGTGCACGGGCGAGCGCGTCCCGGTCTCGATACGACGCGACGTGGACCTCGGCTCCAGGCAGGGAAGGGGCCCGCTTCGCGTCGCGGACGATGAGCCGCTGGGCGACTCCCCGGTCCGCGAGCCGACGGGCGATGCGTCCTCCGAGCCGGCCCGTGCAGCCGGTGACGGCAATCGGTGTGTCCGCCATGACGTCTCCTCCGTGGGGTATGACGCGCGGCGCTCAGCCAGGCCGCGTCATCCGGATGATGGGCTTGAGCGTATCGCCCTTCTCCGAGTCCTGGGCCGCCTGGTTGATCTGCTCCAGAGGATAGAACCTCACCAGCTTGTCGAACGGGAACTTGCCCTGCGAGTACAGGTCGATGAGCTGGGGGATGAACACGTCCGGGACGCTGTCGCCCTCGACGATTCCGCGCACGCTCTTGCCTGGAATCATCACGTCATTCACGTCGAAGCTCGCCTCGGTGCCGATGGGAGGGGCGCCGACGACGCCGCACGTCCCCAGGATGTCGAGCGAGTCGATGGCCTGCCGCAGCACCTTCGGGTTCCCGGTGGACTCCAGCGTGAAATCCACGCCCTTGTCTCCGGTGACGCGCTTGATGAACGCCACCGCGTCCTCGTCCTGCCCGTTCACCGCGTGCGTGGCGCCCAGCTCCAGCGCAAGCTGCAGGCGGTTGGGCCGGGTGTCCACCGCGATGATGGTGGTGGCCCCCGCAAGCCGCGCGGCCATGACAGCGCTCAACCCCACCGCGCCGGAGCCGAAGGCCGCGAAGGTGCGCCCCGCTGTCACCTTCAACGAATTGAGGACCGCGCCCGCGCCCGTGGAGATGCCGCACCCCAGGGGGCCGAGCAGCTCCAACGGGACGTCCTTGCGCACCTTGACGATGTTGCGCTCGGTCGCGATGGCGAAGGTGCTGAAGGAGGACTGGCCGAAGAAGTGGTCATGGAGGGGCTTGCCCTCCTTCTGGACTGAGGTGGACCCGTCCATCCGCCCACCGCCCATGTTCCGCGCGAAGAACTCCCGGCAGTACGCCGGATGCCCCGACTGGCACAGGTCGCACCTCCCGCAGAAGGTGAAGGCCATGACGACGTGGTCGCCCGGGGCGACCTTGGTCACCCGGCTGCCCACGCGCTCCACGACCCCCGCGCCTTCATGCCCGAGGACGACGGGCAACGGCACGGGGTAGAACTGGTCGCGGACAATCATGTCCGTGTGACACATGCCCGTGGCGACCATCCGGACGAGCACTTCGTCCGCTTGAGGGGCTTCGACGGTGACGTCCTCGAGCTGGAAGGGGCCGCCCTTCTTCCACACGACGGCCGCCCTGGCCTGGGCTTGCTCACTCATTGGAGTTCTCTCCTGGGGTGTCACTCCTGGCTAGGGTACGGATGCCCCCGGGGAGAGAGGAGTCTTGCCCGCCGCTTTCGGCGGGGAAGCAGGGAGGCTCGGCCCACGCCCGTTGCCTGGCGAGACCCGGGCCTCCCGCGTTCCGAAGGGTGACTATCCGCCGCGCACGCTGATGCGGTAGGCGGTGCTGCTGGTGCACTTGCCGACCTGCTGGACCACCGTGAGGATGTCCGTGGCCACCAGGTTCCGGCTCAGCAGGATGACGTTGCCGCTGCCGTCGCCAATCTCCGTGTTGGTGCTGTCATAGACGCGGATGCGCGCGCCGGGGATGGCCTGCGACACGATGACGAAGTTGGTGCCCGCGAGCGGCTGGAGGATGCGCGGCGCCTGCAGCTCCTTGCAGCTTCCCGCCGGAGGCGTCTGGTTCGGCGGGCCCGCCTGACACAGCTTCTGTTGCGCGACCAGGACCTCGCCGGAGTTCAGGGCCCGCCCCAGCGGCGTGGCGAAGTCGTAGTTCGGGTACCAGGAGATGGGCGTGGAGAAGCCGCCCGCGGAGCCCACGCCCAGCACGTCGATGCTCGTCCGGGCGCCGTTCGTCAGCGAGCCCAGGCTCACCAACTGCTGTCCCGCGAAGGTCTGCGGCGGGTCGAACGAGGGCGCGGGGATGCTCGCGGGCGCCTTCACGGCCTTCTGGGGCGCGGACTCAGGACTCTTGTCACTGCACAGGCCGATGACCGCCTTGTACTCGTCGCCCACGACGAAGGGCGTCTTGCCCGGGCGGATGGCCGTCCAGTCCGTGCTGGTCGACGACGAGACGGCCGAGCCGCCGTTCACCGTGACGGTGAGCTTCGCGCCCGGGACGTGGCGCACGGAGATGACCTCCGCGCACTCGTAGATGAGCGTCGGGTCGATGACGGGCGCGGGCAGGCCCGCGGGGTAGTCGACCTTGTGGTCGCGGACCTTGATCTCCGGTGAAGGGCCGGAGACCGCCGCGCCGCTCTCCTGCCGGGCGGTGACTTTGTCGCCGACGACCAGCGCCGGCACGTTGAACACCTCGTGGTCGGGATTGCGGGCGATGAGCGAGCCCACGTCGCTGCCGTTGATGGTCAGCGTCACCTTCGCGTCGAGCACCGCGCCGCGCACGGCGACTTGCGTCGCACAGGCATACAGCGGGTCGATGACCACGGGCGGCGAGAGATAGCCCGTGTCATCCGGGATGTTGCCAGGCACCGTCGTGCCCGTCGGCTTCGGCGCCTTGCAGGCCTTGCGCAGCGCATCCACGTGCGCGGTGTACTGCGAGCGGTCCGCGCCGTAGGGCGGCATCGTCCCGGGCAGCGGAGGGCTCACGGCCGTCTCCAGGACGATGCTGCAGTAGCCGGGGAGCTCCTTGGAGAGCGCGGGGAAGCGGCGACCGGAGCCGCCCGCGCGGTGGCAGGTGTCGCAGCGGCCCTCGGAGGACACCGCCTCCAGCAGATAGGAGGGGCCCGGGTTCTGCGGCCAGGTCGGGTGGACGATGGGCTCGTACCAACCCGTCCCGAACAGGTCCAAGCCGATGAAGGGGGGCTTCTCGGGGTGGACGATGAAGGGATTCTCGCCCGCGTGGCAGTCCGAGCAGGTGCCCTGGCCGTTGGCTTCGAGAGCGTAGCCTCCGACGAAGTCCTTGATGTCCACCTGCACGCCCCGAACGAAGGTCTTGCTCGCGGGGTTGTCCCAGAAGCACGCCTTGTTGCTGAGCGTGCCGAGGCAGATGATGCCGAGCAGGTCGATGGACTTGTCGTCACGCAGGTAGCGGGGCAGCGCGAGACAGACGCCCGGCGGCTTGTCGCTGGTGTAGTGCATCAGCTCCGCCTTCTCGGTGGTGCTGATGAACTCGTCGTCGATGACGCCCCGGTTGACCCAGCCCGCGGAGAACATGGGCGGAGGAATGGGCACGCCGGCGGCGGCGCACTCGCGGATGTAGGCCTCGCCGCTGTTCTCCGTGATGGAGAAGGTCTTGATGCCCTGTGCCTCCAGCTTCCGCGCGACGTCGGAGCCCACGCCCTTCGTCTCGTGGCGCTCTTCCTTCTCCACCTTCGAAGGGCTCAGCCGCTTGAGATAGTGCGTGCGCAGGGCCCCGTTGAGGGCGCGGATGCGCGTGTAGTCCTCGGGGCGCAGGGTGTCGTTCAGCCAGTCGATGTACAGCGCGTTGGCGAGGACCTCGTCGTCCACCTGGCTGGTGATGACCTTGCGCGGTCCGTCGATATCCAGGCCGCCTTTCTCCAGGGCCTGTCGCCGCAGCGTCTCCAGGAACTCCTGCTGGGTGCGCCGCACCAATCCAAGGTCGGCCGTCAAAATCTTCCCGCCCTCGCCGATGAACGCGCCGTGGCCGTAGGTGACGACGCGCTCCCCCGCAGAGGACTCTGGACTCACGGGGGGCTCGGCGCTCTGGCAGCCGAAGAGGCTCACCGCCATGACGACGGAGAGGACAAGGGTCAACCGCGGGCTTCTGCGCATGGGTCGTCCAGGGGAAGGAGGTGCGACAACGACAGACGGCGCTCCCGAGCGGCGGAGCGGGCTGCGAAATCCGAGGCCTGCCATCGCTGAACGGCATTGCCCCCATTTCTTCCCTCATCACTTCGTCTGACGGTGTCCTGGCCGCTGTGCTGCCCACCCTCCAACCGTGCGAAAAGCCTGGAGCCCTGGCGGGGACTTGTGACGCGGCGCCCTGGCGCACAGCGTGTCCTCCAGAGGAGGTGTGCCCATGGCTCGACGCGGCTCGCGGCGGATTCGTTATGCGGTGGTGGGCGCGGGAAATCTCGCGCAGGTGGCCATCCTCCCGGCATTCGAGAACGCGGAGGAGAATTCCGAGCTGGTGGCCATCTTCTCGTCGGACCGAACGAAGCGCGAGGCGCTGCGTGAGCAGTACGGTGTTGAACACTGCGCGGGCTACGAGGACTTCGAGCAGGTCTGCCGGGACGCGGAGGTCGACGCTGTCTACATCGTGCTGCCCAACACGATGCACCGCGAGTTCACCGAGCGCTCCGCTCGGGCGGGATTGCATGTGTTGTGCGAGAAGCCGATGGCGACGACGGTGGAGGACTGCGAGGCGATGATTCGCGTCGCGGACGAGCACGACGTCCGGCTGATGGTCGCCTACCGGCTCCACTTCGAGGAGGCGAACCTGCGAGCCATCGAGCTGTTGCGCTCGGGCAAGCTGGGCGAGCCTCGGATGTTCTCCGCGGTGATGACGCAGCAGGCGCGCTCGGGGGACATCCGCACGCGCGCCGACGTGGGCGGCGGGGCCTTGCTCGACGAGGGGCCGTATCCCATCAACGCCGCGCGCTACCTCTTCGGGGCCGAGCCCACGGAGGTGGTGTGCTTCACGCAAGAGGACCCGGACGCGCGCTTCCGGGGCGTTGACGGCACGGCGTTCGCGTTGCTGCGCTTCTCCGAGGGGCGGATGGGCCAGTTCGCCATCAGCCACGCCGCGTCCGCGGTCTCCAGCTATCGGGTCGTCTGCTCGAAGGGCGACCTGCGCGCGGACCCGGGGTTCGGGTACGACTCCGAGCGCAAGCACTTCATCACCGTCGATGGGAAGACGGAGGAGCGCACGTTCGAGAAGCAGGACCAGTTCGGGCCGGAGCTGCTCTACTTCTCGAAGTGCATCCTGGAGGGCCGCGAGCCGGAGCCGTCGGGTTGGGAGGGGCTGGCGGACCTGCGGGTGATTGTCGCGCTCCAGGAGTCCGCGCGCACGGGGCGGGCCGTGAAGCTTGAGCCCTTCGAGCGGCGCCAGCGGCCGTCCATCGACCAGCTCATCGTCCGCCCGGCCATCGAGCCGCCGGAGCCGGTGAACGCGCCGTCGCCCACGGTGGAGTGAGCCCCGAGTGTGTGGCTCACCCCGTCGCGAGCCGGCGGGGCGCGAGTCCCTCCAGGGCTATCGCCAGGCGGTGCGCGGCCTCACTCGCTTCGTGTCGCCAGGCGATGCGCCAGGAGCGCTGGAGCGGCCCTGACGCGAGCCGCTTCGCGACCAGGTCTCCCTTGCCGAGATGCGGCCCGGCGATCCACTCCGAGATGACGGCGACGCCCAGGCCGGCGCGCGTCAGGTCGAACATCGCCTCGGTCAGCGGGAGCCGCTCGAAGCGCAGGCGGGGCCGCTCCCGGCCGAAGACCTGGGTGATGAACCAGTGGGCCTCCGCGGGAGGTGTCTGGGACGTGAGCAGGGTGTGCTCGCGCAGGTCGTCCCGGGTGAGCGTCTTGCGGCCCGCGAGCGGATGTGAGGCGGACACGACGAAGACAATCTCATCGGAGAAGAGCTTGCGGGCTCCGAGCGTGGCGCGAGGGATGGTGGCCTGGGTGAGGAGGGCCACGTCGATGTCTCCCGCTTCGAGCGCGGGGATGGGGTCGCGGGTGTGCTCCACGGCGAGGATGACTTCCAGCCCCGGCATGCTCCTGCGCAGGTCCACGAGCAGGGAGGGGAGCCAGTGGTAGGCGGTGTAGCACTCGCACACGAGTCGCAGGCGGACGGGTGGGGTGGCGGGAGCGAGGACACAGCGCTCCAGGTCGCCCAGCTCCAGGAGCAGTCGCGTGGCCCCGGTGACGAGCTGTCTGCCCGCGTCGGTGGGGACGAGACCTCGGGGCGTGCGGTCGAAGAGGCGGGTGCCAAGCTTGTCTTCCGCGAGCAGCAGGGCGCGGCTGACCGCGGGCTGGGTGAGGTGGAGCAGGGTGGCGGCCTGGGCCGTCGTTCCCGCCGAGGCCAGGGCGATGACGACTCGCAAGTCCTTGATGTCGAGGCGGGTGTCAGGCGGACCGGCGATGTGGCTCATGCATCGAGCCTATGCGAACGATGCGTTGGACGCATAGGGCGGTGAGGCCCAGAGTCCTCGGCGTTCCCAGGGGGGAACGTGCTCGATGTCCTGGAGGAATGACCATGCAGCTCTACTTCTCACCGCTGTCCTGTTCGCTGGCGACCCGCATCTCCCTCTACGAGGCCGGTGCGGAGGTCGCCTTCGTGGAGGTGGACCCGAAGACGAAGCGCACGCAGGACGGCCAGGACTACCGGGAGATCAACCCGCTGGGCTTCGTGCCGACCTTGCGGACGGACGATGGCGACATCCTCACGGAGAATGCGGCCATCCTCCAGCACGTGGCGGGCCGCTGGCCGGAGGCGAGGCTCGCGCCGACGGAGCGCAGGGCGCGTGAACGGCTTCAGCAATGGCTGTGCTTCATCGGCACGGAGCTGCACAAGTCGGTCTTCACGCCGCTCCTGGACCCCAAGGCTCCGGAAGGGGCGAAGGCCTACGCGTTGGGAAAGGCGAGCTCACCGCTGGACATGCTGGAGAAGCACCTGAGCGGTCGGGAGTTCCTGCTGGAGGAGTTCAGCGTCGCCGACGCCTACCTGTTCGCCGTGCTGGGATGGTGCGTGGCGACCCCCGTGGACCTGAAGAAGTGGCCCGCCCTGGTCGCCTACGTCTCGCGTCTCCGGGAGCGGCCGAGCATCGCGCAGGCGTTCCGCGAGGAGCGGAAGCTCTACGCGGACTTCCAGGCGCGATACCCGAAGACGGCGTGAGCGGCTCGGGAAGTCGTGCCGCACACGGAGGAGCGCGGAGCCTCCGACCCGAGGTCCCGTGCTCCCATCGAGGACTACTCGTAGTCCTGCTGGAAGGTCGATTCGATCCACGCCTCGATCTCCTGGGGACTGGCGGCAGGCCCCGGGCTGAGCGGGCGCCCGAGGTGTTGGTCCCGGGTGTGGGCCATCGCCTTGGAGTGGTCCCGCGCATTCATCAGATGCCCTTCCTCGAACGTCAGCTCGTGGACCTCGCGGAACTTCCAGGCGGGCGCGAAGCCCATGTGGACCGCCAGCTCGCGGATGAAGTCGGTGCCGATCAACAGGCTCCCCGTGAAGGGGACTCGTGCACGGTGCGGCTCGTACACGGCGCACTCGTCGAACGTCGGGTCATACCGAGGCGCGCTGCCGAACAAGGGCGCGCCTTGCCCGTCCCTGATGGACGGCGTGTCGTCCGGGTGCACTCCGACATGGAGCCTCTGGAGGAACAGTCCTTCCTCGGTGACGCGGTAGATGCAGAAGAAGCCGCGCCAGCATGCGGTCGACTGCCCCACGGGCTTGAGGCCGTGTCGTCCCGGGATGAAGAGCTCGGTGCCCTTCACTCCGGTGAGGTGGAAGGACTGCTCGCGATAGAGGACCGTGTCGGTGATCTGGGCGGTCAAGGGCTGTACTCCTGAGACGGCGCCAGGGGAGTCTGGCGCGTTGGCTCCCGACTCCCTCAGCGTACCCCACCTGACTCCCAGCGGTCGTCACCCGCTCATGCAGTCCAGCAGTACCTGCGTGCGGTAGGGCTTGTCCCGTTGAGGCGGCTCCGGCATCAGGACCGTGCGAGCGCATGGCACCACGAAGCGGTGGTGCAGCAGGGCCGACGCTGTCTGCGTGGCTCGCTCGTAGTCGGGCCACTCCAGGGTCATGACACAGGTGCGCGTCCTGCAATCGACGCCCAGCACGGAGAACGGCCGGCGCGTGCGCAGCGCGTCCAGGTCGGCGCGCAGCCCCGTCGCGGTGGGGACGGCCCACCCGGGTTGGATGGGCTCCAGTTCATGGCGCTGGAGCTCGCCCTCGTATTCGGCGAGCACCCGCCGCTGCTCCGCGGCGGGGTCCACCGGAGCCGGTGGAGAAGGTCGCACGGTGGCTTCCTCACGGACCGCGGGCGGTGCCGCGTCGGAGAGACTCACCGCGGAAGTGGAGCGGAGGGTGAGCGTGGCTCCCGCCGCGCCGACGGCACATGCCGCCAGCGCGAGGAGCACGCGTCCGGAAGAGAAGGGGACGGTGCGATTCTTCATGGCCTGGCCCTCAACTCACGGCGTGTAGAGGGTGTAGCCCACCGACGAGGTGAACCCGACGTCGCCACGGCCCGGGAGCTGGATGAGGACGTAGGGGTAGTCCCACGGCGCCGTCCGCCAGTAGTACAGCGCGTCCACGCCCGAGCCGCTCGTCAGGGTCACGTTGTAGTAGCCCGTCGCCGCGCTGCGCAGGGAGTTGCCGCAGCGGCCTCCCGTGGACCATTTCCAGGAAGTGCAGGCCATCGCGTAGACGTCGTGGCTGCTGTGGCCGTCGAACCCCTGGACGTTGACCTGGTAGATGGTGTTCGGCGCGAACGTCCCGTCCGTCACGACGGGGCAGCGCAGGTCGATCCACTGCCAGTTGATGCCTTCCGACCGGTTGCGCACACCATGTGACGTCCCGTCGAAGTCCGCCTCGGGCCGGTCCTCGGTGCTCTGGAAGCAGGCGAAGGTGGAGGTCATGCGCTCGCCGGCGACGGCCGAGGCAAAGGGGGCCAGCAGGAGCGCGGGCAGCAGCGCGGAGAACAGCGCGCGAAGCGAAGTCTTCTTCATGTTCAGCGGGTCCTTTTTCGCAAGAAGCACCGTCTTGGTGCCCTGGACCGCATGTGCAACGCGAATGCCGCGCATTCCCTCAGGCCGCCCAAAGGCAAACACCTGGAAGGACTGAGACACACGGGCGCCGGTGCCTGGCACACGTGTGCCAGGTGTGCCAGTCGCTGTGCCCGCCAGGGCTGACGAACGGAGGGGTGGCCGCGTGCCCGGCCGCCCCAGGTCACATTCCAGCCGTGTGGACTCCTGCCACGTGGAGACCAGACCTCGGGAGGGCCGACATGAGCGCCATTCAAATCATCCTCATTGGAATGCTGGGCAGCGCGCTGCAAGAGCTGCTGCATTGGTACGGACTGCGGGAGCACCTGGGCACCGGGCGCTACAAGGCGCTCATGCGGTCCGCTCCCTACTGGGTCATCACCGCGTTGATGATTGTCGGCTCCGGCGTGGCGGTGTGGGCGTGGTTCGCGGGCGACGGCGAGATTCCCATGCGGCAGTACCTGGTGCTGGGCGCCGCGCTGCCCCTCATCTTCAAGAAGGCCGTGGAGGTCGTCACCGGAGCCAAGCCCGCCGTGGCCATGAGCAATCCCAGCGCGTCGCCGAACAGCGGCAAGCTCGCCGACTACTTCAAGGGCGCTGGAGGCTCCCGGCAGCAAGGCCTGGCGTGAGTCGGGTCCCCACATGACCACGCAATGACAGCCTCGGCGCGGTGCGCATGGGAAACTTCTCGTGAGGCTGCCTGCGAATGGTTTCCCACAGAGGACTTCTCCGGGGAGGCCGCGGACAGGCTTTGACACCGCGTGGGTGGACGATTAGGGAACGTCCCCACGCGCATCTGGGGGGCCGGGACGCGCGGGAGAATGCCCATGACTTCGCGTCTCGCGTCCCTGCGCGCCGCCCGCATCGCATCCCTGGTCCTGACCTGTGTCCTGGGCGCGTGTACCTCCGACGAGAAACCGCCCGGGCCCTCGTCGCGTGCTCCCGGGGTGGCCCTGCTCCAGCTAGAGAACGCGCAGGTGGCGCCCGGGGTGCCCGTGCGCTTGCGCTGCACGGCGGACGACCCGGATGGAGACCGGCTCGTCTATGTCTTCGATTGGGAGCAGGGTGGAGCGCTGCCCCAATCTCCCGAGGTCGACAGCGGGACGACGTCCGGCGTGGACGTGCCCCTCTCCCGGGAGGGCTCCTATCAGGCGCGGTGCCGCGCGGTGGACTCGGCCGGCACCGCGGGCGCGTGGTCGCCCCAGCTCACCTTCATCGTCGGAGAGCCACCGCCCGATGGGAACCGGGGGCTCCAGGTGGAGGTCGTGGGGCAGGGGCGCGTGACGAGCACGCCCTCGGGCGTGGACTGTCCGGGCACCTGCGCCGTCCGGCACGCCGCCGGGACGCGGCTCACGCTGGAGGCCATGCCCGCGCAGGGCTGGCAACTGCTGGGGACCTCCGCGTGTGAGGGGACGGTCCGGAGCTGTGAGCTGCTGCTCGACGCCGACAAGGTCGTCACGGTGCGCTTCGCGCCGGTCCTCGACACGGCGTTGTCCTGGCAGCGCACGGGGGCTCAGTTGCCGGCGTCGTCGGAGTGGAGCCCGGATGGCACGTTGCTCGCCGCCGTGGACGGGAGTGTGTCGACGCCGGGCGTGCTGCGCGTCTGGGACGCGACGCAGGGCCGTGTGAAGCGACTGACGGCGGCGGTGGCTCCCGCGCGCTTCTCCTCGGTGGCGTGGAAGCCCGGCAGCGGAGCCGTGTTGGCCGTGGGGCTGTCGACGGGCAGCGTGGCCGTGCTGGATGCGGTGACGGGCGTCACGCTTCGGGAGTGGCCCGTACAGGCCGGCAACGTGCGGGCGCTGGCGTGGAGTCCGGACGGCACGCGGCTGGCCACGGCGACGGATGCGAACAAGGAGGTCCACTTCTGGAACCCCACCACCGGAGAACGCGCGGGCCAGACGCTGATGGCGGTGGACAAGGTGCATCGGCTGGCGTGGAGCCCTGACGGCGTCCGCATCGCGATGCAGGTGGGCACCCTCTCGCGGTGGGTGGAGTTCCACGTCGTGGGCACACAGGGGCCGGAGGAGTTGCTGCCAGATGCGGCCGGCTTCGCCTGGAGCCCGGATGGCGCTCGCTTCGCGGCGGGCTTCCAGGGCGAGGTGAAGGTGTATTCCACCTCGGGGTATCGCGTGGAGGCCACCCATGCGGGAGCCTGGGGACTGGCGGCCCAGGTGGACTGGAGCGCGGATGGACGCTGGCTCGGCGTGGGAGGGCCCGCGCGCCAGTTGTTCGTGCTCGACGCGGGCACGGGCGCGGTGGTGGTGGACGCGAGCCAGCCGGCTACGGGCGCCAACGCGCGAGGCTATGATGCGCTTCGCTTCCATCCGACGAAGCCGCAGTTCGTCGTGGTGGATGACCTGCCGGCGACGTTGGATGTCTTCACGGTGGACTCGGGCGCGGCGACCTACAGCCGACGCGAGGTCCTGCCGCACCGCTACACGGTCCGAGCGGCGGCGTGGAGCCCCACGGGTGACGTGCTGGCCTCCAGCGGTGATGAGGGCAAGGTGCGGCTCTGGAATCGCGCGGGTGATTCGCTCAGGACCCTCGACGGCCATGGCGGGCAGGCGGTGCGCGCGCTGGCGTGGAACCTCGCCGGCACGCGGCTGACCACGGGCGGAGATGATGGGGTCATCAACGTCTGGAACGCGGAGGACGGGACGCTCGCGCAGCTTCCCATCCGGCGGGAACCGACTCCGGCCCTGGAGGTCTACCAGGTCGCGCCGAGCCCCGATGGAGCCCGCGTGGCGAGCGTCATGGGTGTCACCACTGTCGCCTCCCAGCGCGGCGTCATCCGGGTCAATCACATGACGAACGGCGCGGAGCTGTTCCGCTTTCCGGACGGCTCGCGACAGGTGCTGTCGCTCGCGTGGACGCCGGAGGGCAAGCTCGTGGTCGCCTACTTCGGCATGAGCTGGGATGTGTGGGACCCGGTGACGCAGGCCATCACGACGCTCGCGCCTGTCGCGGACACCTCGTCGCTGGCCGCGGCCTTGAGCCCGGATGGAACGAAGCTCGCCTTCGGTGGTCGTCCTGGCCTGTCCCTGTGGGAGGTCTCCACCGGGAGGCAGCTCGCGCAGACGCCATTCGCGTTCTCGCCGGAGGCGCTCGCCTGGAGCGCGGACGGTCGCCGCGTCGCGGGAGGCGGGTCGGGCGGGCAGGTCTTCGTTTGGGACACGAGCGTGCCCGCGCTGCCGGCCACCGTCATCGGCTTCCATGACGGCAACGTCTCGGCCGTGTCCTGGGGGCCCGAGGGGAACCTCGTGGCCACGGGCGGACGCGATGGCTCGCTGCGGGTCTGGCGCTTCACGCCGTGAGGACCCGGACTCCCCTCTGGCTCAGGCGGGCGTGGAGGGGGCGAGGGGCGTGAAGCGCGCGGCTCCTTCGTGCGTGTCCACGCGGATGACCTCGCGGACGTCGAAGGACTCCGCCAGGGACTCCGACGGTGTGCAGAGCACCACCTGGGACAGGCGCGCGGCGGAGTGAGTGGCCTGGACCTGTTCCCAGATGGTGTTCGGCGGTGGGTCCCTGGAGGGCTCCACGCGGAAGTGCAGGGTCGGCGCGTCCAGGCGCGGGCCGTCGTCGAACTGGATGCCGCGCAGGAAGCAACGCATCCACCACAACCAGTTCGCCAACAGGTAGCCCACGTACCAGCCTTCTTTATCGTACTGGCTGAGCCCGTCGGGAGGGTCGGCGGGGGGCTCACGCGGCGCGAGCTCGGGCAGCGAGGCCTCCGCGCGGGGCGCGTCGAGGCCAGGGTCGATGAGGAGGGCCGACACGCCGGCGTTGAGGTCCACCGACTCCCACGTCACCTGCCACGTGCCGTCCGTCCGCCTTCGCAGCTCCACGCCATAGTGGTTGTCGAAGAAGTTCAGCTCCACGCGCACGGGGTGCGTCGCCTGGAGTCCGTCGAGCACGCCGGATGCGAGCAGGTGCTGTTGAAGCCTTCCTTCCGAAATCGCCTGTATCAGCGCGAGCAGCGCGGTCAGGTCCCGGGTGGCCGACTCCTCGGTGTCCACCAGCACACATAAGTTGGGCGGGCGCAGGTCGACGTCTCGGAGCGAGCGAAAGCCGGAGACCCGGAGCTGGGTGAGTTTCATTGGCCCGCAGCCTATGCCAGTCCCCGGGCGTCCAGAGGAATGACCGTGCGAGCGTCCGTCTGCACGGGATGCATCAGCGGCAAGGACTCGGAGTCGAAGCGGGCCGGGCCCCGCGTGCCCGGCGGTGTCGCTCAACGTAGAAAAACCGACATCGTGCTCGCGGGCGCGGCCGCGTGAACACGAGGCGGCCGGGAGGCCATGGTACGTGAGCGGCGTTGCGTCTCGCCCCCCAGCCCTGGACGCGCTCTTCATGACAGGTGTTCTCCAGACCCAGTCCCCCGTCGAGGCCAGGCCCACGCGCGCCTCGCGCTTCGGACCGCCGCTTCCGCCCGGGACGTTCGCGGGCTTCATCGTCGCCGCGCTCGCCATCTTCGTCATCGCCCTCCTGTCCTACCGCTCGCTCGCGTCGCGCTCGGACGCCGCGGAGTTGGTGCGTCACACGATGGAGGTCAGCGAGCGGATGAAGACGCTGCTGTCCACGCTGAAGGACGCGGAGACGGGGCAGCGAGGCTTCCTCTTGACGGGCGAGCGCACCTACCTGGAGCCCTATGCCAGCGCCAGTCGCGCGCTCCCCGCGCAGTTGGAGCGCATCCGGGAGCTCGTGTCCGACAACGACTCCCAGCTCCAGCGCCTGGAGGCCCTGAAACCGCTCGTCGAAGCCAAGCTCGCCGAGCTCCAGGAGACCATCGACTTCAAGACGGCGGGCCAGTCCGAGGCCGCGCTCACGCGGGTGCGCACCAACGAAGGCATCGAGCTGATGAATCGGGCGCGCCTGCTCATCGAGCAGATGGAGAACGAGGAGCGGCGGCTGCTGGCGGAGCGCAGCGGCGACTTCCAGGGCTCCGCGACGACGTCGCTCATCATCACCTGGCTGGGCTCCGCCTTGCTGCTGGCGCTGGTGGGTATCTCCGCGTTCATGGCGTCGCGGGACTTCCGGGCGCGCTCCATCCAGGCCTGGTTGCAGGAAGGGCAGACGCAGCTGGCCACGCGCATCCAAGGCGGCCCTCGGTTGGAGCAGTTGGGGGACCAGGTCCTCCAGTTCCTCGCCCGATACTTGAATGCCCAGGTGGGGGCCATCTACCTGGCGGACAGCCTGGAGAACTTCCACCGCTTCGGTGGCTACGCGCTGCCGCCCTCGTTCCCGGGGCCGGCGGCCCAGGCGCGACCCGGTGACGGACTGGTGGGACAGGCCATCAAGGAGGCCCGCGTCTTCCACCTGCGCGATGTCCCAGAGGGCTACCTGCCCATCAACTCCAGCCTGGGGCAGGGCAAGCCGAGGCACCTGCTGGTGGTGCCCACGGTGGTGGACGGCAAGGTGAACGCGGTGGTGGAGCTGGGCTTCCTCCAGCCGGTGCATGCGTCGGACCTGGAGCTGCTCCAGCGGGTGTCGGAGTCCGTCGGCATGGCGGTGCGCTCGGCCAATGACCGCACGCGCCTGGAGCAGTTGCTGGAGGAGACGCGCCGCCAGTCCGAGGAGCTGCTGACCCAGCAGGAGGAGCTGCGCGCCTCCAACGAGGAGATTGAAGAGCAGAGCCGCGTCCTGCGCGACTCGCAGAGCCGCCTGGAGCAGCAGCAAGCGGAGCTGGAGCAGACCAACGCGCAGTTGGAGACGCAGACGCAGTTGCTGGAGCGGCAGCGCGACTCGCTCACCGTGGCCCAGACGGAGCTGACGGAGAAGGCGACGGAGCTGGAGCGCACCAGCCGCTACAAGTCGGAGTTCCTGGCCAACATGAGCCACGAGCTGCGCACGCCGCTCAACAGCTCGCTCATCCTCGCCAAGCTGCTGGCCGACAACAAGACGGGCAACCTCACCGAGGAGCAGGTGAAGTTCGCGCAGACGATTACGTCGGCGGGCAACGATTTGCTCGCGCTCATCAACGACATCCTGGACCTGTCCCGCATCGAGGCGGGCAAGGTGGAGATAGAGCCCGAGGTCGTCAGCGTCACGCGCTTCGTGGAGAACGTGTCGCGCTCCTTCCACGTGCTGGCGCGCGAGAAGCAGATTGGCTTCTCCACGAAGGTGGACCCGGCCAGCGCGGAGTCGATGGAGACGGACCCTCAGCGGCTGGGCCAGGTCATCCGGAACCTGCTCGCCAACGCGCTGAAGTTCACGGAGAAGGGCGAGGTGTCGCTGCACGTCTCACCCGCGGGCCCGGGGCTGCTCTCCTTCTCCGTGCGGGACACGGGCATCGGCATCCCCGCGCACCTGCAGGGCCTCATCTTCGAGGCCTTCCGTCAGGCGGATGGCAGCACGCACCGCAAGTACGGAGGCTCGGGACTGGGCCTGTCCATCTCCCGCGACCTGGCGCGCCTGCTGGGCGGAGACGTGTCGGTGATGAGCGAGCCGGGGCAGGGCAGCACCTTCACCGTGACGGTGCCGGTGGCCCTCTCCGCCGCCGCCTCCGCGCCCATGCCCGAGTTCCCGAGACGCGAGCTCATGGCCCCCACGCCGACGGAGCGGGCCGCCCAGGGCGTAGCGAAGCTGCCGGCGCCGGACCTGATGGATGCGCCGATGAGGGCGCTCCACTCGCCCATCGAGGATGACCGGGAGCGGCTCGTCCCCGGGGCGCGGCTCATCCTGGTGGTGGAGGACGACGCGCGGTTCGCGGAGATCCTCCGGGACCTGGCGCGGGAGCTGGGCTTCCTCTGCGTCGCGACGGACCGGGGCGGCGTGGCGTACGAGGCGGCCGTCGCCTACCAGCCGAGCGCCATCCTGCTGGACATGAACCTGCCGGACCAGTCCGGGTTGATGGTGTTGGACCAGCTCAAGAGAGACCCGCGGACGCGGCACATCCCCGTGCACGTCATCTCCGTGACGGACGCCTCGCGCGAGGCGCTGGAGCGCGGCGCGGTGGGCTACGCGGTGAAGCCCGTGAAGCGCGAGCAGCTCATGGAGGCCGTGCGGAAGCTGGAGACGCGGCTGACGCCGGGGGTGCAGCGCGTGCTCGTCGTGGAGGACGACGACCGGCAGCGCGAGAGCATCGCGAAGCTGCTGGAGAGCGAGGACGTGCGCATCGACGGGGTGGCCACGGCGACCGAGGCGCTGGCGCTGCTGAAGGAGAACACCTTCGGCTGCATGGTGATGGACCTCAACCTGCCGGACCTCAGCGGCTACGAGTTGCTGGAGCAGATGGCGGAGCTGGAGACGGTCTCCTTCCCGCCCGTCATCGTCTACACGGGGCGCTCGCTCACGCGCGAGGAGGAGCAGCGGCTGCGGCGCTACTCCAAGTCCATCATCATCAAGGGGGCACGCTCGCCCGAGCGACTCCTGGACGAAGTCTCGCTCTTCCTGCACCAGGTGGAGTCCAAGCTGCCGCCGGACCGGCAGCGCATGCTGCAACTGGCGAGAGATCGCGAAGCGGCGCTGGATGGCCGGCGCATCCTCGTGGTGGAGGACGACGTGCGGAACATCTTCGCCCTCTCCAGCGTGCTGGAGCCCCGGGGCGCGAAGGTGGAGATCGCCCGCAACGGCAGGGAGGCCCTGGAGCGGCTGTCGAACAGCATGGCCCAGGTGTCGCAAGGCGTGGACCTGGTCCTGATGGACATCATGATGCCGGAGATGGATGGACTCACCGCCATGCGGGAGATTCGCAAGCGGAGCGAGTGGCAGAAGCTGCCCATCATCGCGCTGACGGCGAAGGCCATGCGTGACGACCAGGAGAAGTGTCTGGCCGCGGGGGCGAATGACTACATCGCCAAGCCGCTGGACGTGGAGAAGCTCCTCTCGCTCATCCGCGTCTGGATGCCCAAGGCGTAGGTCATCGCTTCACCCATGGACCCTCACTCCCAGGACATCGAGCTGAAGCTCCTGCTCGACGCCATCTACCTGAAGTACCACTACGACTTCCGGCAGTACGCGACGGTGTCGATGCAACGGCGCCTGCAACTGGCGGCGGAGAACTTCGGCTGTCGGACGCTGTCGCAGCTCCAGGACAGGTTGCTGCACGAGCCGCTCATCTTCCCGTCCCTGCTCGACTACCTCACGGTGCAGGTGAGCGAGATGTTCAGGGACCCCACGTACTACCGCGCGCTGCGCGAGTCCGTCGTGCCGCTGTTGAGCACGTACCCGTCCCTCAAGCTCTGGGTGGCGGGGTGCAGCACCGGCGAGGAGGTGTACTCGCTGGCCATCCTCCTGCGGGAGGAGGGGCTGCTGGAGCGCACGCTCATCTACGCGACGGACATCAACCCCGGCGCGCTCCAGAAGGCGGAGGCGGGGGTGTATCCGGTGGACCGCATCGCCAGCTTCACGCAGAACCACATCGCCTCCGGGGCGCGCAGCTCGCTGTCGGACTACTACACGGCGGCGTATGGCAACGCGGTGTTCGACAGGTCCCTCAAGAAGCACGTGGTGTTCTCGGACCACAGCCTGGCCACCGACAGCGTGTTCGCCGAGGTCCAATTGCTCTCGTGTCGCAACGTGCTCATCTACTTCGACCGGGACTTGCAGGAGCGGGCGTTGGGCTTGTTCAAGGATTCTCTGTGTCGCAAGGGGTTTCTGGGCCTGGGCGCCCGCGAGTCCCTGCGCTTTTCCCAGCATGAAGCGGCGTTCTCGGTGATCTCCCGGGACGACCGTATCTTCCAGAAGGGTTAGACGTTGAACGCTCCCGGGAAGGGGACAGTGGATGCGGCGCCGCGGGTGAAGTGCCTGCTCGTGGATGACCTGGAGGAGAACCTCATCGCGCTCGCGGCGCTGCTGCGCGGTGATGAGGTGGAGCTGCTCCAGGCGCGCTCGGGTGGCGCCGCGCTCGAGTTGCTGCTCGAGCACGACGACGTGGCGCTGGCGTTCCTCGACGTGCAGATGCCGGACATGGACGGGTTCGAGCTGGCGGAGCTGATGCGGGGAATGGAGCGCACCCGGCACATCCCCATCATCTTCGTGACGGCGGGCTCCAGCGACAAGCGACGGCTCTTCAAGGGCTACGACATGGGCGCTGTCGACTTCCTCTACAAGCCGTTGGAGCCGGTCGTCCTGCGCAACAAGGCGGAGGTCTTCTTCCAGCTCCACCGGCAGAAGCAGCAGCTGGCGCGCCAGTTGGACGAGCTGACGGAGACGCTGCGGCTCAACGAGATGTTCACCGCGGTGCTGGGGCACGACCTGCGCAATCCCCTGAGCGCCATCCTCACGGCGGCGGACCTGCTCCAGCGGCGCTCCGAGGACGAGGCCGTGAAGAAGACGGCGGGGCGCATGCTGGCGAGCGGCAAGCGCATGGGCCGGATGATTGAGGACGTGCTGGACCTGGCGCGCGCCCGGCTCGCGGGTGGCATCCCCCTGCGGCGCGGAGAGACGGACTTCGGTGCGCTGGTGCAGCGCATGGTGCAGGAGCACCAGTCCGCGTCACCCAAGCCTCCCATCGAGGTGTTGCTGGAGGGCGACCTGGTGGGGGACTGGGACTCGGACCGGCTGGCGCAGGTGGCCTCCAACCTCATCGGCAACGCGATTCAGCACGGGGACACGAGCGCGCCCGTGCAGCTCCGGTTGGATGGGACTCACGCGGATGTGGTGTCCTTCACGGTGAAGAACCTGGGCGTGATTCCGCCGGCCATCCAGGCCCACCTCTTCGACCCGTTCCGGGGCGGAGCGCAGCGGCGAGGCCGCACGGGCGGCCTGGGCCTGGGGCTCTACATCGTCCATCAAATCATCCGGGCCCATCACGGACAGGTGGAGGTGGAGTCGGGATCCAGCCCCTACACCGAGTTCCGGGTGCGCCTGCCGCGCCGGGGGACCGAGGTCATCAAGCTGTAGCCCTCTGTCCCCAAGAGGGCCGGGTTACTTGTACAGCACGTCGTTGACGCTGATGCCGCGTCCGCGCGGGAGGACCTTCTCGAGCGCGGCCAGGTCCTCGGCGGTGGGCGTCCAAGTGCCAGCCCTGGCGTTCGTCTTGACCTGTTCAGCGGAGGTGGCGCCCGCGATGACGGAGCCCACGGCGGGGCGCGCGGCGAGCCCGCCGATGGCCACGTCGATGAGGGTGATGGAGCGCTCGCGAGCGAAGGCCTCCAGGCGCTCGACGGCGTCGAACGTGGCGTCGGTGAGCAGCCCGCCCATGTTCCACTGCTTCACGCGGGTGTTCTCCGGAGCCGCCGCGCCTCGCTTGTATTTGCCGGTGAGCAGCCCGCTGGCGAGCGGGAAGTAGGGGAGCAGGCCGATGCCGTGTTGTTGCAGCGCGGGCACCAGGTCCTGCTCGACGGCGCGGCCAATCAGGCTGTACTCGTTCTGGGCGCTGATGAAGCGCTCCAGGCCGCGCGTGCGGGCCGTCCACTCCGCGTCCGTCACCTGCCAGCCCTGGAGATTGGAAGAGCCGAGGTAGCGGACCTTGCCCTCGCGGACCAGCTCGGTGAGCGCGCTCAGCGTCTCTTCAATCGGCGTGTGGGGGTCGGGCCAGTGGAGCTGGTAGAGGTCAATCCAGTCCGTGCGCAGGCGCCGCAGGGAGCGCTCGATGGCGCGTCGGATGTAGCGCCGCGAGCCGCGCGCGCCCCAGTCCTTGCCGTTCTCGCCTTTCACGTCACTGCCGAACTTGGTGGCCAGGATGATGTCCTGGCGGCGGGTGCCCAAGGCTTCTCCGAGCAGCTCCTCCGAGGTGCCATACGAGTCGGAGGTGTCGAACAGGGTGATGCCCGCGTCGATGGCGGCATCGACGACGGCGCGGGTCTGCTGGGCGTCGATGCGCATGCCGAAGTTGTTGCAGCCCAGGCCCACGGCGGAAACGGTGAGGCCGGAGCGGCCAAGGCGACGGTAGGTCATCTGCGTCATGTGTTGGCTCCTGTCAGCGGAGGGGCGAAGGTAGCGGGGCGTGCACGGGGGCGCAGGAGAGAATGCAAGGCGCCTGGGCCTTCGCGCCGCCAGCGTCTACCGCGGGTCGATGTCGAGGGCTGAACGCTCCTCTCGGTGTGCCTGCATTCCCCTTCACCGGAGCCCGCGCGGGCGCGCTACCCCTGGTCTCCCGTTTCGCTGACGCTCCGGAGGCCCGCGTGTCCTGGTCGACGCTTCATCTCCGCCCGAAGTCCTGGTGGCTCGTTGGATTCCTGGGGACGCTCGCCTGCGCGCGCCATGCACCCGAGGCGGTGCGCGGCGGCGAGGGCACGTCGAGCCCCGCCGTGGTCGCCTTGAGGGGCGCCAGGCTCATCGACGGGGAAGGCGGTCCGCCCATCGAGGACGCCACGCTCGTCATCGAGGGCGAGACGCTCCGCGCGGTGGGGCCCTCCGGCGAAGTGTCGGTGCCGGAGTCGGCGCGAGTCATCGACGTGCGCGGCAAGAGCGTGCTGCCGGGGCTCATCGCCAACCACTCGCACCTGGGCGTGGTGGATGGGACGCAGTCCGGTGCGGGCCACTACACGCGCGACAACGTGGCGCGACAGGCGCGGCAGTTCGAGGTGTATGGCGTCACCACCGTCGTGTCGCTGGGCTTCAACACCCGGCTCTTCCTGTCGCTCCAGGAGGAGTTCAATGCGGGAGCGCCGCGTGGCGCGGACCTCCTGGGCGCGGACCGGGGGCTCGGTGTGCCGTCAGCGGCGCCGCCAGTGAACGTGGGCGAGGACCAGCTCTACCGGCCCCGCACCGTCGACGAGGCCAGGACCGCGGTGCGGGAGTCCGCCTCTCGCAACCCCGCGCTGCTGAAGATCTGGGTGGACGACTTCCACGGCAGCCTGTCCACGAAGATGTCGCCGGACATTTACGCCGCCATCATCGACGAGGCTCACCAGCGGAAGCTCCGCGTGGCGGCGCACGTCTACTACCTGGAGGACGCGAAGCGCCTGGTGCGCGACGGCGTGGACGTCCTCGCGCACGGCATCCGCGACAGGCCCGTGGATGAGGAGCTGGTGCGGGAGATGAAGGCGCGCGGGACGTGGTACGTGCCGACGCTCGGCCTGGATGAGACCTTCTATATCTTCGCCGAGCAGCCTGCGTGGATGCGGACGCCCTTCTTCGAGCACGCCGTACAGCCCGCGCTCGCCACCCAGTTCGCGGACCCCGCGTGGCGCTCGAAGGCCCTGGGAGACGCGAAGGCCCTGGCGCAGAACAAGGCCTCCGTGGCGATGAACCTGCGCAACCTGAAGGCGCTCCATGACGCTGGCGTGTCCATCGGCTTCGGCACGGACTCCGGCGCGAACCCGCTGCGCATCCCCGGCTTCGCGGAGCATCGTGAGCTGGAGTTGATGGTGCAGGCGGGGCTCACACCGCTCGCGGCGCTGACCCATGCGACGCGGGATGCCGCCGCGCTGCTGAAGCTCCAGGACCGGGGCACGCTCACCACCGGGAAGCGCGCGGACTTCATCCTCGTGGAGGGAAACCCGGCCGAGGACATCCAGGCCGTCCACCGCATCATCGGCGTGTGGCACCGGGGTCAGCGCGTGTCGGGAGGCGTGGAGGCGTTCACGCCCTGAGCCGGCCGCCCCGGAGGCTGTATCCCCGGGGCGACCGTCACGGTGCTTCCGTCAGACCGCGCCGCCCTCGACATACAGGCGCTTGTGGTCGCGAATCTCCCCGAGGCGGAACGAGCCGGGCGCCGGGGCCTTGGTCTCGGGAGCGTCCGAAGGCAGCTTCATCAGCCGCTCGTACTCCTCGATGGAGACGCGCTCGCGCCGGGCCAGCACTCCATCCAGGTCCGCGCGTGCCATCCGCTCCGCCGCCTTCTCCCCGACGACGCCAGAGAAGAACTCCGCCATGCAGCCGCTGCCGTAGGACAGCAGGCCGATGCGCTGGGACGCGAGCTGCGCGCCCTCGCGATGCAGCAGCCCCGCCAGCGCCAGGTACAGCGACGCCGTGTACACGTTGCCGATGCGCGCGTTGAGCCCCAGCGACGATGCCACCTGCGCGTCGTAGCTGGCCGCCGACTTCGCCACCTCCTCGCGAGCCTCCGGCGTGCCGGGCCCCGGGCCCACCGCGTCCTCCAAATCACAGAGGCGAAGCTGGGTGTGCGCCTTGCGAGCCATCTTGCAGAAGGGCACGTGGTAGGCGATTCGCGCCAGCTGCTCACCGGGCATGGCACCCGACCAGCGCACCAGCCCGTGCTCCAGCGCCTTCTCGCGCCAGCCCCGGTACGCACCCGACAGGGCCTCCAGGTAGCAGTTGATGGAGTAGTGCCCATCCACCAGCGCCTCCCGTCGGCCGATGGGCCGCCAGAAGTCGTAGACGTCCATGGTGCACGTGCCGTTGAGGCCCACGTCCAGCGCGAGCAGGTCCGGCTGCTCGGAGACGAGCAGCGCCACCGCGCCGCCGCCCTGGGTCGGCTCGCCCGCCGTGTTCAGGCCGTAGCGCGCGATGTCCGAGCACACGACGATGGCCACCTTGCCCGCGCCCGCACCGGAGGCAATCCACTCCGTCGCGGCCATCAATCCCGCGGTGCCGCCGTAGCAGGCGTGCTGCGTGTCATACGTGCGCATGGTGCGGGGCAGCTTCAGCAGGCCCTGGACGTGCGAGGCCACCGGCTTCGAGTGGTCAATGCCCGTCTCCGTGCCCACCACCAGCATGCCGATGCGGGACGTGTCCACGCCCTGCTGCTGGATGAGCCGCGCCGCCGCCGTGGCGGCCAGGGACACCGTGTCTTCGCCCGGGTCCGTGACGGCCATCTCCTTGGCGCCCAGGCCGGCGGTGAACTTGGCCGGGTCCACTCCTCGCGCGCGCGCCAGGTCCTCGATGTCGACGTATCGGGACGGCACGGCCACTGCCAGCGCTTCGATTCCAACCCGTTTCTTCATGGGACTCCTCGCTTCCAATTCGTGCCTCAAACCTCGGTTGCTGTCTCGACGGCTGCTCACGCTTCGGGCGGCACCAGCACCAGCCGGCCCGCCACTTCTCGGTTTTCCAGCCGGAAATGGGCCCGGGCTGCTTCAGCGAGCGGCACCGTGTCCGTGACGAATTGTCTCACTCCACCGGTGGCCGTCAGCCGGAGCGCCTCATCCAGCTCCGCTTGGTTCGTGGCGTACGCGCCGATGATCTCCAGCTCTTTGACAATGACCAGCCCGGGATTGATTTGCACGAGTCCCGACTCGAGGTTTCCCACCACGACGAGCCGGCCTCCGGGGGCGATGCATTTCAATGACTGGTCAAACGTGGCGCTGCCCACAATCTCAACCACCAGGTCCACGCCCGCACCGCTGGTTCGCTTGCGCACCTCCGCCGCGAAATCCAATCCTTTCGAGAGGATGACCTCATCCGCGCCCGCATCCCGCAGCGGCTTCACCTTGGCTTCGCCGGACGTCACGGCGATGACGCGCGCGCCGTCCAGCTTGGCGAGCTGCACGGCGGACATGCCCACGCCACCGCTCGCGCCGGTGATGAGCACGGTTTCACCCGCACGCACCTTGCCTCGCGTGCGCAGCGTGTGGACCGCGGTGCCCGTGGTGCAGCAGACCGTGGCGGCCTCGGCCCAGGGCAGCGAGGCGGGCACCCGGCCCAGGCCCGCGACGGGCGCCACCATGAACTGCGAGTAGCCGCCGGGCAGCTCCTCGCCAAAGAAGCGGTTGTCCCCTTTGCACAAGCTGTTTCGCCCGCTGCGGCACAGCCCGCACTCGCCACAGGACAGCCGCTGCAGCGTCGCCGCGCGGTCGCCTGTCTTCCATCCTGGCGTGTCGGGCCCCACCGCCACGACTTCGCCCGCGGCCTCGTGGCCGAGAATCGCGGGGACGCTGGTGCGGGGCAGGTTGCCTCGGCGGTTGATGACGTCGTGATAACAGACGCCACAAGCGTGCACCTTGAGCAGCACCTCGCCGCGCCCCGGAGTGGGCACCGGGACGTTCTCCATCTTCAAATTCCCGGCTTCACCGAAACTGCGCAGAACAACAGCCTTCATCTCCATACCTCCGAGAGCAATTCCAGACACGAGTGATGTCGACGGTCAGCGGCCGACGAGTTGTTCGCGATAGCCGCGAGGGTCCAACGCGCGGATGGCTGTGAGGGTGCGGGCATCCGGCAGCGACGTGACGGGCAGGGCGTCGTCCACGGTGAACTCGAAGCCCGTGCGCTCGGCGATGTCCTCCGCCGTGGCCCATGGGTGGCGCGCCGTCAACCGCGCACCGGAGGCGCCCAGCTCGAAGACACCCAGGTCCGAGATGAGGCGCACCGTGCGGCGTGGGTCCTGCGTCGTCGCCACCTGGACTTCTGGCACCAGGTTGCGGCGCGACTGGCGAGGCACCAGCAGCACGGGCCGATGCACCCACTGCCGCAGCGTCGCCGCGCCCGCGACGCCCGGGAACTTCGTGCGAGGGCGCTCCAGGCTTCCGCTGGCCGTCATGTTGGTGCGGCCAATGGCATCCACCTCGGCCGCGCCGAAGAAGACGGTGTCCACCCGACCGCGCCGCGCATGGTCGAACAGGTCGGGGATGGTGATCTCCGCCGAGCGGCCCTCCAGGTAGCCCAGGTCCTCGGAGGAGGGCAGCAGCGTGGAGATGTCCGGATCCAACGAGCCCACGCAGGCCAGGTACGTCAGGTCCGGCGCATGCGTGGCCCGGGCCACCGCGATGGCGAGGATGGCCAGCGGCGAAGCGACGCCCGTGGCCACCACGGCGCCGTCTTCAATCTGGAGCGCGAGCAGGGAGACCACGGTCTCCGCGGGCGTGGCGTCGAGCATGGCGCTCATGCCGCCCTCCGCGTCTTCATCGAGGCGAGGAATTCCGCCTCACGGCCTGTCTCCGCCAGCGCCAGGTAGCGCGACAGCATGTCGTCGTCGTGGGGATACAGCCCGGTGCAGCCGGTGGGCAGCGCGCCGCCCGGTGCGAGGACGATGCGGTCCACCTGGAAGCCAGGAATCGTCGCGCGAGGCAGGCGCTTGACGCGCTCCTCCACCGTGGCAATCACCCGCCGCGCGGCGCCCGCGACGAGCAGATCCGTGGTGGGGTCCTCGATGAAGAGGTTGCCGCGCTCATCCGCCGCTCGCGCGTGGACCAGGGCGACATCGGGGAAGTACGCGGGCTCCACCGGGACGCTCTCCCCGGTGAACGGGTCCACCACGGTGCGCGGCGGCTCCGCGCTCGCCAGGCCCGACACATCCGCGTCCGGCGCGGGGATGAAGGGCAGCCCCATGGAGGCCGCGCGCAGCCGCTGGACGACGCGATAGCCGTCGTGCTCGCGCCAGGAGAGGGTGTTCTGTTCAATCGCCCGCTTGATGCAGGGCATGGAGCGCACGCGGCCCTCCAGGCTCAGCGCGCCGAAGGCGATGTCCAGGTGCGCCAGACAGCCTCCCGCGACGAGGAGCTCCGCGGGCAACGGGTTGGGCAGGGAGATGAGGCGCAGCCCACGACGCTCCTGGGCAATCAGCTCCATCACCAGCGCCATGGGCGCGCGGCCGAGCATGAAGCCACCCGTGGCCAGCGAGGCGCCGTCGGGAATCGACGCGACGGCCTCCTCCAGGGAACACCAGCGCGCGGTCTTCACGGCTCCTCCGTTCCGGAGCCAGGGTTGGTGCCGGAACCGGAGGCGGCCCGGGGCACCACTCGCAGGGAGGAGACGCCGGGCTGGCCGTCAACGGCGGCGGCGACGATGGGCGGGAAGAGGAGGTCCACCATGCCGTCGGCGATCTGCTCGTCCGACAGCCGCCCGTCGGGCTTGAACCACTTGTAGACCCACAGCACCATGCCCAGGAACGAGAACGCGCCGATGGTCGGGTCCACCGGACGGATGCGTCCCTGCTGCGCGGCCTGTGAGAAGGCCTCTTCCAGGAAGTCGACGTAGCGCTTCTTGCGGTTGTCGATGAACGCGCGCGCCTCGCCGGTGAGCGTGGCGTGCTCGTGGAGGATGATGATGACCTCCTTGCTCCACCCGCGCGTCACCAGCAGGATGTTGTGGCGCATGCACGCGCGCAGCCGGTCCACCGGGTCCGCGATGTCCTGAACGCGCGAGAGCACCTGCTCCTCGAACAGGTCCATCCCGTAGTTCATGATGGCGAAGAGCAGCTGCTCCTTGTTCTGGATGTGGTGGTAGAGCCCCGCCTTCGTCATCCGGCACGCGGCGGCGATCTCCTGCATCGAGGTGCCTTCGTAGCCGCGCTCGCAGATGAGCCGCGCCGCCGTCTCCAGGATGGCCTTGTAGCGCTCGCCCTCATCCGGCTTCCGTCCACTCGTCGTCACATGTCCCTCGTCTTGATGGACTGTAAGTTTTCCCGAAACCACGACCTACCGACCGGTAGGTAGCACGCGAAAACGCAGTGTGTCAACGCGTGTGGTGGCGCAGGGGGCGCGGGCCGGGCGGAGAAGTGTCAGGAGTTTCAGGGGGTTGAGGGTGAGCAGGAGCTCCCGGGAAGGAGCGACCCGCTCGTTGCGACGGTTGTCGGGCGGGCGCCCTAACGTCGTGGGCCTTCTCGTCACACCCCCTGGAGGTCCCGATGCGTCTCTCCCTGCTGTGGGCTGGAGCCGTCCCTTTTTTGATGTTCACCCCGTCGGCCGAAGCTCAGCGAATCACTCCGATTGAGGGCAGTCGTTCGGTGTCCGCGAGCATCTCCGCGGTGGATGCGGTGACGCACGTGGTGGACTCGGATTCGCGCAACACGACGGCCTTCGCGCCCTTCAACGAGCACATCGCGCTGGATGCGAACACCCAGTACGAAGGCTCTCCGAGCCGCGTGGATGCGAAGGGCAGTGGCGCCCAGTCCTCGCGCATCACCGACCGGCAGATTGAAGCGTCGGTCTCCGCCAGCGCCGAGGGCCTGGCGAACGACTCCTCCGCGCGCGGGCAGGGCGTGGGCAACGCGGACATGTACCTGACGTTCGAGCTGAACCGCCGCGCGCGCTATGTGGTGACCGCCCGCGCGACGGCGACGTCGACGGCATCGACCTCGGGGCAGCCCTTCGGTGGTGTCTCGAGCCTGCTCCACATCGCGAACCTGGAGAGCGGGACGCCGGTGCTGTCGATTGACATCAGCGGGGGGGAGACGGAGTCGCTGTCGCAGACGGGCTGGATGCCGGCGGGGCCGTACACGTTCCAGGGTGACGTCTCCGCCCTGGTGGATGCCCGGCAGGGGCATGGCACGGTGGCTGGCTCGTGGGCGGTGAACCTGCGGCTGTTCTGCGCCTCGGACTTCAATGCGAATGGCGTGGTGGACTCCACGGACCGCGCGGCGTTCCTGAGCGCCTGGAACGCGGGCACCGCGACGGCGGACATCGACGGCAATGGCGTGGTGAACCGCGCGGACCACGATGTGTTCATGCTGGCCCACGGTCGCGGCTGCTGAGCATTGTGGTCAGGTGTTGATTGCGAGGCGGGCTCCGGAGCACTGGGGCCCGCCTTGTTTCGTGGAGGCAGGCAGGGAGTGGAGCGACAGGTCGTGCCCCCGGGACAGGGAGCCGACCCGATGCGTACCTTGGGGGGCAGTCGGGATGGTGGGTTGGGAGGGGGACGACAGTCATGGCTCCACGTCGACAGGCCGACATTCTCGTGGTCGGTGGAATCAACACGGACTTTCTCGTCCAGGGGCCCCGGCTCCCGCGCACTGGAGAGCACGTGGAGGGGCATCTCTTCCTGGAGAGCCTGGGCGGGAAGGGCGCCAACGCCGCCGTGGCCGCGTCCCGACTGGGCGCTCGCTCCACGCTGTTGGGCCGTGTCGGGATGGATGCCCGGGGGCTCGCGCTCTTGGAGCAGTTGGATGGGGAAGGGGTGGAGACTCGCGCCGTGTCCAGGGACCCGGGCTTCTCCACGGGCGTCGTGCTGGAGATGGTGGATGAGAGCGGACGGAGGCAGAGCCTCTCCGCCGAGGGCGCCAACCGGCGGCTCACCGTCGCGGATGTGATTGCCGCCGAGGAGCGCATCTCGCGCGCGGATGTGCTGCTGGCTCAACTGGAGGTTCCGCTGTCCGCGGTCATCGCGGCGGTGCACATCGCTCGCGCCGCCGGCACGCATGTCGTCCTGGACCCCGCGCCGCCGAGCACCCTCCCGGAGGAATTGCTCGAGGCCGTTCATGTCATCCGCCTCAATGACGCGGAGGCGGAGGTGCTGACGGGGCTCGAAGTCGTGGACCGAGACTCCGCGCGCAGGGCCGCGGAGAACCTGTTGCGCCGAGGCGTGGGCACGGCCGTGGTGGCCGCTCCCCAAGGGACGCTGCTTCTGGGGACCGAGAGCGAGCTCTGGCTGCCGAACCTGCCCGTGGACTGGGTGGACACCACGGGCGCGGGGGATGCGTTCTCCGCCGCCCTCTGTGTCGCCCTGGGTGAACGGCGCTCGCTCACCGACGCGGCTCGCTTCGCTCACGCGACGGCGGCCCTGGCCACCATGCGACTGGGGGCACTGTCGGGGCTCCCCAATCGAGACCAGGTGGTGTCATTCATGGCGCGCATCGACTCGCTCGCGCTGTCTCCGGAGCCCGTCTCCTGGTGAGGGGTCGAGTCGCTCTTCCTCGACCCCTCCAGTCGCCAGCGCGCTTCTCGTTGCCTACGCCCTGCTACTGGCCCGCGATTTCATACGGCCTGAGAGACACCACCGCGTTGCCGCGTGCTCCACCATGGTTGGTGTAGAAGTGGTTCTTCTCCAGGGTGTAGTACGAATCAACGTAGTCATCGTCGTTGGTGAACCATTCACCCGGCATGCGAGCCACCAGTTCGCTGCCCAGCGCCACCAGGGCGGAGATCTCCGGATGGCCCATGGCCGTCAGGATTTGGCTCGCGATGGTGAACAGATAGCTCACCAGTTCTTGGTAGTTGGTGTTGTCGTCGTGCTCCATGAGGACCACGTTCGCCGCCGCCCAGCGGTAGCGGTCCCAGAAGATCAAGACCTGGTTCGGCGAGTACGTCCTACCGTCTGTCTCCAGATAGGGCATGTCGACGATATCCAGCTGCGGCTCGTCGCGGCTGGGGTCGACGCCATTGACAATGGCATAGACCTCCGCGTCACCGGAGATCCACGGCTCCTCGTCGTCGTTCAGGTAGACGCGGTCGAGGATCGTCACCGGCGTGCTGGTCGCCGCCGCGCTGACCGTCGGGAGCGGCATGGGACGCTGGCCGAGCGCCACGAGGCGCTCGCGCATCAGCTTGACGCCCGCGGCCAGGTCCTTGCGCGAGTCGATGTCCACCACCAGCACCGGTTGCTCGGGCATCCGGTGCACGTCCAGGCGGTGCACGCCGCCAAGGCGGTCGAACGCCTCGATGAATCGCCACTGGGAGTCATTCCCATCCGGCTCGTATGCATAGAGGGGCTCAACGCCTCGCTTCAGCGCCGGCAGCATGGATGCACTGGCGAGACGAAGCTGCAGCAGGCTGTCCAGCTCGCGCTCCAGGCCCTTGCGCTGGCGAATGCTCAGGTCCGCTTGCCCCACCACGGCCGAGACAGAGGAAGGAGCCGACACCGTGCCCAGCCACTGCTTCAAGTCCACCGCCAGGTGCTCGCCACTCAGGCGAGAGGCGAGGTCCCTTCGCAGCACCGCGTCCTGCTTCGCCAGCGTCAACGCCAGCTCGCGTTTATCGGCGGCCAGCGACACGCTGATGCGTTCGCGCAGCGCCGCTGAATTCAAGCCAGCGGCTTGAGCTTGGCGAGCTTCGATCAGGCACACGAGCAGCGCGACTACCATCCCTATCCGTTTCATTGGATTTTTCCGGTGGTGAGTGGGGTGACGGGCCAGCCGCCGTATGCGCACGACGAGTCTGTCCCAGACACAATTGAGCACGGCCCGCAGTCCCAAGTCGAACGTCCGCCTCACCTGCGCGTTTCGGAAGAGACAGCCCCCTGTGCCGTGCCTTTGGAGGCTTCAGCCCTGACGCGGGTCCCAACTGACAGCATGTTCTGTTGCGACACGCGTGTATCTCTTCAGCGTCCCCATCCGACTACTGCTCACCGCGAGCGCGTACTGTCGGGCTCGGCGGCGTCGCGCAGGCGCTCGGCTTCGAGCGAGTCGTAGACCTCGCGGACCCACCGCTCCGCCATGGCGCGGGAGGTGTCGGAGACAGTGCGAGCCTTGTCCTGGGTGTCATCCTCGAACGTCACCACGGGGTTCTTCGCATCGCGCGCGGCGGCGGCGGACAGCAGCTCACGCTCGGAGGTCGTCGGCTCCAGCTTGAAGAGGTCCACGAGCTGGGACACGGCGCTGTCCTGGAGCTGGCGGTAGTTCAGCAGCCGCGCGGGTCCCTGTCGTTCGCGGTACGCCCGCAGCCCCGCCTCACAGAGTCGCGCGAGCACCCGGGCGCCATACTCCTCCAGCGACAGCTCCGAGAGCCGCCCCGCATCCAGGCCGACGCGCGCTGGCTCCAGCACTCCGGGCAACATGTGCGCGCCCCGGTGCTTCTGATGCGAGGCCATGACCTCCACCGGGTCTCGATAGAGGAACAGCCAGGGCACTCCGGGAAACGCCCGCTGGAGCAGCGGCAACTCCAGCACGTGCCACGCATCCAGCTTGAGGAAGACTCCCTCTTCCTCGGGGTTCCGCCGCTGACCGAGCGCCGCGACGACCGCGCGCAGCCACTCGATTCGCTGTTCGTCGGTGACGTGTCGGAGCCGCAGGTGCAGGCGCAGGACGACATCCACGGGGCTCGCTTCGGACAGCACGATGTGGCGGGGCAGCGCGGCCAGGAGCTGCGCGAGCAACGTCGACCCACAGCGGGACATGTGGAACACGAGGCCTTTGACGGGCAACCCCGGCCGCACGGCCTGGCGCGCCACCAGCGTCTCCATCGACGTCTGGTGCCGGAAGAGCAGGGCGAACGGGTTGCGAAGCCTGCGCTCCAGCGTCTCGTCGAAGAACGGGTCCGTGAAGCGCTTGTCGCCCAGGTGGCACCAGTCGACGCGAGGCACCGCCCCATCGACGTGGATGCGCCCGGGAATCCAGCCGTCCAGTCGCGCGTCATCTGGCGCGAGGCTCATACCCAATCTCCGAGCCAGCTCCGGCGTGCATCCCGGATGAGGTCCTTCAGCTCCTCCGCGCTGAAGTGACAGCCCTGCTCCGCGCCCAGACGGGTCGCCAGCGCGAGGAAGGCCGACACCTCCATCGGGGCTCGCAGCGCCTCCTGGAGCGACAGGTCCTCCAGGACGCGCTGGCGGAAGCGCTCGAAGTCCTCACGCGACACGGACGCCGCCAGGGCCCATGGCCCGCGCGAAGACGTCGCGAAGCCAGTCATCCACCACGCAGTCGAGCACCAGGTGCACGCGGTCCGTGTCCCCGAAGTTGTCCACGCGGTGGGGGAGGTTGAAGTTCAGGTACCAGCACTCGCCGGGCTGGAGGTCCACGCGCTGGCCCGCGAGGACGAAGGCCACGTCGGGGTGCGTGACGATGGGGATGTGGAGGCGCACCTCGCCATCCTCGAAGCCCAGGTTGTAGTCCGTGTGCTCGCGGATGTGCGCCCGCGCCGCGAGCTTCAACAGTCGCGCGGAGCCGATGGGACATTGGAACGCCGCGAGCGCCTCGCGAAACGCGGGACAGCGTCCGAGCAGCGGTGTGTCCTCGTAGCTCTGCCGTGCCGTGGGGTCGGGGTAGAGCCGCCCCTCCATGCCGCCCACGGAGCGCAACGGCACGCCGCTCCAGTCGCCCTCGTAATAGCGGGTGTTGAAGTGCGGAACCCACGTCTCCGCGGGCAGGCGCGCCAGCTCGTCCCTCAGTCGCGCCGCATCGAAGGAGAGAGGCAGTCGGAGCCGGTCGGGCACGGGTGAAGGGACCATGAGGCGGAGTTCTACACCGTTCCCCTGTCCCACGGCTCAGCCCGGAGTGCCCGCCCTGGCTCGATGCTCGGCCTTCGCCCGCGCCAGCGCCGCGTGGGCTCGCGCGAGCGTCTCCCGTGGGTCCTCTTCACCCGTGACGGCCACCACGGCGCTGTGGAACTCGAAGGACCCCAGCTCTTCGTGGAGCCGGGCACGCACGGCCTCCGTGGCCTCCGCATCCTGGCCCGGCATCGCCACCAGCAGCGAGCCACCCTCCCACCGCACCGCGAAGCCGGTCGGCGCGCCCACGTCCTCCAGTCGCCGCGCTACGTCGCGCAACGCGCTGTCTCCCACGTCGAAGCCCTGTCGCAGGTTGAGCCGGCCCAGTCCCACCAGGTCCACCAGGAGCACACCGCACGGCGCGCCGTCGCGGCGGCAACGACCAATCTCCCGCAGCAGGCGCTCCTCGCCGACTCGTCGCGTGGCCAGCCCCGTTAGCGCATCCACGCGCAGCATTCGCTCGCGGTCCTCCCGGGGCGAGGTGCCCCCCAGCTCGGAGAGCGTGAGGAGCTGCGCGGTTCCGCCTGGAATAGGGAAGGGCCGGGCCACCCAGCGAATCCTGCGCGGACGCGGGTGCTCCAGCGAGAGCGTCAGGTGCAGACCCCGGGAGGACTCCGACGCGAGGTCGAGCAGCAGCGAGCGGCCAGAGGGGTCCGCCGTCAGTCCGGCCACGTGCTGACGGAAGGCGTCGAACGTCAGCTTCGGAATGGTCTCCAGCGGCAGGCCCAACATCTCCGACAGCGCGGCGTTGCCCGCGAAGGGCTGACGTCCAGGCGCCACCAGCAGCGTCGCCACATCGAGCGCCTGGATGGCGTCGCGGACGTGAGCCAGCGCGGCGACCTCCGAGCGCGAGGGCTCCTGTCGCGAGCGCCCCAAGTCTCTAGCCTCCATCCGCGCGCGGGACTTGAGCTCCAGGTCTCCCGCCACGCGTCGGGCCAGCTCACGCAGCGCGGCCAGGTCCTCCGTGCCGAGCACGAGGGGCCGCGTGTCGATGACACACAACGTGCCCAGGACTTCTCCACTCGGCGTCACCAGCGGCGCGCCCGCGTAGCTGCCCACGATTCCGTCGCGCACCAGCGGGTTGTCTCGAAACACCGGATGGCGCGTGGCGTCCGGGACGACCAGCGACTCGCGGCCCATCACCACGTGGTGACAGAAGGCCCAGTCGCGAGGCGTGCCTCTGTCTCGCGCGAGCGCATGGGGCAGCCCGACGTGCGCCTTGAACCACTGCCGGTCTCCCAGCACCAGCGTCAGCAGCGCCACGGGCACGGCGAAGGCCTGCGCCACCTCGGTGACCAGCTCCTGGAGCTCCGTCTCGGGCGGGCCCTCGTCCACCAGTCGCATCGCTTCGATGCGCTCCAGCCGCTTGCGCTCGTCGTCCGTCGAGCTCTCGGCGGCGGTGGAGGGCAGGGGCCGCTGGCCCGCGAGGACGCGACGCACGGTCTCCCGCACCGTCTCCACGGACGCGCGGCGGCTCAAGAGCGAGTGGATGCCCAGCGCGTCCTTGAGCTGCCACGCCCGCACGCGCAGCTCGTCGAACGCCGTCACCACCACCACCTGCGTGCCCTCCGCGTCCTGGCGCTCGCGCAGCCACGTCAGCAGCGAGAAGCCATCCACGCGCGGCAGCGCCAGGTCCGTGAGGAGCAGGGCGGGGGCGCTGCGCTGTCGCACCACCTCCTGGGCCTCCGCGCCATCCCGGGCCAGCACGCCCTCCAATCCCTCTCCGGTGACGAGGGCAAGCAATCCAGCGGCTCGGTGTGGATCAGGCTCGGCGATGAGGGCGTAGCGGGCCATGTTTCACGGATGCTGCCACGGATGGCGGCTCGCCGGTTACAGGGCTCGCACCCGTCAGGTTGCTCGGGTGTCAGTGGAGGAGCGGACCTACCGGGACTCCCCCGGAGGCACCGGGGCGGCCTGGGGGTAGCGGACGAAGAGGCGACGCAGCGCGCCCCGCTGACGGCCCAGCTCCTCCGTGCGCGCCGCCGAGTCCACCAGCAGCATCAGCCCCAGCCCCACGCACGCCGGCATCAACGGAAGCACCCAGCCGAAGTCCGCCGCGAGCCATCCCACCAGCCCGACATGCAGCACGCCGAACCCCAGCGCGGTCAGCGCCACGGCGCGCAGCGTGCGCGAGCGTCGGCACCGCCAGCCGAAGAGCAGCAACACCACGGCCGTCTCCAACAGGCCCGACAGCGCCACGAGTCCCGACGAGCGCATCAGCCGGTCCGCGCGCAGGTTGTCCAGGGCGAAGGCGTGAATCTCCACCCCCGGCACCGCCACCTGTCCCGGAAGCGTACTCTGCCCATGGAGCCCCGTCGCGGTGACACCCACGAAGACCGTCTTGCCTCGCAGCGCCAGGTCCAGCCCCACCGAGCGCGGGTCCGCCTGGAGCACATCCGCCAGGCTCACCCGGGGCAGCCAGTCCGGCGCGGGCAGGCGCATCAGCGGCGCGCCGTCGTCGAGGGTCGCCCGACGCAGCAGGGACTCGAACTGTTCGGGCATCAGTCGCAGCGCGGTGGCGAGGGCCAGCGACGGCCAGACATGCCCATCCACGCCGACGACGTAGGGATAGCGGCGGATGATGCCATCCGCGTCCACCAACATGTTCAGCGTGCCGCTGCCCTGCGCCGCCATCCGCAAGGGCGCGATGCTGCCTGCGACCTCGCGAGCCTGGAGTCGCAGCGAGTCCACGGGCAACGGCAACGGCGAGCCGAGCACCCCGTCCGCGAGCGGCGGCATCAGCGACACGTCCTCGGTGAGCGCGGCGGCGCCCAGGATGACGGTGCCGTTCTCCGCGAGTGACTCCGCCAGCCGGGCATCCCCATCCTGGGCATGCAGCCGCGCTTCCAGGTCCGCCACCAGCGCGGCGCCCGCGGGCTGGTCCGCGAGACCGGAGTCGCGCAGCGCCCCCAGCACGTCCTCGCCCAGCTCCAGCGCATCCCGCGAGCCGGGCTGGTCGAACACCACGTCCACCGCCACCGCCGCGGGACGCTGGGCCGCCATCGCGCGAAAGGCCCGGGCCCATGTCGCGCGCGACAGCGGCCATCGCTCGCCCAGCGCGGACAACGCCCGGTCATCCACCTCCACCAGCACCAGGTCCGCGCTGCGCGGCACTCCCGGCAGGAGCCGACTCACGGCCTGGTCATACAGCCCGCGCTCGAACAGCCCCGGCGCGCCCCCCGTCACCGCCGTCACCCCCGCGAGCGCGAGCCCCACCACTCCCGCCAGTCCTCGCCACATCGCGGGGGAAGGGCGAGGGAGGCGGACGCCACGCGCGGGTGACTCGGGGCTCGGGGGCATCGGTGGACTCAGGGGCGGAGGTCGAACGCGAAGATCTTCGATGGGAAGCCGATGAAACCATCAGCGTCCACTGGAAGCACGCGCCAGAACCACTTGCCCGTGAGGTCCGTCGGCACGGTGAACGCCTGTCCTTGCGCCTCGTACGTGTGCATGCTCGCGGCGAAGTCCGCCGTCCGGCCCAGCTCCACGCGGTACGTCTTCGCGCCCGCCACGGTGAACCACTCCAGCTTCGGCGGCGTGGTGAAGCTGCCTCCCCTCGGTCCATTCAGCAGCGGCGCGGTGAGCAACGGCCGGGGCGGCTCCGGCGCGGCACCGGGCATCACTCGGGAGCCATGGCCTCCGGCCACCTCGACCTCGCCCTGGTCCGCGCCCAGCGCCACCTTGCCTTCGAGCGTCTCCAGCCTGCTGCCGCCGTCCTCTTGCGCGGACACGCGGAACTGCGTCCCTCGCACGCCTGCCACCGCGCCTCGCGTGCGCACCTCGAACACGGAGCCCTCGCCACCCGGCGCGGCCTCCGTCTCCACCGAGCCGCGCATCAGCTCCAGCCTCACCACGCGCTTCGAGTTCGCTCCCAGCTCGATGGCACCCAGGCGCAGCAGGCTGTCCGCCATCACCCGCACCCGGCTGGTGTCCGCCAGCTCCAGCTCCGCGCTCGCGTCCTTGCTCGTCTGGAACAGCTCGCCCGTGTAGAGCGAGTCCCCCACGCCTCGGGGCTTCAGTGCCTCGGCGCTGGGGCCCGCGGAGACGTCTCCGTTGGCCGCGCGCACCTGGGCCACGCGGGGCTGCGCGGGGCGCTCGACGTAGGCGAGTTGGAGCTGGCCCGGCTCCCCCGGTACCGCCGGAGGTGCCACCGCTGACACGCGCGTGCGCGCCACGCCCGCGGACACCAGCACGTCCGCCGCGGCCTTCGCCACCGCGAGGCCCTGTCCATCCAGCCGCTCCGCGTCCGGCAGCCGCGCGGCCACCGTCACCGAGCGGATGGCGGGCCGCGCCGTGAGCGCCTCCGCCACGTGCCTCAAGCACGCCTCCGTCGCGGGCCCCTTCGGCTCCAGCTTGCGTCCCAGCTCCACGCGGCCGTTGACGAAGCGCAGGCCGCCGCACGCGTCACCTTGCGCCGTGTCCTGGGCCCAGGCCTGGGAACCCGAGAGCGCGAACACCATCAACCAGGGAAGGGTCCGAGTCATGGCGTGGCCTCTTGCGCCGAGGGCTCGGCGGTCTTCACGATGTTGAACTCGACGCGGCGGTTGTTCTCCCGGCCCCGCGCCGTCGCATTGCTCTCCACCGGCTTCGCTTCGCCGTGGCCCACCGCCTCCAGCCGCTCCGGCGAGATTCCGGCCTTCAGCAGGAACTCCCGCACGTTGTTCGCGCGGCGCTGTGACAGGTCCAGGTTGCTCGTGTCCGAGCCCTGGTCATCCGTGTGTCCCTCCACGCGCACCTTCTCCAGTTGGGGGTTCGCCTTGAGGACGGCGGACACCTGGGCGAGGAGGCCGTAGGACTTGGGCAGGATGACGTCCTTGCCGGTGGCGAAGTAGACCTTCTCGAGGATGACGATGCGCGAGCCTTCCAGCCGCACGCTGGACTTGCCCTTGTCGGGGCACCCGTCCTCGTCCTTCACGCCGTTGATGGTCTCCGCTTCCAGCGGGCAGGCATCCACCGCGTCCGGCACGCCGTCGCGGTCATTGTCCGGCTCCGGGCAGCCGTCCGTGTCCTCGAAGCCGTCCAGGTCCTCGGGCTCCGTGGGGCAGCGGTCCTCGGAATCGATGAGCCCGTCGCCGTCGGTGTCCACCGCCGGAGGCGCGAGCGTCAGCGGGGTGCTCGTCGTCGGAGTGGAGCCGGCACCCGTGGTGGGCGCGGTGTGTTCGGTGGGCGAGTCCGGGCAGCCATCCTCGTCCTGGTAGCCGTTGAACGTCTCCGGCTCCCCGGGGCACACGTCGGGGCCATCCAGGATGCCGTCGTTGTCGTCGTCCGGGTCCAGGCAGTGGTCGTCGTCCTGGAAGCCATCGAAGTCCTCGGGCCCCAGCGCGCATTGGGGCGAGGACGGGGCCGCGGGCGACGAGGCCGTCCAGGCGAGTCCGCCGAGCAGCCGGAAGCCCGGCGTGCCGTAGCCTCGCGTGAGGCCCGGTCCCGCGCCCACGTGCGCCGACAGCTCCTTCGTGACGCGGTACTTCACCGCGCCGAGCGCCTCCAGCGGACGCTCCTCGGAGTTGGACTCCTTGAGTCCCAGCGCGCCCGCCAGCGTCGCCGCGACGGACAGCTTCTGCGTGAGCGGCACCTCCGCGCCCACGCCGTAGGTGAGCTCATGGCCCACGCGCAGGTTGCGCAGCCGCTGCTCACCGCGAAGATTCACGCCGACATTCGCCAGCAGCCGAAGCGAGTCTCCCACCCACTCGGCCGCGAGCCTCGGCTGGAAGGTGAGCCCCTTGGCGCCCAGGTAGTCCGCCGCGCCCGCCGTGGGCAGCGTCACCGGCGCGACGAGGGCCAGGTGCAGGCCGCCCTCCGTCGACAACAGCCGCAGCTTCGGCACCAGCCGCAAGTCACCCACGCCCGTGCCAGCAGCGCCGTTCGCCAGCGTGGGGGAGATGGCCGTCGCGGGCTGCGACGTCGTCGTGGTGAGGGGCAGCGACACGCCCAGCTCCACCCGGTCGAACAGGGCCACCGCGCCCATCAGGTCCACGGAGAGCTGACTGTCGACGATGCGGTACACGAACTCGTCGCGACGCGGATCCAACAGGTTGAGCGGATCCTCCGCGTAGTTGACCGACAGCCCCAGGTTCCAGTCCAGGTGCTTGCCCACGCGCGCGCCATGCAGCCCCAGCACGTCGTAGGCGCCCGGCCCGGGCTTGTACTGCTGCACGTCAATGGCCTGGGACGCCTGGACCTGCGCGCGGGCCGTGCCCGTCGTCAGGAGGAGGGCACCCAGCAGCGCCAGCACCAGGGAGCTTCTGGCGTCAGCCGCGTGCCGCGCCAGGGTCCTCGGGCTCCGTCCGCGAGAGGCGGGAGGGAGGGGGTGAAAATGCACTCGCATGGCCCGACGGTGCCAGAAGGGCCCGGGCCACATCAACGTGCCGCCAACAATTGGGAGACGTGGAGGGCCAGTGAGGGCAGGGGCTGTGGCTTGGGGAGGACCAGGTCCACCCCCAGCTCCCGGGCCCGCGCCGTCAGCTCCGGCGAGGCGAACGCCGTGAGCAACACCACCCGCGTGTCCGGCGTGAAGCGGCGCACGAAGTCCGCCAGCACCAGCCCTTCCTCGGATTGGGTGCCGCTCAACCGCAAGTCGCTGATGACCAGGTCGTAGCGGCCCGTCGTCATCAGCCCCAGCGCTTCATCCAGCGCCTGCGCGGAGTCCACGCGATACCCCGCGCCCGCGAAGAACTGACCCAGCACCCAGCACAGCGCGGATTCGTCGTCGACGATGAGGAGGTTCTGGGACACGCGCGGGCCGTGAGCAAGTCAGGGGCCAGGGGTCCATTTCACCCGGCCTCACCGAGTTTTCCGGCACTTGCGAGCCCACCCTCGTCCAGCGGCGGTGGGTTTTTCCAGATCATGGATCCGACTTCTGGAATCCGGATCTGTTGATTCCCAAACGTTTCAGCCGCTCGTAGAGGGAGGAGCGGGGGATTCCGAGGCGGAGGGCGGCGCGCTCGACGTGGCCATTCTCGCGGCGCAGCACGCGCTCGATGTGGCGGCGCTCCAGCTCCTCCAGGGTCAGGTCGTCCTCGACGCGGGCCTCATCGGTGGAGGCCTCGAAGCGCAGGTCTCCTCGGGACAGGGGGCCGCCGCCGGACAGCAGCACGGCGCGCTCCAGCACGTTGCGCAGCTCGCGGATGTTGCCGGGCCAGGCATAGCGCGTGAGCGCGGCCTCCGCGTCGGGCTGCAGTCCCACGCCGCCCCGTCCGCGCGCGCCGGCCATCTCCGCGAGGAAGTGGCGGGCCAGCACGAGGATGTCCTCGGGGCGCTCGCGCAGCGCGGGCACGTGGAGGATGAGCGTGCTGACGCGGAAGTAGAGGTCGCTGCGGAAGCGCTTCTCGCGCGTGGCGACGTTCAGGTCCTGGTGGGTGGCGGCGATGAGGCGCACGTCGACGCGCCTGTCGCGCACGTCACCGAGCCTTCGGAAGCGCTTCTCCTCCAGCACCTTGAGGAGCTTGGGCTGGACGGCCAGGTCCATGTCGCCAATCTCGTCGAGGAACAGCGTGCCCCGGTCCGCCACCTCCAACAGGCCCTGCTTCGCGGCCACCGCGCCGGTGAAGGCGCCCTTCTCGTGGCCGAACAGCTCCGAGTCCAGCAGGTCCTTGGACAGCGCCGCGCAGTTGAGGTCCACGAAGGGCGCGTCCGCGCGCGGGCCACCCTCGTGCAACCAGCGCGCGAGCACGCTCTTGCCGCTGCCCGTCTCGCCGGTGACGAGCACGGGGCTGTCGCTGTGCTGCATGCGCTCGGCCTCGGCGCGCAGGCCATTGATTGCGGCGCTGGTGCCCAGAAAGGGGTCCACCGTGGCGCGCGCATTGCGGGACAGGTCGGCGCGCAGGCGCAGGCGCTCGCGGCGCTGCGCCACCAGTCGCTCCAGGACGACCTTGAGGACGGCCAACTCCACGGGCTTGGTGAGGAACTGCTCGGCGCCCTCCTTGACGGCCTGCACGGCCAGCTCGATGGAGCCGTGGCCGGTGAGGACGACGAGCGGCACGGCCGCGTCAATCTCCTTGAGGCGGGGCAGCAGCTCCAGCGCGGTGCCGTCCGTGAGTCGGTAGTCCACCACGGCGACGTCGGGGCGGTGCGTGCGGAAGACTTCCTGGGCCTCGGCGAGGCTCTGGGCTTCGTCCACGTCGAAGCCGTGGGCGGTGAGGTAGCCCCTCATGCCCAGCCGGACGCCGGGCTCGTCGTCCACGAGGAGAATGCGGGTTCGTGTCATGAGGCGAGAGAGTCCAGGTGCATGCTGACGGAAGGCGAGGACACCGCTGGTAGCAGCAGTGTGACTTCAGCGCCACCCTCCGGGTGGTTGCGCAGGCGGATGACGCCCTGATGTTCCTCGAGGATTCGCTGGACGATGGACAACCCCAGTCCCGTGCCGCCACGGCGCTTGCTGAAGAAGGGCTCGAAGACGTGGGGCAGGTCCTCCTCGCGAAAGCCCGGCCCGCCGTCCCTCACGGTGCAGCGCACCCAGGCGCGGCCCTCTTCCTCCAACTGCGCGGTGGCCACCTTCACGCAGGTGCCCGCGGGCGAGTGCTGCACGGCGTTCTCCACCACGTTGCGGAAGACATGGAACAGCCGCCGCGAGTCCATGCGCACCGGCGGCAGGGCCTCCTCGAGCGTCCGCGTCACCGTCACGCGGGACTGCTCTCCGGTGAGCGCGCACGCATCCAGCGCCTCCTCGACGACGGGCCGCACGGGGCCCTCCACCCACTCGCCTCGGGTGGGGCGGCCATACTCGAACAGCTCCTGGGTGAGGTGGTTGAGGCGACGCACCTCTCCGCGCAGCACGTCCAGGTAGGGGGCCAGCTCCGCGCGGGCTCCGACGGTGGCCTCCACCGCGTCCACCACGGCGGAGATGGAGAAGAGGGGGTTTCTGACTTCGTGGGCCACCCCCGCGACGATGGCGCCCATCGCGGCCATCGTCTCGCTGCGGCGCAGGCTGGCCTGCAGCTCCAGCAAGCGCGTCACCTCGGTGGCGACGACGATGATGCGCGAGTCCTCGCCGCCCACTTCGTCCACCCACGCGGCGGACAGCTCCCACGTGCGCCGCGAGCGCGGGTCCCTCACCTCGCGGGTGAGGCTGCCATGCGTGCGGCGCAGCTCCTCCACCAGCGGCAGCGTGCTGGACCACGGCGGCTCGGCGGCGACGGTGGACAGGGGCTGGCCGGATGGGTCCAGCCCGCCGAAGAGGATGCACGCGGCGGCGTTGAGGCGCTGGATGGTGCCGTCCGCGCCGAGCACGACGAGCGGCGAGGTGACGGCGTCGAACGTGCGGCGCCACTCCTGGGCGGAGCGACGGAAGCTCTCGTGGAGGCGCTGGCGCAGCTCGTCCGCGAGGTAGCGGTCGGTGATGTCGGTGACGACGCAGCCCACGTGCAGCTCGCCCTGGCTGTCCTTCGCGGAGGCCGCCGCGCGGCTGCGCACCCAGCGCACGCGGCCGTCGGCGCAGATGAGGCGGTGCTCCAGCTCCACCTCGGAGCCGGGCGCGAGCGATTCGATTCGGGCGCGGTAGCGAGCGCGGTCCTCGGGGTGGATCATCTCCGCCCACAGCGGCGGCGGGCCTCCGCCGGGGCCGGGCTCGACGAAGGCCGAGGCGGGATAGCCCGTGGTGCGCTCGATGACGGGCGTGCAGTAGAAGTCGCGCAGCGCGCCGTCGCGCAGCTTGCCGCCCCACAGGTAGTCGGGCAGCGAGCGCGTGAGCACATCGAGGAGGCCCTCGTGCTCCTGGAGGCTCTGCTCCGCGCGCATGCGCTCGGTCAGCTCCGAGAGCGCGGCGATGACGCCGAGCACCTCGCCGCCGGTGCCGCGCACGCGCGAGTAGCTGCCGAACCAGAAGCGGGGCTCGCCCGGCGCGGCGGGAGTCTCCACCTCCAGGCAGGTGTCCTGCACGGGCGCGTCCGTCTCCAGCGCGCGTTGGAGTCGCGGCGCGAGCATCCGCCCCAGCGCCGGCATCACCTCGGACACATGACGGCCCAGGTGTCCGCCCGCGGGCAGGCCGTTCATGGCGGCGAGGGCCGCGTTGACGTGGATGTAGCGCAGGTTGCGGTCGAAGAAGGCGAAGCCCACGGGCGTGACGTCCATGATGGCGTCGCGCAGGGCGCTGGAGTCACCGGCGCTGCGCAGGGCGGCGTCGCGCTCGCGGCGGGTGCGTTCCCGGGCGTGCGCGAGCAGCAGCGCGGGCGTGCCGGCGCACGTCAGCACCAGGGCCGCGGTGGAGAGGACACGGGGAAGGGGACTCGCCGCATCCGCGCTGGCCCAGGCCCATTCGATGAGGGCGGCGAGCGCGGTGGCCATGAAGACGGCCAGCAGCATCTGACGACGGGTGGGGAACTCGTGCATGGGGGTGTGAGGAGCGCGAGCCTAACCGGAATCGCGCTCGGCACCGCGCCACCAGGCCTGGGGACAGGTGCCTCCGTCGTTCGGTGAGCAAGGGGGCGGGTCCTCCGCGCCCGCCAGGCTCACGGCAGACCCGGCTGCTCCAGGTCCATCCCCGACTCGCGCGCCGCGCGCTCCAGCAGGGCGCGCACCTCCTCGTCGGAGGTCTGCTCGAACTGTCGATACCAGAGGCCCACCGCGAAGAACGGCTCCGGGGTCCGCGCGCACACCGTCTCGTCCGCCAGCGCTTCAATGGACTCGCACGTCTCCAGCGGTGCCACAGGCACGGCGACGATGATGCGTGCAGGACCCAGCTCACGGAGCGCCGTCACCGCCGCGCGCATGGAGGAGCCGGTGGCGAGTCCGTCGTCCACGAGGATGACGTTGCGCCCGCGCACGTCCAGCGCGGGCCTGCCCTGGCGGTAGTGGGCCTCGCGGCGTCGCAGCTCCTGGCCCTCTCTCTCGGCCACCTCGTCAATCTGCTCCGGGAGGATGCCCGCCTCGTCAATCACCTCGGGGTTGAGCACGCGCACGCCGCCGGTGGCGATGGCCCCCATGGCGAGCTCCTCGTGGCCGGGAGTCCCCAGCTTGCGGACGATGAACACATCCAGGGGGGCGCCCAGCATGCGCGCCACCTCGTAGCCCACGGGGACGCCGCCGCGTGGCAGGGCCAGCACCCGGGTGTTCGGGCGATGGCCATGATGCGCGAGATGCTCCGCGAGGACTCGACCCGCCGTGAAGCGGTCCTGGAACGCAGGGCCTTGCATGTGAAGCTCCTTCTCGGGTTCCTCCTGGCATACCTCTCCCGTTGAAACTGGCCATGCAGCCGCGCGGGGAGAATCGGCCCGTCCCGCCCACCGCTCGTCGGACGAGCGAGGGCAAGGCCCTCCCGAGGCCCGCCCGTCGGGAGCGCCTTCGCGAGGGGCTCCCGGCAGGACGGTTGCCTGGCGCTCAGGAAGGCTGCTTGCCAGCGTCGCCCGCGATGATGGTGGGCATGCCCCCCGGCTGCCCTGGAGGCGGCGGGTCGTGGATGCCCGGCGGGGTGATGTCCGGCGGGAGCGGCGGCTCGATTTCCGGGGGATTGCGCTGAGGAGGCTCCTCCTCGGGCGGCTGCCTGACTGGCGGCTCACGCTGGGGCGTTTGTGGGTTGGGCTCCTTCACCGGGTTGTTGGGCGTCGGCTCGCGCGTGGGTGGCAGGGGCGTGGGCGTTCCGGGAATCGGCGGTTGCTGCGTCGGCATGCGTGGGGTGCTCCTGAAGAGGTCGTCTATCCGTCCGCTCAACCTGTGCACGCCCGGGCAGGCGGGCACTGCCCCGAACAGGTCTCAGGCGGGGCCTTGTGCCCTCATGGGCTCATGGGTGGCGAGCATCCCCTCGGGGCCTGGAGCCGCCGGCCCGTGGCTGCTGCACCGCGGCACGAGCGCCTTCACGTTCCCCGGATGGGGCTCATCGAAAACCGGACAGGAGGCACGACATGAAGGCAGCCATTTGGGGGCTCGGGGGGCTGGGGGTGGGCGTGGGGTTGATGTACTGGACGGACCCGCGCAGTGGCCGGTGGCGCAGGTCCCACCTGCAAGGCAAGGCGGTGCACGCCGCCCACGAAGCCGGAAGCGCGGCGGGCGTCGTGAAGCGGGACCTGGCCCAGCGCTCGCGGGGCCTGTTCCTGGAGTCCATCGGCCGGTTCCGCTCCGAGACGGTGGACGACGTGACGCTCGCCGAGCGCGTCCGCTCCGCGTTGGGGCGCGTGTGCTCGCATCCGGGCTCCGTGAAGGTGGCCGCGCGCGATGGCGTGGTGACGCTGGAGGGCTCCATCCTGCTCGACGAGTTCAAGCGCGTGGTGCCGTTCATCCGGCGCGTGCGCGGGGTGCGCGGCGTGGAGAATCGGCTGCTGCCCTTCGCGGACTCAGCGCGTCGGTCCGAGCTTCAAGGCGGGCTCGCGCGCGGGGGGCCGTCGCGGACCTTCGGCCCGGCGCACTGGTCTCCCTCCGCGCGGTTCTTCGGCGCGCTCGGGGCCTTGTCGCTCGCGTCGGGGGCCATCCAGCGACGCGGCATCCTGGGCGGGCTGCTCGGCGCGGGGAGCCTGGTGCTGGGGCTGCGCGCGCTCAGCAACCTGGACCTGAGGCGGCTCACCGGCATCGGCGTGGGGCCTCGCGCGATGACGCTGCACAAGGACATCACGGTGAACGCGCCGGTGGAGGAGGTCTTCGCCTTCTGGGACGCGATGCAGAACTTCCCGCGCTTCATGACGCACGTGGATGAGGTTCGCGTCGACACCGAGGGCCGCTCGCACTGGAAGGTGAAGGGCCCCGCGGGCCTCCACTTCGAATGGCAGGCCGTCGTCACGCAGCGCGTGCCCGGCAAGCTGCTCGCCTGGAAGAGCGTGCAGGGGACGTCCGTGGAGAACGCGGGCGTCATCCACTTCGAGCCCACGCCGAAGGGCGGCACGCGGGTGGACATCCGCCTCTCGTACAACCCGCCCGCGGGCGCCATTGGCCATGCCTTCGCGCGCATGCTGGGCGTGGACCCGAAGCGGCAGATGGATGATGACCTGCTGCGCCTGAAGTCCCTGCTGGAGCGCGGCAAGGCCACGGGGCGCGAGACGGTGACGCGCGAGTCCCTGTCGACAGGACGCGGCCGACAGTCGCTGATGCACTGACGCCCGGCTCGGACTCGGAGGGAAGGCGGCCGGCCGGGTCGCCACATCCCGTCTCCCGCAGGATTTGCGCACTCCCAGCCCTGGGGCGGCGGGTGCGCATTTCTTGCGCGCACCGGGGCCGGTCTACCACCGTGTGACTGGCCTGGTGCTTGCTGCGGAGTTCCTCCTGCGAAGTGGGGCGAGCGGTTAATCTCGGGCCCTGACACCATGGCGGAAACCTTGTTCGAGGAGCTGAAGCGGTACGTGGGCTTTGGAGCGCGGGACGAGCAGTCACTCGTCGGCCTCCACGCCATCGCGCATCCGCATTTTCCCCGCATCGCTCGCGTCTTCTACGACCGCATCCTGGAGCACGAGGGCGCGCGTAGGGCCCTGGAGGGCGGAGAGAGCCAGGTGGGGCACCTGCGCGGCACCTTGCAGGTGTGGATGGACCAGCTCCTGCGAGGCCCGTGGGACGAGGCGTACTTCGCCCTGCGCTGCCGCATCGGCCGGATGCACGTGCGAATCTCCCTGCCGCAGCACTACATGTTCGGCGCGATGAACGTGCTGCGCCAGGAACTCAACGCCATCATCGACTCGGCGTACCTGGACCAGCCGGAGACGCTCCACAGCGCCCGCGCGGGCCTGGGGCGCATCCTGGACCTGGAGCTGGCCATCATGCTCCACACGTATCGCGAGGACCTGCTCGCGCAGCAGGCGAAGCACGAGCGCCTGGCGACCTTCGGCCAGTTGGTGGGCTCCATCGGCCACGAGCTGCGCAACCCGCTGGGCGTCATCGAGACGTCGCTCTACATCCTGCGCAGCCGCGCGGGCCCGTCGATTGACGAGCGCACGACGAAGCACCTGGACCGCATCGGCGAGCAGGTGGGCATCGCCAACCACATCGTGTCCGACCTGCTGGACATGATTCGGGACCGGCCGCTGCAACGCCAGGAGGTCTGGCTGGACGAGGTCTGGCAGGAGGCCCTCAAGGCCGTGGCTTGTCCGGAAACGGTCCGCGTCAGCGCGGAGGGACTGGTGGCGCTGCCGCCGGTGCATGGAGACGCCGGGCAGCTGCGCCAGGTGTTCGTCAACCTCCTGGAGAACGCGGTGCAGGCGCTGGAGGAGTCGGGTGGCGAGGTGACGCTCGTCGGCGCCACGCGCGAGTCCGGTGGGGTGGAGCTGGTGCTGGAGGACTCGGGGCCGGGCGTCAGCGACGTCATCCGGGGACGCCTCTTCGAGCCGCTGATGACGACGAAGGCCCGAGGCATCGGCCTGGGCCTGCCGCTCGTCCGACGCATCCTGGAGCGCCATGGCGGCACCATCACCTACGCGCCGCGCGCCGGGGCCGGGGCCCGCTTCGTGATTGAGCTTCCCAGCACGCCCGAGGAGGGCCCGCATGCGCCGCTACCTCCTGCTGGATGACAACCGGGCGCTGGCGGAGAACCTGGCGGAGATCCTCCGGGACGAGGGCCACCAGGCCACCGTCGTCGTCTCCGGTGACGAGGCGCTGCGCGAAGGGGGCACCACGCGCGTCGACGCGCTGGGGACGGACATGCGCATGCCCGGCAGGAGCGGCGCGGACGCGGTGCGGCGCATCCGGCCGGTGGACCCGGGCCTGGCCGCCGTGAT